>ERZ724516.2226-NODE-2226-length-11027-cov-4.194769_pt1 | contig 11027 bp, 8 predicted proteins | sample MGYA00376049_ERZ724516 | MGnify/ENA primary metagenome ERZ724516 (study PRJEB28724, sample SAMN07190886) | activated sludge metagenome | isolation source: activated sludge of sewage treatment plant in Hong Hong | place: USA: Christiansburg, Virginia | collected... | reverse complement strand
TAAAACTGCTCCGTCGCCGACGTTCAGCTCGAGGTCCGCTCCGAAGCGGTAATTTTTCAGGTTGATGACCATGCACTGCATTATCCACCGAGGCCCTGGATAGCCCGGGAGGGAAGAATGCATCAACTTGGTGAGCGAATTCCCCCTAATGGTGCTTGAGGCGTTCGGTAACCCAAGTCCAGATCGCTGCACCGAGATAAGGGAGAACAGCGCCACAAGCAAGTGCGGCAAGCGCTTCAGGCTCTAGCATTTTGATTGACCCCGCTCGCGATGTGAATGACGTTCATCTTCAAGCATTATTTGTGCCAGCAGGGCGCATGCAGCCTTCCGTATGACTTCTGCCTGTGCGAGCAAGAGCAGAGAGTCGGCTTCCTTGAGGGGCCTGCACAGCAACGACGAAGATGGTGCAACTGCGCGGGGCTACATGAAACGCAGGGACCGTTCCTGCCCGTCGCGGATAGGGCCGCTTGAGGGGCCAGCGACGGAAAGCCCAGACCTTGCTGGGGATCGTTACTTTGAGGGTGGGATGGATAAAGCCATGGTGGCGGATTGGAAACAGCGTCTTGAGGCGTGCACAAGCGGTGGGTCGGGTTAAGAGCTTGCAATTGAGAGCGCATCACTGGTCGGTCGCTTGAGTTCCGATGTGATAACCGATTCAATGCCTGTATATCTTGAACCGCTGTGGCGAATTCCTCTCTTCGGCGTTTCGTGGTTCGGTGTTTGTGCGAGCCCACGCCCGCACGCGACATCAGCGAACTGCGGAGTCTGCTCGGTGCGTTCAACGAGGCGAAGAAGACGGCGGGGTTGACGATTGTCCGGCTCTTGGTCACCGGGCTTGGGTTGGCGCTGCTCGCCGGGGCGCTCGTGAAGCTGAAGTTGTTCGGGGGCGGACAGTGAACGGTCTTTCATCACCTCGACGGATTGGTGCTGGCCATTTTCGTCCGAGACGGTGCGCTACGCTCCTTAGCGAAAGACGGACGACTGTGCACCCTGCGTCGATGCCTGTTGGTCGGCAGCCGCCTCGCCGGCCTTCGCCAACCGGTCGAGCATGTGGCGCCAGTGGCTGCCTTCCCAGAAGACACGCCGGCATACTGCGCAAGTGCTGAAGTGCTGCTGGTGTTCTCGCACACGGGGTGGCAGGGCGTCGAGGATCAGCGCCTTTTCCACCGCCATGAGCGGGGCGTTGCATTTGAGGCAGCGGGAGAGCGGCTGCATGCTGCCGAAAAGGTCAAGCCGAGCGAGTACTTCTGACAACTGCCCATCGGGCTTCAGCGCATGCACGTAGCACCCGTGGGTGATAGCCCGTCGCTTGAGCAGGTCGCGGTCGCGGGTCAGTACGATGCGGCCCTCCCTTCCGGCGACGCGCTCAATCCCGGCATCGTCGAGGGAATTGTCGTACCAGGTGTCGAACCCGGCCATTCGCAACAGGCGGGCCAGGCCACCCAGATGGACGTCGGCGACAAAGCGCGTGATACGTAAGGGGCCGGGGCGCACGCGCAGCAGGGAGCTGATGTCGAAAGCCTCGAACTTCGGGTAGACAGAGATGCGGTCGCCGTGTCGCAGGCCTTGGGCGAAGTCGACAGAGACTCCATTGACAAGGATCAATTCGACCTCGGTGTGCGGTACGCCGAGGGCTTCGATCACATGCTTGATGGTGGCGTCCGCGGCGCACTCAAAGTCGAACTCCCTCCAGCGCCGGTCACGGGCGATAAAGTCGTTCAACTCCTCGTAGAAGCGGAGGCTCGCCACCACGGTGGCGGCCGTTCGGTCCTGGCGCGCGCCGATATCCTCCAGAGATGGCAGAGCAGGTAAAATTCGGCTTGTCATGGAGATCCTTTCGCCGCTACCCAAGGGCCGCTACCCAAGGCGGAGCACGACAGGGGTAACCGCCGCCGCTGAGTGTACTGGAATGCCCCTGCTGCACATTCTGATTTTTGGCGGGCACTGGGCTTGCTAACATCAGCATTGCGGATGTCTTTTCCCCACCCAGGTGAGCAAGCCCATGACGGTCCTTGATCCCATTGCCCGAGCACGCTCAATGCGGCGCAAACGCGATCTCAAAATGGTCGCCGCCTGGGAAGCCGGGCAGTCCCATGCCGAGATTGCCATCGCGTTTGAACTCTCCCGAGAAAACGTCAAGGACCGCATAGAGCGACATTTCCGAGCCAAGCAGCGGGAAGCAAGCAGCGATCCGTTCGACAAGATCAGCCCTCGCCTGCGAACGCTGCTCCTCATGGAAGGCCTGACGACGGTCAATGAGGTGGTTGGACGGTACAGGAGCAAAGCGCTTTTTCAGATGCGAAACTTTGGCCGCAAGAGCATCCAGGAAATCGAAATGTGGTTCCCCGTCGAGCGACGGTACCAGAACTACGCTGCGGTCCCTCCCTATATCACCAAGGATGGTTCTGAAATCCGCGAGCTGATGCACCCAGCGGTCCAGGGTAACCGCAACCAGAGCCTGGCCGAAGCCACGCTTCCCGCCGGAACCAGAACGATGCTGCACAGGCATCGCGTGACGGAAGAGATCTACCACATCACAGCCGGCGAAGGACAGATGACTCTGGGAGCGGATCTGTTCAAGGTCGGGGTTGGCGACACCATCTGTATCGCGCCGGGAACGGCACACCGCATTGAAGCATCGACGACCGGTGCGCTGGTGTTGCTCTGCTGTTGCTCGCCAGCCTACTCGCATGCAGATACGGAAATTCTCGAAACTGGTCAGGAGGATTGAGGATGGAGCGATCATCGGCTCGACGATCCGTTTTGATGTCTGACAGGACGGCGAGAATATGCCGGCGAGTAGCGCATTTGTGGTAACTGGTCCTTCCCGGTTCTTTGTCGGCAACCACTCAAGCTGGAGAGCAAGTCATGGACATGACCATCACCTCACGTGCATTTGCACACGACGGGTCGATCCCGAAGCTCTACACCTGCGAGGGCAAGAACGTTTCCCCGCCGCTGGCCTGGAGTGGAGTGCCGGTGGGGGCGAAGAGCCTGACCCTGATCGTCGACGATCCGGATGCACCGGATCCCGCTGCGCCCCGCATGACCTGGGTTCATTGGCTGCTCTACAACCTGCCTGTTACCACCTCCGGGCTGCCCGAGGCCGTGCAATCGCTTCCTGTCGGTACGCTGGACGGACTGAACGATTGGCAGCGCGCTGGCTACGGTGGCCCCTGTCCGCCGATCGGTCGGCACCGCTACTTCCATAAGCTGTACGCGCTTGACATCGTGCTGCCCGACTTGAAAAAGCCCAACAAGCATACCTTGGAGCAAGCGATGAAGGGGCACATCGTGGCAGAAGCACAGTTGGTCGGCACCTATCAAAAGGGGCGTTGATCTTGTCTTGCGCGTACACCGAGACGACCTGTCTGGCCGATGACGGAACACCGTCGGCTATTACGAGCGGGTCGTAGCCACTGTGCCTCCCTAGCAGACGTTGATCTGGAGCGAACAACAGTAAGCGGCCATTGGACGCGGGATGTCAACCTTTCTCGCCCAACCGGCCGTCACACCGCGGGAAGCGGTCAGTGGATGCACTGACCGCGGCGGTCGGCCACCGGCCAGGAGCAGACGGTGGCGAATTTTCCCGCAGGGCAATGTTGACCTGGGGGCAATCAACCGTAACTGGTCATTCGGCTGGGGATTTCAGCGGCCCCCCTGACCGACCGCTGTGCTCGGGAAAGCAGTCATTGGTTTAGGATGGCGTCGGTCGGCAACCGGCTAGGTCAGGACGGCGAGGTAGTCCAAGATTTGATCGTTTTGGCGACTGCTCTTCTGCCGAAACCGGACGGAGTTCTGACTGCAGCAATGCGTAGGGTGCCAACACCCCGCAGTAGCGATGCTGATGCCGGCGCGCGGCGGAATCGGCGCCCTGGGACGTTCAATAATCTTTGGTCCGCGAAAGCATCCGGCTGGCGCTGCCGCCGGGAGCCGGCTTGATGCTTTCATAGACCGGGTGTTCCGCGTTGATCTCGCGCAAACGATCCAGTGCGAAGGCCGGGCCAGCGCAATACCGCAGCAACCGTTCCAGGCCTGGGCGGTCGGTACCTTCGATGCGCACGGTGGCGTCGAGTGGGATTCGTGCAGGCACTTGCCCGGCGTGGGCTTCGGGTAGGTCTGGCCCGGGCCCGTAGGACGAGCAGGCTTCCATGGCCGAAATGACATGCACCAGGCCCTTGGATGGTCACCGCGCGACTTGTCGACTGAGGCAACGACGTCTTCCTTGCGAATGTGCGCCTTGCCGATCAACTCCACCTTTGCACCCGCCGCCGTCGCCAGTTTCTCGGCCGCCGCCCGAATGCGGTCACGCAGCAGTTGGGCAAGACGCGGATAGTCGAAGATGCGAATGTGCTTCGCGTTCAGGAAACTCGCCATACCGTCTGCGTAAAAGGCGCTGGGCAACGTTCCAGCAATGGCAATCCAGTCGTAACAGGTCAGCACACCTGCTATCCGTTAACGGTAGCGTTCAAGAAACGGAGCGTTCACGCAGCCTCCACTTCGCGTTACAGAGCACTACTACCTTAACCTGTTTGGTTGGCGTCGCCGGCTTAGGTTGCGAGCATTGACAGCCAGCCCCCAACGCGATGGCAAGCGCTCTGACCCTCTCCGTGTTAGCCGGTGACGATTCGATTGCGTCCCGCCTCCTTTGCTGTCTTGGTCGCCGTCGCGACACGATCGAGTAGCGGGCGCGGTACAGTTTCGTCCGCGCGCTGTACCACACCCACGCTTACCGTAACCGAAACCGGCCGCCCGTCACTGCTCAACACGGAGAGTTCCTGCGTATTCTTGCGAATTCGCTCCGCCACTTCGGTTGCCGCCGCGAGTTCCGTGTCGGGCAAGACGAGACAGAACTCCTCTCCCCCGTAGCGCGCTGACCAGTCAATCGTGCGGACACTCCCTTCGAGGACGCGTGCGAACGCCCGAAGGACCTCGTCGCCCGTGGGCCAACCGTAGGTCATGTTGATGTCGTGAAAGTGGTCGAGATCCATGAACACCATTGATAGCGCGCGATTGTTTCGACGCGACGCCTCCAGTTCGCGCTCGAGATGTTGATCGAGGTAGCGGCGGTTGTGCAGACCAGTCAGCGCGTCCTGGTAAGCGTCACGCGTCGCCTCGCTCATCAGCCGACGACCCATCAGCGTGATGAGATTCGTGACGCGCTCGGTGACGACACGGGTCACATTCTCGAAATGGTCGATGCGCAGGTCCTTTCCCTCACGCGCCAGCACGTCGGCGAGTTCGTGGTCGACGACGAGGCGCCCTCTTCCTTCGCTCTTTGCACGGTAGAGCGCCACGTCGGCCCTTCTCAACGCGTCGTCGAAGGAAGTTGTGGTGGGCTGATAGAATGCCAAACCGCCGCTGATACCGATACTCACGAGTTCCGACTGCGCCGACGAGGATGGCAATCCGTCCCAGCGAACGATGTCGGTGTCGGTCGGGGCTAAACCCGTCCGTTGCCCGAGTCCGGTATCACCAAGCGCCAAGGGCGTCTGACAGAAGCGCTCGACAAACCGCCCGGCGTCGCCCACAACGCCAAGCACGTCATAGCGTCTGAGGAGGACGAGAAACTCCTCTCCACCATACCGTACGATCGAGTCACCCGGAGCAAACCACTCGCCCAATCGTGTCGTCATGCCAACCAGGATCTGATCACCGACCTGATGCCCGTAGCGATCGTTTAATCGCTTAAAGAAATCAATATCGAGCAGCAGCACTCCCAAGGCGCCGCCGCTGGCATCATGCTCACGGATAACCGCTTCGGCCTGCGCATCCAACCAACGACGGTTGAGCGCGCCCGTTAGCGAGTCACGGTAGAGTTGATCGAAGGATTCTTTCTGCCTGCGCAATACATGTGCAAGGCGCTGGACGCGCCACACGAGTTGTTCCCGAACGTCGTTGGCTCCCACAATGTCCTTAAGCCCATCGGTGTCCTTGTCCAGTATCTCGATCACCCGCGCACTCTGCGCTGCATCGCGAACCACGAGGATCGCAGGCTGGGCGCCTCCACACAACGCCCGCCAAAGACCCGTCGCATCGGCCATCAAGTCCACCCGCACGACAAGAACGCAGGCCGGATCGGCAACCGGCTGGCCCTGTGCCACGCAGAAGACTTCATAACCCTGCTCTCGCAGAACAGACGGACCGATGCAATCTAGCGAATCGTTGGTTGTCGCTGGCGTTACCCAATGGATCTTTGGTCTCACGCGTTCCTAGCTCCCCTGTTCCAGAGAACAGCCCAAATGCGATACCCGATCGCCCTCTTGTGGAACGATAGGAAATGCAACGGCAATCTGGCGAGTATATGCGTCTCCATCAAAGGGCGTCAATTTCGAACTTGGCCCCGGGGATCCTAGAAAAGTCAACCGAATCCCGCCTCGTTCAGCGCCTGTGGTCATCCTCTGGGGCGGACCTACCGGGCGGATCACCGCTCGCACGAACCCTCCCATGACGGGCGGTGACAACTCGTTTTGCTTCAGTCTGGACACTTGCGCATTGGCACCTACCAGGCGACGGGCTGATCGAATTCGTAGTCAGGCGCCGATTGAGCCTGGGGATCGCCCTCGCCCAGGGTGGCGCTCTGCATCTCCACAAGCGGGGGCACACGGGCTCTCATCAGGGCTTTCCGTGATGTTGGTTCGCCCCGATGGGGATGATCGTTTGCTTGCCGAGCGAATGCCCGCAGAGTGATCGGGAACGGTCATCCGATGTATGTGAGGGCCGATGACTGCATCCGGTCGGCTGCGGCTCGAGGCCCGAAAAACCTGTACGACGGCTTTCAGCCGCGATCCGGTCATTGCTACGAAGTTCTCGCTCGGTCGTAGTCTGGACGGCCGGTCAACGCTGTAAGCCGACGGGACGTTGCGCGGGACACTGACGGCAAGCGACCCAGAGTAGACGGTCGAGGCTCTTGAAAGCGGCCGTTGCTCGCAACCGTGCGCCACGCGGAAGCTGCCGTTCGATTTTCAGGAGTGCTATTCTTGTCTGACGCCAGCTTTGAAGGAGGAGCGGCCAGTGACTGCGGGATGGGGTCCGTCGGCATCCGGCCATCAGTGGCCGTAGCGGCCCCGAAAAATCGAGCGGCCCAAACGGCTGGTAACTGATCAGAGACCGGCCGCTCGGCCCTGCAGTAGGTCGGCCCGCTCGTCGGCCATTGTGGACGGTTGGTTAAATCATGGCGAATCGCCGCAAAGAACTCTTCTGCTGTTGCTCGGTGGGTCTGCCATGGCTATGCGCACTCAATTAGATACAGCACGCATTCAGTGCCATGAAATCACTTCCATGAAAGCGTTGTTGTGTAGCTGCCCTGACCTCCTCCTTGCTAGGCTAGGATAGAATTGAACATGATGCCAAACTGATGACCAACAATCTTGGTGAAGATGCCAGCCATGTCCGAGGTAAGACTGCAGCACTTTAGGCGCGCCACTGCCGATATAGGCGCAAATGGTGACAACGACACGCTTCCTTTTGACGTGGATGTCCGTTTCATTAACGAGAGGCAAGAGGTGTTGGGTGATCTGGCGGACACCTACTGCCAAGAACTGAACAGCCTGAACAAGAAAAAGGTCAAAGACACGATCAACTCGTTGGAGGTCTTTTCCGAGCGCCTGTTAGTTCCGACCGGCGCCGCCGGCTTCCGGATCACGACCAAGATTCACCCGTTCTGGAACATCTATCTGAATGGCCTTGGGATCGCCATCGCCGAGGCGCACGAGCCTCTCCGCAGTGACCGCGCCCATTCCTATCGGTATGCCCAACAGGGCGATCGATTGTTTGATCGGGCGTCGTCGTGGCGTGCCTTCCGAGAGGCATGTATTGCCGATTGTGAGGCGAAGGGTGATGGGATCGTCGTCGTTCAGACCGACATCTCCAGCTTTTACGAGCATGTCTATCATCACCGCATAGAAAATTGCATCGACGATTTGTTTCCGGACGGCTCCAAGGTGGCGACCCAGGTTGACCGCTTCCTGAGCAAGCTCGCGGCAGGCAGATCTTTCGGCCTGCCCGTCGGCGGGCAGTGCTCTCGCATCCTGGCCGAACTCGTGCTTTCCGCCGTCGACCGTCGGCTGACGGACGCGGAAATTGAGTGGCGACGTTACGTCGACGATTTCGTTCTCGTGACCACTAGCCAAGCGGGGGCCTACCGCGCCTTGGCGATTCTCTCGCATGCCCTCGCCGACTATGGCCTGACACTGAATCGGATCAAGACAACAATTCTTACTGGCAAGCACTTTTGCGACTATGTCCGCACCCAGTTGGGGGACACAGGAGATAGCGCAACCAAGCTCCGAGAAATTGACCTCCACTTTGATCCGTATTCCGACACATGTGTCGAAGACTACGAAGAACTGAAGGAAACGGTCGAAAGCTTAGAGGTCCGGACGCTCCTGGACGTGGAATTGAACAAAGGCCAACCGGACACTTTTCTTGTAGCCCAGATCGGGCGAACGCTGAAGTACCACAGCCCGGGGGTCGCGCTTCAACTCTGCGGCACGCTGCTGGCGCCCACAAATCTTCACGCCTTCCGAGCATCCTGGTCGACGATTATGCGCGGCATCTCGGCGGTTAGGTCGGACGAAGCATTTGCTGAGGTGTTCGACGGAATCGACAGTCTCTTGGATGCCATCCCGGAACACTCGAACCACCTCGTTCTGGCGGAGGCCAGTTGTCTGCATTACCTCCGGGCAATCCGATTTCGACGAACCGATGGCCGTGGCCGGTATGTCACATCGCTCTATTCGAGGACGCCATCGCAATCCGTTCGGCGTGCTTGCGTCGACTGTTGGCGGCAATGGAGGGACCGTCCTAGCTTCCAGAGTGTTCGAAATAGGTGGAATTCGATCAGTTCGGAAGAACAGCGGATGTTGTGGCTGGCAGCGAAGGACTTCGGCGATGAGGGAACGCATTTCCGAGCCCAGGAAAAACGAAGCGCGCTTAGTTCTTGGGGCCTGGGGATCGAAAAGGACAATTGTCCGACGTTCGCAAGTATTTACGAGCAGTGGTGTGCTTGATGAGTCCGCCGAAAATTCTGGCTCGAGATCCAAGGACAGTTGCCCGGGACATACCGGGAATCTTTGATACGCTGTTTCCCCAGCTGGCACCAAGCATCGTGACGCATTTCAATCGCCGCAACTATGCGGTTGCCGCCTGCCAAGAGATTTCAGCGGAGCTTATCGCTGCAAGCGCCCTACAGCACGCGATGCTATTCGAAATCGCGGTGGCCGCGGGCCAGCAAGTGATCGAGGGTAGCGAATCCATCGATTTGGACAGGGCACTCGACGTCGCTATTGATCGGCAGCGGCGACATTTCGATGCCAAGCTTCCGGAGCAACTTGCGGCGACCGACAAGACAATCGTCATCCGCGTGGCGGAAAATCTCGCGACAATGATCGAGAAGGTGAGGACTGATTCTGGAAAAGCGGTACTGGTCTGTTCGCCACATATTCCCGGATATCAGTGGATTGCCTCCGGGACCGGCGACTTTGCCATCGGTCCCCGACTGGTTGAGGTCAAGTGCACCAGCAAACTCTTCTCTTCGTCCGACTTTCGTCAGGTGATGATGTATTGGTTGTTGAGCTACGCTTCATCGGTCGAGGGGGGTTGCCCCGAATGGTCGAATGCCGTGCTGATCAATCCGAGGCTCAATAGGGTTGTGGATGTTTCCTTTGATGAGATGATCAAAGTTACAGCGGCTGGGCGTTCCAAGGTTGACGTTCTGGAGTTGTTTTCGTCGATGGTGGCTGACCACAACACCAGGCTACTGGGACATATCTAAGCCGAACTCAGGCGCCGAACGCCCCTTAACACATGTGTGAGTTCGTCGGTGACGGAATCTGGCGTTCAGCTGGCCCGTACTGGCGCCGGCGGCAAACGACCACATTGCTGACGTAGCTCAGGCAGAATTCCAATGGCAGCAAAGGCCGAGATGCTGACAGGGTCAGTTTTCAGCGAACGGCGGCTTGAGGATCAGTAAGCTGCCAGAGGACTTTAAAACGTCATCAGTCTCTTCTGGGTCGGTTGCCGTCAGTGCCCCGCGCAACGTCACCGTCGGCTTACAGCGTTGACCGGCCGTCCAGATGACGACTGACCGAGAGCTTCGTAGCAATGACCGAATTGCGGCTGAAAGCCGTCGTACAGGTTTTTCGGGCCTCGGGCCGCAGCCGACCCAAAGGAGCCGGTCGGGACTTTGGAAAGCAGCCATCCACCGCACCCCGCAACAACTGTGAAGCCGCCGTTCAATTCCCAGCGGTGCTATCCTTGCCCGACCGGCAGCTCTGAAGCGGGAGCCGTCACTGGATGCAGGATGGCGTCCGTCGACAGCCGGCCATCAGCTGACGGTCGCGATCTCTTTCGAAAGCGGCCGTTGATCGGATGCGCTCACCCGTAAGCAGTCATTCGTGGGGCGTACCCCGCTTTTGCCTTGATCGGTGGCAGCGTGGACGAAGCCGTCGTCGGTCCCGTGGTTTCTGAATCGCGGCACCAGACCCAAAGGCGCCTGATGACATATACAAATTCTGTGGCAGCTTACTGATCATCGAACTGCCGCTCGCTGAACACTGACCCTGACGGCAGTTCGGGCTGAGTCGCCGACCGGTGGAAGCGAAATGAGCGTCTGTAACACAGCCTAAACCTGCCCCCCACGCTCACGCAGGCCAAGCGGCAGCTCTCCCTTCCTTCGCACTCAAGGCTTCGACCCCTGGGCGCGATCAGAACCATCAGGAAGCAAGCGCCGGCACGGCCTCGATCACTCAGCTCGCAAACCCAGTCGCTCCACGACCTGCAACCACTTATCGGATTCCCGGCGCAGGCGTGCCGCCGCCTGCTCGGGCGTATTGGGGACGAATTCCAGCCCAGATGCGAGGAATTTGTCTCGTGCGTCCGGCTGCGCAAGCACCGCGCCGATGGCCTCGTTCAAGGCGGCCAAGACCTGAGGCGGCGTACCCTTGGGGGCCAGCAAGAGATCGCCGAACGTCGCTTCGTAGCCGGCGATGCCGGCCTCGCTCACCGTCGGCAACTCCATGGCACTG
>ERZ724516.2224-NODE-2224-length-11030-cov-9.209476_pt1 | contig 11030 bp, 21 predicted proteins | sample MGYA00376049_ERZ724516 | MGnify/ENA primary metagenome ERZ724516 (study PRJEB28724, sample SAMN07190886) | activated sludge metagenome | isolation source: activated sludge of sewage treatment plant in Hong Hong | place: USA: Christiansburg, Virginia | collected... | reverse complement strand
TTCACAGCCCACGCGAAAGTCACGCACTAAGCGATTGAGCCAACTCAGGTCAGACCATCGCGCCTCACAATGGTTGGCGTTCCCATGAGGTGTCGGTCCAAGATTCGGTTCGGGTCAGCACACCTCCTTGGGGAGCTCCTGACTCGACGCACCAGCGACGCACGTGCCTGCACTCAACTGGCACGTATCTGGCACGACAACGGCCCCTGACGCGCGTTTCCGCAGGTCAGGGGCCGTTTCTAACTGGTGGGCGATACTGGGTTTGAATCTGATTCCCGACGATCTGTGGAATCTGTCCCTGACCTGCCGAAACACCCTCTGACCTGCTGGTATGGCTCACAGTAGCGCGGTACAGTGATACCCACAAGTGGACACGGATACCCAATCATCCGACACGTATCCGACACGACGGGCACCACGAGGGGGCCAGACCAGGGTGACGAAGCGATCCTTTTGGGCAGATCACGCGATTGCCCTCCAAGCGTCTCCGGGCGCGTTATACCGGCCCAGACGGAGCCCTTCACAATGCGCCCGTCACCTTCGATACCCGCGAGGATGCAGAGGCATGGCTCGTGGGCGAACGACGTAAGATCAGCCAGGACATTTGGACTCCCCCGACCAAAGTCGCCGACCAGCCCCGCGCCCTCACCTTCGGGGCGTATGCCGAGCGCTGGCTCGAACGCCGCGAGTTGAAGCCACGGACCCGAGCGCACTACCGGACGTTGCTGGATCGTCAGATCCTCCCCGCCTTCGAGGACGTCCCGGTCACCGCCATCACCAGCGAAGCCGTCCGCGACTGGCACGCCGACCTCGACCGCCGGAAGCCCACCCTCAGGGCGCACGCCTACGGACTCCTGCGCTCGATCCTGGCAACCGCCGTGGAGGACGAGAAGATCGGCGCCAACCCCGCGCATATCCGGGGGGCCGGGACGACCAAGCGAGCCCGCCAGATCAAGCCCGCAACCCTGCCCGAGTTGGAGACGATCGCCGCGGCGATGCCTGAGCGTTACCGACCGATGGTCTTGCTCTCGTCGTGGTGTGCCTTGCGGTTCGGCGAGTTGACCGAGCTTCGTCGCAAGGACCTCGATCTCAAGAACGCCGTGATCCACGTCCGCCGGGGTGTGGTGCGGGCCGACGGTGCCGTCGTCGTCGGCTCCCCGAAGTCGGATGCCGGCGTGCGTGACGTGGCCATTCCCCCGCACCTCATTCCGATGCTCAAGGCACATCGCGATCTCATGCCGTTGCGCGGCCCTGATTCGCTCGTGTTCCCGGCTGCTGATGGGGTGTCGCACATCGCGCCGAGCACGCTCTACCGGGTCTACTACCCCGCCAGGAAGTCAGCGGGCAGGCCCGATCTGCGCTGGCACGACCTGCGGCATACCGGGGCCGTCCTCGCGGCCCAGACGGGCGCGACGCTGGCCGAGTTGATGTCCCGGCTCGGGCACTCGACCCCTCAAGCGGCCCTGCGCTACCAGCACACAGCCAAGGGGCGGGACACGGAGATCGCCGCAGCTCTGAGCAGGATGGTGGAGGAACGATGATCGACAGGTCCCGAGTGAAAGAGGTGACCGAGGCAGCCACACAGGGCCGATATCCCAAGGTGTCGGACGGTTGGTGCCCACGCTGCACGAAACTCGTCGCGTCGGTGGTGGCAGTCGGCGCTGAGCACTGGCTGTTCTCCCCGGGCGGGCGGGTTGGATCCACCGCGTCGATGGTCGCGGAGTGGCGGCGGAACCTTGCTGAGGCCGAGGAAGACGTCGAGCTCTACCGTCGCCTCGGGAATCAGGACGGGCTGCGTCAAGCCGAAGAATCGGCCGAGGTGTTTCGTCAGATCGAAATCAAGTGGATACAAGAAGGCTGGCCGGCCTGGACACCACCGCAGGCGCAGCCGCTCGACCTGGCGCGGCTCCCGACAAGGCTAAGCGCCCCGTGTCGCGGGTGCCGGGCGGATGTCTGGGTGGAGGTTCATGCCGACTGGCGTGTCGAGGTCCTCGATCGGGTTCACCACTGGGATAACATGTCCACGTAAGTTCATAACGCCTGGCGTGATGACGCCGCACCTAACTCGATTGGCCCGGGCCGCCGCGAGAACACGAACCCATCAAGGGGTGTTCCGCTGTGGCCCATTCTTCTGTCCGGCAACCTCGCCACCTGGTCAGCATCGCTCAAGCCGCCGAGCACCTCGGCGTCACCACCAAGACCGTCCGCCGCCGCATCGCTGACGGCACCATCCCCGCATACCGATTCGGTGGGCGACTGCTCCGCGTCGACCTGAACGAGCTCGAAGCCGCCCTCCGTCGCATCCCTGTCGGAGGTGCCGCGTGAGCGCTCCCCCGACACGAGAAAGCCGCCCCTCGGCAGGGGCGGCCTCCCAGAAGACGTTTCGCGGCGTCACCCCGATTGTACGGCGCGAGCCCCTCGTTTCGCGGATCATCCGCGCCGAGTCCTCGCGGTACTGCGAGACGTGTCGCCGGGCGGTCGTCGATCCTGACGCGGCCGAGCAGCACGCGGCCCGCGGGCACGTCGTCCTGGCGACCGTGACGACGGTGACGGCGCACGGGTGCCCGTCCGACGTCGACCGGCTGATCCTCGCGCGGCTGGGGGTGACCGCCCGTGGATAGCCACCCGATCGACAGCGGCGACCCCCAGCGGCTCGTCGACTACATGCTGGGCCGTCACGACGAGCGCGAGCACGCCCAGGGCGCGGCATACCTGCGGGGTCGGCACGACGAGGCCGAGCAGATGGCCGAACTTCAGCGGCTCGCGGTCGGGATCGTGCACGCCGGCGCTCGCAGACGGCCGAGGACCCGCGCCGAGAGACTGACGACCTACGAGGCCGCAGCCGAGCGGATCGCCGCCGAGTTGGACGCCGAGCGGACCCGGATGGTTCGGGGTCTGGGGGTGGCCAGTTGAGCGACCTTCTCGCCCGCGTTCGAAACGGCGCATGGCTCGATGCCCAGGTGTATGCGCCGCTCGCTTGGGCCGTCCCTGGCGTCCTGCCGGAAGGGTTCGGGTTGTTCACCGGCCCACCCAAGGCCGGTAAGTCCTGGGCCGCCCTCGGCATCGCCCTGGCCGTGTCCAGCGGCGGGGTGGCCCTGGGAAGCATCCCGGTCGGCCCCGCTCGCCCAGTGTTCTTCCTCGCCCTGGAGGATGGCGAACGACGCCTCCAGGAGCGCTCGCGGCACCTACTCGGCCGCGATCCGATCCCCCCGTTGTTCGAGTTCGTCACCTCGGCGACCCCTGCCGAGGTCCTCGAGCTCATTGCCGCGTGGCTTGAGCAGGTCAGCACCGCGAAGCCTCTCGTCGTCTTGGACACGTTGGGCCGGGTCCTGCCGCCAGCCCTGCCCGGTGAGGGTGCGTACCAGCGGGACTACCGAGTTGGGGCACGTCTCAAGGGGCTCGTCGACCAACACCCCGGATCGTGCCTGTTGACCGTTCACCACGTCCGCAAACAGACCACCGGCGACGGGGACTGGATGGACTCGACCAGCGGCACCAACGGCCTGAACGGGGCGGCAGATTTCACGGTCAACCTCGCCCGGCCCCGCAATGAGGCCGGGGGCATCCTTCGGGTCACCGGCCGCGACGTCCCCGAGGGTGAATACGCAGTCACCAACACCTCTGGCTCGTGGACGCTGGACGGCCGCACCCTGGCCGAAGCGGCACGAGTCGCCGAACAGGTCAAGGTCACCCAAGGTCTGGGAGACCGATCCGCCGAGATCCTCGCGTTCATCGCCAAGAGCGACACCCCCGTCTCGGCCGGCGACGTCGAAGCCGCGCTCGACATCGCAGACTCTCGCCGCTACCTCGCCCGACTCGTCGAAGCAGGCCGTCTTCACCGCGCTGCCCGTGGTCGCTACTCCCTACGTACCCCTGTCCCAAGTGTCCCAATGTCCCAAACCGAGACACCCGAGACACACCCCGTGAATCAGGGAACCTCCGAATGGGACAACGGGACACATGGGACACCCACACACGGGGGCTGGCCGTTCGGGGGTGCCGCATGACCGTCGATGTCCGGGCGTGGGACTACTCCGAGGTACTGGCCGTGGTCGACGGCGTGCGTGTCCGGGTCCGCCGCAGTTACCGCTCGACCCGCTGGCTCTGTCAGGCCTGCGGCACTCAACCCAAACCCCGGTGCCCGCACGCGCGGGCGCTCGCGGCCGCGCCCGTCCCGGGCTGGCCGATCCCCAAGAGAAAGGACTGACTGATGCACCTCACGTACACGAACAGCGAACTGTCCAGCGTGACCCACAGCGGCAACCCGACGCTGCGAGCCGCCCTCGACGCCAATCCCGAGATCGCCTCGACGCGGGCTCGCCTGGCTGCCTTCCGAGCCGCCGTCGCCGCGGTCGAGGACGAGCCCAGCGAGGCGCGGAGGGCTCGTCTCACCGACGATTTCCGCCAGGCCGTCGACGGCGGCGAGCCCATCCCCCGCCGCCTGCTCGACGACATCGCAGACACCACGGCCGGTGACCGTGACCGGATGGTCATCAGTGAGTTCCTCCGGAATCTGGACGCGGAGTATGTCCAAGCCGCCGATGACGCCATCCGCAATGGCGTCAACGGCCTGTATGCCCACCTGCACGAGCAACTCACCGCAGCGCTCACCACGGGGCGGGCTGCCTGCCAGGCCGGGGCGGTGAGCGCCGAGGTCGCGCTGCGATCCGGTGTCGGAGACCAGTGGGTCGCCCTCTCGGATGCCCGAGCCACGTACGTCCAGGTCCTGTCGGCTCAGGTGCTCATCGAGACGAAGGTCGAGCAGGTCGAGCGGGACACCCGGCACCTGGCCCTGGCCCACATCGCCAACGCGGCGGAGGTCTGGCCGGACCTGCCGCGGTGGGCGCGCTACGGGTATGCCGAGGACGCGCACGGCAACAAGAAGCACCTGTCACTGCCGTGGCCCGACGTCAAGAAGGACCGACCCGACCTGTTCGACTGGCTCATCACCCACCCGACTGCTCAGGGGTGGGTGCCCACGGTCAAGCAGCGTCAGGCCGCCCGGCTCGCGCTCGGGCAGGCCGAGGACGACCTGGGCCCCCGACAGGGGCCACGCGCCCGCGCCGGGGCCAAGCGTTACCCGCCCCGAGCGCCTCAGGCCTACGAGCTCGGTGCCCTCACGGGGGTGATCGGGTGAGCGTCGAGGACGGGCGTCGCCTGTACGCCGACCGCAGCAAGCCGACCGAGCCGCCCGGGCCTGCCCTGACCCGAGGCGCACTCGTCTACCTCGCCAGCCGAGGAGACGCCAAGGCCCGCGCCGAACTCAAGGCGTTGGGCGTCACCATCGTGGAAGGAGAACCCGCATGACCCCAGCCCAGCACGCCACGACCGCCGCCGCCGAGGTGGCCTTCACCTCCCCGATCTACGTCGAGGTGGAACTGGCCGCACTGCGAGCCCAGGGGCACGCCATCCTCGCCGGCAAGACCGGAACGGGCAGCAACTACACGTCCGCCGAGGCCGCGCTCGTCAACGCCACCGTGTCCACCGCCAACCGTCGAGCCGAGGCACACCGGGCCATCGCCTACGCGCTGCTGGCGACGTGACCTTGGTCGGGGGTCGGGAACCCCTCCCGGCCCCCACCGCTGCCAACCGCAGGACTGCGAAGTTTCCCGCCTGCAATGCACATCGTGAGGAGTTGACCTGAGTGGATCTCACCCCCTACGGCCCTCCGGGTCGCCGGATCGTCGAGGAAGTCCTGGCACAACTGGCCGAGGACGACCTCGAACCCGACGCCCGGGACCGAGCCTTGCTCGATACGGCCGCTCGTCTGGCCGACCGGATGGCCCAGTTGCGTGACCTCGTGGCCGAGGACGGTGAACGGTCGGTATCCGAGTCCGGGATCGTCCGCCTTCACCCCGGGATCGCCGAACACCGCAACCACGCCGTCTCGCTGGCCAAGGTGCTGGCCGGGATCTCGCTGCGCAACGACAGCGCGAAGAACCCGGCGAAGGTTCACGCGGCCGAGACCCGCTGGCGCGCCCACAACGCGGCCAAGGCGGTGGGTTGACATGGCCCGCCCCCGCACCCGCAACCCGCACGCCGAGCGGATCCCGGCCCGCCTGTCCGCCTACACCGCCGCAGACTGGCCCATCGCCGACGACGACCCCCGCTGGACCACCCTCGCCGATCTCGTCGATGCCTTCGGCCGGGAGTTCATGCGCCGCGTGCTCTCAACCGGCGACTACTCCCGGGCTCGATGCGCGTGGGCGCTGTCCACCGGCATCCGCGTCAAGAACAACCACGCCGTACCCGACTGGCGCGCACTCCATGCCGCAGGTGCCCTCACCCCACTCGAAACCACCACCCAGACCCGACGCGCTGCCCTGCACGAACTCGCGCAAGACGTCACCGATGACCTGCCAGCCGACCGGGCGATCCGCACTCGGTGAGCGGCAGCGGGGTGGCCCCCACCGCAGCCGTGGACCGGGCTACTCCCCAGGGGTGACCTGCTTATTCCGTCGTCCTCGCGCCCAGTCGAGCACGAGGACGACGACCGCTCCCAGAAGCAGGAACCCTGAGATGTAGGGCGTGGCGCGAGCGGCCGGGGCTCCCGGGGCGAGGGCGTTCGCGAGGCTCATGAACACGGCGACGGCCAGAATGGCCGCACCGATCAGGCGAAGCCGCGCGCCCGTCGAGCGGTAGTGCGAGATGGCGTCTGCGAGTAGCAGCCCAGCCCCGCTCGCCATCATCAGAACGGCCAGCCAGCGCACCGAGCCCTGACTTGGTGCGCCCGCGGTCAACGCGCCCAGGACATAAGTGGCGACGATCAACAAGGCTCCAGCTATCCGCATGGCGTCTACTTCTCCGCAGACCTGCGGGCAGCGGACACCCAGCCGATCACGCCAAACGCCAGGCACAGGAAACCGACAACCGTCAACGCGGGCGTGGTAACAACGGCACCCAGAACCATCAAAAGCACGCCGACAACCGTCGTGTTGCGCGCCTCAGTCTCAGTCTTTGGTAACAGATACATGTCGCCAACACTACGGCGGGCTTAGCCTGGGCGCCCGACTAAAGGCGCGCCAACAGGACCCGGGGACCGACGGAGAGCGGAACCTCCTTCCTTTCCACCGCGCAGACCCGACCAGCGCGCGACACGACGGCTAGTCTGAAAGCCAAACCGGCCCACTCCTGCGCGAGGCGTCGCTCATGGAAGGCTGTCATTCCATGGACACGTCAGACGAGCTTGGGGAGACCGAGCACCGAGCGATAGTCCGCCGTCTGGTTGACGATTGGTACGCGCATCGCACGGCCGGCGGGACGTTCGTTATGCGACGGAAGAACCGCAAGACACACGAGGCGCAATTTGCGATGGTCTACGCGTTTGCTGCGCAGGCGCACGCGACGGCGCTGGCCTTCCTCGCAGCCGTCGACGTTGCGCCGCCGATAGTCGCATCTCCGCTTGCGCGGGCGATCTTCGAGCACGCTCTGACGGCTCAGTGGATTGCGCAGGTTCCTGATGCCTATCAAGCGATGGGAGCCGAGGAGGCCCGCCAGCGGCGCAACCTCGCTACCACCCTGCGCCGAACCGCGATAGACGCATACCTAGAGGCGGCAGACAAAGTCACGCCATCGCGTCTCGATGAACTGGAGTCTGCGAGTCTCGCAGGGGCGCGCAACTTCGAGGCGCTGTGCGGCGACCTGGTCCCTGGCAAGGACCAGGCATACTCGATCTACCGGATTCTCAGCATGGAGGCGCATCCAACGCTTCTTGTGGCCGACCAATGGTTTGCGCCAGCGCGCGAGGGATCCACGGCGCGTGCGACACTCCTGGTCCGCCCCCACGAACTTGAGTCGCCCTGGACGCCGGTTGTCGCGTCGTCACTCGTCTGGGCGGGACGCGCCTTTGACTACTTCGACGGATCCCACGCTCGTCGAAGCCTTCTTCGCTCCACCGCGCGAGCGCTCGGGATTCCGGAGGAACTCAAGGAAAGCCCGGAGTCGCAGAAACGCCGTGCGGAAGCGGATCGGCAGCGGCGGAAAGCGAAGCAGGCAGCTGCTTCGGGAAGCAACTCAGAGCGGCCGTCTTGACGTCGAGAGACCCTGGCTCCGGGCCGGGTATGGAGGTATACCCGACATACCACAGTGACCGAGGCCCGCGAGGTGGCGTGGGGAGGGCCAATTGAACCGCGGCTGCCGCGTCAGTTCTGCGTCCTGGCTGGGGGGCCGTCCCCTGTTCGCTCCCACCGAAGGCCGTTCACGTCAGTGAATGCGTACCGAACCGCGACAGTAGCCTTCGAAAGCTGTACGTACGTCCCGAGGATGCTGACGTGAGCCGGGATCACGACGTTCTCTCCCGGTTGAAGGAGTTGACGCAAGACGTCCCCGCTCCGGTCTACTTCTGCGGTCCAGCTCACCTCACACTCGGGGTCTGAACACACGACCGACAAGAGGCGAACCGAATACACCGGCGCTTGGCTGAAGTTCGCGATCGCCAAGGCCTCCCGCATCGCCTTGACCGGGAGGTTTGTCGCGACAGGGAGCACCGAGGCAACAATCAGCCGTGCTTGGGCTCTCGCGTCGTCTTGGCGTTCACGCTCCCGCTCGCGCCGGTCGTGGCCAGCGATCCACAGCGCCGTGCCACCGGCGAACAGCGCACCAACGCCCGACACCCATGTTGCAACGTCGCCAAACTGGATCTGAGATAGGTCAGCCACGCAGGCCAACATAGTTGCGCACAACGACAAACCGCCCCCCGAGTTCATCCTCAGGGGGCGGTTGTCTTGACGTCAACAGACCTAGCCGAGCAGCACGCCGACCTCGACGTCCAGCGCGCGGGCGATCCTCACCACGTCCTCAGCCGTGAACGCTGCGAGCCCTTGCAGACGCCGCCACAGGGCTGGCACGGACATACCGATCGACTCCGCCAACTGCTCCGGTGTCTGGCCGTGCTCGACCATCGCCGCGGTGACCGAGGCCGAGACCTCGTTCCGCAGGTTGTCCATGTGGTCGGGCATCAACGTGTGCGGCTCGACTTCCAGCGCCTTGGCGATCGCGACGATCTGATCGACCGAGAGCCCCTTCTCGACCTGTGCCGCAACCCGCCGACCGATCTCGACCGAGACCCAGCGGTAACCGTCGTCCCTGACCCGGCTCTGACGCGGTGGCGGCACCCGAGGAGCCCGAGGGGACGCGAGCACGTCATAGCCGGTCGTCACAATGGCGGTCATCGCTCCGACTCCATCAGGGCCGTTGCCTCAGTGATCGCCGCGACGATCTTGCCCAGTTCCTCGGGGTCGCCAGTCTCGAAGTCGTCGACCATCACTTCCAGGTCTTCCACCTTCCACGCCTGCCCGTTGTGCCGGAGGTTCCCGACGAGGCGGACGAAGGGGTGGAGGTAGCGGCGGACCTCGATCGCCCATGGGTCGCCCTCGACCAAGGGCGCGCCCACGTTCATCGACTCCGCCCAGGGGACCGCCGGGAACTCCACACCCGTGCCGACCCGCCGGGCGAACTGGCTGACCTCATGAGTGCGTCCAGCCTCGAATGCCTCGATCTCGGTCACGGCGGTCATCGCAGGCCGTCCGCGTGGTCAGCGGCCACGGTGAGAGCAGCGGCCAGCGACCGCGCCTCGCCTGCCGTGAGGTCGAGTTGGGCCATCATCTGAATGCTCGACCCCTCGCCGCCTGGCGTGGTCAGCAACTCGACCAACGGGGCACCGTTGCGGCTGCTGCCGTCCTTGTGCGGGTGTGGGTCCTGCCGCACGTTCACGTGAACCTCACCGGCCCCGACCCGCTCGACCCGACCGTCCACCGGATGCCGCACCGTCGACATCTGCGACTCGTAGACGTACCGGGTGTGCGCAGCCGCAGCGATCAGCGGCGTGCCCTCGGCAAACAGGATGGCGTGGTCCGTGCTGCACCAGTCCGGACAGTCGCGCTTGGTCGGCAGCGACCGAAGCTCTCCCATCGTGTCCTCGGGGTAACGGCCGGCGTGCTCGTAGATGCCCGACATGAGGTCGGACAGCGCCGCCTCCCGTGAGCCGGCGGCGGGGGTGGTTGAGATGATGTTGCTCATGATCGTTCGCCTTCCTTAGAGGTGTTCGGTCTAGGCCTCGATCGGTGCTCGCTACACCGACCGGGGCCGCTTGTGTTCTACCAACGCCGCCCCAGGACGGGGCGGTTGCTTATCGGGCCATATCGCTGTCGTCGTCGGGGCCGGTTGCTCGTCTTGTCCAGGTAGGCGGTGATGCTGTCGGTGTCGACGAGCCACTTCCCCGCGACCTTGGATGCCACCAGGTCGCCAGAGCCGATGAGGCGCAGGACGGCCCGGTCGCTACACCGGAGGTGGGCCGACACCTCGGGGACCAGTGCGCGGGGGCCACCTCGTGGCGGGGGCAGTTGCCTCATGACGACCCCTTCCTGGTCGCCCTACCCCACTTGTTTTGCTGGGATTGCGGCCTCTGCGATCTGCCGGGCCACCAGCGCGGCCCGGCACTCGGGGGTGAAGTAGCGGGCGCGGCCGACCTTCACGGACGGGATGTCCCCGGTCCGCATGTGGGTGACGACCCAGCGCTCGGTCTGGCCGAGTTCGGCCGCGAGTTCGGCCGGCGTCATCCATGCGGTGCTCATGCGTCCGGGAGGTCGTGCATCCAACGGGTCAGTTCCGATTGAAGGATGAGGAACTTCCCACCCGAACCGGCCCGTTTGGCCAATAGCGGCGGCGGGAACGAATGCGGGTCGGTCGTGCGGATCGCCCGCCGAATCGTGTCCACGGCGAACGACGTCAGGTCCGCCGCTTCGGGAAGGGTGAGCAGCCGTTCCGGCCCCGAGAGCCTCCCTCGCTGGCCTCGACAGCCGCAGGTGCGGCACTCCTGTTCCGTGATGGCGCGCATCCGTTCGTCCTCTCGCTGGTCGGTTCTTGTTCTACCGCCAAGGTCCGACAGGGGGTCCTGGCATCCGACACGTATCCGACACGCGCCACACATGACAACGGCCCCTGCTCTGCGTTTCCGCAGGTCAGGGGCCGTTTCGAGCTGGTGGGCGATACTGGGTTTGAACCAGTGACCTCTTCCGTGTCAAGGAAGCGCG
>ERZ724516.2222-NODE-2222-length-11034-cov-3.940614_pt1 | contig 11034 bp, 9 predicted proteins | sample MGYA00376049_ERZ724516 | MGnify/ENA primary metagenome ERZ724516 (study PRJEB28724, sample SAMN07190886) | activated sludge metagenome | isolation source: activated sludge of sewage treatment plant in Hong Hong | place: USA: Christiansburg, Virginia | collected... | reverse complement strand
AGGTCGTACAGCGTCTTGGCGACCAGACCGACAGCCTCGTTTTCCCGGACACCGGGCCGCAGAAAGCGGTGTAGCTCCTCGTAAGCGGCATCGACCATTGAGGCGGCCTGAGTGAGGAGTCGAATTTCGTCGGTCGTCTTGATGCGGCGTGCTTCCATGAAGACCTGCTGGCCGTCGACGACCTCGATGCCCTCCTGCTGCAGCGCGAACAGCACTGGCAGTTCGATGACATCTACCCCGAGAGGTTCCTTGGCGACACCGAACTTCTCGAGCTCGCGCTTGATCTTCTTTGCGAGGTCGGTCGCCATGGCGGCATCTGGGGGGAACGCGCCGCGGAGGGTCGAGATCCCCGCCCGTGCGCCTGATTCGAGACGTGGCCGCTTCGCGCCCTCATGAGGGGAGTGTGGGTCGGCGTCCATCTCAGAGGATGTGACATCCAGCCACGGGTTGTACAGAGCGTGGTGCTTGGCGGCCGAGCCGAAGTCCCACACGATCGGGTCGGTGTTGCGAGTTAGCAGGGCAAACCGAATCAGCTTGTCCATGGCCCACGTGCCGATATGGGTCGAACTCATGTAGCGGATGTTGGAGAAGTCGAAGGCGAGTACTGCTCCAAGGTCGGAGGTCGCCAGTTGCCCCTTTAGCCGCGCTAGCCTTTCGTCGCGCAGCCGGTCGAAGTCGACCCGCTGCTCCCAGTCAACTGCGTTGGTGCCTGATGTGCCTGTGCTCTTCACCGGCGTTCTCCTACACCGCGGCGATGGCGTCGATCTCGATCGCCGCGTTGTTGAAGAGTGAGTGGACACCAATCACCGTGCTCGCCGACGGCGTTTCGGTTGCGACGATCCTGTCGCGGGTTTCGCGCCACACCTTGAGGCTGCTCTGGTCCAAATGAGTGATGTATACGTTGACTCGGACGAGGTCCGCGTATGTAGCGCCTCCAGCCTTGAGCGCCCGCTCGAGTTCGCCATAGGTGAGTTCGACCGCGCGAGCGAAGTCTGAGGGGACGGAGCCATCTTCTTCGAATCCGACTGCGCCAGAGATGAAGAGGAGGTCGCCTGACTTCACCCGCACACTGTCGGAGATGCCGGGGATCACGGGGGCAGGGTTGTGGGTGATGCGATCGTTGGTCACGGTGCTTGGTCTCTTCTCGTTAGTGTGCGCGGACTCTGTGTCGCGGCACGGCGTATGGGCTCTGAGTTCGTTTCTGACGGTCGGCGCCGCCGAGCGCCGAGTGAGCGTGGGTTTACTCGACGCGCGACCTCGAGCCCAGTCGGTGCCACTCGCGGTTGACGTACGCGAGGCCGTCTCGTGATCCGAGCTCGGAGAGCCTCTCGGCCGGCATGCTCCCTTCGACTCCTTGCGCCAGCACGACTGTGGAGTCTCCGGCAGTCAGGCGCTCGATCGGGTGCACACGGATCCAGACTGGAACGACGTGAAAGAAGGGCTCGCCCGTGTCCAGTCGGCTCCACAGGGTGGTGTCGGCGAATCTGTCCGCCCCACTGGTGGCGGCCAGCTTTGCGATGTGCATTGACTCCACGTCGATGAAGTGCACTACGGCTGTCTCGGCGGCCACGATGGCAGCGGTGCTCGAAGAGTTTGCCGAGAGCGAGAAGACCATGAGCGGAGGGTCTGCGCTTACTGACGCGAGCGACGAGGCGGTCAACGCAACCGGTCCGGCTGGACCTTGCGCCGTGATCACAACGAGTCCGCCGGGATGACGACTAAAGATGCCCCTGAACTGCTCCGTTGAGATGGCTTGATAGCGGCGATCAAGCCCAAGCGTGTGCCAGTCGTGCTTCCCGTCGAAGTGCGACTCGAAAGGGTTGATGAACTCGGTCACGGTCACTGCCTGCCTCCTCCGGGGGTCCGGCGCGTAGTTGGTTGAGCGTGATCACACCAAGGGTGTGACGGAATTGCCCTCCTGCCCCGTGGCAAGCCACTTGCCGTATACCTCTAGCCCCGTGTCCGGGAGGGTGAGGCCGTGCCGAGCCGCGATGGCCTGGTCGCGCCAGAAGCGCTGGAGGACGCTGGACTCTGCAAAACCAGCTGAGCCGTGGGCGGTCATCAAGGAGTCCACTGCCGTCCGCACGTTTGAGACGACCTGTGACTGTTGGCCCCGCTGCCGTGCACGCGCCGCATAGTCGAGGTAGGTGCCGCTACTGGCCGCGTCATCGATCTCATCCGCCGTGCGATAGGCAAAGAGCTCGGCTGCTTCCAGCAGAAGAGCCGCTCGCGCGAGCTCAAGCTGAAACGGGACCGAGTCGGCCTGACACATGTAGGTCGTGTACGCGATGCTCTTCGTCGGCGCGGCCTCACGAACGAGATCCAAGACGGTGTCGCCCATTCCCAGGTGAGCTCCCAGCAGTTGGGCCTCGAGTTCTGGGATGAACGCTGCCCTGTGGACGTCGGCGCTGTGCTTGTCAACGCCGGGGTAGGCGCCTTTGAGGGCTGGAGTCATACGTAGCACTCGATGTTCCGGCACGAAGATGTCGTGGGCCGTGTAGGTATTGCTGGCCGTAGACTTCAGGCCCGCGACGTGCCACGTGTCCTTGTACTCCAGGTCCTGCCGAGGAACAAGCACGATTGCGTTGTCCTCGAACCTGCCGGCATCGTCATGCAGGGGGGCGCCGAGGATCGCCCACGTTGAGTGCCAGGATCCTGAGTTGTAGCGCCACTCCCCACTCAGCCGGTAGCCGCCCGCGACTTCGGCAGCCATAGATGACGGTGCGAGCATGATCGAGACGCGTGTATCCGGGCCATTCGCGAAGACCTCCTGTTGCGCCTCGAGCAGGAACCACCCGACGGCGTACGCCCCCGAGTTGAGCAGTCCTGTCACCCATCCAGCACTACCGTCGGCGCGTGCGACGGCTCGAGCAATGTCGATCTGCTCGCGCGTGGTGGCGCCGAGGCCGCCGAATCGTCGCGGAACGCCGATCCGGAATACGCCGGCTGCCTGGAGCGCGCCGATGGTCCCCTCGTCGAGGTGGCGATTGATCTCGTTTTCGGCAGCGCGCTGCCGAATCAGCGGCGAGGCCTCCTCGATGCCGTCAAGGACTTCCGCGATTCCTGGAGCCAGGGCATGCCTACTCATTGTCGGTCCTGAGAGCCGTTGACGGCACGCACTGAGCCCACCCGTCACCTTTGGTTCGGCTGATCGGTCGCGAGGGCATGACGTCAGACCAGCGGGGTGACGGTGTCGCCGTCCTCGCGTCCGAGGAGCGCCTTCCCGTAGAGCTCATATCCGAGGGCTGGGAGGACGAAGGCGTGCCTGGCTGCGACCGCCTGGTCTCGCCACAAGCGCTGCAACGGGTTGACCTCCGCGAAGGATCCCGATCCATGCGCGGTAAGGAGCATTTCGATCGCTCGCGACACGTGCTCCACGATCCATCCCACATAGGCACGGTTTCGTGCCCTGGTGAGGTAATCGGGATAGGTCCCCAGCTCGGCTGGCCGATCGATCTCTTCGGTTGCACGGAAGGCGAAGGCGTCGGCGGCATCGAGCAGAAGGGCGGCCTTGGCGATATCCAGTTGGAAGGCGACCGAATCGCTCTGGTGCGCAAAGTTCGTGTAGGCGATGCCCTTGTCGGCTTTGGCGATCACTCGATCCAGAACGGCTCGCCCGATACCGAGCTGGGGTCCGACAAGGATGATATTGAGGACCGGAATCCAGCCCGCGCGATAGACCGACGGGGTGTCATCGTTCGCGCCCGGGTAGTGGCCGAGCAGTGCTGGCTGACCGGGCATGACGCGGTGGTCCGGAACGAACACGTCGTTGGCGTTCAATGTGTTGCTGCCGCTGGATCGCATCCCGGCGACGTACCACGTTTCCTTGAACTCGAGTTCGCTGCGCGGGATTAGCAACTGGGCGGTGTCTACAAAATTGCCGTCTTGGTCAACGAGCTCGGCTCCCAGGATGGCCCACGATGTGTGCCAGGAGGCGGAGTTGTAACTCCATTCGCCGCTCACGCGGTATCCCCCGTCAACCCGGGTGGTCCGGCCGTTCGTGGCCAAGACCACGGACACCTTCGCGTTGGGATCCTGGCCCCAGACATCGTCTTGGGCCTGCGCGTCATACAGGGAAGTGAGCCAGTTTGCAATATTCGTGAGTGCGACTACCCATGCCGTTCCTCCGTCGGCACGGCCGACAGCAGCACCTACATCGATCTGGGCGCGCGAGTTGCCTTGGTAGCCGCCGTACTTCGCGGGCTGCGTCACTCGGAAGGCACCGATCGCCTCCAACGCGTCGATGGATTCCTGGGCGACGCGGCGATCGGTCTCGCCCTGGGGCGCGTTCCGCTCAAGCAGTGGACGCAGTTCTTCGATGCCCTTGAGCAGGCTTGGCATGTCGGGCGGGAGATTGCTGTCGACCATGGGACGGCCCCTTCTGTATGTCGCTCGGTGTGCGCCGGCTACGGCGCTCTGTGGCCTGGCGTGGCCCGCATGTTGTGTTGAGACATTACCGTATGCGGTATGCGAAATGCAATCAGGGTTAAGCCTCTCAGTCTGGAGAGATGCGCAGACGGGTCGGATACCGTGTTCGACCGGGGGTGGGGCGACAGGCACTCCAAACGACAGGCAGCGAAGGGCGGCATGACAGGTGAAGGTTGAACGCATCGAGAGGGATCCCAGGGGCCTCACCTCAGAGGTGCGGGACAAAATCATCGGCGCCATGATGGCCGGTGAGTTGGTGCCAGGCGACCGGCTGATCCTCGACACGCTTGCCGACCAGCTCGGCGTGAGCCGAACTCCTGTTCGCGACGCGCTACTGCGCTTGGTCTCTGAAGGGATCGTCGAACTGGCGGACAAGAGGGGATATGTGTTCCGCCAGCTCAGCGACGCCGAGATCGAACACAACTTGGAGTCGCGCATCGCCATCGAGTCCTATGCCGCGGAGATCCTCGCCAAGAAGGGCGAGACAGGTATCCGGTCGGCGAGGGCCGCGCTCGACGAAGTCCATCGAACTCCAAGGACGTCGGTGCGAGCATTCTTTGAGGCCAACATGCACGTGCATCGTGCGATTGTCGCGGGCACGGAGAACCCCCAGCTTCTCAGCTTCTTCGACACAATCTGGGGTCAAGCGGCCTCCAATCAGATCTACAACCAGTACTACCAGTCGACTGCCGATGAGACGTTCTACCAAGATCACCTCCGCCTCATCGACACGATCGCGCTCGGCCAACCCGACACCGCGCGCGCCGCCATGGTGAAGCACATCTGCAGTGGCCGGGAGCTGTCGCGCCATGGCAGTAACGAAGAAGTGCGACCCTGAAGCAACCGGCGACGCGGTTCGAGCCGAGGTAGCGCATCTGTACGAGCGGGCCTGATTCACTCCAAGGGGGCCTGATTCACACCAAGATCCGGTCACCCATGCGCCATCTGGTTGTCCCGGCACATCAATGTCGGATCAGATGACGTTATTGACCTCGTGGACGTGCCGAGCACCGCTGTTCCAGCATCTGCTGCTGCATCCAACAGGAGAAGATGTCCTGCCCGTTCAACACATGCAACCGTGCGCTCCCAACGAAGTTTGCGGTTCGCGCCCGTTCGGGACGGGGCCTGCGCGCCGGACATGGCCGATTCAAACCAGGATCTGAAGCGGACGTTCGAGCAGGTCGATGAAGGCACGCATCCACTGCGCGGCAGTTGCCCCGTCGACCGGGCGGTGATCAACGGCGAGCGTCACACGCATGACAGTCCCGACGACAACCTTCCCATCCTCGACCACCGGCTCCTGCCTGGCGGCACCGACGGCAAGTATCGAGGCCTGAGGAGGGTTGATGATTGCGGCGAACTCCTCAGTGCCATACATACCGAGATTCGTAACCGAGATTGTTCCTCCCTCTAGCTCTGATTGCTGCAGCCGGCGACTTCTGGCGCGACCCACTAAATCCCGAGTTGCTTCGGCCACTTCGCTGAGAGTCATCGCCTCGACGCCTCGAAGCACCGGCGTCACCAATGCGTGCTCAGTGGCCACAGCGATGGCCACATCCACGCCGGTGAACTGGCGGATAGCGTCCTCTGTCCACTGGACATTGAGGCCCGGAACGAGTTGGTGGGCCTTACCTACGGCTTTCACGACCAGGTCATTGACGGAGATCTTCATCTCGCCGCCTTGTGTCAGCTCACCGCGCATCTCCATCAGCCGATCCACACGTGCGGACCCACGCACATAGAAGTGGGGAGCGCTTTGCTTGCTTTCGGTCAACCGTCGCGCGATGGCGCGGCGGGCACCGGTAAGGGGTACATCGGTGTAGGAAGCTAGGGCGCTGCCAGGCATAGGACCCGCTTCGCGTGCGGGGTCCTTGGCAGAGCTCGCTGTTCTCTCCTGCAACGCAGCGTCCACATCGAGGCGACGAATCCGGCCATTAGGACCCGAGCCACGGATACTTGCGATATCCAAGCCCGCCTCCTTGGCCAGCTTTCGCGCCAACGGGCTGGTGAAGATGCGACGGCCGGCGGCCGTGGGAGGCTCCGAGGGCGGTGCGACTGGAGGCAACGCAGCAGCGAGTTCCGCTTCGACCGGTGCCACGGCAGGGACCTCCACGACAGGCATGTCCGCTTCGCCAGCCTCGGCAGCAGCTACGCTGCCGTCAGCTTCGGGCTCGTCCGCGCCTACCACCGACGCCGCAGGTTCGCCGGCGACCCCGAGCTTCTCGAGGAGAGCCTGCAGATCGTCAACCTGCTCGCCTGGACGTCCCTGGATCGCAATGGGAGCGCCTACCTCCACCGTGGCGCCAGCCTCCGCGAGCAGGTGCAGTAACACACCGTCCGATTCCGCTTCGACATCAACTATTGCCTTTTCAGTCTCCACGGTGACGATGGCGTGTCCGGAAGAGAACGGCGCACCAACGTCGACGTTCCAGCTCGACAGGACTGCCTCTGTTGTTCCGGTGGACACTTCCGGCATGGTCAGCAGGTCAGCCATCGTGGACCTCCGCCATCGCCTGCAGCTTGCTGACGACTTCCTCCGTGCGGGCGAACGCAGCACGCTCAAGTACCTTGCTGATACTTGGTGACGCTTCGCCGCCGGTGAGGCGCTCGACCGGCGCGTCAAGCCAGTCGAAGAGGCGGCGACCGATCTCGTCGGACAGCCATCCGCCGTACGAGGTTCCTCGCGCGCCCTGCTCAGCGATGAGCACGTGGTTGGTCTTCCGAACACTGGCCTCGATGGTTTCCCAGTCCAGGCTGGCACTGTCCAGCCAGCGTAGGTCGATCACCTCGGCATCGACTCCGACTTCAGCGACCGCATCGAGTACGGGCTGGGTCATGGCCAAGTAGGTCAGAATCGTCAGTTTCGCCCCCGTGCGGCGCACCGCGGCTTTGCCCACCGGCAGGTAGTAGTCGAGGTCGTCAGGAACGCCAGGGCCGGTGGAGGTGTACAGGTCGACGTGTTCCAGCACTACGACCGGGTCGTCGCAGGCCAGGGCGGTGTTCATCAGCCCGACGTAGTCGAAGGGAGTCGAGGGGGCGACGATCCGCCAGCCGGGTGCGGTTGCGAAGATGCCGGCTGGATCCATCGAGTGTTGCGACCCGTAGCCGGTGCCCGTCGCCACCTTGCTCCGCAGGACGAACGGCACCTTTCCTTCGCCACCGAACATGTGGCGCGCCTTCCCGATCTGGTTGAACAACTGGTCGGCAGCGACCCACATGAAGTCGGCGTACATGAACTCGACTACCGGCCTAAAGCGACCGTCCAGCGCCACGCCGCCGCCGAGCCCGGCGAAGGCGTTCTCTGAGATCGGGGTACCTAGCACCCTGTTCGGAAACTTGTCCTTGAGCCCGCGTGTGGCACCGTTCGTGCCACCGTTGAGGCGATGCACGTCTTCACCCATGACCACTACCCGGGGGTCAGTCGTCATTCGGCGGTCCATGACATCGGCTACGGCACCGATGAAGGAGATGTCCTCTAGTCGTCCTTTGTAGTCCTGGGTATCAGAGAAGGTCAGGTCGGCGAGTTCGCTGAGGTCTCCCCGGACGCCATGGTCGACGAAGCTCGGGTCGGGCCACTCCTTCGGCTTGATTTGGCGTTCCTTGGGTTTGCCCCCCGGCTTCGGCTCCAGGAGCACATCTCCGAGACTGCTCATCAAGGCCTTAGCTTGAGAGACGCTCTCGTCGAGGTCTGCTTGGTTGAGAATGCCGCGACGCATCAGGTGCTTGCGTGTGGTCTCGATCGGGTCTCGACCACGCCACTCGGCCTCCTCCTCCTTGCTTCGGTAACGGAAGGCGGAGCCAGCGAAGGGCCCGTTTTGATGGAAGTACCGATAGACGTCGGCTTCGATGAGGGTGGGACCGCCCCCTTGGCGCATGTGTTCGAGAGCGTCCTGCATCACCAGGTGAACGGCGAGTGGGTCCATGCCGTCGACCTTCCAACTCCGGACCCCAAAGCCAGGCCCACGCGCGGAGAGACGCGGGTCACCCGTGACCTCTGCGACGTGGGTGGAGACGGCATACAGGTTGTTCTCGATGAAGAAGCACAGGGGCAGCTTCCATGCCGCCGCGAGGTTGAGAGTCTCCAACGTGGCGCCGATGTTGGCGGCTCCGTCCCCGAAGTATGTGACCGCGACGGCATCCGTTCCAGCTTGGCGATGAGCCCACGCCGAGCCCGCGGCAAGCGGCACGCCGCCCCCGACGATGGCGTTCGTACCGATGGCACCGGCGGCCTCCCACTGAAGGTGCATGCTGCCCCCCCGGCCGTGACTGAACCCGCCGTCAAGTCCGGCGATCTCGCGCAGCGTGCGGAGTAGCGCCGCTCGAACGTCATCTGGAACTGGCTTGGTGGGGTCGATCCCTTCGGGGTGCAGGTGCCCGAGAACCTTCGCGAGGAACTGGTGGTGTCCCCGGTGGGAACCGTTCACGGTGTCCTGGGTCGTCAGGGACATGCATGATCCGACCGCTCCGCCTTCCTGCCCAATGCTGGAGTGCGCGGGTCCGTGGATCAGGCCGGCTCCGGCGAGTTCGAGGACGTACTCCTCGAAAGTTCGGATCAGTACCAACTGACTGAACATCGCGGTCAACAGTTGGGGGGATGCGTCGTCCCAGTCCTCCTGGGTTGCAACCACCTCCATCCACTCGGCGGCGGGATCCAGTGGCAAGCGCCGTGGCATCGTGGCATCTCCTCAAATTTGACAGACCCCGACACTCACACATGATGGATCCAATTTCAAGTTTGGGCTCGTCAATTATGGGTTGAATCTGGCATGCTTGGGTCTAAATGGATCCAAGGAGACCCCTCTTGAGTTTGCCTGGCGTTCGCGGCCTCGACCACATTGGCTTCACCGTTCCCGACCTGGATGCCGCTAGCGGGTGGCTCGTCGACGTGCTTGGTTGCGAGTTCATGTACTCCCTCGGCCCGTTCTCGTCGGAAGGCGATTGGATGTCCAACCATCTGGGCGTGCACCCAAGGGCGGTGATGAGAGAACTTCGCTTCTTTCGTTGCGGTGGCCAGGCTGTGTTCGAGGTCTTCCAGTACGAGGCCCCAAGCCAGCGGGTGACAGTGCCCCGCAACAGCGACGTAGGTGGGCATCATGTGGCGCTGTACGTCGAGGATCTGGATGCCGCTGTCGGTTATCTGCGGTCACGCGGGGTTGCCGTTCTAGGCGACCCGACCTCCAGCCAGGGGCCATCGGAAGGACAGCGCTGGACATACTTCGTGGCGCCTTGGGGCATGCAGTTCGAACTGGTCTCCTATCCTGAGGGCAAGGCGTTTGATCGCAATCCGACTCGATAGCAGAACGCGGAGAGCCCTTGACAACCCGGCTACCCATAGGCCCACCAGTCAGCAGTCAACGAATCGCCTCCGCGCTTCGTGCCGCGATCCTGGGCGGAGAGTATGCGCCGGGCACCTGGCTGAGACAGGACGATTTGGCCGCTCGCTTTGGCGCGAGCCGCCTTCCGGTTCGTGAGGCCCTACGCATCATTCAGGCGGAAGGTCTTGTCGAGACCTTTCCTAACCGTGGCGCGAGGGTGCCGACGCTGGACCTAGAAGAGGTCAAGATTCTCTACCGAATGCGTGAGCGGCTCGAGCCGCTCACTCTCAGCGAGAGCATCCCGCGGATGAGCGAGGACGACATTGAACGCATGGAGCGGCTTCAGGAGAAGATTGAAGCGAACACTGACGTCGGCCGATTTTTGCTACTGGACCGCGAATTTCACATGGCTTCCTACGAAGGGTGCCCGAGCCCGGAGCTACTGGGCATGACGACCCGTTTGTGGAACTCGACGCAGCACTATCGCAGGGCCTTCATGCTGTTGGCGACCCCTGGGCGTGCCGCCATGGTCAACGCTGAACATCGGCTGGTCTTGGACGCGATCCGCCGACGCGACGTCAAGGACGGCGAGCGCTACCTTGCCGGCCACATCAGGCGAACGCGAGTGGAACTGACCCAGCACCCCGAGCTTTTCTACGAGACGTAAGCACGATTCACCTAGGGGGATAGCACCACGAGCCGTTCCTCCGTCATCTCCCGAACGGCCCAAGCTGGTCCCTCACGAGTGTTGCCTGAGTCGCGCAAGCCCCCGTATGGCTGCTGCTCAGTTCGCCAGGTCGGTACCTCATTAATGAGAACGCCGCCGAAGTCCAGATTGTGCGCGGCCTTAAGTGCGGTGCCGAGATTTCTGGTGAAGACACCCGCTTGAAGTCCGTACTGCGTGTCATTCGCCAAACGCAGCGCTTCGTCGAAATCCTCGTAGGTGGTCACCGCCACGACGGGACCGAATACCTCCTGCGAGCAGATCTTCATGTCGGGACGCGCTTCTACGACGAGCGTGGGCCGAAGCACGCCGTCCGCACTGAGCTCTCCACCGGTAGTCACCCGAGCACCGTCAGCCTCTGCCTCTCGCACCCACGCTAGAACCCGGTCGCGTTCCGCGTGAGAGATAAGGGCCGACACGTCGGTGCCTTCGTCCAAAGGATCACCCACGACAAGCGTCTTGATGGCCTCGGTCAGGTCATCGACCATGTCCTGTGCGATGTCCGAGTGAACGAGCAAACGCTGCGTGGAAACACACGATTGGCCCGCGTGACTGAATCCCGCGAAG
>ERZ724516.2218-NODE-2218-length-11046-cov-6.879629_pt1 | contig 11046 bp, 11 predicted proteins | sample MGYA00376049_ERZ724516 | MGnify/ENA primary metagenome ERZ724516 (study PRJEB28724, sample SAMN07190886) | activated sludge metagenome | isolation source: activated sludge of sewage treatment plant in Hong Hong | place: USA: Christiansburg, Virginia | collected... | reverse complement strand
CGCGGCACGCCGCGCAACCGGCCGCCCTTCCCGGTGACCAACGGCTATCTCGACCAGCCGACCATCGTGAACAACGTCGAGACCTTCGCCGCCGCGACGCTGATCGCGCTGAAGGGCGGCGACTGGTACGCCGGCATCGGCACCCTGCATTCCGCCGGGACCAAGATCCTCTCGGTGTCCGGTGATTGTGCGCGGCCCGGGCTCTACGAATACCCCTTCGGCGTTACCATCCGCCAGGTCCTGGAAGACTGCGGCGCCTCCGATACGCAGGCGGTGCAGGTCAGCGGGCCGTCCGGCATCTGTGTCAGTGCGGACGAATTCGATCGCCGCATCGCCTTCGAGGACATCCCGACGGCGGGCGCCTTCACCATCTTCGATGGCCGCCGCGACATGTTCGAGGTGGCGCGCAACTACGTGCATTTCTTCCAGCATGAGAGCTGCGGTTTCTGCACGCCGTGCCGGGTCGGGACATCCTTGCTCAAGAACCTGATGGACAAGCTGCACAACGGGCATGGTTCGCCCTACGATTTCGCCGAGATCGAGAAGCTCAACCAGTTGCTGCAGTCGATGAGCCATTGCGGCCTCGGCCATACTGCCTGCAACCCGGTGCTCGACACCATCGCGAAATTCCGTCCGGCCTACGATCGGCGCATGGAGCACGACGACTTCTCGCCGGCCTTCGATCTCGACCGCGCCCTGGCGGCGGCACGGCAGATGACCGGGCGGGACGATCCGGGAGCACACATCACCGCCGAACAATCCGGGGAGGGCGCATGAGCCAGACTTTTACCCTTGACGGCAAGGGCATTCCGTTCGAAAGCGGCCAGACCATACTGCAGGCGGCAACCCGGGCCGGGGTGTTCATTCCCCACCTCTGCTACCACCCCGATTTCAAGCCGCATGGTTCGTGCAAGTTGTGCACGGTCAAGGTCAATGGCCGTCAGACGGCATCGTGCACGATGCGCGCGATGCCCGGCATGGTCGTCGAGAGCGATACCGAGGAGATCAACGCCGAACGGCGGTCGCTGACCCAGATGCTGTTCGTCGAGGGCAACCACTTCTGCCCCTCCTGCGAGATGAGCGGCAATTGCCAGTTGCAGGCGACGGCCTACCACCTCGGGATGATGAGCCCGCACTACGACCACTTCTTCCCGAACCGCGCGGTCGACGCCTCGCACCCCGATTTCGTGCTCGACTTCAACCGCTGCATCCTCTGTTCGCTCTGCGTGCGCGCCAGTCGCGATGTCGATGGCAAGAACGTCTTCGCCCTGTCCGGGCGGGGGATCGCGACCCACCTTATCGTCAATGCCAAGTCCGGGCAACTGGGCGACACCAATTTCACGCTGGCCGACAAGGCGGCGCAGGTTTGCCCGGTCGGGGTTTTCCTGCGCAAGCGCAAGGGCTTTGCGGTGCCGATCGGCGAGCGCACCTACGACAAGCAGGCGATCTCGGCGACGGTCGATAGAGCGGAGGGATCGTGAGATGAACGCCCCGGTCAAGAAGCTGAAGGTTGCCACGACCTCGCTGGCAGGTTGTTTCGGTTGCCACATGTCCTTCCTCGACATCGACGAGCGACTGTTTACGCTGCTCGAGCACATCGAGTTCGACCGTTCGCCGCTGACCGATATCAAGGTGGTCAGCCCGGACTGCGATATCGGCATCATCGAAGGTGGATTGTGCAACGCCGAGAACGTCCATGTGCTGCGTGAATTCCGCAGGAACTGCAAGGTCCTGATCGCCATCGGCGCCTGCGCGATCAACGGCGGGTTGCCCGCCCAGCGCAACCATCTGGCGCTGACGACCATTCTCGAAGAGGTCTATCACACCAGCCCGGGGCTCGCCAACGGCCTGATCCCGAACGATCCCGAACTGCCCCTGCCGCTCAACAAGGTGCATCCGATCCACGAAGTGGTCAAGGTGGATTACTTCATTCCCGGCTGTCCGCCTTCCGGCGATGCGATCTGGAAGGTGCTGACCGATCTCCTGGCGGGCAGGGAACCGGAATTGGGCCACGGCCTGATGCATTACGACTGAGGTGGAAAATGACCTATCAGCTTGAAACCGCCCAACACCCCGAAAAACTGCGCCGCGTAGCGATCGACCCGGTTTCCCGGGTCGAAGGCCACGGCAAGGTCACGATCCTGCTCGACGAGCACAACAAGGTGCATCAGGTGCGCCTGCACATCGTCGAGTTCCGCGGCTTCGAGAAGTTCATCCAGGGCCGGCCGTACTGGGAAGTCCCGGTCATGGTCCAGCGCCTGTGCGGCATCTGCCCGGTGTCGCACCACCTGGCGGCGGCCAAGGCACTGGACATCATCGTCGGTGCCCGCAAGCTGACCCCGGCTGCTGAGAAGTTGCGCCGGTTGATGCACTACGGCCAGATGCTGCAGTCGCATGCGCTGCATTTCTTCCACCTGTGCTCGCCTGACCTGCTGTTCGGCTTCGACAGCGACGTCACAAGACGCAATATCGTCGGCGTCGCCGCCGCGCATCCGGAAATCGCCAGGCGTGGCGTGCTGCTGCGCAAGTTCGGGCAGGAGGTGATCCGCGTCACTGCAGGCAAGCGTGTTCATGGCACGGGCGCGGTGCCGGGGGGCATGAACAAGTCGCTGACCGTCGCCGAACGCGACGAACTGCTCAAGGACATCTATCACATCGTTTCCTGGTCGCGCGATGCGGTGCACCTGATCCAGAAGGTGCATACGCAGGACCCGGGGCTGTACAACAGCTTCGGCATCTTCCGCTCCAACTTCATGTCCATCGTCGGCCACAACGGCGACCTCGATTTCTATCACGGGACGCTGCGCGCCCGCGACGACAACGGCAAGCTGATCTTCGACGGCGTCGATTACCAGCAGTACGACAAGTACATCGAGGAGGAAGTCAGGCCATGGAGCTACATGAAGTTTCCGTTCTTCAAGTCGCTGGGTAGGGAGCAGGGCTGGTACAAGGTCGGGCCGCTGGCCCGGATCCAGAACTGCGACCAGATTTCGACGCCTTTCGCCGAGCACGAACGGCGCGAATTCGTCGATTATGCCGGCGGCTCGCCGATGCACGCGCCGCTCGCCTACCACTGGACGCGGATGATCGAGATGCTGCATGCGGCCGAGGTGATCAAGGAACTGCTGCACGACGACGACCTGTTGAGCGATGACCTGATGGTCGAGGGTGAACGCCAGATGGCAGGCGTCGGCGTCATCGAGGCGCCGCGCGGGACGCTCTTCCACCACTACCAGGTCGACGAGAACGACCTGATCACGATGGCCAACCTGATTGTCTCGACAACGAACAACAACCAGGCGATGAACGAGGCGGTACGTCATGTCGCGCGACGCTACCTGAATGGCCGCGAAATTACCGAGGGCCTGCTGAACCATATCGAGGTCGCCATCCGCGCCTTCGACCCCTGCCTGTCCTGCGCCACGCACGCGCTGGGCAAGATGCCGCTGGCCGTCGAACTGGTCGATCCGGAAGGGCATGTCGTCCATTCGCTGAGCCGCTCGTGACTGCGCCGCTCGTCGTCTTTGCCGTCGGCAACCCAAGCCGAGGTGACGACGCGATCGGGCCGGTCATCTGCGGTCGACTGGCAAAATGGCTAGAAAATGACGGCCTTGGCGACCAGGTCGAACTGGTCGAAGATTTTCAGCTGCAGATCGAACATGCGCTCGACCTGCGCGGCAGGGCGCTGGCCTTATTCATCGACGCCGGCATCGATACCCCGGCGCCCTACAGCTTCCGGCGCATAGCGCCTGCCAGCGGGGTTGCCCATACCACGCACGAATTGCCGCCGGAGGCGGTCTTGCAGGTCTATCGGCAGACCGAAGGCGGCGAGCCGCCACCGGCTTTCGTGCTCTGCGTCCGGGGCGAGTCGTTCGAACTTGGCGAACCCTTGACCGCAGACGCCGGTCGCCATCTCGAAGCGGCATACGAACTGACAATGCGGCTTTGCGGCCAGCCGGTTCTCGCGTTCTGGGAAACCATGGCAGCACCTGCCCGGGCCTGAAGGCGAGCGCGAATGTTGATCCGCATCATGGGAAGGTGAGCAGCCTGGCTTCAACATGGTCGCCATCGCTGCCATCCGGGCAGCATTCCCAGTCCGGCATGTTTTTCCTGAGACACTTCCTTGCAGCCGCCGCAACAGGCGCCATTTTTTCGTTGGCCCAGGCTGCAGAGTCCGCCGCAAGCCAGTTCGCGGCGCTGGCAGCCCTTGCCGCGCCCGGGCTGGCCGACAGGCCGGGACAGGAGATCGAGGTCAATGTCGATCTCGCGGCCAGTCCGGGGTTTTCCGTCGAGGTGCTTGGCGAGCGGGCCGAGGTGCGCTACCGCATGGCCTTCAACCAGATTGCAGAGGGCTGGAGCTGGCGACCCCTGGCCGATCCTGCGGTCGACGACTATTACCGGTACAAATTTCTGCCGCTGCAGTCGGAACTCGTCGAGCGCGGCGAATACGCCCATGAAGACAAGATCGGCGTCACCCAGCAAATGAAGGTGGTCTGGCGCTACGACTACTTTCTCGCCTTCGACAACCTCTACGACTTTTACCCGCGTGGCGTCGATGACGATGCCGGCTTCAGTGCCGACCTGCCGGCCGCTATGGCCGGGCAGCTCGGGATTCGGGTGCAGGCCCGCCTGATCGATCCGGTGCTCAGCGAGAGCACGACTTTCTGGAAGGCGACTTACGGCAAGCCCACGGACTTCACCTTGAAGAAGCGGTACCTGATGGGCGTTGTGGACGCGGTCGAATTCGTCGATAGCGGCGATGGCCGCATGCTGTGCCGCATTGGTCGGGGCGCAGCGCGCTGCAGCGCGCGTTGAGACCGATGCTCAGCGATAGACGAGCACCGGGATTTTCGAGTGCGTCAGGACCTTGTTGGTCTCGCTGCCGAGCAATAGCCCGCTGATGCCGCGGCGCCCGTGCGAGGCCATGAAGATCAGGTCGCAGCCCGACTTGTCGGCGGCGTCGATGATCGCTTCGTAGGGCACGTCACTGGTTCCCGACATGGTCGTGCACTCGACACCGGCGGCCGCGCACTGGGTTTCGATTTCGCCGAGGTACTCGGTCGCCTGCTCGTCGGCCAGCTCGGCAAATTTTTCCGGTGTGGTCGGGTCGATCAGCGCGCCTTCGCCGAAGTAGGCGATCGGGTATTCGGGCTTGGCAAAGAACACCGTCACCCTGGCGCCGGCCTCGCGGGCGAACGAAATCGCCCGTTGCGCGGTGGCTTTGGAAAGTTCGGAACCGTCGGTGGGGACGAGAATATGCTTGAACATGTGCTTCCTCCTCTATTGAGCGTGCCGATATGGCGGCCTTCTTGCGGCCTATCCTACGCCAAGTCCCCGCGAAGTGAAACAGGGGGCGTCAGCGAAGGCGGAGTGACCCCTTAAACTGGGCGTCCGCACCAAAAACCGTGCCCTCAGCTGTGGTATAAGGGCAGGTGTATCAGCAAGGGGAAATCAGCATGTCAGACAGTTCATCCGTGAAGAACCGGGGTATCGACATCAATGGCCTGAGTCCAATGGAGACGGCAGGCATGGCGATCAGCAAGGCTGCCGACCCGTTCGGCGTGACCTCCTCGTTGCTCAATGCGCAGATGGCGTGGATGATGCACCCGCAGGAACTGTTGCGCGCCGCCAGCGCGCTTTCCGGCGACCTGCTTGCCCTGCAGACGCACGTGATGCGGCGGGCGCTCGGCATGCCGTCCGCGGATGTGATCGTGCCCAATCCGGACGATGTCCGTTTCGCCGATCCGATCTGGACCGATTCGGCGACCTGGGACATCATCAAGGAGTGGTACCTGGCCTTCACGCGCCGCCTTGAGGACATGTTCTTCGAGACGCCGGGCCTTTCCGACAAGGAGCGTCGCCGCTCGGCCTTCTGGTTGCGCAAGTGGCTCAACATGGTGGCCCCGAACAATTTCTTCTGGCTCAACCCGGTGGCCATGGAGCGCTTCGTGGCGACCAGCGGCGCAAGTCTGGCCACGGGCTTCCAGAATTTCCTGCGCGACGTCAAGGCGAAGAACATTCAGATGGTCGAACCCGATGCCTTCGTCGTCGGCAAGGACTTGGCGACGACGCCAGGCAAGGTCGTCTTCCGTAACCGCCTGGTCGAACTGATCCACTATGCGCCGACCACCGAGAAGGTACGGGCGACGCCCATCGTCATCGTTACGCCGTGGATCAACAAGTTCTACATCCTCGACCTGAATCCCAAGAAGAGCCTGGTCAAGTACCTCACCGACCAGGGTTTCTCGGTTTTCATCACGAGCTGGAAGAATCCCGATGCCGAAATGTCCGAAGTCCGCTTCGACGACTACCTGCTCGAAGGCGTGAACGAAGTCGTGCGCGTGGCCAGCCAGTTCTGCAAGGTGCCGCAGGTGCATCTGGTCGGCTACTGCATCGGCGGCACGCTGGTGTCGACCTACATGGCCTGGGCCAACAAGCGTTTCGGCGCCGAGAAGGTACCGGTCGCGCACTGGTCGCTGTTCACCACGCTGACCGACTTTTCCCATCCCGGCGATATCGACGTCTTCATCGACGAGGCGTGCATCGGCGCCCTCGAGGAGTCGATGGCCAAACGCGGCTACCTCGACGGCAGCGAAATGGCGACCTCGTTCCGCATGCTGCGCTCGAACAGCCTGATCTGGCACTACTGGGTCAGCAGCTACCTGCTCGGCGAATCCCTGCCGCCGTTCGACGTGCTGTTCTGGAACATGGACACGACGCGCATGCCGCACGCCATGCATTCCTATTACCTGCGCGAAATGTACCTGCACAACAACCTGATCAAGCGCGACCACCTGACCATTGCCGGTGAGCCGATCGACCTCGACCACGTCGTCCAGCCCCTTTATGCGGTGACTGCCGAGGATGACCACATCGCGCCGTGGGTCCAGTGCTACCGCATCCGCAAGTACATCAACGTCAAGGCGCCGGTGCGCTTCGTCCGTTCAAGTTCCGGGCACATCCTCGGTATCGTCAATCCGCCGGTGAACCCGCCCCGGCGTTCCTACTGGATCGGCGAACCGAAACGCAACGATCACTGGGAACACTGGCTGGAAAATGCCGAGCACAAGACCGGAACCTGGTGGGAAGACTGGACCCGCTGGCTGGGCGAACGCTGCGGCGAAGAGGTGCCGGCCTACCCGGCAGCCAGCCGCAGTTTCCCGGCGCTGGCCGACGCGCCCGGAACCTACGTCCTGGAGAAATAGGCGGCCGCGCGGCAGCAACCCTTATTCGAGCGTTTTTGACGGTGATTAAGGTGCGGGTTGTCGGGCATCCCGAGAATGGTGCCATTCGATACGCGCGAGCCAGCCATGACAACGATACGCAGCTTTATGACCGACGATCATCGCCGCTGCGATGACTTCTTCGCCGAAGCGGAGCAGGCCATCGCCAAAAAGAACCCGGCGGCGGCGCAGGCTGCATTCGGGCACTTCCGCAATGCCATGCTCGCGCACTTCGACAGCGAAGAGAAAACCCTGTTCCCGACCTTCGAGGCCAAGACCGGCATGCGCATGGGGCCTACCCAGGTGATGCGCATGGAGCACGCCCAGATGCGTGCCCTGCTCGACGATGCGGCCGAAGCGCTGGCGCAGGGGGATGCCGACGACTACCTCGGTCTGGCCGACACCCTGCTGATCATGATGCAGCAGCACAACATGAAGGAAGAGAACATCCTGTACCCGATGTGCGACCAGCACCTGGCCGGCGAAACCCCCGAACTGCTGGCCCGCCTCGAAACCGAACTGGCGGAAGCATGAGCCATCCGAAGACCCCGCATGTCGTCGATGCGCGCTACATGGCGCCGCCTGAGCCCTTCGTGCAGACCATGGAAATGCTCGACACCCTGCAGCCCGGCGAGAAAATGCTGCTCCTGCTCTTCCGCGAGCCGCATCCGCTCTACAAGGTGCTGCGGCAGAACGGTTACACCTACGAAACCGAACTGCTTGCCGACGGCACGTTCGAAATCCTGATCTGGCGCTGACCGGGCAGCTCGATGCAGGCGTTGCTGTCGTTCGAGAAGGCGCCCCCGTTGTCGGCGCCGCTGCGCTTTTTTCTCACGGCACCGCTGTTCTCCCTTGCTGCCGGATTGCTGCTTCTGGGGGCCGGGCCGGATCTGCTGGCTTCGCGCTGGATGCCAGGCCTGCTCGCCGCCACCCACCTGATCACTGTCGGCTTCATGCTGCAGGTCATGCTCGGCGCACTGATCCAGATCCTCCCCGTGGTGGCCGGCGCCAACCTGAGTAATCCGCTGCAGGTGGCGCGCTGGCTCCATGCCGCGCTGACGCTCGGCACCCTCCTGCTCGCCGGCGGCTTCCTGTTCGGCAAGCCGGGGCTCCTTGGGGCGGCGGCCGCCATGCTCGGGCTGGCCGTTGCCGCCTTCCTGGTCCTGACCGGCCGGGCCCTGGCCGGGGTGCCATCGACCAGCCCGACGATCCACGGGCTAAAGCTGGCCCTGGCCGGACTCGCCGGTGCGGTCGGGCTCGGCGCCTGGCTGGCGCTCGCCATCGCCGGCGGCTGGGCCGTTCCACTGGAGCTGCTGACCGACCTGCATGCCGGCTGGGCGCTCGGCGCCTGGGCCGGGGTGCTGCTTGCCGCCATGGCTTTCGTTGTCGTGCCCATGTTCCAGCTGACCCCGGGTTACCCGGCCCGGCCCGGCTGGTGGTTCCCGCGCGCCATGTTCGGGCTGATGCTGGCCTGGGCGCTCGCCGTCTTCCTCGATTCGGCAATGGCGATTCGCTGCTGCCAGGGCTTGGCGGCACTGCTCGGCTTGGCCTTTGCGCTGCTCACCCTGCGCCTGCAGGCGCAGCGCCGGCGGGCGCGGGCCGACGCGACCTACCGCTACTGGCAGCTCGGGTTGGCGAGCGTGTTTTTTGCCCTCGCCATGCTGTTGACCGCAGCCGTCTGGCCAGCGCTGATGGCAGATTCCCGCTGGAGCCTGCTGGCCGGAATTCTGCTGCTGGTCGGTGGTTTCATGTCCTTCATCGTCGGTATGCTGTACAAGATCGTCCCGTTTCTCGCCTGGCTGCATCTGCAGAATGTCGCCACGGGCGGCGCGCCGGCCCCGAACATGAAGCGCCTGCTGCCGGAGGTGGCCATGACGCGGCAATTGCAGGCGCATGCCGTGGCGCTCGCCGTGTTGCTGGCGGCAGCGGTCAATCCCGAATGGCTGGCGCGCCCGGCGGGCGCAGCGCTGGCGCTGGCCAGCGGGTGGCTGTTCTTCAATCTGTCGGGCATTGCCCGCCGTTACCGGCAGCATGGCGAAAAAACTGCCCGGGAAGCGATTGCCGAATGAGTTACCTTGCCCTCAAGCATCTCCACGTCACCTGCGTCGTGCTCAGTGGTCTTGGCTTCGCACTGCGTGGCTGGTGGATGCTCCGCGATTCCGCGCGGCTCAAGGCACGGCTGGCGCGTGTCGTCCCGCATGTGGTCGATTCGCTGCTGCTCGGCAGCGCGCTGCTCATGGCCTGGCAGAGCGGCCAGTACCCCTTCGTCCAGGGCTGGCTGACGGCCAAATTCTTCGGGCTGCTGGCCTACATCCTGCTGGGGACAATGGCGCTCAAGCGCGGCGAGACCAGAAATCAGCGGGCGGTGTTCCTGATATTGGCGCTGGCTGCCTACGCCTACATCGTCGGAGTCGCGCTGACGCGGAACCCGCTGCCGCTTTAACTGCGCTGGTTCAGCAGCGCCTTGAGGCCAGCGACGTTGAGGATGCGGATGTGTTTCTGCTGGACCGCGATGTGGCCTTCTTCCTGGAAGCGCGAGAAGGCGCGCGAGACCGTTTCCAGTTTGAGGCCCAGGTAGCTGCCGATTTCCTCTCGCGTCATGCGCAGGTAGAACTCGGCGTGCGAGAAGCCGCGTGCCGTGAAGCGCTGCGACAGGTTGAGCAGGAAGGCCGCGAGGCGTTCCTCGGCGCGCATCGTGCCGAGCAGCATCATGACGCCGTGGTCGCGGACGATCTCGCGGCTCATCACCTTGTGGAAATGGTGCTGCAGTGTGTGGATCTCGCGAGACAGGCTTTCCAGCCGCGAGAAGGGGATGGCGCAGACTTCACTGTCCTCGAGCGCGACGGCGTTGCAGGTATGGTGCTCGGAACTGATGCCGTCGAGGCCCAGCAGTTCACCGGCCATCTGGAAGCCGGTCACCTGCTCGCGGCCGTCCTCGATCAGGACGTCAGTCTTGAAGAAGCCACTGCGGATCGCGTAGATCGCGTCGAACGGCGCGCCGGAACTGTAGAGCAGGTCGCCGCGTTTCAGGCGGCGACGGTTCGAAACCAAGTCATCAAGACGCTCGAGTTCGTCGTCCGAGAGCCCGAGAGGAAGACACAGTTCGCGCAGATTACAGTTCGAACAGGCGGTCTTGATGATGTCGAGGGAGATGGCATTGCCGGAGGATTCGGGGGGCATCAGCAACCTGCGTAAGCTTGATCCAAGTCAACCGGGTATTTGCTGCATCCGACCATAATCCAGCCTACTCTTGGTGGCATGTGTAATGAATTTTGCAACTGAAAACCTCGTCTTTGATCCACAGATCATTCGCCGCTTTGATGTAAACGGTCCACGCTACACGTCTTACCCGACTGCCGACCGCTTCGTCGAGGCGTTTGACTCCGATGCGGCGAAGCTCTGGTTGGGCAAGCGCAACATCGGCGGAATCAGTCGACCTCTTTCATTATACTTCCACATCCCCTTCTGCAACACAATCTGCTATTACTGTGCCTGCAACAAGATCATCACCAAGGATCACGGGCGCAGTGCCAAGTACTTGAAGTACCTGGCCAAGGAGGTCGCCCTGCAGAGCGCGGCGCTAGACGGCGAGCACGAGGTCATCCAGCTACACTGGGGTGGCGGTACGCCGACCTTCCTGTCGCATGACGAAATGCGTGACCTGATGGCCACCACGCGCCAGCATTTCAAGCTGCTCGACGGCGGCGAGTATTCGATCGAGGTGGACCCGCGCAAGGTCGACCGGGCGACCGTGGCCCTGCTCGGCGAACTCGGCTTCAACCGCATGAGCGTCGGCGTCCAGGATTTCGACGAGCGCGTGCAG
>ERZ724516.2215-NODE-2215-length-11052-cov-3.284168_pt1 | contig 11052 bp, 9 predicted proteins | sample MGYA00376049_ERZ724516 | MGnify/ENA primary metagenome ERZ724516 (study PRJEB28724, sample SAMN07190886) | activated sludge metagenome | isolation source: activated sludge of sewage treatment plant in Hong Hong | place: USA: Christiansburg, Virginia | collected... | reverse complement strand
ACCGGGATCGACTGGGACAAGCGCCCGCTGGATGGTCGGGGATTGGCGGATGTATCGCGAACCAAGCTGGTCGGACTTTGGGCGACATGGGCCCTGATTGCGGGGACATACTGCATTGCCCGCTTCTACTGGCGCGGCGATTATGTGTTCGCGATGCAGCTGTTCGCCGCCGGGGCCATTCCGCTGCTCGTCCTTTCGGTGCCCTATGTCTTCTGGCTCGACCGGAGGCTGGTGGAGCCGCGGGACGGAGCCTGGCATCTGGGCGCATTTCTGCTGATGAAGTCCGGGGTTTCGCATGAGGAGATCTGGTCTCACTTGCGGGCCTGGGCTGTGAAGGCCTTCTTCCTGGCCTTCATGATCTCGATCGTCCCGGGCAGCTATCGCGGCGTTGTCGCGGCAGACTTCAACCGGATCGAGGTGGATCCCGTAGCCCTTGCGCAATGGCTGATCGCTTTCATGTTCGTGATCGACATTGCCTTCGCTACGGTGGGCTATCTCCTGACAATGCGGCCGCTCGATGCTCATATTCGATCGGCAACTCCCCTTGCGTCAGGCTGGGCCGCAGCGCTCATCTGCTATCCGCCATTCATCCTGATGAATTCGGGCGGCCCGCTGGACTATCGGCAGGGTGCGCAGGACTGGCACTATTGGTTTCAGGCCCATCCGACGCTGCTTGCGCTTACGGGGTTTGTCCTTGTTGTGCTGACTTGCATATACGCCTGGGCGACGGTCGCCTTTGGTCTCAGATTTTCGAACCTGACACATCGTGGCATCCTGACCCACGGACCCTACGCGTTCAGCAAGCATCCGGCCTATCTGTCCAAAAACCTGTTCTGGTGGATTGCCGGGATGCCCTTTTTGGTCACGACTGACAACATCGTCGATGCCGTTCGCAATACTGCGCTGCTGGCGGCTGTGAGCGGAGTTTACTATTGGCGCGCCAAGACGGAGGAATGGCATCTTTCGGACGATCCCGTATACCGCGCCTATGCCGATTGGATGGCGCAGCACGGACCGGTCACGCGGTTGATGACGCGACGTCAATCATAGCCGTCAGGACGTTTTTTCGAAGGCCACCGTGATATCGAGCTGGACCTGGTCCGAGACAAGCGGAATACCCATGTTCACGCCGAAATCGCTGCGATTGATCGTCGCCCTGGCCGAAAAGCCAACGGTTTCCTTTCCGCCCATGAACGCCGGTGTTGTCCCCGCCCCGGCAAAGCCTGCATCGAGCGTGACGGGCTTCGTCACGCCGTTGAGCGTCAGATTTCCGGCGATCCTCGCCGTCGTGCCGCTGACCGTCACAGAGGTCGAGACGAACCGGGCGTCTGCCGGAGCTGGCCCGAAGAAGTCAGGCTTGCCGCCATCCTTGCCAGCGCGAAGCAAATGCGCTGTCAGTGCCGCATTGGCAGTCGTCACCCTGGAAACCGGCACAGTGATATCCACTTTCGCGGCACCTGGGTTCTTTGGATCCAGAACAAGCGTACCCGTGACGTCGCCGAAAATGCCGAAATAGTCGTTGAAGCCAAGATGGTTGACGCGCCACCCCACAAGCGTGTGATTGGGATCGGCCTTGTAAGTGCCCGCAGTAACGCGCGCAGCATCGGGCGCACCCGGGGCCTGCATGGGTCCGCTCTGGGCAAGAAGCGGAACGGCAAGGATCAACGGGAATGCGAAGAGGATCTTTTTCACGGGCGCGGGCTCCTGACAACAAGAAGGGGTGGCGCCAGTGTCGGTGCCACCCCTTCCTGAGTCAACAAACCAAATCTCGTGCGGCGCGCGTCAATTCTTCGCCTTGTCCACGAGCTTGTTCTTGGCGATCCACGGCATCATCGCGCGCAGTTCGCTGCCGACCATTTCGATCGGGTGGGCGGCAGCGGCCTTGCGGCTGGCCTTGAGTTCCGGCTGGCCGGCCCGGTTATCGAGCACGAAATTCTTCACGAAGCGTCCCGACTGGATGTCGGCAAGGACGCGCTTCATCTCGGCCTTGGTTTCGGGCGTGATGATGCGCGGGCCGGTGGTGATGTCGCCATATTCGGCGGTGTTCGAGATCGAATAGCGCATGTTGGCAATGCCGCCTTCATAGAGCAGGTCAACAATCAGCTTCGTTTCATGCAGGCATTCGAAATAGGCCATCTCGGGCGCGTAGCCGGCTTCGACCAGCGTTTCGAATCCCGCCTGGATGAGGTGCGTGATCCCGCCACAAAGGACAGCCTGTTCGCCGAACAAGTCGGTTTCGCACTCTTCCTTGAAGTTGGTTTCGATGATTCCCGAACGACCGCCGCCCACGCCCGACGCATAGGCAAGGCCGACATCATGGGCATTGCCGCTGGCATCCTGATGAACGGCGATCAGGCAGGGGACACCACCGCCACGTTGATACTCGCTACGGACGGTGTGGCCCGGACCCTTGGGTGCGATCATGATCACGTCAAGGTCAGTGCGCGGCTCGATCAGGCCGAAATGGACATTCAGGCCGTGCGCAAAGGCGAGGCAGGCACCCTGTTTCATGTTTGCGTGCAGGTCTTCGGCATAGATGGCCGCCTGATGTTCATCCGGCGCCAGCATCATGACGATGTCCGCCCATTTGGCGGCATCAGCATTCGAGAACACCTTGAACCCGGCGTCTTCAGCCTTTTTCGCCGTCGCCGAGCCCGGACGCAGCGCAATGGCAACATCCTTCACGCCCGAATCGCGCAAATTCTGGGCATGGGCATGGCCCTGGCTGCCATAGCCAATGATGGCGATCTTCTTGTTCTCAATCAGCTTCAGATCGGCATCACGATCATAATAGACACGCATTCTTTTCTTCCCTCGTTACGTCGCCCCTGCGGAGGCAGGGGCCAGATTGGAGTTTCGCGCCGTAGCGGCCCCTGCCTTCGCAGCGGCGACAGTCAATTCAAACCGCTTCTTTCCCGCGTGCCATCGCGACGACGCCCGTGCGGGCGACTTCGACCAGGCCGATCTCGCGCATCAGTTCGATGAAACGGTCGATCTTGGTCGATGCGCCCGTCACTTCGAAAACGAAGCTCGCGATTGTCGTATCGACCACATTGGCTCGGAACACTTCTGCCAGTCGCAGCGCCTCGATCCGATGATCGCCAATACCCGCGACCTTGACCAGCGCCAGCTCGCGTTCGACATGATCACCGAGAACCGTGAGGTCGGTAACCTTGTGGACCGGCACCATACGGTCAAGCTGTGCTGCTACCTGTTCGATCACGGCGGGTGTCCCGCTGGTTACGATTGTAATGCGGCTGATTGAATCGTCTTCGGTGATATCGGCGACCGTCAGGCTTTCGATGTTATAGCCACGCGCGGTGAACATGCCGGCGATCCGGGCAAGGACGCCCGGTTCGTTGGACACCGTGACAGAGAGCGTGTGCCGCTCCTTCGGGCCTTCCTTGATATGCATCACACCAGTGCCTTCGCTTCGTCGGACATTTCGCCGGAAACAGTATCGTCGCCCAGAATCATGTCGGTATGTGCCGCTCCCGAAGGGATCATCGGGAAACAATTGGCGAGCTTTGCCACCACGCAATCGACGATGACAGGTCCGTCATATGCCAGCATCTCGGCAATGCCCGCTTCGAGTTCCTGCATCCCTTCGATCCGGATGCCCTTCCAGCCATAGGCTTCGCCCAGCTTCACAAAGTCGGGCAGCGCATCCGAATAGCTTTCCGAATAGCGGCTTGAATAGGTCAGTTCCTGCCACTGGCGAACCATGCCCATATATTCATTGTTCAGGATGAAGATCTTGACCGGCAACCGGTACTGTGTGGCGGTGCCAAGCTCCTGGATGTTCATCTGGATCGAGGCTTCGCCGGCAATATCGATGACGAGCGCATTGGGGTTGCCCAGCTGCGCACCGATCGCGGCGGGCAAGCCATAGCCCATGGTGCCGAGCCCGCCCGACGTCAGCCATTTGTTGGGGCTTTCGAAATCGAAATGCTGCGCGGCCCACATCTGATGCTGGCCGACTTCGGTGGTAATGATCGGCGCTTTTCTGTGCGTCGCTTCCCAGAGTTTGCGGATCGCATCCTGAGGCATGATGGCGTCCCTGGAGGATTTGTAGGCAAGCGATTTCTTCGCGCGCCAGCCCTCGATTTTCTTCCACCACCCGGAAAGATCCTGCTTACGGTGCTGACGTCCCTTCCAGATCTTGACCATGTCCTCGATCACGCGACCGACGTCGCCAACGATCCCGACGTCGACCGGCACGATCTTGTTGATCGAACTGCGATCGATATCGACATGGATCTTGCGCGCCTTGGGAGCGAAGGCATCAAGCTTGCCCGTGACGCGATCGTCGAAGCGTGCGCCGAGGCAGACAATCAGGTCCGCCTGGTTCATCGCCCAATTCGCTTCATAGGTGCCGTGCATGCCCAGCATGCCGAGCCATTGGTCGTTCGATGCCGGAAAGGCGCCAAGGCCCATCAGAGTCGATGTGACGGGAGCTCCCGTGATCCGCGCGAGTTCACGCAGGACTTGCGATGCGCCCGGCCCGGCATTGATGATCCCGCCGCCGGTATAGAGGATCGGGCGCTCGGCGGCGGCGAGCATTTCAACCGCCGTTTCGATTGCCTTGATGTCGCCCTTGGTCTGCGGCTTGTAGCTTGGATGGCTGATCGGTCCCGGCTTGGTATAGCGCGCGGTCGCAACCTGCACGTCCTTCGGGATATCGACAACAACCGGGCCGGGACGGCCGGAAGTTGCGATATGAAACGCCTCGTGAATCACATGGCCAAGCGTCTCGGGCGATTTCACGAGATAATTGTGCTTTGTGCAATGCCGCGTGATGCCGATCGTATCCGCTTCCTGAAAGGCATCCGAACCGATCAGGTGTGTTGCGACCTGGCCAGTGATCACGATCATCGGGATCGAGTCCATCAGTGCATCGGTGATGCCGGTTACTGCGTTGGTCGCGCCGGGGCCGGATGTGACAAGCACCACGCCCGGCTTTCCCGTGGAACGGGCATAGCCTTCTGCTGCATGAGTCGCGGCCTGTTCGTGGCGCACAAGAATGTGGCGGATGCGCTTCTGCTTGAACAGCGCGTCATAGATCGGAAGCACAGCCCCGCCGGGATAGCCGAAGATAACTTCCACACCGAGATCGCTCAGCGCCTCGATGAGGATATCAGCTCCTGACAATTCCTTGGCCATTGGACTCGCTTTCTAAAAACCGGCTCATTTCCGGGGTTGCAGCGCTGTTGCACTGCAACAGAATGAGCGCAAGCGCAGCCCGCTAATGATAACAAACTAATCTGTCAACGCCATATGTTGTAATTTTATTGCTAAATCATCAATTTTATCGTTGTCTAATTGCGCATTGATCCGAAACCAGTCTGCGGGCGGCTGATTGCGGAACCAGGTGAACTGCCGCTTTGCATATTGGCGGGTGGCGATCTTCGCCTTTGCGATGCTGCGCGCGGAGTCCGCCGGATCGGCGAGCATCGCCGCAATCTCGCGGACGCCGATCGCGCGCATCACTGGCAGGTCGGGGTTCAACCCCCTGTTCAAGAGCGCGGCCACCTCGTCCTTGCCGCCTGATGCAAGCATCGCCTCGAAGCGCGCGTCGCAACGATTGAACAGCCATTCGCGCGGGGGCAGCAGCACCATCGGCGTGAGGCGCACCTGATCTCCGATCCCGCCGATCCGCTTGCCGTGCCACGCGGATAGCGGACGTCCGGTCGATCGAACGACTTCGAGGGCGCGAGCGACACGGGTGGTGTCATTGGGTGAAAGCCGTTCTGCTGCACCCCGGTCTTCCTTCAGCAGGGCTGCATAGCCATCTTCTACGGCCAGCGCGCGAACCGCCTTGCGAACGTCTGGGTCGATCTCCGGAACAGGGGCAATGCCGTCCAGCAAAGTGCGGATATACAGGCCAGTGCCACCGACAACCACCGGAACCCGCCAGCTCGCATGCGCCTTCGCAATCGCTGCGCGCGCGTCGGCGGCCCAGGCTGCAGCCGAATAGCTCTGCGCGCCGTCGACATGGCCGAAAAGGCGGTGCGGCGCGCAGCGCAGATCCTCAGGAGTGGGGCGCGCGGAAACGAAATTGAGGTCCCGATAGACCTGGCTGGCATCGGCATTCACAATTGTGACCGGCAGTGATCTTGACAGCGCGAGCGCGAGCGCCGACTTGCCGCTCGCCGTCGGGCCGACAATCAGGACCAGCGGCAGTTTTTCGGGATTGGAGTTCATGTTCACAGCCTCTCTTATCGCGGCAGACGCGCTGAATGAAGCTTCTGTTTCTGCACTTGCCGAAGGGCTTGGTGCGGCGCAGGCGGAACTGCTCGATCGGCGATGGCTGGAACCCGGCACGGCGTGCGACCTGCACTTTGCAGGTGACCCTTCTGCCGTGCGAACGGCATTGGAAGGGGCAATTCCCGGAATCGATGTGATCGTCCAGAAGACGTCTGAACGCCGCCGTCGCCTGATCGTTGCCGATATGGATTCGACGATGATCACGATCGAATGCATCGATGAACTTGCCGACTATGCCGGCATCAAGCCGCAAATCGCCGAAGTGACCGAACGCGCGATGCGGGGCGAGCTCGATTTTGAAGACGCGCTCAAGAGTCGCGTAGCGCTTTTGAAGGGCTTGCCCGAAGCGGTGATCGAGCAGTGCCTTGCGGAGCGCGTGAAGATCATGCCAGGCGCAAGAGCCTTGGTACGGACAATGCGGGCTCATGGCGGGCTTGCCGTGCTTGTCTCCGGCGGCTTCACGCGGTTTGCAGAGCCGGTGGGTGTCGAAATCGGCTTTGATCGGGTCGTGGCAAATCGGCTTGGCATCAGCGATGGCCATCTGGACGGGACTGTCGAGGGGCCGATTGTCGGTGCCGCAACAAAAAGGGAAACGCTGCTTTCAGCGCTGGCTGAAAGAGGCTGGAGCCAGGGCGACGCGCTTGCTGTCGGGGACGGCGCCAATGACATCCCGATGATCGAGGCGGCGGGCCTTGGTGTGGCCTATCACGCAAAACCCAGGACGCGCGCTGCGGCGTCGGCGGGAATCACCAATGGCGATCTGACCACGATCCTTTATGCGATGGGATATCCCCGCGCTGAATGGGTTGCTTGAACGCCGTTTACGGCGCCACGGGGAAGCAGGCCTGCCCAGCAGCCTTGGCCGCCGCGCACACCGATGCTGCTCCCGCTTTCGATCCAATCGGCCCAGCGCGCAGGCGCGTGAACGGGCCCGCCTTTTCATAACTCGGCTGGAGGCCAGACAAGGCGCCGATTCGCCCCTTCAGGGCCGTCCATTGCGCCTTGGCAAGGGCTTCGCTGTCTAGCGCTCCAAGCTGGACGCGCCATCCGCCGCCGGTCCCATCGGATGTCTTTGCGCCGACTGGAGCGAGCTTGGGTGCCGCGCTGACGACCTTTGTTGCCTTTGCAACCGGCGTCGGTGTGGCAAGCTGGATCGAACCCTGTTCTTCAAACTTGCGGGAAAGAGCCAGACCCTGTTGCCGCTGATTGAGCGGAATGAATTTGTCCATCTGGGCAAGGCTGGTGGCCGCTGAGCCAAGGCCAGCCGCTGCCGCGCGCGTCATGAGTGCATAGGCGAGTGGCCAGTCCTTCGTGACAAAGTCTCCGTTGAAGAGCGCTGTTCCAAACAGATACTGGGCGCGCGGTTCTCCCCGGCTTGCGGACTTTTGAAGATAGGGGATCGCCTTTTGGCGATCGCCGTGCTGAAAGAGGATGATCCCGTAATTGTCCTCGGCCTGCACATTGCCCTGGAGCGCCGCCTTGAGGAACCAGTCTCCCGCCTGTTTGGGATCCGCGGCGACTCCGCGACCGAGCTTGTAGGCCTGCCCGAGGTTGAACTGGGCTTCTGCATTGCCGTTGATTGCCGACTGGCGCCATTCCTTGACGGCGGTTCCATAGTCGCCCCGGTTCCATGCATCGGTTCCCGCCTTGACGTCAGCCATCGCCGGCACGGCCAAAAGCGAGGCCGCCAAGCCGAAAAATAACAACCGCGATCCAATCATTCGTTTTACTCCTACGCCCGAATTTCCCTCGCCCTTCGCGGGAGCGGCTTGTTTGCCCCTTAGCATAAATTCCGCGCCCATTAATCCGGAAAAATTTGGTCGGATTGGGGCGGCGAATGTTAACCTAATCTTAGCCATCCGCATGCGAATTACTGCGAGATTATTGCAACTCGGGGAACTTTCATGCGCGTATTGGCGTTGGCATCGCAGAAGGGCGGATCGGGCAAGACCACCTTGTCAGGGCATCTCGCCGTCCAGGCTGAGCGAGCAGGCGCGGGCCCGGTCGTCCTGATCGACATCGACCCGCAGGGATCATTGGCAGACTGGTGGAACGAACGCGAAACCGAGCTTCCAGCCTTTGCGCAGACCACCGTGGCGCGACTTTCGAGCGATCTCGAAATGCTCAGGCAGCAAGGCTTCAAGCTTGCCGTGATCGATACGCCGCCCGCCATTACCATGGCGATCCAGAGCGTTATTGCCGTTGCCGAACTCATCGTCGTGCCGACTCGGCCAAGCCCGCACGATCTTCGCGCCGTCGGTGCCACGGTTGATCTTTGCGATCGGGCAGGCAAGCCGCTGATCTTTGTGGTCAATGGCGCGACACCCAAGGCGAAGATTACTTATGAAGCCGCGGTCGCGCTCTCGCAGCATGGCACGGTGGCTCCTGTCACGCTTCATCACCGCACTGACTATGCAGCGTCGATGATCGACGGACGGACTGTCATGGAAGTCGATCCTAAGGGCCGTTCCGCTGCCGAGATCGAAGAACTGTGGCGCTACGTTGCCGATCGGCTTGAAAAGAATTTCCGGCGGACGGTCTTTGCGGCCCCCAACCAGTCTCCCGCTGCCTATCAGGCCCGCACGAGCGGCGCTGCTGGAGGCTTCGGTCGCCGCGGAGTCGCACAATGAACCGGGAAGCCAGATCCATGAACGAAGCCAAGCCGTTCGCCTCGCTCTCATCGACGCTGCTTGCCCGCAAGGGACAGGCCAAGCCGGCCATGCGTCCGCAGGGCTTCCACATGACGCACGATGGATCCTTCCCCATGGATTCCTTCCAGCAGCATGATCAGGATGATCTTGGCTGGAACGACATGGGCCATGATCCGGCGCCGGTTGTCCTGCATCCGACGGTGCAGACCGAGCCCGTGGCCGCAACGCCTGCCGTCGTGCGTCAGCAACGGGAGCTGGAAGAAGAGCTTGCCTCGGCAATGGTTCCGGCCGCCGCACCCTGGTCGACGCCCAAGCCACGTGCCCAACCGGGCTCGAACGGAAAATCGGCCTTTACGCTGCGCCTTGATGGCGAACGGCATTTGCGACTGCGTCTTGTCTGTGCTGTCCAGCACCGTTCTGCCCAGCAGATCGTGACGCAAGCGCTTGATGAATTCCTCGATCGCCAGCCCGACAACACCGCGCTGGCAGGCAGGTCGGCCAAGTGAACCCATAAAAAACAAGGCGGAGACGAAAGATGAAAAAAGTTGGGATGTTGAAAATCGCGGCCTCGTCGCTCATTCTCGGGATGGCCATTACGCCAGCCAGTGCGTCAAGCTATGGCCATGAAACCTCGGGGTCTCAAAAGGCTGCCGCTCAGGCTGCCCAGCAGGCGACGAAACTGCTGGCCAAGCGCAAGTTCGCCGATGCTGTCGAAAAGGCCGAACAGGCCGTGGCGGCGATGCCTCACATGGCGGAATATCGCGCACTGCTTGGTCAGGCCTATCTCTCGGCGGGCCGATTCCAGTCGGCTGAAACCACGCTCGGCGATGCGGTGTTGCTCGATCCCGCCAACGCGCGCGCAGGTCTGAACCTTGCGCTGGCGCAGGTCGCCAATGCTCGCAGCGATCGTGCGCTCGCAACGCTTGATGTCTATCGCGACCGTCTTTCAGCCGCAGACTTTGGCCTTGCCCTTGCCCTTGCCGGAGACCTGACGGGCGCCACGAGCGTTCTGGAAGCGGCCGTCCGTGCGCCGGAAGCGGATGCCCGGACGCGCCAGAACCTTGCGCTCGCCTATGCTCTTTCCAATCGCTGGCGCGAAGCCCGTATCATGGCAGCGCAGGATCTTTCCGGCGATGCTCTTTATGGCCGGATGACAGAGTGGGCCGCTCTTGCCATGCCCGCTTCGGCTTCGCAGCAAGTGGCGGGCCTCCTGAATGTTACGCCCGTTGCCGACTCCGGACTGCCGGAACAGCTCGCTCTGGCGCGCAGTTCCGACGTTCAGGCTGCCCTGGCAGCGCCTGCCGCTGCTCCCGCCAATGTTGAAGTTGCAGCGGCTCAGCCTGATTCAGATCCGGCGCCTGTCTTTGAAGTCTCGCAAGCTCCGGCGCCCGTCGCCCAGGTGGCCGAACAGAGCCCCGCGCCGACGCCAGTAGCAACCGACGCAGTTGCAACCGAGGCGATCGCAACCGAGGCGGTTGCAGCCATGCCTGCTCCGCTCATCCGCGCGCCAGCCAACCCGATCAAGCAGGTCGTCGTTCCCGCAAGCAAGGTCGCGCCGGGCCGTTCGGCACCGGCTTTCCGTCCGGTCCAAAGCGGCACCTATGTGGTCCAGCTTGGTGCATTCTCCAGTGCGTCGCGGAGCGAAGTTGCATGGCGCGGCGCCGTTGGCCGTTATCAGGGCCTCAACAACTACGCCGCCGCAACAGCACGGGTGCAGGTCAACAATGCGACGCTTTATCGGCTTTCGGTTTCTGGCTTCACCTCGCGTGCCGTCGCCGGACAAGTTTGCGCCCGCATCAAGGCGGCGGGTGGCGATTGCTTTGTCCGCGCGGCTGCTGGCGATACGCCGCTCCAATGGGCATCGAGCGGCGGCGGATTGCGCATCGCTTCGCGCAAATAGTCCGGCTATAACAGTTCAAGAGGGTGGTCAGCCGAGAGGCCGGCCACCCTTGATCGTCTTCAGGACCCGGCCCTGTGTCGGCAGCATGTCGAACGGCGTATTGCCTGCTTGCCCCGCAAATCGCGAACCGTCGATGATCCAGGGTGCGTCGGGATCGAACAGCATCAGATCCGCCGCCGCTCCTTCGCCAAGCGAGCCGCCCTCGATACCAATGATCCGGGCCGGATTGGCGGA
>ERZ724516.2208-NODE-2208-length-11060-cov-4.438528_pt1 | contig 11060 bp, 10 predicted proteins | sample MGYA00376049_ERZ724516 | MGnify/ENA primary metagenome ERZ724516 (study PRJEB28724, sample SAMN07190886) | activated sludge metagenome | isolation source: activated sludge of sewage treatment plant in Hong Hong | place: USA: Christiansburg, Virginia | collected... | reverse complement strand
TGTCGGCGCGCGTTTAAATTTGACCACCTGTGCGCGTTGAATTTTGACCAGGCGTGATAGCCACCTGACATAGGCTGGCTTGTGGATAAGTGTAGCTCAGAACAACTGATTTCCGAGCCACAATGAATGCGTTGGGAAAGCCATGGAGGACGAAGTCCGGAACGGATTTCCCAACGCGGCCCCGATCAGAAGGCGTCCTCCTCCGGTGGATTTCCCCGCTTGCTCTGCTCCCTTGCCTTGATCCTCGACTTGGCAGTGGCCGTGCTGTGCCGGAAGCGAAACGACTCGTTGCCCGTTTCCACGATATGGCAGTGATGCGTCAGCCGGTCAAGCAGCGCCGTCGTCATCTTGGCGTCGCCGAAGACGCTCGGCCATTCGGCAAAGGTCAGGTTGGTCGTAATCATCACGCTGGTGTGCTCGTAAAGTTTTGACAGTAAGTGGAACAGCAAGGCACCACCGGCCTGGCTGAATGGCAGGTAGCCCAGTTCATCCAGAATCACCAGATCCATGCGCAGCAATCCCAAGGCGATCCGTCCTGCCTTGCCGGCGGCTTTCTCCTGCTCCAGCGCATTGGCCAGATCCACCGTGGAGTAGAAGCGAACCCGCTTGCTGTGTCGCGTAATCCCTGAGACGCCCAGTGCCGTGGCGAGGTGTGTCTTGCCAGTGCCCGTACCGCCGATGAACACGACGTTTTGTGCCTCTTCGGTGAAGGACAGGTCGGCCAGTTGCCGAATCAGCTTCTGATCCACCTTTGATTGCGCGAAATCAAATCCCGCCAGATCACGGTGCACCGGAAACCGGGCTGCATGCATCTGGTACCCGATGGAGCGCATAACGCGGTCCGTATGCTCTGCTTGCAGCAGATGCTCAACCAGCCAGCGGGACGTTTCGATACGGGTACCGCCGTCGGCCGATAGTTCTTCCCAGGCCCCCGCCATGCCGTGCAGCCGCAATTCCTTGAACTCGCTCATCAGCTCACGCATGATCAGTCACCTCGCTGCGCAGACGGTCATACCGTCCGGTATCGGCAATAGGGGCTTCACTGACGGTGAGTGCTGTCTCAACTGGGGGTGGCATGGGTCCGGATTTCAAGCGATTGAGCATGTTCTCGACGTGCTCGGCACTCGGCAAGCCCGACTCCAGGACCAGATCAACCGCCACCAGCACCGCCTCTAGGCCGAATTGCGCGATCGCCGACAGCACCTTGGCCATGACCCGATCACCGCTTTCACGACGCAGAAGCAAGCCGCGTAATCGCTGCAACGGGTCCGGCATGTCGGCAAACGGCGCGCCGTTTCTCAAGGCACCTGGCTTTCGTTCAATCAGCGGAATGTAGTGTTGCCAGTCGTAGCACGTCTGTTGCCGGGCAAAGCAGCGTGGGTGACTCGCCACCCGCGTGTCGTACGCCACAATATCCACCCGTTCCGGATAGAGATGCAGGCTGACGCCCTGGCCAACCAACTCGCACGGTACCGAGTAGCGGTTGCGATCCAGCGTGACCAGGCAGGTGCTGGACACCTTGCCCAAGGTTTCAACATAACCATCGAAGGGCGCGACCATCGGCATCAGGCTCGGTTGCTCGTGCTCAAGCATCTCGGCCACGCTCAGATCGGCATACTCGGGATGACGCAATTCCTGCCACAGACCGCGGCAGCGTTCGAGCAGCCAGACGTTCAGTTCGGTGGAGGAACCGAAACGCTCCTTGCCGGCATCCTGCCAGAGCCGCAGCCGACTATCCTGGACATTCTTCTCAACCACGCCTTTCTCCCAGCCACTGGCGACATTGCAGAAATCCGGGTCGAACAGGTAGTGGGAGGCCATGGCCGAGAAGCGCGAATTGACGATTCGGGATTTGCCCTTCTGCACCTTATCGACCGCCGTCTTCATGTTGTCGTAGATGCCCCGTCGGGGAATGCCGCCCAAGGCAGCAAACGAACGGGTGTGGGCGTCAAACAGCATTTCGTGGCCTTGGGTCGGGTAGGCCTGAACCACAAAGGCCCGACTGGCGCAGAACTTGAGATGCGAGGCGAGAATCTTGCGCCAGACGCCGCCAATCACCAGATGCTCTTCGCTCCAGTCAAACTGGAAGGCTTCACCCAATTCAAAGTGGAGCGGAACGAAGGCTTTGCAAACAGCTGTCCCACGGTCTGCACGCCAGCGCCGGATGAATTCGGTGACCCGGCAGTAGGTGCCGGTGAATCCGGCCGCCTGCAATTCACCAAAGAGTTTCAGTGCTGTACGCCGGTCCCGTTTCGGCCGGCGCGCATCGGTTTGCAACGCCTTGATGAGCTGTGCCGCATACGGTGCAATCTTGATGTTCGGATTCTGCCGTTCGTACTTCGGCTCCGTCCCTTCCGGTGTCCGTAGCCAGCGCTTGACGGTGTTCCGGCTATACCCCGTCTTCCTTGAAATCTCAGATAGCGACACGCCATCCCGGTAATACAAACGTCGAACCCTTCCCAGATCCTTCATGGTGATCATCTCCTAAAGTCCTGCTCAAAAAATGAGCGGACGAGTTAATCACCCTGGTCAATTTTCAGCGCGCACAACCTCGCTTTTCTGGTCAGTTTTCAACGAGCGTCAACAACCGCCTTGGCCTCGCGGTTTATTTCAATTTTGGCCAAAATTTCCGGTTGACCGTGGCAATGCCTCTACGTCCCCGGCTGATCGCCGATCAGCCTTGCCTTGACAGCCTTGGCGACCGCCTGGGCACGGTTCGAGACATCAAGCTTGCGCAGGATGTTCTGGACATGATTCTTGATGGTCAGCGGGCTGAGTTCCAGCCTTTCGGCGATCTGCTGATTGGTCATGCCATCGCGGACCAGCGAGATGACCTGAGCCTCACGGCTGCTGAGCCGGGTGTTGAAGCGGACCGGCAGTTCGGGCGCATTTTTTTCCTGCGTCAGCATGCGGTGCAGGGTGGTGTGCAGGTAGGGCATGAGCATTTGCGCGAAGTACACATGGCGCCGGCCGGGTGCTTCGGGCATGTTGAGAAAGACGAAGAAGCCGGAGCTGTCACCCTGAAACTCGCGGGTGCCGTGCGCCATGGCGTGGCCGATGGAGAAGCGCTTGAGCAACTGGCCAACCGGGCACAGACCACTACCATTGCCACCACTGGAAAACGCTTTCGGCATTTGGCCGCCGTGCTGCCAGCTATCGAGCGCCAGCCCGACCAGTTTGTCGAAATCGCTGCCCGGCAGGCGGTCGTCGGCCTGTTGGGTTCGCCCCAGTACTTCGTAGCAAAAGGACGGCGTGCCGTATTCGCCATGACCAATAATCAGGGCCTCGTGCGGCAAAAAACTTTGCATCACGCCTTGCGACCACAGGAAATACTGATGGCGCAGATGCACCTGCTGCGAGGATTCAATGGTCATTAGCAGACGTTCCAGATCGACAGCAGAGAGCGTAACCAGAGCGTCCATGAGGCGGCTGTCAGTCCAGATCGATGGGCCAGGCTTCTCGGCTGGCGCCGCGCTCAACGAGCAGACTTTCGGCCAGCGCCCGGTCATAGCGCCGCGCCCAGTAAAGCGCAGTGAGGCCTTTGCGATCGGGCTGATCAGGCGTCACCTGGCTGTCGAGTACGGCCACCAGGCAATTCAGTCGACCGAGCGCCGCAGCCAGTGCCAGCGGGTGCAGACCATCGCGGTCGTAACTTTCCAGGTCGGGGCCGGCGGTCAGGAGCAAACGGACAACTTCCGGGTGATCAAAGCGGACGGCCTCATGCAACGCCGTGGAGCGGTTGTCGCTACGGGCGTCGACATCGGCCTCGGCCTGCAACAGGATACGCACGAGACCGGGGTTGCCTGCGGCCGAGGCCATGGCCAGCGGCAGGCGCCCTTCCGGACCCTTTACGTTGGGGCTGGCCCCGCGCTGGATGAGCAGGCGGGCAATTTCGGCATGTTCGCCTGCGACGGCAGCAAGCAGCGGACGCTCGCCCAATTCGTTGGCAGCATTGGCGAGCGCGCCCTCGTTGAGCAGGGTCTTGACGATATCGAACTGGCCGGCCTTGACGGCAGCAAGCAGATCACGCGTCGATTGCGCCACCACCGGCCGGCTGTCCTCCCACGCTGCCTTGCTGACGGCGGAAAAATCTTCGGGCAAAGCGCGTTGGCGGACTTTGGCCGACACTGCAGCCACTCGGTCGGGCAGCGCAGGCCCCTCCTCGAAAGCCTGTGCCGAGGCAACAGCCGCGAAAAATAGGATGGGGACGGCGGAAAGGGCAAGGCGCATGACAGCTCGCTGGCGAATTTTGCTAAGCGGCTGAATTTAGTCTTTCTTGGTTACCCTGTTGTTGCAGAACGGTGACAACTGCCAAGACACCGAGTCGACAAATCTCGTCGAGCGCCAGACTCTTGTATTAACGCCCTCCTCTTATCGCTAAAATTACAACGATAGCCAAAGGCAACTGCTCACGACCACACTTATAGTAAGAAAACTTCTGATTAATTCAAATATTGCCATTTGCACTATATAATCGTCAAAAATTGATCGATAAGGAGCACGCCGATGCTAGCCCTCAAGTCACCCGGTGCACTTGGCGCCGTTTTACGCGAGACGCGAACAGCCCTTCGAATCCCTGCAGAAGACCTGGCAGCGATGGTAGGTACGTCACCGGTTACCTTGCGACGTCTCGAGCAAGGCAATCCGACCGCCGCCATCAAAATGCTCTTTACCCTGTTGGATGAATTGGGATTGGATTTGCAGGTTTCCCTTCCCCCTGGTGTCGGCCCAATGACCTTGCCTGATGAGCAATCCAGACCACGGCGCACGCGAGTCCGTCCATGAGTCGGGCGCTTGACGTTTATATCGAAGCTGAACGCATCGGTCGTCTCTTCGAAAACACCGGCATTTGGTCGTTTCAATATGACTCCGCCTGGCAGGCAAGCGGCTATCCCATTGCCCCTCGTTTGCCGCTGCAAGCTGCGGAGATTGTGGATACAGGAACCGAGCGTCCAGTTCAGTGGTTTTTTGACAATCTTCTTCCGGAAGAGATGGCGCGCACCAGGCTGGTTGCCTCACTGGAAAAGGGCGAATGGGATGCCTGGCGTCTGCTCGAACGATTTGGCAGCGAGTCCGCCGGTGCCTTGACGCTGCTCAAGCCCGGCGACTCCCTGGCAGAACCCGGCCTCAATCGGCTGGGCGATGAGCAATTGCAGGCTCGAATCCTTGCAATGCCCCATGTTCCGCTCGGATCGGATGCCCCCAAGAAAATGTCGCTGGCCGGCGCCCAGGAAAAACTACCAGTCGTCGTCAACGAAGCCGGTGAGATTTTCGACCCGGTCGGCTCGCAGATCTCAACACACATCCTGAAACCTGATGCACTGAGCGAGTATTACCCGGCCAGCGCGGTGAATGAATGGTTCTGCGCCCGAGTAGCGCAAGCACTGAAGCTCAATGTCCCGTCTGTCGAATTGCGCTATGTACCTTCATGCATCTATCTGATTGAGCGGTTCGATCGAGCCTGGGTCAACGGCACCCTGGTACGCCGGCATGCCCTGGACGCTGCCCAGCTCCTCTCGCTGTCGGCTGGCTCGAAATACACCATGTCGGGCGCCAAGGCACTCAATGATGTGGTCGATATCTGCCGCGCCAAGGCACCAACCCGGATCGCACTATTCCGATGGGCGCTGTTCAATGTCCTCATCGGCAACCACGATGCGCATCTCAAGAATATATCCCTGTATGCCGGGCACGAAGGCTATTCCCTGGCGCCGCACTATGACCTCGTGAGCACTGCATCCTGGGCGCGGCCAGAACTGGTCAATCAAGGGCCAACCTGGCCAGATATCGAGCTATCTTTTCCCATCGGTGATGCGACAAGCTTCCGGAATATCCGGCGAGAGCATCTCTTTCAATTTGCCGAAGCGTTGAAACTTCCCGAGATAACCGCCAATCGTGAAATCTCCCGACTGGTAGAAGGCATCATCGCCGCCGCTGACAAAGTCATGGCCGAGTTTGAACATCGCGATGACGTACCAGCCAACATGCGCGCCGGGCAATTGCGCATGCTGCGCTCCATCCGTCATTTGCCGGTAGCCGGCATGCAAGCTCAACTGTCAGGCTGAAGGCGGATTCACCGGCGGCACGGCCTTTCCCCGGAAATCCTGGCTGGCATCAGGCTGGCGACGGGTCGCCGGAAATAACCAGATGATCCGGCGGCAGCCCGGCATCGACGCGTTGCTGCATGGCCAGGTAAGCCTGCTCGAGGTGGCGGGTGAAGCGTCCGGTGTCGAACAGCGGATGGGTCATCCGGTTGCTGGCCAGGCGCGTCCGGAGTTCGCCGAGGGCGGCCGGATTCGCGGCCAGTTCGAGCGCCCGCGCCTCGTAGGCGGCGAGGCTGCCGGTGATCAGTTCGGGCAAGCCGAGGGCACGCAGCAGGCTGCCGGCCATGCGCGCCGAGAAGGCGCGGCCGGCGCAGGTGAGGACCGGGACGCCGGCCCATAGCGCATCGCTGGCCGTAGCGCCGGCGTTGAAGGGCAAGGTGTCGAGAAAGAGGTCCGCCAGTTGCAGGCGGGCGAGGTGCTCGGCATAACGGACGCGCGGCGAGAAGACCAGGCGTTCGGGCGCAACGCCCCGCCGTTCGGCCTCGGCGCGCAGATTGCGCTGGACGCTGGCGTCGCCGCTGGCCAGCCAGAGCACGCTGTCCGGCACGGCGGCGAGCAGGCGCATCCAGATATCGAAGAATTCCGGCGTCAGTTTGTAGGTGTTGTTGAAGGCACAAAAAATGAAGGATTTTTCCGGTAGGCCGTGGGCAGCGCGCGTTTGCGGCTGCGCATCGATGACGCGCTGGTCGTCGTTGCCCTGGAAGCAATCGGGCAGATGGACGACCTGCTCGGCGTAGTGCGGGCGCGCCGCTTCGGGGATGACGAAGTCGTCGGCGATGATGTAGTCGATGTAGGCCGCCCCCATGCTGCCGGGGTAGCCAAGGTAATTGACCTGCACCGGTGCCGGCTGGGCCGCGAAGATGGCGGTCCGGGCGTCCTGCGTGTGGCCGGTGAGATCGACAGCGATGTCGATCTCCTGTTCGCGCAGCAGTCGAGCCACTTCGTTGTCGCTGAGCGCCGAGGCATCGACGAAATGCTCGAAGGCAGCGGCTACCCGAGTGGCCATGGCGCTGCCATCGCCTCGCTTCAGCGCGATGCCCCAGACTTCGAAACGGGCCCGGTCGTGCGCCTCGAAGACGCCGGCCAACAGGTAGCTCAGAGCGTGCTCACAAAAATCGGCCGAAACGTAGGCGAGGCGAAGGAGCGGGTGAGCGTAAGGTTGGCCGCTGCAGAGCGGGGTGGCGGCCGGTGGGTACTTGGCGGCCGTGTAGGACTGGGCGCAGCGCAATTGCTGCGCCGGGTCGTCGCTCACGGCAAGGAAGGGGAAAGGAATGTCGCGCACCCTGCCGTCGGCGCTGGCCACCAGGGCGCTGCGCTGTTCTGCATGGCGCCGCCAGTTGGCGACGAACTGCCGGCAATGGAAGAGCCGGCCGATGGCGTAGCGATGGTCCGACGCCAGCGTCAGCAGGTGCTCGAAGGTGGCAGCCGCCACTTCGTAGCGCCCGAGTTCCTGCTCGGCGCCGCCGCGGTTATAAAGCGCCTCGGCGAAGGCGGGCCGGCGAGCCAGCGCCTGGTCGAAGGCGGCTATGCCCTCCTCCGCCCGACCCTGATCGAGCAGCACGTTGCCAATGTTGTAGTGCACTTCCGGAATATCGGGGCGAATCTGCGCCGCGTTGCCGTAGGCCTGCAGCGCTTCGTCAGGGCGCCCCAGCGCCAGCAGGGCGTTGCCGCGCCAGTAATGCGCCTCGGCATCGTTGGCCGTGTGCGCAAGAATGCGCTCGAAGCAAGTCAGGGCATCGGCATGTTTGTTGAGCGCCATGAGGGCGACGCCGTACTGGCCCCAGGCGCCGAGATGCCCCGGTGCCAGCCGCAGGCAGCGCGCCAGCGGAGTCAGGGCCTGGTCGGCCTGGCCCTGGGCGATCTGGGTGATGCCGAGGTTGAAGAGCGCTTCGATGAAATCGGGCCGAGACGTCAGGGCGCGCCGGTAGCTGGCGGCGGATTCGGCGAGCCGCCCCAGTTCGCGCAGGACATTGCCACGATTGTTGAGCGCTTCGACTAATTTCGGCATCAGCGCCAGGGCCCGGTCGTAGCTGGCCAGCGCCTTTTCGGGTTGGCCGAGCCCCTGTTGCGCCAGGCCCAGGTTGCAGTGCAAGCCCGGCGCATCGGGCGCCAGATCGACGGCCCGTTGCAGCAACTCGGCGGCCGCCGCGAAGCGGCCCATCTGATATTCGATGACGCCGAGAAACTGCAGCGCATCGAGTTGTTGCGGCACGGCCGTCAGCACCTGCCGAAAATACGCCTCGGCCGAGGCTGCTTGCCCCTGTTGGAGCAGTGAAATGCCCTGATCCAGAATGAATTGCAGATTGCCCGGCATTGCCGAGCGCCCGGCCGCGGGAGCGGATTGGCGGGTTTTTCCCTTGCCCATGAATCGACCTTGGTCTGCGATGACCGCAGCATCAGAATGAAATGCCGGCTACTTTAGCGAAGCAATGTTGCATTCCGGAGACGGAGCGGGGGGTGGCTACATCCCCGGCGGCGGCAGGGCAGCACCTGATTGCGCGCCACCGGCTTTGGCGCCGGGGTTGGCATTTGCCTGCTGCAGCCCGCCATTGCTGATGAACCGCCACTCGCTATAACTAACGGCGCCCTCGAAATCATCCTGAACCGGCGCAAAGCCGGCAATCTTGATCGGCTTGTCCGGCGAGCGGCTGGCGACGCCCATGATGCGGCCTTCCTGCCGAATCAGTTCCCATTGGCCGTGAGGCGTCATCGGGTCAGGATAGAGACGGCGCAGGTGGCGGGTCGGATTGGGGAAGCGCTTGTCCTGCAGGAGGTCTTCGAGTTTCTCCGGGAACTGCTTTGCGGCGCTGGGCGATTTGTCGTAATAGTTGCCGATGGCCATACGGTATTCCTCGCCAATGAAGAGCAGTTCCTTTTCCTTCTCGCGGCGGCTTTCCATTTGCCACAGTGCGCCTGTGCCAGCCAGCGCGATGCCGGCGATGGCAACGGCGAACATCAGCCCGACGAAGGTAAAACCGGCCTGGCGGCGCATTTCATTTTTGGCCAGAATTTCCGGTTGACCGTGGAAGATCACCATGTCGAATAATCGCTGCCGTTCAGTCCCTGCCCTTCCGCCCCGCTGCGGATGTCCCAGACCTTCTTCTGGCCCGGCTCGTCCGGTGGCGGCACGATGACCCAGCTTTCGGTGCTTTCGGTGATCGGGTCCGGCGGCACCTTGCGCAGGTAGCGTTTGGTGACCAGCTCCTCAATCGTTTCCGGGTAGCGCCCGGTGTCGCCGCGATATTTGTCTACTGCATCACGCATGACGGCCAGCGATTCGCGCAGAGAAGCTTCCTTGGCCCGGTCGAGATGCTGGAAATAGCGCGGCACGGCAATGGTGAGCAAGGTGGCGATGACCGACATGACGACCAGCAGCTCGATCAGCGTGAAACCTTTTTTACGGAAGCTCATGTCTCACCACTCCCGGTACGGCGTGCCATTGAGGCCAACGCCCTTGGCCAGCGAATACACGTCAAAAACATCTGCACCTTCAACCGGCGCATCGGGTGGGCTGGCATAACTGCGCTTGCCCCAGGTCATTTCCGCCGGCAACGCCGGATCATCGGCAAACGGGTCACGCGGCAGGCGACGCAGAAAATAGAGCTTGGCCTTGTTCGGATCCTGAACATTCTCGACCCCTTTGGCCAGGTCTTCGAGACGACGTGGATAGCCACTTTCGTCAACCTTCTTCTCCAGCTTGCCTTCTTCGACGGCCCGTCGATAGGCATCAAGGCCACCGCGGATCTCCCGCAACGCGGCGCGCAACTCCACTTCCTTCTGCCGCCTGGCCGTCATCTCGATCATCGGCATCGCCGTCATCGCCAGAATGCCGACGATGGCAACGGTGATGATCAGTTCGATCAGGGTGAAACCCCGGCCCGACTTGCTGATCATGACTAGTTCAGCTTGATCGCATGCGACGCGGTTGCCCCGGAAAAGGGCTCGCCGCTCTCCAGTGTCGCCCCGGTCACGTCGATCCGGGCATCGCCCTTGGCTCCCGGCAATACGCGCAGACGAAGGCTACCGCTCCCCTGTTCTATACGCAGCAACATGCGCCCCGGGGAAGCAGCAGCCGGCTGGGTCGCCTCAAAGAGAGTCGAGTCGTAGGCCACATCCACTGTCATGGCACTGGTTTGCCCCGGCGCCATAACGATAACTTCCACCTCCGAGCCAGCAACAGCCTCAGCCGGCCCACCCAACTGGAAACCCGCAAAAACGGGGGCTGCTTCCGGCTGACCGGGTTCGGCAACCGGCGCACCGATGCGCGGTGCGCCGCCAGCAACTGACGGGACGCCGCCCCGCGGCGCCACTGCGAGCGACTTCGGCCCCTGTGACTTGATGGTCATCGGCGCTGCACCAACCGCCGATTCGGTACCCGACGGCAAGGCCGGCTGACCAAAGTCGGGACGATGAATATTGCGCAGCACACGCGGCGTGATGAGCAGGATGATTTCCGTCTTGACCGAGGTATCACGCTGGCTGCCAAAGGCCCGGCCAATGATGGGAATTTCGCCAAGACCGGGGATGTGGCTGGTGGACTTGCGCTCTTCATCGTTGATCAGGCCTGCCAGTACCTGGGTTTCGCCGTTTTTGAGGCGTAGCGTGGTGCTCGCGCTGCGCGTGCCAACCTGGTAGGCCAGCGAATTGGACGGCCCGGTCACTTCCTTGGTGATGCTGCTGACTTCCAGCCCGACCTTCATCGACACTTCGTCGTCAAGCGTGACATTGGACTCAACATCGAGCTTGAGGCCGACGTCAAGGTAGGTAACCGATGCAGAAACACCAACATTGGCCGTCGCAGTGGTAGTGAATATCGGCAGCTTGTCACCGATGTGAATCTTTGCCTTCTCGCGGTTCTTGACGCGAATGCGCGGATTGGCCAGCACGTTGGTATCACCGATCTGGCCCTTGAGATTGAGCGTCAGGCCAGGGTTGGCGACGAAGCTAGTCAGCCCT
>ERZ724516.2207-NODE-2207-length-11064-cov-5.073849_pt1 | contig 11064 bp, 9 predicted proteins | sample MGYA00376049_ERZ724516 | MGnify/ENA primary metagenome ERZ724516 (study PRJEB28724, sample SAMN07190886) | activated sludge metagenome | isolation source: activated sludge of sewage treatment plant in Hong Hong | place: USA: Christiansburg, Virginia | collected... | reverse complement strand
TATCCCGCGACCGGCCCTTCCGCGAACCGCACCACACCGCCTCGATGGCTGCCATCGTCGGCGGCGGCCGGGGGGCCAAACCCGGCGAAATCTCCCTCGCCCACAACGGTGTCCTCTTCCTCGACGAGTTCCCCGAGTTTCCGCGCACCGTGCTGGACACGCTCCGCCAGCCGATCGAGACCGGAACCGTCATGGTCGCCCGCGCCAACGCCCACATCCGCTATCCCTGCCGGTTCCTGCTGATCGCCGCCGCCAACCCCTGCAAATGTGGCTACCTGTCCGATCCGAACCGCGCCTGCGGCCGCGCCCCGGTCTGCGGCGAGGATTACCTGGGCCGCATCTCCGGCCCGTTGATGGACCGCTTTGATCTGCGGGTCGAGGTTCCCCCCGTCGCCTTCGCCGACCTCGACCTGCCCGCCAGCGGCGAGGCGTCGTCCACCATCGCCGCCCGCGTCGCCGCCGCCCGCGACCGGCAGACCGCGCGCTTTGCCGATCAGCCGCACCTGCGGGTGAATGCCGATCTGGAAGGCGGCACGCTGGAAGACTTCGCAACTCCCGACGCGCAAGGCAAAGAGCTGATCGGCCGGGTCGCCGAACGCATGGGCCTGTCCGCGCGCGGCTATCACCGCGTGTTGCGCGTCGCCCGCACCATCGCCGACCTGGACGAAAGCCCGGACGTGCGCAAACCCCACATCGCCGAGGCGATCAGCTTCCGCCTGTCCTCTGCCGTTGGCGGGCTTTGAGCCGCGTAGGGTGGGTGATTCACCCACCTTACCCGTGCGCCAGCTATTCCGCCGCTTCGACCCGGGGCGGACCGGCGCGGCGCACCTGTTGCGTCAGCCGCCGTTCATCGCGCGGACTGACCCCGAACAGCTCTACATAATGCCGGATCATCGGGCTGGACGTCATGTACCCGACCGAGGCCGCAATCTCGCGCAGGGGATCATTGGAATACAGGACCCGCTGCCGCGCCTTGGTCAGCCGCATCTGGTGATAGTACCGCAGCGGGCTTTGCCCGGTTTCACGCTTGAACAGCCGCTCGAAATGCCGGCCCGAAAGCCCCACAGCCGCCGCGACGTCCGGAATGCGCAACGGGTCCTCGACATGCGTCTCGAACAGCCGGATCGCCTCGCGGATCGGCGGCGGCAGCGTGTCAGTCGTCCCGCCCGACCGCGCGACCGGCACCTTCTGGCTGGCATCGGCATCGCGCACGAACGGGTGCTGGAACCAGCAGGCCACTTCCGTCATGCAATGGCGGCCCAGGCGTTCCTCGATCAGCCGCAGCATCAGGTCAAAGACCGCGCCCGCCCCTGACGCCGTGATCCGCCGCCCCTCGCGCAGGATCGCCGCTTCGCGCGCCTCGACCAGCGGAAAGTCGGCTTTGAACGCCGCCTCATAGCACCAGTGGACCGAACAGGGCCGCCCCTCCATCAGACCAGAGCGCGCCAGGGGAAATATCCCACCCGAAAACGCGCCCAGGGTGACCCCGGTCCGGTCCAGCCAGCGCAACCGGGCCGGGCTGCGGCGCGGGTCGGCGAATTCGGCCGTGGGCGGCGACAGGAGATACAGCTGATCCACCCCCTCCAGGTCCTGCAACAGCATGTCCGGCGCAAAACCGATCTCGGCCGAGGACCGCACCGACCCTGGCGCTTCGGCCACCAGCTTCCAGGTGAACTCCTGCCGCCCCGTGATCTCGTTCGCCGCGCGAAGCGGTTCGATGGCCGAGGTCAGGCAGGCCATCGGAAAGCCCGGGAACATCAGGAACCCCAGCCGCAATGGCCCCCCGATGCGGTCAGTCATCGGGCCACCACCCGGGCGAGGTCGGGGCCCCGTCGTCATGCTTTGCCAGCCACTCCACCATCGCGGGCCGGTTGCGGATGAACCCCTTGTAGGTCGCCAGTTCCTCGGGCAGGTCGCGCACGACCCTGTGCAGCCGCCGCGCCCATTTCGGCACCGTGGCGATCTCGTCAAAGCTGGCCAGATAACACCGGATGTCAAAGGCGATCGCGTTCGACCGGGGCAGGCGGTATAGCGTCTGAAGCTCCACCCGAAGATGTTGCTTCGCCCCCAGGTTTTCCGGCGTGATGCTGGCCTTCATCGGCCCCCATTTGGGATAGGTCTCGGGAGCCGTGTCCAACAGCGGGTTGACCGTCATCGTCCAGTTGAACCGCCGCACCGGAGCGCCGTGCTGCAGCTTCATCAGGAACTTCAGCGCCCGGTCAAAGACGCCCGTCTCATGCGCCAGAGGCACCGGCGCGTGCCATTCCATGAAACTCATCCCGACGTCGAAATCCACCGACCAGTCCGCCTGGCTGGTGGCGATCCCGGCGTCCATCCACAGCGTCCCGTCGCGTTCGTCCTGCAGCGTCCAGTCGCCCTGGGTCTGCCGGGTGATGTATTCGAACGGTCCGTAGGGCAGGGTCGACTCGTCCAGGAACGTGAAGGTATGGTCGATCCCCAGAGGCCGGTTGATCCAGTGCCAGCGGTTGCCGTCCTTGGTCAGGCTGAACCATTGCGGATAGTCCCGCGCCTTGGCCTCCATCACCAGTTCCAGCGTGTCCCAGCCCGCAAGCGTCATGTGCGGCAGCGACTGGCAGCGCAGCGGGTCATCGGCCAGCACCTTGGCCCGGTCGATCATCTCGGCGACGTAGTGTTCGTCCACGTCCAGAAGATGTTCGAACGCCGTGCCTTTCCGGCCTGGCACATGCGGCTCCATGTTGACCGAATACATGTAATCGTCGCGGTCGAACGGGAACGGAAACCGCCGCGGATTGCTGTTGCGATAGGTGAACGTGTCGCGAAACGTCTCGTCGCGAAAGAAGTCCAGGCCGCTTGGCTTGAAATCAAGGCTCATGGTCGTCTCCTATCGGTCGATGACAAGGGTCTTGCCCTCGAAGCGGCTGACGCAGGGCATGATCTTGCGGCCCTCGGCGTGTTCTTCCGGCGACAGCCAATGGTCGCGGTGCAGGATGGTGCCGTCGCAGCTGACCACGTTGGTTTCGCACTGCCCGCAGGCCCCGCCCCGGCAGAGGTACGGCGCATCCACCCCCGCAGCCTCCATCGCCTCCAACAGCGATTGAGTCGTCCCGACCGTGATCGTCTTGCCGCTGGCCGCAAGCTGGACCTCGAACGGCAGACCGGTGCCGGGGGCCAGAAATTCCTCGTGGTGCAGCGCCTCTTTCGGCCAGCCCATCGCCTCGGCGGTGGACAGGACCCAGCCGATCATCCCCTTCGGCCCGCAGACGTAAAGATGCGTCCCGATCGGCTGCATCGACAGCACGCGGGCCAGGTCGATCGCCTGCTTTTCCTCGTCAAAATAGCAATGCACCCGCCCCGGATAGGCCGCCATCAGCCGATCCATGTAGGCCCCCAGCGCCCGGTTGCGCGCGGCGTAATGCAGCTCGAACGCGCCGCCGAATTGCGACAGCTGCGCGATCTGCGCCAGGAACGGCGTGATCCCGATGCCGCCCGCGATCATCAGGTGCTTCTTCGCCCGGTTGTCCAGGGCGAACAGGTTCACCGGATAGGACAGCACCATTTCCATCCCCGGCTTGACGTGCCGGTGCATGAACAAGGACCCGCCCCGCCCCGCATCGTCGCGCCGCACGCTGATCTCGTAGCCCGACCGATCGGCAGGGTCGGACATCAGCGAATAGGGGTTCAGCCGCCGCACCCCGTGATCATCCATTTCAACCACAGTATGCGCCCCGCCGGAAAACGCCGGCATCGCCGCGCCGTCCAGCCGTTCGAACCGGAACCGCGTGATCAGATCGTTGACCTGAACCACATCGGCCACGCGCACCTGCAGCTTTGCACCACCGCTCATTTGAACCTCACCACGGGGTCCGGCACCTGGCCGGGATCTTCTGCGTCGATGTTCACGCCCTGAAAGGCGGCAATCCGGCGCGAGTAATGGTCACGGACGAACAGGTTCAGCCCGCAATGGCTGCACTTGAAGGGATCAGTCGAGACGTTTTCGGTGATCCCCTTGCAATGCACGCATTGCACCCGCCGCAGGGTCGATCCGCGCTGTTCCTTCTGGATCGCCGCAAAAGGAAAGCCGGTCTGCATGATCGCCCGTTCCACCTGGCCGATCAGCCCTTCGGACCCGGCCAGATAGAACTGCGTACCCATCCGCGCATCCGACAGGACCCGCGCCAGCCGGGGCAGCAGCGCCGGGATCGTCGGCGCGCGAAAGCATTGCGCCGCACCCAGGGCCTGCAGCTTTGCCCAGAGGTCAACCCCGGTCGGCCCCGGGCAATACATCACATGCGCTGCCGCCAGGATTTCCGAACGGTCGTTCGATTTCGTCAGCATGTCGGTCACGGCATCCGCACCGGCGTCGTCAGCGACGATCACATGCTGCTTGCCCGGACGCGCCTCAAGCGGTGCATAGACCGGGCGCGACTTGATCGAAGGAGTGTCGATAGGAGTCAGGTCGACTTTCACGGGTGCAGTTCCCTAAGCAAACGGGGCCCGCGCCGAAGCGCAGGCCCCCAAAGATCAGTCCTTGGCCGTCCGGCGCTTCTTCTCCACGTCGTAGAACGGCAGCGGAGCCGACACCGCCTTCAGCGGCCCATGCGTGCCGCAGCGCACCTCAAGCTCGGTGCCGTTGTTGGCGCAATCGACCGACAGGCGGGCAATCGCCACCACCCAGTCGTTCAGCGGCGAATACATCGGCTGCGTCACCACGCCGACCTTGTTGCCGTCCTTGTAGATCGGCGCGTTGCCCGGCACGTTCTTGCCCTCGAACTTCAGGCCCGAGATCTTGAAGCGTTCCTTGCCCTGCAGACGGTAGTGTTCTTCCGCGCCCCGGAAGCCGGTCTTGCCCTTGGTCACGGTCCAGTCGAGGCCAAGTTCCCACAGGGTGTCGCCCGGCCCTTCATTCTCGAACGGATACATTTCCGAGTTGTCGAAGGGGAAGAACAGAAGATACGACTCGGCCCGCAGCATATCCAGCGTGGTAAAGCGGCAGGGGATGATCCCCATGCTGGCGCCCTCCTCCAGGATACGGTCCCAGATCTCGCCCGCGTCCTGACCACGGCAGAAAATCTCATAGCCGCGCTCGCCGGTGTAGCCGGTCCGCGACAGGGTGATCGGCTTGCCGAACAGCATCGCGGGCATGTGGCCCATGTAGGGAAGCTGGCGGACGCCGGGGATATGCTTTTCCAGATACTCCACCGCCAGCGGCCCCTGCAGCGACAGGTCATGCAGGTTGTCGTCAAACCGGATCGAGACGTCGCGCCCGGTCGCGGCCATAGTCAACTGCTCATGCCCCTGGCCCGAGCCATGCACCACGGTGTAGGAATTCGGCCCCATCCGGTAGATGATGCAGTCGTCGATGAATTTGCCCGCATCGTTCAGCATGCAGCCGTAAACCGACTTTCCCGGGGCGACCTTCTCGGGATCGCGGGTCGTCGCCCGGTCGATGACATGGCTGGCCGCATGGCCGGTGATGTGCATCTTCTTCAGGCCTGACACGTCCATCAGCCCCGCCTTGGTGCGGATCGCCATGTATTCGGCATCCGGGTCACCCTTGGAATAGGACCAGGCGGTGCCCATGCCGCTCCAGTCCTCCAGGTTCGATCCCAGCGCGCGATGCCGGTCCATCAAAGCCGAAAAACGCCACGAGTTGGTCATCCGCACTCTCCCTGAAGCAAGTTCATTTTGCGCCAGTCTCGGGCGATTCCCGCCAGAAAGCAATAATCAAGTGCAACAATCTTTCTTGCCAGCAAACACATGCGCAAAGAAAAGGCCGCCCGAAGGCGGCCTTTCCGACAGATGTGACAGGCTTACTCGGCCGGGGTGCTGCTGAACCAGGTCAGCGGCTGCAACAAGTAGTCGCCAAAGGCCATCCGCTCGGTGCCGGGCAGGACGAAGAACCAGTTCGACCACAAGACCACTGCCGCGCCCAGGATCAGGGCCAGGTAGGGCAACATGCCCGCCTTGCGCGCGCCCAGCTCGCCATAGGGCAGGCCCAGGTCCTCATAGGCTTCCTTCGGGAACTTGCCGCCATCGACCACATAGTGCCGATACCAGAACACCGGAAAGATGAAGGCCGCGAAGACCAGCCCCGACAGAAGCGCGCCGGAATAGCCCCAGACCTTCGCCCCGGCCCCCAGGAACAGGATGTTCACAAAGGCCAGGACCGTGTTGATCCCGATCAGCCAGGTCGGCGCCTTCCACGGGCGCTCCATGTGGGCGCTGTCAATGCGGTGGATCCAGCCTGCGTTCAGGTTCAGGAAGTTGAACAGGATGTAGCCGACGTTGGAAATCGCCAGGACATAGAAGTATCCCGCGATGTCCGAGGCCAGCGCCAGCAAGATCACGTTGAACGCAAAATCGGTCCACATCGCATTGCGCGGCGCGCCGTGGCTGTTGACCGCGCCCAGGTATTTCGGCAGCCAGCCATCGCGGCTGCCCTGGTACAGCGTCCGCGACGACCCGGCCATCGCGGTCATGATCGCCAGGAACAGCGCCATGATCATCAGGATGACGAAGACATGCGTGACCAACGGATTGTCGCTGATCATCTTGCCCAGCGCTTCACCCACGCCGGTCCCGTCAACGATGCCCGCGGCCAGCATCCCCTCTTGCCCCAGGACGCCCTGGAACGAAAACGGGATCAGGAAGAAGAACACGATGCACAGAAGGCCCGAATAGAAGATCGCCCGGAACGTGTCAGCCTTGGGGTCCTTCAGTTCACGCGTGTAGCAGACCGCCGTCTCGAACCCGTAGGTCGACCAGGCCGCGATATAAAGACCGCCCAGAAACAGGGTCCAGCCGCCGATGTTCCATTCCCCGTCCACGCCGGAGTAGGCCGCCGTCGGAGGCACAAGGTTGGTGACGTTCATCCAGTTGATGTCGCCGGTCAGGATCGGAACCAGACCCACCAGCAGCAGCGGAACCAGCACGATGATCGCCAGCCATTTCTGCGCCGCAGCCGTGTTGGCAATGCCGCGCTCCTGGATCATCAGGATCACCAGCATCAGAAACACGCCGATCACGAAGGTCGAGTTGAAGTGCAGCGTCCCCAGGCCCGGAATGGTGATCGCGAACGCCTCCCAGACCCGGAAGGCCGGGGTCAGGGCCGCCACGCCATCCGCCGAGGCGACGGCCTGGATCGCATCCGCCGCGGCCACGCCGTTTGCCGCCATGTAGTCCACGACCGACTGCGTTTCCGCCGTATAGCTGGCCAGGTTCGCCGTCACCCAGTCCAGGACCATCTGGCTTTCCGCCAGCGGGATCGGGAACAGGGCGTTCAGGATATACCCCGCCGCAATCGCGCAGCCCAGGCTCAGCACGGGCGACCAGGCGAACCAGTTGCACCACACCGACAGGGGCGCGATCAGCTTGCCATAGCGCAGCCAGGCCGTCGCCCCGTAGACGCTGGTTCCGCCCGACTTGTTGCCGAACATCCCCGCCATCTCGGCATAGGTGAAGCTTTGCAGAAAGCCCATGATCATCGAGATGATCCAGACAACGAAGGCCAGTTTTCCCGTCGTCCCGGCGATCCCGCCGATCGAGAACAGCACCAGTGGCGGCACACCGGCGGCGACCCAGAAGGCCCCCTTCCAGCTTAGCGCCCGGACCATCTGGCCCGAACCAGTTTCAGTCGTCATTCCCTCACTCCTGTTGGACGGATCAGAGTTTTACCGGCACATGCCCCCACAGCATGACCCCTTGGCACTCCGCTTCCGATTGGCTTTGTCATTCGGACGTGCTGCGATGTCGTTTGTCCCAACTCGCAATCTTCTCCTTCGTCCGGCTTGTTTCGTTTCGGGCGTCAGTCCATGACCCTGCGTCCCGATGTCGCAAAGGAAAGCATGGTATCTCGCCCAAGGCGAGTAAAATTTCATTTTCGCGAAAGTTTGTTTCCTTGGGATTCCCGAGTTTTGGCCAGATGCCCGCAGAAAAGGCAAAGGCGCGGCGCAAGGTCCCCCTGCGCCGCGCCCTGCCCGACCGGTGACCGGCCTAGTTCTTCAGATAGCTTTCCATCGAATCTTCCAGCGCATCCTTCCACGGCGTGTGGTGGACAGGGGCCATCGTGCCGGTGATCACCGATTTGTAGGCGTTGTTGCGGAAGGCCATGATGTCGTCTTTCTTGTGGTCCTTCCAGGCAAAGAACGCCTCGCAGGCCCCGTCGACGTCAAAGCTCGGGTAATCCGTCTCGGCGATCAGCTCTTTCACGTAATCGCCCTGATAGTGGATCGCGTCGTGGGCGTCCTTGCCCTCGTCCTCATGGTGCACCCGGTCGGCGACGTCCTTCAGCAGCACGGCCTTGTCGGTCGGGATCTTGATCTTGCCCATGATCGCGTCGCGCACCCACCAGGCCTGCGCGTCGAACATGTTGAAGGTGAACCACTGGTCCTGCATCCCCAGATAGAACAGCTTGGGGTTGTGGACGTAGACCACGCCCTTGTACAGGTCGTTGGTCGCCAGCCGGTTCGCCGTCTTCAGCCGCAGATCGTCGGGCAGGAACGGGAAATGGTGCTTGTAGCCGGTGCACAGGATGATCGCGTCCACCTTCTTCGACGTGCCGTCCGAGAAATAGGCCGTGTCCTCATCCACCCGCTCCAGTTTCGGGACTTCCTTCCAGTTGTCCGGCCAGTTGAACCCCATCGGCGCGTTGCGATAGGCGACGGTGATCGACTTCGCCCCGTATTTCCAGCACTGGCTGCCGATGTCCTCGGCCGAATAGCTTGACCCCAGGATCAAGAGGTCCTTGCCCGAAAACTCCCGCGCGTCGCGGAAGTCGTGGGCGTGCAGCACCCGCCCGTTGAACTTGTCGAACCCCGGATACTCGGGCACGTTCGGCACGCTGAAGTGGCCACTGGCGACGATGACGTTGTCAAACTCCTCGTCATACATCCGGTCGGCCTTCAGGTCGTGCGCGGTGATGGTGAAATTCCCCTTGGCCTCGTTGTACTTGACCATCCGGATCGTCGTGCAGAACCGGATCCAGTCGCGCACCCCGGCCTTCTTCACCCGGCCTTCGATGTAGTCCACCATGACGGCGCGCGGCGGATAGCTGGCGATCTGCTTGCCGAAATGTTCCTCGAACGAATAGTCCGCGAATTCCAGCCCTTCCTTCGGGCCGTTGGTCCACAGGTAGCGGTACATGCTGCAATGCACCGGCTCGCCGTGTTCATCCAGGCCGGTCCGCCAGGTATAGTTCCACAGGCCGCCCCAGTCGGACTGCTTTTCAAAGCACACCACCTCGGGGATATCCTCGCCCTTGGCCTTGGCCGACTGGAACGCGCGCAGCTGCGCCAGACCCGACGGACCCGCACCGATCACGGCTACTTTCTTCTTCATCTCAACCTCCGAATGTTGTCTGCTTTTTTCCGCTGCATCGGGCGCAGCATTTGGGCGTTACCGTAAAAGCTTAGTTGCGCCTGTGTCAAATCTTCTTCCTGCCGGTAAACAAAAGACGGCCCCGGACGCCTGAACCTCCGGGGCCGACTCACAACCCTTGCACGAAAAACTGGCAGAACACGCGTCAGCGGGCAACGGTGACCGAACAGCCTGCCTGACCCGCCACTTCCGCCGCGACCGACCCCAGCACCAGCCGCTTGACGCCGCGCTTGTCGCCGGTGCCCATCACGATGTGATCGGCGCCCAATTCTTCGGCATAGGCGATGATCGCCGTCGCCGCCGTGCGCGAAATCACGACCGCCGTTCCGATATCGGTCGCCCCGGCGGCCTTGGCGCTGGCCTCGGCCTTGGCGACCAGCGCTTCGGCTTCCTCGTCCGGCCACTGGTTGATCGTCGGGCCGCGCGCGCCGCCCAGGGCCAGGTTGACCGCGCAGATCGTCAGATGCGCGCCGGTCAGCTTGGCAAGCTCGACCGCGTGGCGCAACCCGACCTCGGCATGATCTGTGCCGTCGACCGGGCATAGGATTTTCTTGGTCATCGCAACGCTCCTTGTTGATCCATTGACTTTGCAGTCAGAGTGACACGAAACTTGCCCCGATGCCTTGACTTGCATCAAAAATCGTTCACCCGCAGGCAAGAAAGGCGCCACCATGAAACCGATCGACCCGCAAGACCGCCGCGTGGCAAACATCTACGACGCTGCATTCACCCGTTTCGTCTATCCGGACGGCGTGGCCCTGGGTGACTCGATCCTGCAACTGGACGACACGGTCGCGCTTGGCACCGGCTTTCACGTCTACCGGATGCCCCCCGGCATGACGACGCGCGGCCACCGCCACAACGGCCACGAACAGTTCCTGATCCTGGACGGCGAGCTTCACGAAAGCGATGGCACCATCTTCCGCGCCGGGGACCTTGTGTTCTACCGCGACGGGACGGAACACAACAGCTTCACCCCGAACGGCTGCCTTCTTGCCGTCCACATCGCCGGGCCGGAGATCGCGGTGGAGTAGGGTCAGGCGCGGCACAGGTCACTGATCCCCCCTGTCCCGCATTTGCTCTTTCCAAAATACTCCCGCCAGAGGCTTTGACAGTCGCCAAGATGCCAACGGCCCGGAATCGCCCTTCTGCAAAGGCAACGGCCGCCCGGAAGGACGGCCGCGCATGTGTAGAAGTTCACGAACCCAGGCGGCAACGCCTTGATTTCTCAAGGCTTCGAACCTCGATCCGGCCTGGACAGGGGTCAGATGTCCAGCGTGTTCTCCGTCTCCCATTTCGAGAAATGCGAGCAGTAGGAGTTCCACTCTTTTTCCTTCAGCTTCAGATAGGCCGCCGAAAACTCGTCCCCCATCATCGCCTTCAGGGTCTTGTCCTTGTCATACTCGCGCAAGGCGTCCAGCAGGTTCAGCGGCAGCTTCGGCGCATTCTTCACCGTATGGCCCATCTGGTACATGTCGATGTCGTGCCGTTTGCCCGGATCGGCCTTGGTCCGCACCCCGTCGATGCCCGCCGCAAGGATTACCGCCTGCATCAGGTACGGGTTCGCCGCGCCATCGGGCAGACGCAGCTCGAACCGCCCCGGCCCCGGAACGCGAACCATGTGGGTCCGGTTGTTGCCGGTCCAGGTCACCGTGTTCGGCGCCCAGGTCGCCCCCGACGACGTGCGCGGCGCGTTGATCCGCTTGT
>ERZ724516.2206-NODE-2206-length-11071-cov-3.824256_pt1 | contig 11071 bp, 9 predicted proteins | sample MGYA00376049_ERZ724516 | MGnify/ENA primary metagenome ERZ724516 (study PRJEB28724, sample SAMN07190886) | activated sludge metagenome | isolation source: activated sludge of sewage treatment plant in Hong Hong | place: USA: Christiansburg, Virginia | collected... | reverse complement strand
CACCGGCGGGACCATTCGCGCCGCGCTGGCAGGCCTGCGCCGCAACGCCCCCGCGCTGCTGGTGCTGGCAGTACCGGTCGCGCCGCCCGATACGATTGCCGCATTGCGCGGCACCTGCGATGCGGTGGTCAGTTTGCAAACGCCCATGCCGTTCTACGCCGTCGGCGCGCACTATGCTGATTTCACCCAGACCGAAGATGCGGAGGTCACCGACTTGCTGCGCCGCGCGGCGGGGTTCGGTGCAGCCGCGACGGGCAGCGACAAACCCGCCTGACTGTCAGGCGGCGCGATCTGCGCGCGGTCGAATTTGCTCGATATCTGCCCCAGCGCGCTGCCGGACTTCGCGCAGGTCATGGGCGTTCTGCAGGCGCAGGAAATAGCCCGGCGAGAAGCCGAAATAGCGCCCGAGCCGCAAGTCGAATTCGGCATCGATGCGCAAGCTGCCATCGAGGAAGCCGTCGATTTGCGCCGGCGCCAGCCCGGTTTCAGCCGCGACCTGCGCGACCGTCACATCCAGCGCATCGAACAAATCGGCGCGCAGATCGGCCCCGGCGTGCGGCGCATCAATGGTAATCGGTGATTTCGACATCGCAAGCATTCCCGTCCAGCCAGCGGAAGCATACACGCCATTGGTCGTTGATGCGAACACTATGCTGCCCGGCGCGATTGCCCGAAAGCGCTTCGAGGCGATTGCCCGGCGGGATGCGCAGGTCGTGGAGTGCGTCGGCGGCATCGATGCGCATCAGCAATGTGGCGGCGCGACGCTGAATGTCGGGCGGCAGCTTTCGACTGCGTTCGCCGAGCATGACCTTTTCGGTTTCCTTGTCGGCGAAGTTGCGGATCACTGATAGTCTCCAAGCGCAAATACTATCAGGAATCTACGCATTGCCGAGTATTGCGTCGTCCCTCTTGACGCATAACCGCTCGGAACCTGCAAGCTACCTCTTCCCACCCCACTTCTTCTGCACCTTGCCGAAGCGCGTCTTGCGGGTGCCGGGCATGCCCTCGGTTGACCGCCCCTGCACCGGCGCCTTGCGCTGGTCGGGGGGCAGGCCGAGTTCGTCGTTCTCCAGCCGGCGGATCTGGTCGCGGATGCCGGCGGCGATTTCGAAATCGAGTTCGGACGCGGCCTTTTTCATCTGCTCCTCGAGGTCCTTGATATAGGCCTTGAGGTTGTGGCCCACCAAATGCGGCGTGTCGGCGTCGCCGGTTTCGATGAGGACGGAGTCGCGGTTTGAGACGTCGGCCAGCACGTCCGAAATGTTGCGCTTGATGGTGGCCGGGGTGATGCCATGTTCGGCGTTATATTCGAGCTGCTTGATGCGGCGGCGGTCGGTTTCGGCGATGGCGCGTTCCATGCTGCCGGTCATGCGGTCGGCGTACAGGATGACGCGGCCGTCGACGTTGCGGGCGGCGCGGCCGATCGTCTGGATCAGCGCGGTTTCGGAGCGCAGGAAGCCTTCCTTGTCGGCGTCCATGATCGCCACCAGCCCGCATTCGGGGATGTCGAGGCCTTCGCGCAGCAGGTTGATGCCGATCAGCACGTCATAGACGCCGAGCCGCAGGTCGCGCAGCAGTTCGATGCGTTCCAGTGTCTCGACGTCGGAGTGCATGTAGCGCACGCGCATCCCGGCTTCGTGCATGAATTCGGTGAGGTCTTCGGCCATGCGCTTGGTCAGCGTGGTGACGAGCGTGCGGTAGCCCTGGGCGGCGACCTTGCGCGCTTCGGCGATGCAGTCTTCGACCTGGTCCTCGACGGGCTTGATTTCGACCGGCGGGTCGATGAGGCCGGTGGGGCGGATGACCTGCTCGGTGAAGACGCCGCCGGTGGCTTCCATTTCCCATTTGCCCGGGGTGGCGGACACGAACACCGTTTGCGGGCGCATCGCCTCCCATTCCTCGAACTTCAGCGGGCGGTTGTCGATGCAGCTCGGCAGGCGGAAACCGTATTCGGCGAGCGTCACCTTGCGGCGGTGATCGCCGCGCGACATGCCGCCGATCTGCGGCACGGTGACATGGCTTTCGTCGACGAACAGCAGTGCGTTTTCGGGGAGATATTCGAACAGCGTCGGCGGCGGTTCGCCGGGCAGGCGGCCGGTGAGGAAGCGGCTGTAGTTTTCGATGCCGGCGCAGCTGCCGGTCGCGGCGATCATTTCGAGGTCGAAGTTGGTGCGCTGCTCCAGCCGCTGGGCTTCGAGCAATTTGCCCTCGAGGTTCATTTCCTTGAGGCGCTCGGTCAGCTCGAAGCGGATGGCCTGGCTGGCCTGCTGCAACGTCGGGCCGGGCGTCACATAGTGTGAGTTGGCGTAGATCTTGATGTAGTCGAGGTTCGCCACCTTGCTGCCGGTCAGCGGGTCGAATTCGGTGATGCTTTCGATCTCGTCGCCGAAGAAGCTGATGCGCCAGGCGCTGTCTTCATAATGCGACGGGAACAGTTCGACGGAATCGCCGCGGACGCGGAAATTGCCGCGCACGAACGCCATTTCATTGCGCTTGTATTGCAGCGCCACCAGCTTGCGGATCAGTTCCTGGCGGTCCTGCGTCTGGCCCTTTTTCAGCGCGAAGGTCATCGCCGAATAGGTCTCGACCGAGCCGATGCCGTAGAGGCAGCTTACGCTCGCGACGATGATGACATCGTCGCGTTCGAGCAGCGAGCGCGTCGCCGAATGGCGCATCCGGTCGATGGCTTCGTTTACCGAGCTTTCCTTCTCGATATAGGTGTCCGAGCGCGGCACATAGGCTTCGGGCTGGTAATAATCGTAGTAGCTGACGAAATATTCGACCGCATTGTCGGGGAAGAAGCTCTTGAATTCGCCGTAGAGCTGCGCCGCGAGGATCTTGTTGGGCGCAAGGATGAGGGCCGGGCGCTGCACCGCCTCGATGACCTTCGCGGCGGTAAAGGTCTTGCCCGATCCGGTGACGCCGAGCAGCACGGTGTCGCGCTCGCCGGCATTGGCGTTGGCAACCAGCTCGGCAATCGCTGCCGGCTGGTCACCTGCGGGCGTATAGTCGCTGACCAGCCGGAATGCCTTGCCGCCTTCGGACTTTTCGGGGCGCGCCGGGCGGTGCGGGATGAACGTGCCGGCGTCATCGGGTTCATCAAGGCTGGTGCGAATCTGGATGGCCATGCCTGCAATATGGCGTATGGGCACGATATGTTCCATAGCCAAAGCGTCGCACGTAAAGGCCAGGAAAAGGTGGATTTGCGCGAGAATTGCTGAAGTATTTCAGCGATTCAAGTGTCGTTACGCCTTGATGACCGTAGTTTTGCTATCTTTCTAATTCGGTAGAAATCTGCGCCTAGTTTTTGCAGTCAGCAAGCTGATGTCAAATTTAGGATGGTGCAACATGAGCACACTTCGCATGTTTGCCGCGTCGGTCGCCGCAGCCGCATTGTTCGTGGCGATGCCTGCCGTCGCCGTCGTCAAGATCGCCACCTACAGCGGCACCGTCAGCAATGGCTTTGACTCCACCGGCGTGTTCGGCGTGGCGAATACCGATCTCACCGGCGCCAGCTGGGTCGCGGTCTTCACCTATGACAAGCTGCTGGGCGGCCTGCTGGTTTCCGGTGTCGGCTTTGACGAAAGCTATGGCGGCGGTGGCTACGGCCAGGTCGGCGAGTCGCCGGTCACCAACGTCGCGGTCACGATCAACGGCGTCACCAGGTCGATTGTCGGCGATTGGGCCAGCCATGCCGTGACGGCGACATCGCCGGCGGTGGCGCATTACAGCGAGGACCTCATCGATACCGACGTGACGTACATGGTCCACTTCATTTCGCTCAACGCCGCGCCGCAGGGCGCGCCCGCGTCGCTCGACAAGAATTTCGCCCCGGTCGCCACCAGGCTCGACAACAGCACTACGGGTTGGTTTGCCTACGACTATGCATCGGGGAACCTTACCGAAAATGCCACGGCCATACTCGATGGCGACGCCGTCTTTTCGGTCGCCAGCCAGGCGCCCGAGCCGGCAAGCTGGGCGCTGATGATTGCCGGATTCGGCATGGTCGGCGGGGCGTTGCGGGCGCGGCGGATGGTGCCGGTGCGCGCAGCTGTGCGCGTCCGCTAGCGCGGGATCGACACGATCGCGGTGGTGTCGCCGGGCGCGAGGCGCAGTTCGGCGATCGCCTGCACCATCCCCCAGTCGCAGGCCTGCCGCACGCTCAACGCGGTTTCGGCATCGGTGAAGCAGGCGTCGATGCGCGCTTCGTCCCAGCCCAGCCGGTCGCGGTAGGGGGCGGTGACGACGGCGGTGTTGCTGGCGCGCTGGCCCTGGTTGGGGCCTTCGCGGTAGGTCGCGGCGTGGAGCACGAACTGCGTCGGGTCGGCGCCGGTGCGCGTGTCGCTGGCCAGCAGGATCGTCGCGGCAATCGATGAGCAGACACCTGCCGCGTGCAGCCGCACCGGCACCGGCAGGCCGCGGATGAAATGGTACAGCCCCATCCCCGACGCGACATCGCCGCCATTGCTCGACAGCACCAGCACGATGTCGTCGAGCCGCTTGGCGACCGCGTCGGCGAGGAGTTGCTGCGTGTTGCGTTGACCGGGCCGTTGTAGTAGATCGCGTGCATCGGGGTGAAGCTAGACCAGATTGCCGGTTGATTGAAGCACCCAAGCTCGCTCATCCCGAGCGCAGTCGAGGGACCCGCTGACGGGTGGGCGCGTCCCTCGACTTCGCTCGGGATGAGCGGGGTTTGGAGTTGTGTCCAAGTTGTTCAGGTGTGCGGGCGGTTGCCGCGCGCTTGCGCTGCGGTTAGCCTGTCGATCCGCGCAAAATGCGGCGAGGTGGGGGGACACATCATGCGGATCGCGGCAAACCGGCGCGAGGTGCTGGGCGGACTGGGGTTGACCGGACTGGGCCTCGCCACCCCGGCGTTCGCGGCACTGCCCGGTGACGCCGATCTGGTGGTGCGCAACGCCCGCGTCCACACCGTCGATGACAGGCAGCCGCGCGCGACGGCGTTCGCGGTGGCGGACGGGCGGTTCGTCGCGGTGGGCGATGACGACGCGGCGATGGCATTCGCCGGCAAGCGCACGCAGGTCATCGATGCCAAGGGGCAGGCGGTGGTGCCGGGCTTCATCGATTGCCACAATCATGCGGTCGGCGAGGTGCTGCTGTATGAAGTCATCGTCGGCAATCCGTTCGATGTCGAATTCTTCACGATCCAGTCGATCATCGACAAATTGCAGGCGCGTGCCGCGACCACGCCGCCGGGGCAGTGGGTCGAGGGCTTCTTCTTCGACGACACCAAAATCTCCGACAAGCGCGCGCTGACCAAGGCTGACCTCGACCGCGTTTCGACGACGCATCCGGTGATGGTGCTGCACCGCGGCGGCCACACCGCCTATTACAACAGCTTGGCGTTCGCGCTCGCCGGCGTCACCGATGCGACGCCCAACCCGCCCGGCGGCACCTTCGACCGCGACGCGTCCGGCAAGCTCAACGGCCGCGTCACCGACAACGCCACCGAGGTGATCGACAAGGCCGGCACGCGGCCGGTGCTGACGCCTGCACAAACGCAGCAGCGCGGCCGCGACGGCGCCGCCTATATGTCGAAGGCCTATGCCCGCTACGGCCTGACCAGTGTCCATCACCAGGGCGGCGACTTCGCGGCGCTGCAGGCGATCCGCGCGCGCGGCGATCTGCTGCACCGCGTCAGCTATGAATCCACCGGCCCGATGCTCGACGCGATGATCGCCAATGGCATCAAGACCGGCTTCGGCGATGACTGGATCCGCTTTGGCGCGACGTTCGAGCATATGGTCGACGGGTCATTCTCCGAACGCACGATGGCGATGAGCGTGCCGTTTCCCGGTAGCAACCCGCCCTATTACGGCAATGTCGCGCAGAGCCAGGAGGCGCTGAACGCCTGGGTCGAAAAGGTCCACCGCGCCGGCATCCAGGTCAATTGCCATGCCAACGGCGATGTCGCGATCGGCATGGCGCTGACCGCCTATGAACGCGCGCAGAAACTCTATCCGGTCGCCGATCCGCGCTTCAAGATCACGCATTGCACGCTGGTCAATGATGACCTTGTGCGGCGCATCAAGGCGGTCGGCGCGATCCCGGCGCCGTTCACCAGCTACGCCTATTACAACTCCGACAAATTCGGCTTCTACGGCGAGGATTTGATGCAGGGTGCCATGGCGTTCCGCTCGTTCCTCGACGCCGGGATTCCGGTGTGCGCCGGGTCGGACTTCTACCCCGGCCCGTTCGCGCCGATGATGGCGATGCAGGGCATGGTGACGCGCACCGGCTGGGACGGCCAAACCTGGGGCGCCAACCAGCGCATCACGGCGGCGCAAGCGCTGCGCGTCAGCACATTGAATGGCGCGCACGCGTCGTTCGAAGAAGCCGGCAAGGGCTCGATCACCACCGGCAAGCTCGCCGATTTCGTCATGCTGTCGGATGACCCGCTGGGGGTGGCGCACGACAAGATCAAGGACATCAAGGTGGTGCGCACGGTGACAGGCGGACGGACGGTTTATCAGGCGTAACGGCGCGGCAGTTCGGGGGAGCAGCAGATGCACGACAACCATCAGATTTCAAGGCGCCAGTTCACGCTTGCCGCGGCCGGGTTGGCCGCTGCACCGCTGATCATTGGCGCGGAGCAGGGGTTCGATACCGTCATCTCCGGCGGCCGCGTCATGGACCCCGAAAGCGGCTTCGATGCCGTCGCCAATGTCGGCATTCGCGGCGGCAAGATCATGGCGATTTCCGCCGCGCCTTTGGTCGGCGGCAAGCGCATCAATGCGACGGGGCTGGTGGTGGCACCGGGGTTCATCGACCTGCATTCGCATGGCAAGACGCTTGGCGATGCCGACCTGCAGGCGCAGGACGGCGTGACGACCTCGCTCGAGCTCGAGGCAGGCACCTATCCAGTCACCGAATTTCTGGCGGCGCGCGCGGGCCAGGCGCGGATCAACTACGGCGCCAGCTCTGGCCAAAGATCGGTGCGGATATTCATGACGACGGGGCTGACGACGCCGACGTTCGCGTCGCTCAACCCTGAAATCATGCGGCGAGAACAGGACTGGGCCTATACGCGCTTCGATGCGCCGCAGATCGAGCGGATGGCATCCATCATGCGCCGCGAAATCGGCGCCGGTGCGCTCGGCATCGGGCTGATGAACGAATATCTGCCCGCCGCCAGCCGCGCGGAATCGCTGGCGCTGTTCGGGGTAGCAGCAGCCACCAAGGGCCCGATTTTCACGCATGTCCGGCGCTCGGTCACCGCCCAAGGTGACGGTCCGGTGGCACCTATGGAGGAAGTCATCGCCATGGCCGCAGCCACCGGCGGGCCGCTGCACATCTGCCACATCGGCAGCAAGTCGGTCGGTGCGATCGACCAGGTGCTGGCGCTGATCCACGGCGCGCAGGCGCAGGGCCTCGATGTCACCACCGAAGTCTATCCCTATACCGCCGGCAGCACGCTGATCGGCAGCGCGCTGTTCGATACGGGCTGGCAGGAACGCATCGGCGGCGACTATGGCGACCTCGAATGGCCACCGACCGGCGAACGGCTGACCGCGGTGAGCTTCGCCAAATACCGCGGCGAGTTTCCGAATGGCGCGGTCATCATGCACACTATTCCGCCGCGCACCGTCGATATCGCCATGGCCGATCCCATCGTCATGGTGGCGTCGGACGCGATGCCGTTTGTCGATGGCAAGGGCCACCCGCGCGGCGCCGGCACTTTCGCGCGGGTGCTCGGGGTCTATGTGCGTGAACGCAAGGTGCTCGGGCTGATGGAGGCGCTCAGGAAAATGACGCTGATGCCCGCGCAGCGGTTGGAGGTCATTGCCCCTGGCATGCGCGACAAGGGCCGCGTCAAGGTTGGCGCCGATGCCGATCTGGCGCTGTTCGATCCGGCAACTGTCATCGACCGCGCGACCTTCGCCAAGCCGACGACGCCGTCTGCGGGCATCCCCTATGTGATGGTCGGCGGGACGCTGGTGGTCGACCGCAGCGCCATCGTCGCCACCGCCCTGCCGGGCAAAGCGGTGCGTGCGGGCGTTTAGCACCGGTTGCAAGCCCGCGGCGCGCACCCTATCGATGGTGCAAACAACATCCATCGGGGAACACCATGCAGCGCAAACGTCTCGGCCGTAGTGGCATCTATGTCTCGTCGATCTGCATGGGGACGATGACGTTCGGGTCGCAGGTCGACGAGGCGGAATCGTTCCGCATCCTCGATGCCTCGGTCGATGCCGGCATCGACTTTTTCGACACCGCCGAAAACTACCCCGTGCCGCCCGACCGCAAATGGGCCGGGCGCACCGAGGAATTCGTCGGCCGCTGGCTCAAGACCAAGGACCGCGACGCACTGATCATTGCCACCAAGGTCAGCGGGCCGAGCCATGGCTGGATTCAGTCGTCGCAGCGCGCCGGCATGACCTCGCTCGACCGCCACAACATCGTCCGCGCGGTGGAGGCCAGCCTCAAGCGCCTGCAGACCGACTATATCGACCTCTACCAGACGCACTGGCCCGACCATGGCACCAGCTATGAACCGGTGATGCGCGCACTCGACGACCTCGTCGAAAGCGGCAAGGTCCGCGTGCTCGGCTGCAGTAACGAAACCGCCTGGGGGCTGATGAAGTCGCTCGAAGCCAGCGCCGGCGAGGGCCTCGCGCGCTACGAAACCATCCAGAACAACTTCAGCCTCAACAACCGCCGCTTCGAGGACGCGCTGTCGCAAGTCTGCCGCCAGGAAGGCATCAGCCTGATCCCCTATTCACCGCTCGGCGGCGGCGTGCTGTCGGGCAAGTACAATGACGGCGCCACCCCCGAAGGCGCGCGCTTCAGCCGCTACCTCGAAATCGGCGGCCGCCAGGCGGCGATGGCGCAGCGCTTCGTCAACGAAAAGTCGCTGGCCTCGACCAAGCGCTTCATGAAAATCGCCGCCGACGCGGGCCTCACGCCGATCACGCTGGCCACCGCATGGAGCAAGCAGCACGACTTCGTCGCCTCGACCATCGTCGGCGCGACGCGCTTCGACCAGCTCGCCGACATCTTCGCCGCCAGCGACCTCGTGCTCGAACCCGCGGTCATGAAGGCCATCGACGCGGTGACGCGCGAGATCATGTACCCGATGGGGTGAGACGGGGTTTTTGAAGGGCCTCCGGCGGGCAGGGGTGACCCCTGCACCCGATTGTTTGGCACTCCTTACTTGCTGCTCCCCTCCCTGCAAGGGAGGGGTTGGGGGTGGGCTTTCGCTGCCGGCCAGCTACTGACCCCAAACTGGAACTTCAAAGCATCTTGGACGAGGACCTATTGCGGAAGTGCGATCATCATGACAGGCTAATCTGGAGCCAAGATGCAGAGAGAGAATGAGGCATGAAGCCAAAGCCGTGGAGTATGAACATTGGCATGGCGATCGGATTGATTGTCGGCATGCTATTGTGGTGGAGCAGCTATATCCCTAGCGCAGGCTTGTCACAGAACCTGCGGCTAATATTCTGGCCTATGGTATGTAGTGTCTTTATCGTTTCATTTCGGAATAGATGGCGGAAAGTCGGCCCTTACGACCCAGAAGTGATAGCGAAAAACCGCAAGGGCCGAGTGTAACGAAAGTCCGCTTTCGCCGACCACCGCCGAAAGGCCGACAGTCCCTTTCCCACCCCATTCCAGACATTCCCCAACAATCGGGTGCAGGCCTCAGGCCTGCCCGCCGGAGGCTCTTGGCGCTTGCCTCGGCGCTGCACATGGCTGGTCTTGCTCGACCGGCGTCGAACCACCGGCTGCCATACTGGCGTCACTGCGCGAAAATATGTGGACACGTTTTGTTCTCGTGATAATCTGTTGCGTATAACTCGCTTTGGGAGGCGCAAGACATGATCGGCTATGTGACACTCGGCACCAACGACATTGCGGCAGCGCGCAAGTTTTACGACGCGCTGCTCGGCAGCATCGGCGCCAAGCGCTTGATGGAATTCGGTGATTTCACCATGTGGGGCGTCAGTTTCGACACGCCCGGCATCGCGCTGACGCCGCCGTATGACAAGGGCAAGGCGACCGCAGGCAACGGTAATATGGTGGCGATCACGCTCGATACGCGCGCCAAGGTCGATGCGATGCACAAGCTGGCGCTCGAACTCGGCGGCAGCGATGAAGGCGCGCCGGGGCTGCGCGGTGATGAAGGGCCGCAGGCGTTCTACGCCGGCTATTTCCGCGATCCCGAAGGCAACAAGTTCTGCGCGTTCCGCATGGGGCCGGCCTGACCTTGCCAGCATGAATTTGGTCCTCCGCGTCGCGGCGCTGGTGCTGGCCCCGATACTGGTGCTGATGCCGGCGCCAACGCTGGCGGCTGAGCCGCTGGCGGCGCTGGTGGCCGGCACGACGGCGGCATCGCCGCCGCTCGCCGGGCTGACGGTGGTGGTGGCCGACCGCGACAAGGTGTTGCGCAGCGATGCGCTGGGGGATGCCGTGGTGGCACCGCCGCGCGCGCTGACGCCCGATATGCCGATGCGCGTCGCTTCGATTTCGAAGCTGACGGTGGCGGTGGCGGTGATGCGGCTGGTCGAGGCGGGGCAGCTCGATCTTGACCGTGACGTGTCAAGCTATCTCGGCTGGACGCTGCGCAATCCGGGCTTTCCCGATGCGCCGCTGACGTTGCGACAGTTGCTCAGCCACACCTCTGGCGTCGATGACGGGCCGGGGTATAGTTTCCCGCTCGGCACCAGCCTGCGCGACGGGCTGACGCCGGCGCATTGGTCGGCCTATGCGCCCGGCGCGCGCTTCAGCTACGCCAACCTCAACTACGGCATCATCGCGACGGTGATGGAGGCGGCGACGCATCAGCGCTTCGACCGGCTGATGACGGCGCAGGTATTCGCGCCGCTGCGGCTCGACGCCTGCTTCAACTGGTCGGGCTGTTCGGACACCGCGGTGAAGGCAGCGGCGACGCTGTACCGCAAGGGCATCGACGAGGACCACTGGAACCCCGCCGGGCCATGGGTGGCGCAGGTCGATGATTTGCGTGGGGCTAGGCCGGCGTGTCCGGTGCGCGGCATGGCGAGCTGCGACATGGCGAGCTACGTCCCCGGCACCAACGGCACGCTGTATTCGC
>ERZ724516.2202-NODE-2202-length-11084-cov-4.314081_pt1 | contig 11084 bp, 9 predicted proteins | sample MGYA00376049_ERZ724516 | MGnify/ENA primary metagenome ERZ724516 (study PRJEB28724, sample SAMN07190886) | activated sludge metagenome | isolation source: activated sludge of sewage treatment plant in Hong Hong | place: USA: Christiansburg, Virginia | collected... | reverse complement strand
CTTCATCGCTTAGCGTCAACGCACCGACAATGACCAGCAGCGCGCTACGCTCGGCAATGGCTATCGTCTGGCCACGTAGTTCTTCCGTGCTGTACAGAGGTTTGCTGCGGCTGGTGATCAGCACGCCGCGGATCGGCGCTTTGTGCACCAGTAGCGGACTGTAGCCGTAATCTCTCGTAACTAGCCGCGCATAGTGCGGGGCGAGCACGACGACATCGTATTCACCATCAACAACGCGTTTGATAAAAGTGTCGTAATCCGGGGCGGTGTTTAACTGGATGGGCTGTTTAAGTTCGCGCTCAAGCGCCAGTGCGATTGGCTGATAATTGGCGAGCAGTGTGCGCGTGCCGAGATAGGGCATCAAGCCTATGCTCAGCGGGCGAAGCGTAGTTTGTTCCTGTGCCGGCACCTGTGCTGGCAATAGAAAACAGCAGCAAACCAGAAGGTAGCGCAGCCAGTTCATGGAACTCCCTTTAACCCTACATATTGTGTAGGAATTATAGATTGGCAGTGTTCAAAGCGCTCGACTAATCAGGGGTCGGCAAGGCTTCCAGCGCTTCATGGACTTCCAGCCAGCGCATTTCGGCTTCATCGATCTGCTCACCCAGCAAGCCGGCCTGACGGTGCATTTCTTCGCTCTTTTGGCGGTCGACCGTAACGTAGTAGTTGGGGTCGGCAAATTGGGCGTCGAGCGCTGCTTTTTCCTCGCTCCACTTGGCGATTTTCTTTTCCAGTTGCTCGATTTCCTTGATCAGCGGGCGACGCTGGGCGAGCAATGCCTGACGGCTGGCTTTCGAGTCGGCTCGATTTTGCAGACGTTCAGTTTTCTCGGCAGCCTGCTCTGGCTCCGCTGTCCGTTCGGCATTGCGCTGGCTGGCCAGCCAGGCGGCGTAGTCATCGAGGTCGCCATCGAACTCGACTGCTTTGCCGTCGGCAACGAGCAGCAGTTCATCGGCACAGGTGCGCAGTAGATGGCGGTCGTGCGAGACAAAAACCATGCCGCCTTCGTAATCCTGCAATGCAAATGTCAGTGCCTCGCGCATTTCAAGGTCGAGGTGATTGGTCGGCTCGTCGAGCAGCAGCAGGTTGGGCTTGGTGCGGATGAGCAGGGCCAGCGCCAGACGGGATTTTTCACCGCCGGAGAAAGGTTCGATGGCACGGGTCGCCATCTCGCCACGGAAATCGAAACCGCCGATGTAGTCACGCAGTTCCTGTTCCGGCGTTGTCGGTTCGAGGCGGGCAAGGTGTTGCAGTGGCGATTCGTCCGGTCGCAGCTGTTCGAGCTGGTGCTGGGCGAAATAGCCGATGTTGAGGGCCTTGGCTTCCTTGCGCTCGCCACCTTGCTGCGCAACGGCACCGGCCAGCAGCTTGATCAGCGTCGACTTGCCGGCACCGTTGCGGCCGAGCAGGCCGATACGGCAGCCGGGGCGCAGCGTCATCCGGATTTTTGCCAGAATTTGCCGTTGACCGTAGGCAGCGCTGGCATCCTCGATACTCAGCAGCGGGTCGGGAAGAGCGCTCGGCTGGCGGAAGCTGAAGTGGAAGGGCGAATCGACGTGCGCTGCGGCGACCGTTTCCATGCGCTCCAGCATCTTGATCCGGCTTTGCGCCTGGCGCGCCTTGGTGGCCTTGGCGCGGAAGCGCTCAGTGAAGCTGTTGAGGTGGGCAATCTCGCGCTGCTGCGCTTCGAAGGCCGATTGCTGGTTGGCCAGCCGGGCGGCGCGGGCGCGCTCGTAGTCGGAATAGCCGCCGCTGGTCAGGCTCAGGCGCTGGAGGTCGATAGCGATGATCTGGCCGACCACTGCGTCGAGGAAGTCGCGGTCGTGCGAAATCAGCAACAGGGTCGCTGGCGTGTTTTTCAGCCAGCTTTCGAGCCAGAACACCGCATCGAGGTCGAGGTGATTGGTCGGCTCGTCAAGCAACAGCAGATCGGCGCGACAGGAAAGGGCGCGGGCAAGGTTGAGGCGCACGCGCCAGCCACCGGAGAAATCCGCCACCGGACGGGCAAAGTCGGCGTCGGTAAAGCCGAGGCCGTGCAGCACCTCGGCGACCCGCGCCTTGGCCGAATAACCGCCGATTTCGCCGTAACGGGCGTGCAGGTGGCCGATGGCTTCGCCGTCGCCCTTTGCTTCGGCTGCCGCCAGTTCCCGTTCGATTCGGCGCAGTTCGCTGTCGCCATCGAGCACGAAGTCGATGGCGCAGTCTGGCAGGGCGGGCGTTTCCTGGGCAACACGGGCGATGTGCCAACTGGCCGGCAATTCGACATCGCCGGATTCGGCGTGCAATTCATTGGCGAGCAGCGCAAACAAACTGGATTTGCCGCAGCCGTTGGCACCGACGACGCCGACCTTCCAGCCGGCGTGCAGTTGAACGGAAGCATCAATGACCAGCGGGCGGCCGGCGCGGGCGAAGGTGACTTGGCGGAGGGCGATCATGAGGCGCGAATTATAGCGACGCCCTGCTAAAATCATCTGCATGATCAAGCAGATTGTCGTCGAACAGCTTAAGCCGGGCATGTACATCCACGACCTGAATTGTGGCTGGCTGGATCACCCGTTCCTGACCAATGCTTTCCATGTCCCGGATCAGGCAACGGTGGACAAGATCATCCGGCTCGGTATTCGGGAAATTTATATCGATACGGTCAAGGGCGCTGACGTCTGGCTCGGGCGTCCGCAGGCCGACGTCAATGCCGAACTTGAAAAGCGTTTGCAGGATCTGGCCGAGAAGCAGTCGGCAAAGCCGATAGCCATTGAACTGAAAAATGAAGTCGCCCGGGCGCGCCGTCTGCACGGCGAGGCCAACAAGATCGTCCGCAGCATGATGGATGATGTCCGGATGGGCCAGCAAATTCAGGTTGACCGTGTCGAACCGCTGGTCGAGAACATGGTCGAGTCGATTTTTCGCAATCAGGACGCGCTCCTGCCGCTGGTCCAGCTGAAAAATCATGATGATTACACCTTCGAGCATTCCGTCAGTGTCTGCGCGCTGATGGTCGCCTTCGCGCGCGGCATGAAGCTCTCCCGGGAGGTGATCAAGGAACTGGCGCTGGGTGCCCTGTTGCATGATGCCGGCAAGGCCAGGGTGCCCGACAGCATCCTGAACAAGCCGGCCAAACTCAGCGAGGACGAGTTTGCCTTGATGAAGGACCACGTGGCGCTTGGCGTTGCGCTCCTCGAGGCATCACACGGTATCAGCGACATTGCAATGCAGGTGGTCGCCGAGCACCATGAGCGTTTCGATGGCACCGGCTATCCCCAGGCAAAAGCGCACGAGGGGATCTCGCTGTACGGCCAGATGGCATCGATTGTCGACGTGTACGATGCAATTTCATCCGAGCGGGTTTATCACCGAGGTATGGCGCCAACGCAGGCCTTGAAAAAATTGCTGGAATGGAGCACGCATCATTTCGACCAGCATCTGGTTCAGGCTTTCATCCGTTCCATCGGCATTTACCCGAGCGGTACGCTGGTGCAGCTGGAAAGCAAACGACTGGGCGTCGTCGTTGAGCAACATGAAGCCAAATTGCTTGAGCCGGTGGTCAAGGTTTTTTATCACGCCGGGCATGAACACTACATCACGCCGGAAATTGTCGATCTTGCCAAAGTGCAGGATCGCATCGCCAGCTGCGAGAATTACGACAAATGGAAAATCGACCCTCATCAATGGCTACCCGGCTGATTGTCCTGTGGCTTCTGTCGGTTTCTGCGGTCAACGCCGAAACGGGCCCGCTTTCCGACGTGCAGACGGACTGGGAGCGTCGACTGGCGCGGGCTGAATCGCTCAGGCAGGAGGGCAGTGCGCGCAAAGAGGCTGCCGATACGCTTTACGAACAGAAGTATCTTGATTGCTTCAAGAAGTTTCTCGTGATTTCCTGCCAGAAGGATGCGAATGCCGAACGGGTTGTTGAAATGAAGGCGGCGCGCCTGCTTGAAAATGAAGGCAAGGCGATAGAGCGGCAAGTCAGGAAAGAGCAGCTGAGCGACAAGGATTTGCGGCGGTCAGCCGAAGCGCCGCAGCGCGAAGCCGAGCTGCAGACGCGTGCAGCGGAAACCTCGGCAGCACGCCAGGCCGCCGAAGCGCAGGAAGCCGCAACCCGGGCCGACAAGGCGAAAAAAGCCGAGGAGGGCACCAAAAGGAAGGCAGAAGACGCCGAGCGACTGCGTCAGAAACAGGAAGATCATGACGCCAGGGTCGCTCGAAAAAAAGCCGAGGCAGAGCAGCAGGCTGCCAAAACGGAACGCAAATAGGGCTGGGCGTCACGGTGATCCGCAAGATTCCCATTCGTGACTTGCTGCCCGGGATGTATATCGTCGACCTGCACAAGCCGTGGCTGGCCCACAGCTTCTGGCGTCAGCGCTTCGAAGTCCGCGACGAGGCCCACCTGCGGGAAATCGTGGGTGCCGGTATCGAAGAAGTCAGTATCGATACAGAAAAAGGTCTCGATTTGCCACCTTCGCCAATGGCCCGAATAAATGCCGTAGAGCAAAAACTGGCATCGCGGGTATCGCCGATGGTTGTCATTCCACCACCGTTGTCCCTCGGTGAAGAACGGCGGCGGGCCAGCCGTTTGCTCAACGAAGCCAATGGCACCGTAACGGATCTCATGCTGGCCGCCAAATCCGGGCGCGACGTTGATGCCGCCCGCCTTGAACCGCTGGTCAGCCGGATGATCGATTCGGTGTTGCGCAATCCCGATGCCCTGGCGCCGCTGGCCCGGCTGAAGAAAATGGATTCCTACGCAACCGAGCACGCCGTGGCCACCGCGGCGCTGATTATCGCGCTGGGTCAGCAGGAAGGTATGGCCCAGCCGGAGCTGGAAAAACTGGCGCTCGGCACCATGCTCAAGGATATCGGGGAATCCGCAATCGACGCGCGGCTGATGCGCAAGCGCGGCATGTTGTCAAAAACCGAATTTACCGTTGTGCAAAGCCATGTCGAAGAAGGCCTGGCCGTCCTCGAAGCCACTGCCCGCCTGCCGGAAACCTCGGTGGCCGTGGTGCTTGAGCATCACGAACGCTACAACGGCTGCGGTTACCCCTACCGCATGGCCGGTGACGAAATTTCGCTGGCCGGGCGGATGGCAGCGATTGTCGATACCTACGATGCAATGACCTCCGACCGCCCCTACCGTGCCGCCATTTCGCCCTCGGTTGCGCTGCGCCAGCTCTACGACCAGAGTGGCAGCCAGTTTGACCCGGCGCTTGTGTCAGCCTTCATTCGCACCGTCGGCATTTACCCCGTTGGTACGCTGGTCCGTCTGGAAAGCGGCCACCTTGCCGTTGTCGAGTCCGTGCATCCGGACAACCTGCTCAATCCTGTTGTCCGCGTTATCTTCCACGCCGGGCGAATGCAGTATGTGGCACCAGTGGAGGTCGACTTGGCGCGCAAGTACGGTAACCACTACGGCAAGATTGTCGGCGCAGAGTCCTTTGAGCGCTGGGGGCTCAGTCCGATTCGCTGGCAACCTGCCTGAGCAGCTTGCGGATCGGCGTCGGTACGCCGGCATCGGCCGCCCGCGTCAGTTCCACCCATTCCAGATTGGCCTCCCCGAGCGTTGTGACAGGCTCCACCCGACACCAGACCGGCTGCAAGGTCAGCCGGAAATGTGTAAACGTATGTTTGAAGCTGGCGAGTGCCCGTGTATCGACAAGTGCCAGGCCCAGTGCCGCCAGCACAATCGCCGGATCGCCCTCTGGCGGAACCAGAAGGCCACCCCACAAGCCACTGGGTGGGCGACGTTCCAGCAGAATCTTGTGGCCGTCACTGATCAGCACGAAGCTGGTGGAACGTTCCGGAATGGCCACCCTGGTGCGGCGGGCGGGCAACTCGGCCTGACGACCACTGGCCCGGGCGATGCAGCTTTCGCTGACGGGGCAAATGGCGCAACGCGGGCGGTTGCGGGTGCATAGCGTTGCACCGAGATCCATCAATCCCTGTGTATAGGCTTCGATGTCCGATTCCGGCAACAAGCGTTCAGCCAGTTCCCACAATTCGCGATGCACGCTTGCCGAACCCGGAAAGGCCTCAATGCCAAAATGCCGGCACAGCACGCGCTTGACATTACCGTCGAGAATTGCCGCGCGCTGGCCGAACGCAAAAGCGGCAATCGCCGCTGCCGTCGAGCGGCCGATTCCGGGTAGCGCCTCAATCGCCGCTGCCGAATTCGGGAAGTTTCCGGCGTTGACCGCAGCAATCTGTTGCGCACATCGGTGCAGGTTGCGCGCCCGGGCGTAATAACCCAAGCCTGCCCAATGGGCGATCACCGATTCAATCGGCGCCTCAGCCAGTGCAAGGACATCCGGAAAACTGGCCAGAAAACGGTGGTAATAGGGAATCACCGTAGTTACCTGCGTCTGCTGCAGCATGATTTCGGAAAGCCAGATACGGTAAGGGTCGCGGGTCTGCTGCCAGGGCAGCTCATGACGACCGGCAGTCTTCTGCCAGGCAATCAGACGCTCGCCAAAGGAAAGGGATGCAGCCAATTTCTGCCTCGACGGGGACGAAGGGAGCACGGATAATACGGCCTTTTTCCGCCAACCAGATCGACGCTCCGATGACTCAGTCCCAAACCGACACCCGTCCGTTGCGCGATGCGCTTGGCCGTTTTGCCACCGGCATCACCATCGTCACGGCGATCGACCCGGACGGTCGGCCCATTGGTCTCACCGTCAATTCCTTTTCGGCGGTATCTCTCGAACCGGCGCTTGTTCTATGGTGTCTCGACAACACCTCAGCCAACCTCGAAGCCTTTCGTCGCGCCAGTCATCACGCCATCAACATCCTCTCCGCGGAACAGGAAGACCTCTCCAACCGCTTCGCCACCTGGCCAGCCGACCGCTTCGTCGGCCTGAAATGGCATGCCGGCACCGGTGGCGTACCGGTGCTGGCCAAATGCTGTGCGACCTTCGAAGTGGCCAACGAAACCGCCCATATAGGCGGCGACCACACCATCTTCATCGGGCGTATCGCACGCTACACAGAAACCCCGGCGCTCCCGCCGCTACTTTTCCATGCCGGCCAATACCGGACCCTGGCAGATCCCGAGAAAGTTTGAAGCGCAGCCTTTCTGCGCTTAGAATGGCGAAAGTCGAGCCTAGAGCGGGCGTCGTATAATGGTAATACCCTAGCTTCCCAAGCTAGAGCCGTGGGTTCGATTCCCATCGCCCGCTCCATCTACTATATAGATCAATAAGTTAGGCTGGACTTTCGGTATCTGGTGTCCGATGACGTGTCCGAAAAATGCTGAGAAAGCCGTTATCAGCCTCTTGTCTTCACCAGCGTGGCCGCTTGTTCGGTTTCCGTTGGACCTGCTCTCCGCGACTGGCCGAGCAGACTGCCCCAGTTAATCACCCTGGGTATTTTTCAGCGCGCAGTGACCTCGAAAACTGGGTACTTTTCAGTGTGCGTCAACAGCCATCCCAGTTGATCGGTCAGGATAGTGTCCACAGTTTTCCCTTTCTCCTGCGTGCTTAATTGGTAAATCCAATGGACGTAGCGCTACATCCTTTTGCCGAAATTTCACGACGTAAAAATTCAAGGAATTCGTCGGCAGTCGGTGGCGTATCCCAGAGTCGAGACTGCTTGTTCAAAGCCGCGAAGTCGCCAGGACTGAGGCGCTGGAGGCGTTTGACATGACTTTCGATGCACTTTTCTACAGCTTCGTTTGGATTCACCCGCTGGAACTCTTGCATGAACAGGCACCAGCTCTGTTCCGGATTCAGATACTGAAATTTCACCTTGACTGAAAAGCGTCGGAGGCTAGCGAGGTCGAGTCGATCAAGAAGATTTGTAGTGGCGATGAAAATCCCTTCAAAGGCCTCCATCTGGGTAAGTAATTCGTTTACCTGCGTGACCTCCCAGGACTTACTGGCCCCCCGGCGATCAGCCAGGAAGCTGTCGGCTTCGTCGAGCACCAGAACGGCATCTTGTTGTCGAGCGTCGGCGAACATTTGTGCAATCTGCTTTTCAGATTCGCCGACCCACATGCTGAGAATGTCTGAAGCTCTTCTAACCATCAGGGTCTTGCCCAGTTCGTCAGCAATAAACCGAGCCAGTTCAGTCTTGCCGGTGCCTGGAGGACCATAAAAACAGACATTGGCAGACGGAGACCTCGACAGACCTCGAAGCAGTTGGTGAGGTTCGCTGTCAGTGTTGAGGAACCGGAGGTCATAACCTGTCGATATGGTATTGCGGGGAGGCTGACGTTTCTGGTTCAGCAGGGTCATGCTGCGATCTAATGTCTGCTCTATCGCCGTCAAGGGAGAAATCTGTTGGGTGGAGGATGCATGGCGTGCCACCTTAGCTGCCCGGTTAAATTGGGCGGGCGAAACCGCTTCGTTGGCAGTGATTTTCAAGAGCCAATCTTCGGGAGGATTGAACTCTTCCAGATGGTGGCGGGCAATCTGCAGTCGGACCTTTTGCGGCGGGATAGGGAACCGGGTAGAAAAGTCGAATCGCCTGAGATAGGCGGGGTCGATTACCGGATCGTTGGTGATCCAAATCGCCGGGACAGGATTGTTTTCCAAGGTTCGATTGACCCATGCCTTACCTGGCGCCTTGGTGTTTTCCAGAGATCCACCAAAAAGTTGGCTTAGCAAGCCACCATTTGACGGGAATACGTCCTCGATTTCGTCAAACATCAGGATCGCGTTGCTGCGACGAGCAAGTAGGCGTTGGCACAAACTATAGGCACGTAGCCGTGCCGACCCGCGAATTGGATCGCCATCTTCATCCGCGAAAGCCACTTCGTAGATTTCGACGCCAAGTGCTTTGGCGAGCGCAACGGTCAGTTCGGTCTTTCCGGTACCCGGAGTGCCGTAGAAGAATAAATTACAACCAAGCGTTCGAGCTTTCAATGCTGCTTCGAGAAACGACATACAGATTGCGATGTCGTTTTTCAGATGCGGATACGCATCGAGCGTTAGGGTCCCAACGGCGACTGGCTTAAGAAACTGCTCGGTTAGCTCGTTATCGGTGGCGTAGCCCTGTAGGAGGCGACCACCTAGGCCATCCATCAAGCTTAATTTGTCTGAAAGATTAGAGATACTCGAGTCGACCGTCACTAATCCAGAGGCTATCAATGTCGACTGCATATTCAAAGTCTGCCGAAAATCCTTTTCTGGCAAACCAGTGAGCTTCCCAAGGATGGTCACCAGTTGATCATTGGAGACATGTTCTCCACGTCCCGATACCGCACGCGTAAATTCAGAAAATAACGCAAACGTCGCAGCCAGCAGGAAGACAGCCTTGTCGGCGTCGGTCAGACCAAGAATATTCCCTAAGCGCTCGATATTCGAGAACAGCGGTAAGAGCTTTTCCGGTCGCTTCTCTTCCAGGTCCTCGATGCGTGTCAGCAGGCGCAATTCAATTGCGCCGTTTGATATTTTCCGGATGCCCACACCGTGGGTTTCGATATCACCATCATCGTCTACCAGGAACGGCTCAATACCGAGCAGCTCGAGAAAATCGCTGTCGACCAGTGCGTCGGGCAAGCGGCCGATACGGGGCTTTCGGTACCAGCCGAGAATCAAGGTTAGCTTGGTCGCCCATAGACTTAACCAGTGGCGATAGGCCCCAAGACCGCGAAACGGATTTCCGCTGCGGCTAGGCCGCTTTTTGAATCCAGGTCTAAGAAATGCTGGGATTTCGTTGTACATGATGCCCCCGACGGTTTCTTTATGTGATTGTCTGGCCTCAATCGATGGTCAGCTATGGCTTTTTATCTGCTTTGAAGCCTCGTTGTAACGAAGTATCAGATCTTTCAGAAGCGCTTCGAAGCCGATATCTATGGACTTTGACTTGATAAAATCATCTAGAAATTCTTGGATGGCCGGCGTTAGCTTTAGATCATGGTTATTGCGAATGTCTTCCAGAGTTTCGCGGGGCAGCGTCGAATAGTCTTTGGCTGTTCGCATTCTTGCCTCGGATACTTCTCGTTCACGTTTGGCGGTGAGGTCTTTGCGCATTTTTTTGAAAATGCTCTTCAGTGCTGAGAGATCTGCTTTCTCTTGCAGGGTTGCCACTCGGGTCCGCACATCCGGTGTGTCTGGTAAGTAAACAACAACGTCATGTGCATCGGGGCCGAGGACACGTCGCTTCCATTTCGCAAAAGTCTCATCTGGTTCCGGATTGGGAGGATTTTGGTGGCTAGCTCGACCTTGGAAAGAGACAAGGAATCCATATGCATTAAGGATTTTGTAGCAGTAATTTTCGTTCGATGACTGCTTGAGTGGTGACGAATTTTGAGAGCCCATTTCATTCGATGGTTTAGCTACTTTAGTGCGAGGCATATTTTTATCCTTTCGGGCGCTAGAACGATACAGTTGAATTTCGGTACAATTAAGTGGTTCGAAGTCGACTAGTCTGAAACCAATAATTTCAATATGAATCATAACGAAATAACATGTGGCAGATTCTGCGCTCGTGTGTTGCGGATGTCAACTGGCGCACTTCTATTTTTGCGAGATGAGTAATGGCCAATAATCAAGTCGAGTTTCTAAGAAACCTCCGTCGTAGCAGCGCTGCCGTAAAGGCGATTTTTCAAATTCTTGCGACTAGGCAGCGACACAGGGAGGCTTGTCTTGTCACTAGAACAGCAGATCAAGCTGGTGTTAGTGAAGAGGAAGTAAAGGAGTTTTTCCGTGCCCTGCAGGATGGAGGTTTTGGCAGGTACGTGAAGCGCTCAAGAGGGGGGCAGGCTAGGTTTGTCTGGGGAACAACCTACAAAGACGAATACGATCTAAATTACTCTCTGATTGCTGTAGGGAGGGTCGCTGAAGGACATGACGAGCCGCTTGATGGATATCTAGATAATCAAATCGAGGGCATAGAGGATGATGAGGAATTGGACGACGAGTTGGGCTCGGAGCCTGAGGGCGCTGAACCAGAATTGATGACAATTCGAACCTACTTCCGGGGGGCGAAAGTACGGATAGATTTGCCGGCAGATTTTGATCCTGCAACTGAGGGCGATGAGCTGAGAGATCTCATAGTGATGATGGTGAAGCATCAGAAAAAGAGAAGCGGGTAACCACTGATGCTGACGTCGAGCACCTCGCACATATCCACGAGCGGGTAGCGCA
>ERZ724516.2201-NODE-2201-length-11087-cov-2.771936_pt1 | contig 11087 bp, 9 predicted proteins | sample MGYA00376049_ERZ724516 | MGnify/ENA primary metagenome ERZ724516 (study PRJEB28724, sample SAMN07190886) | activated sludge metagenome | isolation source: activated sludge of sewage treatment plant in Hong Hong | place: USA: Christiansburg, Virginia | collected... | reverse complement strand
AAAGAAAAAATCCTTTAAATAAAATGGTTCACTATATGCTAAATCTTCAAAATCATTTTTTAAAAATTTACTGTAGGCTAATTTCACTAGGTGCTTAGAGCTTGGCATACAATCTTCAATAAATTTAAATTTAGGATTTGATTCTAATAAAGATTTTGCTTTTGTAATTCCATCTCCAAAAAAATAAACTGCTTTATCGAGTTCAAAAATTGAAATACTTTCTTCTGTTAAAACTAAATTGGAAGGCTTTTTAATTTCATTCAATGCAGAATCATGAATTGCAAAATATACTTCCATTCTTCGTGCATCTATTAATGGGCAATAATAGGCATCTTGCTTTGTTTCAGAAATGATGCTATTACTTAAAGATTTTAAAGTATCAATTTTTATAAGAGGAATATTTAGCGCATAAGACAAGCCTTTTGCAGCAGAAAAACCAATTCTTAATCCAGTATATGAACCAGGACCTGAACTAATTGAAATAGCTGATAAATCATTGATAGTAATGTTACTTTCATTTATTACTTCTTTTATAAATAAATGTAAATTTTCTGCATGAGAATAGCCATCATTCATTTCTTTTGATGAAATTATTCTTTCATTTTCACTAATAGAAACTGAGCAAATGGTAGAAGTAGTTTCAATATGAAGTAGGTAAGCCATTATCTATTTCTTTTCAGAGAATAATTCTTCTTTTGTAACTACTTTTAATTTAGTTCCATTTTTCAATATTTTAGAAACGGCACCATATGGTCCTGAAATTACTTCATCTCCAACGTTTATACCACTTATAATTTCTATATAATCATTGTCTTGCACACCAGTTTTTACAAATACCATTTTTGCCACACCATTTACATTAACAAAAACACACTCTTTTATTTCTTCCTTTTTCTCGTTGATTTTCTTTTCTTTTTCATCAACAACAACAATACTAGGTTCTTCTTGATTATTTACTTCTTTGGTTTTAGTAGTATCAGAACTACGAGTTGTAACTGCTGGAATTGGAATAGTAATAATATTGCTTGCATGCATAGTTTGAATTTCAACACTTGCACTCATACCTGGTCTAAATGGAGCAGGGTTATTTTCAGTAATTAAATCTGCATATGATTCTCTTAAAATTCTAATTTTAACAACAAAGTTTGTTACTTGATCTATTGAAATCCCTGTGGTATTTGCTGAATTAGCAACTTCAGTTACAATTCCTTTAAATTTTTTCCCTAAGTATGCATCCACTTCAATAATTGTTGTGTCATTTTTATGAATTCTAATAATGTCGTTTTCATTAACTTCCACACTCGCTTCCATTTCATTTAAGTTAGCCAGGCGTAAAATTTCTGTTCCTTGTAAGCCTTGCACGCCAACAACACGTTCACCTTTTTCAACATTTAATTTAGAAACCGTACCATCTACTGGCGCATAAATAAAGGTCTTGTCTAAATTTGAATTAGCTTCTTTTAAGCTAGCTTCCATACTTTTAACGTTAAAATCAGCTGCTTTAATACTTTCTGTTAGTCCAGCTACATTGGCTTTCATCGATTCATAATTTGCTTTAGAAATATCAAAATCTTGTTGCGAAATTGCATTTTGATCAAACAATTTTTTATTGCGATTAAAGGTTGCTTCTGCGTTTACCAAATTTGCTTGTGCTTGAGCCAATTGCGCCATAGTAGTTTTTAAATTTGCTTTACTACTATTTACAGTTGCATTTACTCTATCAAATGCACTTTCATAAATATCGGGCTTAATTCTGCAAAGCAAGGTTCCTTTTTTTACTTGTTCCCCTTCTTTTACGTACATTTCAACTACCTCACCCGAAACATCCGAAGTAATTTTTAATTCAGCTTCAGGTTGTATTTTCCCGTTGGCTGAAACGGTTTCAATAATATTACGTTTAATTGCCTTTTCGGTAATTATTTGTGTTGGTTCTTCACCTTTAAAAAATTTTAATATAATTACTATTGTTAACAGTGCTATACAAGTGCCTATAATCCAGTATAATTTTTTCATTGAGTATATTAATTAAAATGTTATTGCTTTTCCTTGGTAATAATCTAAAACTTTAAGTTTAAATACATAATCGTATTTAGCTTGAATAAGATTTCCTTGTGCGGCTTGTAAACGCGTTTTTACACTATTGTAATCAAATGTACTTAATGCACCAACATTGTATTTTTGTTGTGCAGCATTAAATGATAATTCATTAGCATCAACCGATAATTTATTTGCTTTATATTTATTAAAGGACGCACGAGCATCAGCATAGGCTTGTGCAATTGTTTTATATAAATTTTGTTCAATTAAATCTTTGCTATATTTTACACTTAATGAGTTTATTTGAGCATTCTTATAGCCTGTATATGTTTGTAATCCATTAAATATTGGAACAGATAAAGTAAAACCAAAACTTTTGTTTACATTATCTTTAAACTGATCGGCAAATGGTGTTTTAGATGTTACTATTTCAGTTTTTGGCTGATAAACTGCATCTCCTAAAGAAGTATAATAAGGTGTTTGTTCAATACCAATGATATTAATGGCATCTATTTTTTTATTTAATTCAGATGTACCTGTACCTAAGCTTCCTGTTGCACTAATGGTAGGACTAAATCTTCCTTTTGCAATATCTAATGTTTTTGTAGCAGCTTGTAAATTGTAATCAGCAGCTTTAATTGAATGTTGATTTTTTAAGGCCGTTTCATAAATTGTTTGTACAGATAATGCAGTTAAATCTCCACCGTTAATATCAACTACTGGCTTTTCTATGCTAAAGTTTGGAAGTGAATCTAAATTAATTAATTGTTTAAGTCCGAGTAAAGCAATTTGATAGTTGTTATCAGCACTAGTCACATTTACTTCTTCGTTTGCCAGTTGGGCTTGTAAATCAAATATTGCACTTTTTGCTAAAGCGCCTGCATCAACTAATTTTTGTGTTCTTTCAACTTGTTCTTGAGTAATTTTATATTGATTTTTTGTAATTTGATGAATTTCGTCAGAAAAAATTACGTTAATATAAGCTGTTGCAATATTAAGGGCTAAATCATTTTTTTGTTGTAATAAGGTTTCAGTACTAGATAAATATTGAAATTGGTTAGCTTTAATATTATTGTATTGGGTTAATCCAGACCATAATACTACATTACTCGATAAGTAAAAGTTTTGAGATAATACTTGAGAATTAGCAAAGGTATTTGTGTACCTATCAATAGTTCTACCAAAATTATAAGTGTGCTGAGCACCTCCATTAATTGTTGGTAAAATAGCAGCTTTGCTTTGCAAAGAATTGTTTTTAGTAATTTGGGTATTTAATTCGGCTTGCTTAAGCGAAATGTTGTTTTTTTGACCAAAATCAATGCATTGCTGTAAATTCCATTGATTTGTTTGAGCAAAGGAATAGATAGAAAGTCCTAAAAATATGCTTAGATATTTTAACATAATTAAAAGTATAAGTTATGAAACAAAATTAACCAAAAATATGGGTTTTATCATGCTTTTACACAAACGGAAAAATGGCTTGTTTTTGTTTGGTTTTTCGGGTTTAGAAAGGGGGTTTGGACTTAATTATTAAGTAATTCCTAAAATTTTAAGATAAAATGCTCTTTTTCGATTTGTTCTGTTCTAAAGAATACGATTCCAAAATGGAAAAAATCTAAACTTAATTTTACTTCAGAATTTGATTTTATTTCATGCCAAGCTTTTTGCATTCCTTCACTCCAATTAATATCATCAAAAATAAATATTGAATTGGTACTTTTCTTTACTAATGCTTGCTCAAAATAGGCAAGTGTAGCCTCATAGGAATGGTTTCCATCTACATATAATAAATCAATGTTTTCAATCTTATTAAGTAGTTTTGGGAATTCATCATTAAAATTCCCTTTAATTTGAGTGATGTTAGTTAATTTATTTTTTTCAAATTGTTGTTTCGAAAATTTGAAAATTTCAGGACAGCCTTCTAAAGTATATATTTTTGATTGCTTATTTGGTAAGCTCAAATACATGGTTGTTAAGCCAATTGATGTGCCCAGTTCTATTATGGTTTTGGGCGAAAATTTATTTACTAATCGGTATAAAAATTCTGCTTGTTTTTTTTGAGCAATGCCGTATTTAGCAATATCTTTTACTTTTCGTGTATTTGATTTTATTTTTTTTGATCCAACACCAAAATCGGTAATTTCTAATTCAGTTTCATTTTTTAATAAAGCTTGTCTTACCTCATTTAATAAAGAAAAATCGTCGTATGGGTATTTGTTTTTTATTAACTCCATGTAAAAATTATATACAAATGGAGAGTGTACATCATGTTCTGTAAATGAAGTGATTTTGTAATTAATGTAATTGAGAAGTAGTTTCAAATTCATTTTACTCGAGTATATTGCAATTACAAACCACGTTTTTTTCTAATGGTTTGGTTTTATAATCGGGTAAAGATACCTCTTTCATGAAAAATATGGTAAGTTCTGATATTTTATTATTTGGATTTTCCGCATTCCATTTTTTTAGTAAATATTTACAATAGTATGGACGCATGTAATTATTGTTATTAAAAGCATAGTTTTCAGTGTATTTTCTCCATCTATCGCTTTCAAATTCTTTTATCATACTTTGTGGCTTTGTAAAAGTAAAATCAGCACCATTATGTTTTATGTCGATTTGTTTTTTATTATCTGTGTAACCACTATATAAGTAAAATCCATCATCTTTAAGTATAAATGGCGAAAACATGCCCCATGTTTGTTCTAAGCGAAGTATACTTCCAAATTTAATTACATCTAAATTTAAAGTATATGGAAAGGATTTTACAGTGCTTAAATTAAGCATTAAGCAATATGAAAAAATGCTTAATAAAAACATATTCTTAATTGCCGAAAATACATCTAAAATTATTGAAGGTTGCGGTTCAATCGGTGCTATTGGTAAAATTTGTTTGGGTTTTATAAATTTGGATTCAATCCAATCCATTGCAAAATCTGGGAACAAACCCAAAAGTGTAACTAGGCCAATAATAAAGAATAATCCTACATATAATGAAACTGAAATACCAAAGTGTAATAAGATAATTGTTATTACTCCGAAAAATTTAATTTTTTTTGGGAGAAACGGAATAAATATTAATAGAGGTGAAATGAGTTCAATGTAGAATACCAAAAATGTTAGAATTTTTAATAGAGTAGGGAACTGATGTATAAATGTTCCAAAAGGTAATCGAATTTGGTCGAGGCATAAAGCATAGTAAATGGCAGTACCTTCTGTTCTCCACTCGCTTGATGTTTTTAAAAGGGCTGAGAAAAAATAAACCGAACATACTAATGCTATAAATCCGATTGTTGCAATTGAAAAATATTTATTGGGATAGGAACTGTTTTTCTTTATTGAATACCTTTCTCCCCAAGGTAAAAATATTCCCCAGAGTAATGTAATTCTTAGTAAATCATCTCCTCCTTGTAAAATAAAAGGATTTCTGTTTTGCAGTGATACTAATAAAAGCCAGCAAATAAACGTAAATAACCTTGTTCTATAGCCAATTAATAATAAAACAACACATATTACATTTATTATAAATAATGTAATCTGCCACCATAAATCACCACTTAATGCATGAAATGAAAAGTAATAGTCATTCCAATTATAGAGTTTTAAAATGGATAATGGTAAAACTCCTTCATCTGTATAAAAGGCTTTTATTGATAAAGACCGAACAAATAAATCAATTAATAGAATTATTGAAATTCCAATTCTCATACAACCTAATGCCCTTAAATCTACACTAAAAGAGTCTTTAAACTTTTGTATGATATTTTTGAAATACACTATTAATCCTTAGTTTTATTTTACGTGAATGTAAAAAAAAAGCATCCGTTTATAAAACGAATGCTTTAAAATTGTATTATGATTTAAATCAGAAACAAGAAATTTGACCACTTGCAGTAACTACTGGAAATGATCCAGGTGTTTGTGTGCAAGCAATACTAGAAAAGCTAGCAGTAAATCCAGCTCCTGAAGCAGTAACTACTACAGTTCCTGAATTTGAATACCATACACTTCCCGTAGGTTGACTAGGAGGATTAGTAATAGTAATAAAGCATTTGTTTGCTCCACTAGTTAATAGCGATGCTGAATTAACTAAGTTATAAGTTCCTACGGTAGGAGTAGTAGAAAAGCAAATTGCAGCAGTTGTTCCTGTGCTACTGTTAGACATTTGGATGCATGAACCAGAACAAGTAGAACCATTCCAAGAACCAACTTGTCCAATTCCTGAAATACTTGAATTTGCCATTGCAACAGAGGTTGTTGAAATAGTACCTGTAGTAGTTACATTTGTAATGTTAGGATTAGCGCCTGTTCCTGATGGAGAATCAGTTTTATAAGTAGGAGTAATTGCTGTATCATCATTTTTCTTTTTACAAGAAATAAAAACAATACTTCCGATAATTAAAACGGACAAAGCTGATAAAATAATTTTTTTCATCTTTAGTTTCTTTAGTTATTCAAATTTAATGGTTTTTAATTTAATTTCCAAACAGTTACACTCAATTTAAGTACCTACTCAGTAATTAATAGAAGCTTTTTCCATTTTTTACCATGTATTTTAGTAAAACGCAACTTCTGTATCTATCTTCCTCATACAAGTTGTATAAATCATTTAATGTTTTTTGTACATTGCTTAAACCAATTTCATCTGCCCATTTTAATAAACCTTTAGGGTAATTAACGCCTTTTGTCATTGCCAAATCAACATCTTCTGCAGTAGCAATACCTAAATAAGTGGTGTCGCAAGCCTCATTTATTAGCATACACAAAATTCTATTTAAAATATAATGCCCTAACGTTTCATCTTTATTTGGCTGTGGTTGTTCAACTCCTTCTTTATAATTATAAAATCCTTTCCCCGTTTTTTTTCCTAAAAAGTTGGCTTCTAATAGTCTTTTTTGAGATAATTAAGGTTTAAATCGAGGATTATAGTAAAATTGTGTCCATATTGTTTTTGTTACAACATAGTTTATATCATGACCTATTAAATCCATAAGTTCAAAAGGTCCCATTTTAAATCCACCAAATTCTTTCATTGCCCAATCTATTGTTGGTATATCCGCAATTTGTTCTTCATAAATGCGCAATGCTTCGCTATAAAACGGACGAGCAACTCGGTTCACAATAAAACCAGGAGTATCTTTAGCCATTACGGTAGTTTTTCCCCAAGAATCTATTAAGCTTTTGCAATTATTTGCAATTTCTATATCAGTAGCAATACCTGGTATTATTTCAACTAAGGGCATGAGCGTTGCTGGATTAAAGAAATGTATGCCAATAACTCTTTCTGGAATTGCACATGCAGCAGCAATTGATGTGATTGATAGTGAAGAAGTATTTGAAGCAAGTACACATTTTTGAGATACAATTGCTTCTAAATCTTTAAATACCGTTTTTTTAATTGCTAAATTTTCAATAATTGCTTCAATTATTAAATCGCAGTCTTTTAAACTTGAAATTGAATTATTAAATTCAATATTATTAAGTATTTCTTGTGATTTATCTGAACTAATTTTTTGTTTTTCAACTAATTTTTGAAGGCTACTTACTAAATTTTTCTTAGCTTTTTCTATTGCTTCAGAATTTGTATCAAATACAATTGTTTTGTAGTTATTTGTAGCTGCTACTTGAGCAATACCACTGCCCATAGCTCCAGAACCTACAACGCCAATTACGCTTTTATTAGAGAACATATTATTTTTGAATTATTATTTTTTTTGTTTCGTTCAATTTTTTTCCTTTCAGAGTCACATAATAGCAACCACTGCTTAAACTCGTTACATTAATTGTTTGATTAAAAATGGGTGCGTTTGAAGTAATTGAATTTTCTTGAACTATTTTACCAAACATATCTGTAATGGTATATTCAATTTTTTCATTCTGTTGGTTTGCAATATATAATGTAATCTGAGATGAACTTGGATTAGGATAAACACTAAAATTTGAATTCGAAGTAGCGTGTTCATTTACTCCAACTATTGAGTTTTTGTATGTTGCATCTCCTTCTAAAATAAATATTCCGTTTTGCATATCGCAGGCAATAATAATTTTACTTGGTAAATAAGGATAAGCACCCCAATTTCCTCTGTAAGCATTTGTAGTAAAATTATCATTTACACCATGTTGAGGATGAGTATCAAAAAAACCGTAAACAACTGATGTTGATGGTGTAGATATATCATACAAATAAACACCATCTTGATAGGTGCTTAACCAACACCATTTATTACCAACTATATATGGATTATGAGCTGTAGCTCCAAAGTGAGAACGAATTGTATCAACTAAATTAATACTTGTAATATTAGATACATCAATAACTTTTGCAGGCAATCCAGATGGCACTTCGTCGGCAAATACCATGGTTTTTCTATCATTTGTTATCCAAGAGCTGTGGTTGTATCCAGAGTATGGATATCCACTAAAAGATGATATTAACGAGAATGTATTTGTTGAATTTAGTTTCACAATTTGTAAACCTTGACCACCACATGATGCATATATAGTGTCATTTAATACAAACATATCATGTACATAACCAATGCTAGGAATATCTTGAGCTAATTTTCTAACTAAAACTGGCACTGATGGAGTTGCTAAACTAAATACCCACATACTCTCTGTTGCTGCTCCATGGCGAGTTACACCACCACAATATAATTTATCCTTATCAACAAAAACTGTATGAGCTCTTTCAAAATAAGTTGTGTCGTTATATACAACATGCACCGAATCTGGTAAATATTGTAAATCCACAATTTGAAAACTACTTGGTGAATCATCACTCACTATATAACAATAATTTTGATATGTTTTTAATTCGCGCCAAGTGCAACCGTTTCTTATGGCTTTAACTGAATCACAAATTATTGGACTTGAGGGATTTGTAACATCAATAAAATAAGTTTTACTGCTTGTCCCTACTAGCGCGTATTCTTTGTTTTTTGAGGGTTGATGCCATCCCCAGCATCCAGAGTATTTTCTTCCATCTGAGCCTGTAGCATCTTTTTCAGGATCTATATGTGACAATAAATTCACATTTAAACTTGGATACGTTTGAGATTTGATGGTTAAACTTAAACAGAATAATAGAATATTAAGTGTAATTATTTTTTTCATAAAAAATCGTTTTATTTAAACACAAGGTACAATTATAATTTGATTTTTATGTTGGAAATTGGATAAAAATTATTCAAAAAGTTCTTGGGATTCAAAAGTTGATTTGTTTTCAACTTTATCTGTTACAATAAGCTTTAAATGCACATTTACTTTAGGAGTTTGTTCATCAAAAAAACATGTGATTGTTGAGGTTTTTGCATCAAATTCTGTTATGCACCATTTATCATTTATGAACAAATTATAATCTTTAATCCCACTTAAGTTATCGTTTATTTTAAAGCTTATTTTATTTTTAAAGTTAGGTTGTTTCTTGTTTTTTATTAAAGTAATATTAGGTGGAATAGTATCATATTTATAACTAAAAATTCCAAAAGATTTTGATTCGGCAACAAGTTTGTTGTTTTCAAATTTGCCTCCAATAGAATTTTGGTTACACATCATCACAATTTTATCAGCAAAGGATTTATTTATTTTAATGGGATTAAAAGAAACTACCATTGGATGCATTAAAAAATCACTGGTACAAATAATTGAAAAGTAATCTGAATTATTTAATGATTGAATTTTAATATCACAATTTTCAACCATAGAGCCAGCCTTAATGAAAATATCAATGTTATTTTGTTTTAAATTAAAGTCTTTATTGCAAAAGGCGTTTACCTTAATTTTTGAGTCCTTATTATTGGAATTATTTTTAGATTTTACTTTAAAAATTTGTTCATTTTTATTGCCTTTTTCATCAAATACTTCAAGTTTTAAGTTATGAATTAAAGTATCAGAAAGTGTTATTATTCCTTTATTTGCAAGTGTTTTATACAAACCAATATTTTGGCAATTTGGTGCAAAACACTTTTGAATTTTTATTCCATTTTCTTTTTCCGAAAAATAATTAACGTACCTAGCATCATCAAAGCTTATATTATTTAATTGATGATTATAAATTAGTTTACCATCTAATAATACTTTAGCTTCATAAATATTGTTTTTATTGGTACTAGCATCAGCCATATCATAGCCAGAATAACCAATTGCAAAACTGTTGTCTACAAAAATCAGCTTATTTAATTCAGAATTCCCTCCCTTTTGTTTATTGTTTAATAGTATGGTTTTAGTTTGTTTAATATTATTAGAATCTAATGAATTGTAAAGTGCTAAATGTGTAAGTACTGGTTTTATGTTATCCGAAATAGTATAAAATAATAATGGATTTAATGGGATTTCCGACTTTTCTTCTCGTATTTCAAAATGCAAATGTGGCCCTGTTGAACTACCAGAATTACCTGTATAACCAATTACTTCTCCTTGTTTTACTACAATTTCATTTGGATTTAAAATAAGTTCTATTTCATTTTTTTGTTGTTCAATTTGTTTTTTCTTAACGTAAGTATCAATTTTTGATGCATATTTTTTTTGGTGAGCATATACAGAAACATATCCATTTGCATGAGTTATGTATAACACTCTGCCATAACCACCTGAACTAATTTTAATTCGACTAACGTAACCATCACTAATACTTTTAATTGGTAGATTTATTTTTGGGTCTGTACTAAAATCTAATCCTGCATGGAAATGATTAGGCCTTAATTCTCCATAATTACCAGTAACTACAGGGTTTCTTTCTAGTGGGAAAATAAATTTATTAGAAATGTTTTGCGAGAAAATAGCACTGTAAATTAGAGATGAAAAAGTGATGTATAAAAATTGAAATTTTGACATTATGGGAATATGTTTTAAGGTAAAAAGTTAATTAACAATAAGTTGTTAATGTAAAGTTAAAGTGAATAGTATTATGTAGGTTGTAATAACTTATTTTTTTTTTTTTTTGAACTGTTTATTTTAAATACTTTATTTTGAGCGTTTAAAATAAATTTTTTTGATTTTTTAAAACAATAAACATGAGTGTAGAAAGTATTAAATCAGAATTACAACAA
>ERZ724516.2200-NODE-2200-length-11087-cov-5.649021_pt1 | contig 11087 bp, 8 predicted proteins | sample MGYA00376049_ERZ724516 | MGnify/ENA primary metagenome ERZ724516 (study PRJEB28724, sample SAMN07190886) | activated sludge metagenome | isolation source: activated sludge of sewage treatment plant in Hong Hong | place: USA: Christiansburg, Virginia | collected... | reverse complement strand
AACTACCTATTTAACACAACAACTTTTATACATCAACTATCCCAATGCAACAATTTCAGTAGAAGAAAAAATTACTCCACTACCAAGAAATATTATTTATTTAAACAATAAGAAAGTTGTTGGATTGGCCGATGGTTGCAATGGATTAGAATTGTATGTTTTGTACCTTGGCTTCTTATTGGCTTTTTTAGCTCCAGCAAAAAAAATAATTTTTTATAGTTTATTGGGTATTGCTATTATTTTTATTCTGAATACTATAAGATGCTATGCCATTACTTTATTAAACATCAATGGCTCATCCTTGTCTGAAGTTGCCCACCATTATATTTTTAAGTTGATGATTTATGGGGTAATGTTTTTATTGTGGGTAAAATACACAAAAACAAAGGAAGAAAATGAAGCATAATGTACGATTGGGAATAGCCTTGCTACTTATACTTGTTATTTGTTGGTTTGGATATATACATACAGAGGAAGTGAATAAAATTTCTAATGCTGTAAAACCTTTAAAGCAACAGATACTTAGATTTTTGTGGTTAATTTCTATTGGATCTGCTACTTATTGGGCATTTGCCAAACAACATCAAAAGTGGATTCCAGCCCTCATTTTTTTGATTTATACAATAGCAATAATAACCCTTGGTTTGTTGGGATTAATTGAGTTTAAATGGAAATTATTTTCTGAAAATCACAAAGAACTTATTTCAGGAATTCGATTGTTTTTATCTAGTCCATTACCATTTATGATGGCTTGGTTTTTACAAATTTCAAACATTCAAAAAGAAAGTAAGGGGACAAAATTTTAGCGTAAGGTAAATTAAAAATCTTGTAAAATATTGATGAGGTTGGTAGAGAAAGAAATACTAAAAATAGTTTCTTTAGTATTTTGAAGTGAGCTAGTTTCGCTACGTGAAGTAATGAGTGCAGAAACTCTAGAATTTGTTATTGGATTCATTAAATAATGAACTCCTAAATTGGTATTGAAGATATTGGTTTTAATACCTTGAGTTGTTTTATTATTAAAAGAGAATATTCCTAAATTAGAGGCATAATCTGATTTGTATATGTTTCTGCCCCAATGGCTATTGTTGTCATCTTTGCCTACTGTTGCATACATTATTGAGGCATCAAAAAGAAATCTTTTAGTTGTATAATTTCCCTTAAAAATAAACTCTTTAAAATTTGCTCCTAAAGGGTGAGCCAAGGTTTCACCATAATGCGAATAGTTAATAGCTGGGGTTTTATTTGCATAAGTATAAGGGCGTACTGTATTAAATTCAACTTGTGCAAACGCATTTTTTATATTGAATGGTTGAAATGATTTAATACCTAATTGAACTCCATATTTGTTTTGAAAATACCCACTTCCATTGAGCAATTCTGCTAAATTAAAATCATCCAATATTAACTGACCATATATTACTGTACTCTTTTTAATTTGATAATTTACATCAATGCCAATTAAATTATTATCTGGAGAACCATTGTTAAAGTTGAGGGTGTTTAAAAAAATAATTGGTACAAAATAACCCATTTCCTGATCTCTTCTATTGCCTAAACTATCTTTATTAGTCCAAACAATAGATTGAAAGAAGCTAACTTGAAGGTTCTTAAATCCTTTATAAGTTAATGTATTGAATAGAGCATATTTTTTATCGTATCCATTTACATTTGTCCAGCCTTTACTTGCATCAGTAAATTGACCCCACAAATTCATAAAGCTGAACTTTCCAAAATTTGCTTGCATTTTGAAGTAAGGATAACTGTAAGCAACATCAGATAAAAGCAATGATCTATGACCGTTTCCAATAAAATTTTTATCGTTTCCTAATTCAAAATAAAAATTTTCTGTGGCTTTATACCCAATATAACCCAATGGTAGTGAATATTCAATATTATTAAAAACGTATCTAGCTTTTCCCATTCCTGGCACTACAGTTAGTGAATCAATATATTGATTAATGTAATTGGGAAAGTTGCTTAAGTTTTCGTAAAAACTAGAAGAAATAAATACTTTATTGTTTAAATTAATATCTAATCGAACACCTTTGTTTAATTGATATACCGATTTGCTAGTTGCTTTTCCAACCTCTAAATTGTAAAGAGGATTGATGGTGAAAGTATTTTTTTTATCGCTAGAAATCGTTTGCAATAAATTCCCATCTCTAAAAATTGATTTAAAAAAATTGCTTTTCTTAACTATTTGTTGTGGCTTAATTTGAAAAATATTCTTTAATGTGGAATCTAATTCTATTTGTTCAGCATTATTTAAAATAGGTTGTAAATGGTAATCTACCGAAAGGTTTTTTGCTCTTGAATTTTTTTCATACAACTGTTGTAAATAGCTATTTTGCAATTTATGTGTTGTGTTGTATTGTGCTAAAACACTACCTGAAAAAAACAAAGCCAATACAAAAAAATAAACTTTTATTATACTTAAACTCATTCCCTTAATTATTAGTAAGCTCTTTCTTCTTTCTTAAAAATATTGTAAACAGTTAATAATATTACTTGTATATCTAAAACAAGCGACCAGTTTTCAATATACCAAACATCCATTTCTACCCTTTTCTTCATATCATCAACATTGGTAATTGCACCTCTAAATCCATTAACTTGAGCCCAGCCTGTGATGCCAGGTTTTACATAGTGCCGAATCATATATTTTTCTACCATAGAAGCATACTCGTCTGGATGGTGTAGCAGTTGTGGGCGTGGTCCAACAACAGACATATTTCCCATTAAAACATTAAAAAATTGTGGCAATTCATCTACACTAGTTTTACGCATAAACGCCCCTATTTTGGTAATACGAGGATCGTTTTTTTCGGTTTGAGCTATGTTTGAAATCTCATTCATTTGCATTGAACGAAATTTATAACAAACAAATGGTTGCCCATCTTTACCTGGTCGTAATTGTTTAAAAAAAATGGGACCTTTTGAACTTAATTTAATTAGCAATGCCAAAATTGGAAATAGCCACGAGAATATAAACACAATTACAAATACAGAAAAGAATGCATCGAAAGCTCGTTTTATTGTTCTATTAAACAGAGCATCTAAGGGTTCATCTCTAACAGATAAGATAGGAATATCTTCAAGAAAAGTTAAGCGTTGTGGTTTACGATAAAAGTCGAAAAAATCGGGAATTATTTTAGTTCTCACACCAACACTATCCAATTTTCGAATTACTTCATATAAATTAACATTACTTAATTTGGGCTTTACGAAAAATATTTCTTGAATTTTTTCTTCCTTGATTCTTTGTTTTAGTACCTCGTAATTATCTTCTAATGAATGTTCAATTATTGAATTATCGATGTTACCAGCATAAATAAATCCATACTCATTTTTAGTATCAAAAATATTCTTAATTGGCTGTATCATTTCTTCATCGCCAACCAACAATACTTTTCTTTTGTCTAAAAATTCAAAGCCATAATATTTTTTTAAGAAATAGAAAACGGCTCTTGCTAAAAAAAATAAAGCTCCAAAAATCATGAAAAATTTTAGCAAATAATATTTATCAAACAACCCTCTGTTTAACAAAAAAACAGTCCATGTACAAAGCAGTAATATAAACATAACAAATGCTTTTAAAGAATTTGCCATACCTACTTTAAAATAAACTAAAATACTAGTTGAATATACATTGGCAACTTGTGCTGCAATAAACCATAAAATATTAATTACCGGAATTACAAAAACAAAATATTTAGAAAGAAAAATGAAGTGAGCTTCATTGGTTTGAAATATAGATGTACTAGCCAATAACAATGATATATTCAGTGCAATTAAGTCGAATAAAATATTAATGAATAAAATAAAAGTGGCGTATTTCCCTTTCATGAAGTAATTTATCTAGATAGAAATTTGGCAGAAAACACCATTTGAATAAACTTTACATTGGTAACAAAATATCTTTTAAAAAGACGTCGTGGTTCTTGAATAAGCCTAAAGAACCATTCAAGCCCAGAATTTTGCATCCAAACTGGTGCTCTTTTAACTTTACCTGCTACTACATCAAAACTACCTCCAACACCCATAATAAAATTTACTTTACTAAGAACTTGTTTGTTTTCGTATAAGAAGTTTTCTTTTATTGGTGATGTAATTGCGACAAATAAAATGTTTGCTCCAGAATCGGCAATTTGTTGAGCAATTTCTTTTTCTTGATCTTTTGAAAAGTATCCATTTCTATATCCTGCAATAATACTGCTTGAGTACTTGTTTGAGTAAACATCAACAACTTTTTGAATAATGTCTTCTTTTGCTCCAAAGAAAAATATTTTATACCCATTTCTATGAGACATTGCTACCAAATCTTCCATTAAATTGGTGCCATTTACTCTTTCAGGAATTGTATGCCCAAGAAATCGAGCACCCCAAACTACACCCTGACCATCAATATTAATTAAATCGCTTTTAATAACAGATTCTCTTAATTGTGGGTCGGATTTCATGTTCACTAATTTGGCAACATTAACGACCACTTGATGAATATGACCTTTAGTTTCAATCGTATTTTTTACAATAGCTAAGGTTTCGTCCATGCTGATAGCATCTACAGGACAATCAAAAATATTAATTCTCATTATTTTGCAAAAGTAAACAAGTTAAAGCATAAAACATCCAAGCTTGTGCCCAACGCATGTAGGGTATTTTTGCTGATATTTTTTTTCTTTTTTGATAGTAAAAGTATCCCTTCTTTTCATTGAACATATTATCGATAGTCCAATTTAATACCCTTTGCAACAGTTCACTATGTTGTTTATGTAAACCCGACTTACAAAAGAAAATAGTTAATTGTGCTGGTGCATGAATATCAACAGGAAAAGTTTGATTGTTATAGTACTTACATTTTCCATCGGGCTCAAAAAAATTATTTAAATAGAAAGACAATCCTTTTTGATAATTTTCTTCGAACGAAGAGTCGCCAGAATATTTTGCATAATCATACAAACATTCTAAATTAAATGCAGTATGATGGTTGTCTATCCAATAATGAAAATCGTATGTACCATAAGCCCAAGCTCCATTTGCTTGCTGATGGTTACAACAAAATGTAACACTTTTTTTTGCCTCCTCTAATAAAAAATGTTCGCCCGTATAAGTGAATAATCTGCTTAATAATTTGCTACCCAATAACGAAGCATTAAAAACAACACTTGTATCTAAAGGTGAATATGAAAAAGAAAAATTGCCTTTGTCATCATAGGTTCTATTCAAATCTTTTAAAATGAAATCTCCGGTACTTCTTGCTACTTTTAATAGTTTTTCATCTTTTACAATATCATAAGCATCTAAAATAGCATTGGCAACAAATGACGATGCAACAACTGTTGGTGTATATTTTGGCTGAAAGAAAGCCCTTGCCTGCCAATCGAAATTGTATCCCCAACAACTGCCACTAAACCCTTTTGAGGTTGATTTTATGAGCTCGTTACAAAAAAAATGTATTTTTTGCAAGTTATCTTCCGAGGGATTTATTTTATACAAATTACAATAACCTCCTAAAAATAATCCCAACCCTTTATTGTTATATCCTTTAGGAACGAAAGTAATTTTCCTTAGATTAATTGGACTTCTTTTAAACAATTGAATCCAAGCTAATTTTGCTAAGCGATTGTTTTTTATAATTGGAAGCGATTGAAAAAGTTTACTATTCAACCCATCATAAACATCCCAACCTTTAAAATTTTCTTTTTCAACATATTGTTTTAGAAGATTAAAGCAAGCCAGTTCTTTTTGATTCATCATAATATTCTTACTAAATTATAACTCTAAATCGCCATACAATAACCATGTATCTGTATCGGTTTTAATTAAATTTAACACACTAAATTGAGTTTTAGATTTTACTTTATTGTTTGCACTTTTAATGGTTACTCCATTAGAAGGTAGTATGTTTATTTTGCCTATCCCTTCTTGAACAATTGTTATTTTGCTGCCAATTGGAAATGCAACAATTGTATAGTTGGGTACTTCTATATTTTTTTCTAGAGTTGAATTAATAGCAACAAGATTATTAATGTCTGTAATTGAAAGCAAATAATCATTGGTAGCATTTTTTATTTGAACTAGCTTTCTTGCCAAACTTGAAGTATCCGCAGTATTAATAACATTGAGTCCATTGTTTTTTAAACTACCAGCAACATTTACATCTCCAGCAAAAGAAGCACTCACAGAATCGTTTTTACCAAAGGTTACAACTTCTTGATTGTTTCTATTGGTAATTACAAATCCATTTATAGATTTTGCTTTTAAAGAATCTGCAACTAATTTAACAATATTTATATTGCCATCAACATTCAACATTTCTGCAAAGCCTGCATTACCAACAGCAATTTTTCCTGTAGCTTGATTGATTACAAAGTAGTCTTTGTTTTCTTGATGATTTTGAATTTTGAAGAAATAATTGCCAACATTTGGATTGAAGACATTTCTTAGTTTGAAGTTCGTGCTATTATCAGTTGGATTTGCATTTAAAACCAATCTGTTTGAATTAACGGCATTGTCAGACAGTACAGTTAAATCGCCCCTTACATTCCAAAAAGGACCTGCTTCATATCTGTTGGAAATCCATAAATCGGGAATGGAATCTTCAGATCCATAAAACGACAGCATTTTAGAATTAGAGGTAGCTTCGCCTTTCCTAATACCAACAATATCTCTATTTGGTTTAATTTCTGGTACTGTAAACAATGTTTGTACATTTTTAGATGCCGGTGTAGCCCAAAATCCAATTGTTGGATATCCACTATCATCGTTTGCAGAATTATCTCCTTCTTTATTTCTGTTTACATATATTAAATCCCTAACATCACCATTACTTCTTTGATCCGCTAGCATAACAAAATCACCACCACCGCCATTATTGGCTACATCAATCCCCATTACCCATTCCTGACGGAAGCCTTTAAACCTTAATTCTGGCCCTATTGTAGGAGTTTGATCAGCAACAAAACGACCAAACCCATAAACATCGAGGGCATATGCAGGTATTTTACCAATACCAAATAGACTTGATCCAAACTTTGCTGTATCGGCATTGATTGAATGTTTGGCACTATCGCTTCTCAATGCCCATGCTCCTGTTTTACTGAATGCACTTGTATCGGCATTGATTGATTTATAAGCTAACTCTGTAAGTAATGATTTTCCTGCTTGTATTGCATAAATAGCTTTAGGTGAAAAATTCAAGCGATGCTTAATTGGAATATCAATTCTTTCCAAATTATCAATTGTTGTAAGCTGTAATTCAATATAAACATCTTTACTCCATTCTACACTATTCGAAAGATTCTCTGATCCGGTTTTTCCTACTTCAAAAGTTAAATAGCCATAATTTCCTGACCTTACTTGAATAATTTCTTGATAAAAATTGGCAATAAAAAAAGAATCATTGCCTACTTTGATACTTACCCTAAATTGTCGATTTGCGGCAGGAAGTCCTTCTTTAGTAAGAATACTTGCTTGATAATTAAAACTTTCTTGTGCAAAAAGATGGGTAGCGAAAAAAAATGATATAATTATGAGAAACCTTTTCATTCAGTACTATTGTTTAATAAATTTAGCTGTGGTAACTTGATTATTGGAAAATTGAATATGCAATACATAAAACCCTTTCGACAAATTAGCAATATTGATACTATTGTCGGTACCTGCATTTTTTACTAGGCTTCCCGATGTTGAATAAATTAACACTTGCTTCACTTTAAAATTATTCGATACAAAGAAATTAATTGTAGTAGTTGCAGGATTTGGAAAAACTATTATGGGAATAATTGATGATGTGCCATTGTTTTGTCCATTTCTAATTAATGAGAGTAATCGATTATTTAAAAACCCTACTTTAAATAGCACATTTGTTTCAACAGTTATTTTGGATGTTTGAACAATATCACTCGAAAAGAACTGTCCACTTTCATTGCTAGCATAACTTCCACCATAATCAACACTTACAACAGATTGACTATACGTTTTCTGCATAATGCAACAAACAACTATTAGTAAAAAAAATTTCATGTGAATTGTAAAAAAGCTAGACAAGAAAAATGATTGTTGGTTTAAATCCGTTTTAAACATCTTGTGGTAAGCCAGTTGTTATTGCATCTAAAATTTTAAATGTTGTTATTGTTGTATCATAGATTGACTCATAAGAAATAGGAGACGCTGCTCCATTTTCAATTGCATGAATAAAAGCAGCCACTTCTTGACTATGCCCTTTTCCCGAAGACTTGATTGTGGTTGCTTTATTGTTTTTATAAATTATTCCATCTTTAAAATCATTAATAACACCACATACATTTCCTGCAAAAACTTCAATTCGTTCTTTTGGTAAAGACTTATCGCCATTGGCTACATAAACTAAATTTCCGATTGAACCATCTGAAAAACGAATGGTAATAGCAATATTGTCATCGTTTTTGGCTTGTACACTATTGCTCGAAATACAATCAGCATAAACTTTTATTGGTTTGGCGTTTGTAAAAAATTGCATTAAATCAATAAAATGACAAATTTCTCCAACAATTCTACCACCACCAATTTCTGTTTGTTGTGTCCAATGATCTAGAGGAATAAAGCCAGCATTCACTCTAATATTCACCACTTTGGGTTCAGTTATTTTAGAAAATAATCTATTCAACTCCACCGATACAGGAGCAAACCTTCTATTAAAGCCTACCATTAACAATGCTGTTGAATTTTTTTGCATGATAGCATCAATCGATGCTAGTTCAGTTTCATTTAAGCAAAGTGGCTTTTCAACAAAAACATGCTTATTTGCTTTTAATGCTTTTTCAACATACGCAGCATGGCTATCGTGACGAGAAGCTACAAAAACTACATTTGTATTTTTATCAATTATCGCTTCTTCTGCATTTGTAGATGCTGACGCAAAACCAAATTTTCCTGCTACATTTTTAGCATTAATTCCATTATTGGTTACCACTGTATTTAATGCAACATTTAACCCTTTTAAATTGGGAATTAGATAGCTCTGTGCAAAACTACCTGCACCTATAAATGAAGCATTTAATTTTCCTGTTGTTTTTTGTGCAACTGCTGCAATTGTTTTAGTGTGTTTTGTGTTACTTGGTGGATAACGCAATAAAATACCTACAAAAGGTTCTTGCACTTTTCCTAAAACTAAATCATACGCTTTTACTGCGTCATCAATATCAAAAGTATGAGTTATCAGTTCTTTTAAATTTAGCTTGCCTAAAGCAACTAAATCTAAAAAGGCTTCCATATTTCGTTGCTCTGTCCAACGTACATAAGCATAAGGATAATCGTTACCCAATTCTTCGTACACTTTATCATAACGTCCAGGGCCATAAGAACAAGACATTTTCAATTCCAATTCTTTCTTAAAAAAGTAAGGCTCTCTTGGCAGGTCCATTTTAACAGCACCTACTATAATAATTTGTCCTTTTTTTCTGGCAATTTCTGCCGATAATTCAATAGGGTCGTTAGTGGGTGCTGCAGCTGTAATAATAATTTTATCAAAACCCATTCCTCTTGTAAAAGTTTCAACAGCGGTTTTTAATCCAACATCGTTTCTTGAAACTGCAGTTGTGTTGCTTACTTTTTTTGCTAAATCAACCATTGTTGTTGATACATCAATACCAAAAACTCTGCAACCATTTGCAGCCAATAGTTGACAAGTAATTTGACCTAACAAGCCCAAACCAATTACACAAATATTTTCTCCAATGGTAGGATTCGCCTGACGTACACCTTGTAAGGCAATTGCACCCAATGTAGTAAAACTAGCTTCTTCAAAAGATACATTATCAGGAATTTTAACTACCAAGTTTTGTGGTATAGCAACAACTTCAGCATGTGAGGCAAAATCTTGTCCAGCACAAGCAACTCTATCACCAACTTTAAATTTTCCGTTGGTATCCATTGATGCTTTTACAACACCTGCTGTACTATATCCCAATGCTTTTAATGAATCTAATTTGGTTCTCACTTTTTCAAGTGTTGCCATCAATCCTTCTTTCTTAATATTTTGCAATACTTGAGCTACTAAATCGGGGCGTTGTTTTGCTTTGCCAAGTAATGAAGATTGTGCCACTTTTACTGTACCTTTTTCTGTACCAGCACTAATTAACGAAAACTCATTTTCTACCAATACCATTGCATTTGATAATGATGGTGCTGGCAATTCATCTACATATAATTCTCCTGTCTTAAAATTTTGTATTAACTGTTTCATTGTTTTAAAGAGCGTCTTTTATAGCTGTAATAATTTCTTTGTTTTCTATTGCCGATCGAGAGGCCAATCTTATAAACTCGCCATCTAACCCAATTTTATCTGAACAAGTACGAGTATAAACGCCCGATTTCACCAACAACCCAAATGCAAAATCATCGGCTAAAATGCCCGACTTTAATTCTAACAATGCAAAGTTTGCTTGGCTTGGATATTGTTTTATGGCATCAATTTCATTCAAAATTTTAAAATATTCTTGTGTATCTCTAATGTATTGTTTTCTTACAACTTCATATTCTTTTTGAAATTGTTCTCTAGTATATAATTTGAAAAAATATTCGGCCAAGCCATTTGAGTTCCAAAGAAAGCCGTTGGATAAAAGTTGTTTAATTCTGTTAGGGTGCATAATTGCATAACCTGCACGTATACCAGCAATACCAAAATCTTTTGACATGCTTTTAATAGTTACAACATTTGGATATTTTAAAACCATATCTACGTAACTCAATGGATCCATTTGATCATTTTCAAAAGCAAAATGAATAAAGCTTTCATCCAACAATATTGTACCTACATTTTTTAATCCTTCTAACAATTCGGCAATTTCTGCTTTGGTAATATAACCACCATTCGGATTGTTGGGGTTGATTAAAACTACGGTATCTGGTTTTTCTAAATGAACGAGTTTCAATAAATCTTGAACATTTAATTTATACTCTTCTTCTTTCTTTAGTTTATTAAATACAATACTAACACCAGGTTTAACAAATTCGTAGTAAGATGAAAATGTTGGAATATTTACAATGATTTTTTGATTGGTGAAGTTGTGAATTACTGCTTGAATAATTTCAATAGCTCCATT
>ERZ724516.2194-NODE-2194-length-11106-cov-8.821645_pt1 | contig 11106 bp, 8 predicted proteins | sample MGYA00376049_ERZ724516 | MGnify/ENA primary metagenome ERZ724516 (study PRJEB28724, sample SAMN07190886) | activated sludge metagenome | isolation source: activated sludge of sewage treatment plant in Hong Hong | place: USA: Christiansburg, Virginia | collected... | reverse complement strand
CCGTGAAGCCGAACATTTCGAATAGCTGGCCAGCCGGGGCGGATTCGCCGAAGCGATCGATACCGATCACGGCACCGTGCAGGCCGACATACTTGTGCCAGAAATCCGGATGCGCGGCTTCGATAGCAACGCGTGGCAGGTGGCCCCCGAGGACGCCCAGGCGGTATTCCTTGCTCTGGCGGTCAAAAACGTTGGTGCACGGCATCGAGACGACGCGGCTGGCGATGCCTTCGGCGGCCAGTGCGGCTTGCGCATCAAGCGCCAGCTTGATTTCGGAACCGGTGGCGATCAGCACAGCCTTGGCATCGGCCGCATCGGAAAGGATGTAGCCGCCCTTGGCGATGTCGGCATCAGCAATCTTGCCGGTGACGGTTGGCAGGTTCTGACGTGAGAGGGCTAATAAACTGGGACCATTTTGGCGGTCGACCGCAGCAGTCCAGGCGATGGCCGTTTCGGTGGCATCGGCCGGGCGCCAGACGTCAAGATTCGGGATGATGCGCAGGCTGGGGATGTGCTCGACCGGTTGGTGCGTCGGGCCGTCTTCGCCGAGACCGATGGAGTCATGGGTATAAACCATGATCTGGCGCTGTTTCATCAGCGCGGCCATACGGATCGCGTTACGGGCGTAATCCGAGAAAACGAGGAAGGTGGCGGTGTAGGGCACCAGGCCGCCGTGCAGCGCGATGCCGTTGGCGATGGCCGTCATGCCGAATTCGCGCACGCCGTAGTAACAGTAGTTACCGCCTTCAGTGCGGGTAACACCCTTGCTGCCTTTGACGAAGGTCAGGTTGGAGCCAGCCAGGTCGGCCGAGCCGCCGAAGATTTCCGGCACGGCCGGGACCAGCGCGGCGATGGCATTTTGCGACGCCTTGCGCGTGGCAATATTCTCGGCCTTTTCGCGACAGCTCGCGATGTAGGCTGCCTTGGTCGCTTCCCAGTTGGCTGGCAGTTCGCGCTTCATGACGCGGCGCTCGAACTCGGCGGCTTCGGCCGGGAAGGCAGCTTGGTAAGCCTTGAAGCGGTTGCTCCAGTTTTCTTCGAAAGTTGCGCCGCGTGGCTTGCCGTTCCAGGCGGCATAAACGTCGTCGGGAATCACGAAGGGCGGGTGATTCCAGCCAATACATTCGCGGGCCGCAGCAATTTCATCCTTGCCGAGCGGTGCGCCGTGGCAATCGTGCGAACCCTGTTTGTTCGGCGCACCCATGCCGATGGTCGTCTTGCAGCAGATCAGGCTGGGCTTGTCGGTTACTGCCTTGGCAGCAAGCAGGGCGCGTTCGATGGCGTCGGAATCATGGCCGTCAACGTGTGCAACAACATGCCAACCATAGGCTTCAAAACGCTTCGGGGTGTCGTCGGTAAACCAGCCTTCGACATGACCGTCAATGGAGATGCCGTTGTCGTCCCAGAAAGCGATCAGCTTGCCCAGACCGAGCGTGCCGGCCAGCGAACAGGCTTCGTGCGAAATACCTTCCATCAGGCAACCGTCGCCGAGGAAGGTGTAGGTGTGGTGATTGACGATCTCATGGCCGGGCTTGTTGAACTCGGCGGCGAGCACCTTTTCAGCCAGCGCGAAACCGACGGCGTTGGTAATGCCCTGGCCGAGCGGGCCGGTAGTGGTTTCAACGCCGGGCGTGTAGCCATATTCCGGGTGGCCCGGTGTTTTGGCATGCAACTGGCGGAAATTTTTCAGGTCGGCGATCGACAGGTCGTAGCCGGTCAGGTGGAGCAGTGCGTAGATCAGCATCGAGCCGTGACCGTTCGACAGCACGAAACGGTCGCGGTCGGGCCAGTGCGGGTTGGCCGGGTTGTGACGCAGATGGCGACGCCAGAGCACTTCGGCGATTTCGGCCATGCCCATCGGCGCGCCGGGGTGGCCAGAGTTGGCCTGTTGGACGGCATCCATGGCCAGGGCGCGAATCGCCCCCGTCAATGGTGAAAATTTGGGCGCGTTGCTCACGGTCATGGGGTGAAAATCCAGCTTGCTGAAAAGATGAAATTATCCGCGAAAAGCCCCGTTTTGGGTAGGGTGAACTGCGATTTGGCAGGCTGAAAACCCGCCGCTTGCCTGGCTTATATGTTCGGGTCGTAATTGATCATCATTAGAACGCCGCGCCCGCCACCCCAACTGCCGCCGGTGTATGAAACGCTGCCCTGGCCGCGATAGACGACTTCATAGCGATGACGGTCGGTACCGTAGTAGAACGGGATGAAGGCCTTGCCGGTGGGCATGACGCGGATATCGTGACTGGTGCCGCCAAGGATGCGCTCAACTTCGGCTTGGTCCATGCCAATGATCAGCCGTGACCACTTGCTGCCGGCCGGGATGTTGCCGTAAACCTCACCTTCAAAGGTGCCATCGCGCGATTTCATGATGCGTGGTTTGCCGGGTTCGCTCTTGGCTGCGGGGGCCGGCGCTGGTGCGGCAACTGTCGGGGCCGCTGCCGCGACCGGAGCTGCCTTGGCGGGTGGCGGGCAATCCGCTACTGCTGGCTTGCTGCCCTTTTTGCCTTTAGTGGTGGTTTTGGTGCTTTTGGTTGGCTGGCAGTTGCTTTGCGTTACGCTGGCCATCGGTTGGTCTGCCGGCGGGGTCGATGTCACGACAGCTGGCGGCAGAGGTTCCGGCTTGTTTTCCTTGGTTGCGCAAGCGCTGACCATGGCGGCTATGCTGAGCAATAGGGCAAGGCTGCGGATTTTCATCGGGATATCCTTTTTAATGCCCGGTTCAGGCGAGGTGATATGAAGTGATGCGGTCAACTTCGTTTTTTGACCCCATTATTACCGCGCAGCGTTGGTGAATCTTGTCCGGTGAAATGTCGAGAATACGTTTGTAGCCGGTTGTTGCGGCACCACCGGCTTGTTCGACGAGTAGCGCCATCGGGTTGGCTTCATACATCAGACGCAGTTTGCCGCCCTGGGCGTGCGTCTTGCTGTCGATCGGGTACATGAAAATACCACCGCGGCTGATGATGCGATGCACATCAGCCACCATGGAACCAACCCAGCGCATGTTGTAGTTCTTGCCGAGCGGGCCATCCTTGCCTTGCTGCATTTCAGCAACATAGCGCTGCACGGGGGCTTCCCAGTAGCGCTGATTCGACATGTTGATGGCGAATTCCGCGGAATCGGCCGGAATCTGCATGCTTTCGTGGGTCTGGACAAAACTGCCTTGTTCTCTATCGAGGGTGAAACTGACGACACCATCGCCAACCGTCAGCACCAGCAGGGTAGTTGGGCCATAGACCGCATAACCGGCAGCAACCTGTGCGGTGCCGGGTTGCAGGAAGGCGGCTTCGGCGGCTGCCGGGGTAGAAAGATCGGCGCCTTCCGGGCATTTGAGAACCGAAAAAATGGTGCCGATCGAGACATTGACGTCAATGTTTGATGAACCATCGAGCGGATCGAAGAGCAGAAGGTATTCGCCTTGCGGGTAGCGATGTGGAATGGTGTGCGGCAGGTCCATCTCTTCGGAGGCCATGGCGGCAAGGTGGCCGCCCCATTCGTTGGCGTCGAGCAAAATGTCGTTGGACAAGACATCAAGTTTTTTCTGCGCCTCGCCCTGCACATTGTCGCTGCCGGCTTCACCGAGTACGCCACCGAGACCACCCTTGCCGATGGCCACCGAGATCGCCTGGCAGGCGCGGGAAACTACTTCGATTAAAAAGCGAAGGTCGGCGTTGATGACGCCCTTGTTACGTTGTTCTTCAATGAGATAGCGAGCCAGCGTACGCGCAGCCATGACGGATTCCTGCATGAATGACAAAAAACGGGATTTTACTCTGCCAGGTCGCGGGCGTGCAGAAAGGCAAAGGTCGCTGCACCGCTTAATGGCTTGCTGAAGAGATAGCCCTGCACTTCGTCGCAACCGTTGGTCCGCAACAGTTCAAACTGATCTTCAGTTTCAACCCCTTCGGCAATGACATTGAGGCCAAGCGAGTGGGCCAGGGCAATCGTGCCAAAGGCAATCGCGCGGTCATTGAGATCGAATTCGATGTCGGCGACGAACGAGCGGTCAATCTTGAGATGATCGATGGGGAAGAGCTTGAGATAGGCGAGCGAGGAATAGCCCGTACCGAAATCATCGATTGCCAGGGTGACGCCCATGCGGCCGATGCGTTGCAGGATTTCGATCGCCTCTTCCGGATTTTCCATCACTGCGCTTTCGGTGATTTCAAGCTCCAAAAGCTCGGCAGGCAGACCGGATTCAGCCAGAATGCCGGCCACTGCTTCGCAAAAATCGCGCCGCCTGAGCTGGCGTGCAGAGACATTGACCGCCACGCGTATCGGCTTGAGGCCCCGGTCGATCCAGTTCTTCATTTCGTGGCAGGCGGTGCGCAGCACCCATTCGCCAATTTCAACAATGAGTCCGGTTTCTTCGGCTACCGGAATGAAACGTATGGGAGAAATCATGCCATCCGTAGGGTGGTGCCAACGAACCAATGCTTCGACCCCGGTGGCTTTTTTTCTATCGGCACAAAATTGCGGCTGGAAGCAAAGTGCCAGTTCGTTACGGCTGATCGCATGGCGCAGCTTGCGCTCGATATCGAGCCGTTCCGTTGCCGATTTGTTCATGTTTTCAGCATAGAACTGGTAGTTGTTTCGTCCTGCTGCCTTGGCGTGGTACATCGCTGTATCGGCATTTTTGAGTATGGTATCGCCATCCGAACCGTCATCGGGGAAGACGCTGATGCCGATTGACGGGCTGCTATGCAACTCCTGTTCGTTGGCATGGATGGCTTCCGACAGCGCGGCAATAATCTTGTTGGCGACGACTGCGGCATCTGCCGGGCCGCCAATGCCGGGCAGGATGATGACAAATTCGTCACCGCCAAGGCGTGCCACAAAATCTGTTTCGCGGATCACATGGCTGAGGCGGATGGCCACCTCGCGTAGCAACTCGTCACCAATCTGATGGCCTAGTGTGTCGTTGATGATCTTGAAACGATCAAGGTCGATGAACATGATCGCCAGTTGCCACTGATGGCGCCGCGCCTCGGGAAGGAGCTGGGCGAGACGCTGCTGCAGCGCAAGGCGATTGGGCAGACCGGTCAGCGAGTCGGTCTGAGCGATGTGGCGCATGCGTTCTTCGGCTTGTTTGCGCTCGGTGATGTCGGCAAGAATCCAGATGTGGTGCGCAGGCAGACCGGAGTGCGTATCAAGGATCTGGCTGACGCGTATACCGGCGGGCACGGTTTCGCCTGATTTGCGCAGAACTTCCACTTCGCCATTCCAGCTGCCGTGCTGCGTGATTTCCTGCTGAATCTGTTCAAGTGGCAGTGACGAATCGAGATCGAGAAGGCCGAAGATGGTGTGCCCGATAAGCTCGAAGGGTTCGAAACCGGTCATGGCGATGGTCGCGGGGTTTGCCGAAACAATGCGTTGCGCCTCATCGGTAACGATGATGCCGGCTGGCGTGTGGTCAAAAACCTTTTGGGCCAGTTGTTCGCGTTCTTCGCTGGCGCGGCGTTCGCTGATGTCGGTATAGGTGGTCACGAAGCCGCCATTGGCCAGTGGCGCGCCACGAATATCCAATGTTCTGCCGTCGGGCCTTGTGCGTTCAAAGTGATATGGCTGGGCCTGTTCCGCTCGCGTTAACAGGGCGTGAACGATGCTGTCCGGTTCTCCCGGGCCATACTCGCCGCGCTCGGCGTTGAAACGGAAAATCTTTTCCATCGTTACCGGCGGATCAGCCATCAGTGATTCAGGCAGATCAAGCAGTCGCAGGAATTCCTGATTGTGGAGCTCGACCACCTTGTCACGATTTACAAAACTGATAGCACTCGGGATGCTTTCGATCACGGTTTCCAGCATGTCATGCTGTTGCTGCAGGATTTCTTCTGCCCGTTTACGTTCTGTGATGTCGGTGTACGTTGTAATGAAACCAGCGAGTTGCCCATCCATGAAGAGCGGCTCACCTTGGACCAGATGGGTACGGCCACTGGGCCGAGTGCGCTCAAAGCGGTGCGCTTCAAACTTGATGGCCAGGGCCGTGATGCGTTTGACATGGTCCTCGGGGTCGCCCGGGCCATATTCGCCGCGCAGCGCCGGAATGCGGATCAGGTCACTGAAATGAACACCATCATAGACGGCTTCAGCGGGCAGGTTCAGGACGTCAAGCATCCCGGCATTCCACACTCTCAGCCGCAGGTTTTCATCAAAAACGCTGATGCCCTGCGGCATGCTTGCCAGAATCTCCAGCAAATACGCATGTCTCCGCCGAAACTCTGCAGATTCGAGGGATGGCTTGGTGTCGGCTGTCACTTGGCGATTTCAAGGATCATTGTTTTGCCATGATAGCCCAAGGCGCACAGTGCTTCCAGATTACCAATGGCGTGGCATTCCGATTAGTCAGCTTTCCATTTGATTGAGCAGCCAATCGATGCAAATTGTGCTGCCGGTCCCTTGCCGCTAAGTGCGACCTCGGTCATCGCTTCGAACAGTTCTCGTCTGGCGTCCGTCGCTGCCGGGTGACGCCCTGAGCCATCGAGACGCCCACGATATTGCAACTGCAGTGCATGGTTGTAGCCAAAATAGTCCGGTGTGCAGACCGCGTCGTAGGCTTGTGCTACTGCCTGCGACTCATCGAAAAGATAAGGGAAGGGAAAGTTGAGTTCGGCAGCCCAGCGCTGCATGTTTTCCAGTGAATCTTCCGGGTACACCGCAACATCATTGCTCATGACCGCTACGCTGCCAATGCCGTGCCCGGCGAGTTCCTGCGTGTCGCGCACGATGCGGTCAATGACGGCCTTGACGTATGGGCAATGGTTGCACATGAAAATGACCAGCAGGCCATTGGGTCCACGGCAACTTTGCAGCGAATGGCGCCGACCGTCCACCCCCGGCAATTCAAAGTCAGGCGCTGGTAGACCGAATTCACAGACTGGCGGATTAAGTGCTGCCATGATTTTCCCTTGACGGCTATTTCGCCCATAATAGCACCGATGAATTTACCCCGTTTTTATTGCCGGGAGGCCCTCGCGCCCGGTGCACACATTGATCTGCCGGAGCCGGTGGCGCGCCATGCCGTGCGTGTTTTGCGCCTACCGCCGGGGGCGGCCATCGTCCTGTTTGATGGTCGTGGCGGCGAGTATGAAGCGCGCATTCAGCGTATCGAGCGCGAGCGGGTGGTCGTCGAGTTGGGTGCCTGGCGCGATGTCGAGTGCGAATCGCGTCTCTCGGTTACGCTGGTGCAGGCGCTTCAGGCCGGTGACAAGATGGATTTCACCATCCAGAAAGCCGTTGAGCTGGGCGTCAGGGATGTCGTGCCTGTAGATAGTCGGCGCAGTGTGATTCGCCTGGCCGGCGAGCGTGCTGCCAAGCGCGTCGCACATTGGCAGGGCGTCGCGGCTGCGGCTTGCGAGCAGTGTGGACGCAACCAGGTGCCTAATGTGGCGCCGCTGGAAAAGCTGGAGCATTGGCTGGCTCGTCCGCCGCGCGATGGTTTGCGTTTGATGCTGCTGCCCGAAGCAGAGGAAACCCTGGCTGATCTGCCGCCTTTTGAGCAGGTCGAGTTACTGATTGGTGCCGAAGGTGGCCTTGATCCACAGGAAGTAATAGCCGCAAGGCAGGCCGGTTTCCGGGCGGTCCGTCTGGGGCCACGTATCTTGCGGACGGAGACGGCCGGCTTGGCGGTGCTTGCTGCCATGCAGGCTTTATGGGGTGATTTCAGGGAGGGGTGAATAATGTTTGAGTCAGCAGAACTCGGTCACAAGATTGACAAGGAAACCTTCAAGCAGGAAGTGCCAAAGTTGCGTGCAGCTTTGCTCGATGTACAGGATGACTTGCTGCAGAAGAAGGAGTTTCCCGTCGTTATCCTGATCAGTGGCGTCGATGGCAGCGGCAAGGGCGAAACGATCAATCTGCTCTATTCGTGGATGGACCCGCGGCACATTTCAACGCTGGCGTTTTCCGCGGCCACCGATGAAGAGCGCGCTCGCCCCTACATGTGGCGCTACTGGCGCGCTCTGCCGCCGAAGGGCAAGGTGGGGATTTTTGCCGGTTCCTGGTATTCGCAGCCGATTGCCGACCGCATTGCCGGCACCATGCGTCGGCCTGATATGGATCAGCAACTCGATGACATCAACCGTTTCGAGGCCATGCTGGTTAACGAGGGCGCGCTGGTCCTCAAATTCTGGTTTCATTTGTCCAAGGATGGTCAGAAGACCCGCTTGAAGGCGCTGGAAAAAGACCCACGCACGGCCTGGCGCGTCACCAAGCAAAGTTACGAGCGCCTGAAAACCTACGACAAGCTGCAGGAAGTGGCGGGCCATGTGCTGCGCGTTTCCAATACCGCCCATGCGCCGTGGATCATTGTTGAAGGCACGGATGACGAATATCGCTCACTGACCGTTGGCCGTATCGTGCTTGATGCGATGCGCAAGCGCGTTGCGCAGGAAAAACGCCAGTTCGTACCGGTTGCGCCGCCGCTGATCCACGCGATTGACGAGAAAAACGTACTGACCGAACTAGATCTGACACAAATGCTGGCCAAGAAGGATTACGAGCGCGATCTGGCCAAGTACCAGGGACGCCTTTCGGAACTGGTCCGTGATTCGCGCTTTGTCGACAAGCACTCGCTGGTGCTGGTTTTTGAGGGCTCGGATGCGGCCGGCAAGGGCGGTAGTATTCGCCGGATTGGCGCGGCTATGGATGCCAGGCAGTATCAGGTTGTGCCGATTGCGGCGCCCACCGAAGAGGAACGTGCCCAGCCCTATCTCTGGCGCTTCTGGCGTCATCTGCCAAGAACCGGTCGGGTCGGAATTTTCGACCGTTCCTGGTACGGCCGCGTGCTGGTCGAGCGGGTTGAAGGTTTCTGTGCCGAGGCCGACTGGCTGCGCGCCTATGCCGAGATCAACGATTTCGAGCATCAACTGGTCAACGCCGGGGCAGTGGTCATCAAGTTCTGGCTGCAGATCAGCGCCGACGAGCAGTTACGGCGTTTCAAGGAGCGCGAGGCCACCGAGTTCAAGCGTTTCAAGATTACCGATGAGGACTGGCGCAATCGTGAAAAGTGGGACGAATACGTTTCTGCCGTCTGCGATATGGTTGACCGTACCTCGACCGGCTTGGCGCCGTGGACGCTGGTTGAAGCCAACGACAAGAACTTCGCCCGCGTCAAAATATTGAAAACGGTTTGCGAGCGGCTAGAGGCTGCACTCAAGATTGATTCCAACGGGAAATAAACGCCGCATATGAGCGACACCCCTTACGACGAGCATTTCGTCTCCTGGTTCAGGGCGGTAACGCCTTATATCAATGCCTTTCGTGGCAAAACCTTCGTCATTGCCTTTGGTGGCAAGGCGGTGGCCAGCGAGTTTGCCAAGACGCTGGCTTACGACGTCAATCTGCTGGTCAGCCTCGGCATTCGTCTGGTGTTGGTGCATGGTGCGCGACCGCAGATTGAGGAAGAGTTGCGCGAGAAGAATCTGGAGTCTATCTATCACCGGGGTTATCGGGTCACCGATGCCCTGGCGCTGGATTGCGTGCTCGATGCCGTAGGGAGTGTCTATCTCGAAATCGAGGCCATGTTGTCACAGGGCTTGCCCAATACGCCAATGGCCAACAGTCGCATCCGCGTGATTGGCGGCAATTTCATTACCGGTCAGCCGATTGGTGTGCTCGATGGTATCGACATGCAGTACGCCGGTAAGGTGCGCAAGGTCGATGCCGAGGGGATCAATGCGCAACTGGGGCTGGGCAATATTGTTCTGCTCAACTGTGAAGGCCCGTCGCCAACCGGTGAGATTTTCAACCTGCAGATGGAAGAAGCTGCCGAAGCGGTTGCGGTGGGGATCCGGGCCGACAAGCTGGTTTATTTGACCGACAGCCAGGGGGTTTTTGACAAAGAAGGTGAATTGCTTGATGAGATGACCGCGGAACAAGTGGCCGAGTTGTTGAATGGCGGCGAATGGCTGTCACCGGATATCCGGCGCTATTTGCCGTGTGCTGTGCGCTCGACCAATGCCGGTGTCGGCCGGGTGCACCTGATCAGTTACGAACAGGACGGCGCTCTGTTGCGCGAGTTATTTACCCACGATGGTGTAGGTACGGTCATTACACGCGAATCGCTGGAAAATATTCGTGAGGCCAAACCAGACGACATTGCTGCCTTGATCGCGCTGATCGAGCCGATGGAGGCCGAAGGTATTCTGGTGCATAGGCCGCGCGAGTTGCTGGAACGCGAAATCGACCATTTTTCCATCATGCTGCACGATGGCATTATCGTCGGCTGTGCTGCGCTCTATACCCATTCCGATGAAGAGGCGGAACTGGCCTGTCTCGCCGTCAGCAATGAACATCGCGAATGGGGCTACGGTGAGCAACTGATGAAGCGCATCGAGCGGCGCGCCCGCAAGAGCGGGATCAAACGCCTGGTCGTCCTTACTACCCGTACCGAACACTGGTTTGTCGAGCGCGGCTTCAAGGTTGGTACGGTCGACGACCTGCCCGCCCAAAAACGCGATATGTACAATTATCAGCGGCGGTCCAAGGTCTTGTTCAAGACCTTATAATCCGCCCATCAACACCCCCACACGGAGTTTCAAATGGCACGTATTGTCAACTGCATCAAACTGGGCCGCGAGGCTGATGGACTGGATTTTCCGCCGTACCCGGGCCCGCTGGGTCAGCGTATTTTTGAGAGTGTCTCGAAAGAGGCATGGCAGCAATGGATCAAGATGCAGACCATGCTGATCAACGAAAACCGACTGAATCTGGTTGATGCCAAACATCGCAAATACCTCGCCGAGCAGGTCGAAAAGCACTTTTTCGGCGATGGTGCCGACAGCATTCAGGGTTACGTGCCGCCAGCGGCCTGATCGACCCGACAGAAGTTCTCAACCCCGCTACGGCGGGGTTTTTATTTGGGGAGTTGCAGCAGTGCCTCGCCCATCGCGATGCATTGTCCTTGAGCGATACCCGGACTCAAACTGAAGCCTTTGGGTGCGAAAACGATAATCGTTGAGCCGTGCTGAAACCAGCCCATTTCTTCGCCCTTTTTGAAACTGGCCGAGCAAGGAATTCGGTTTGGCCCGCGATAGCGGATGTGCAGCAGCACATCAATGAAATGCAGGCGAATGCTGGCGACGAGAATGGCGGCAACCGGTACCA
>ERZ724516.2192-NODE-2192-length-11117-cov-7.893419_pt1 | contig 11117 bp, 9 predicted proteins | sample MGYA00376049_ERZ724516 | MGnify/ENA primary metagenome ERZ724516 (study PRJEB28724, sample SAMN07190886) | activated sludge metagenome | isolation source: activated sludge of sewage treatment plant in Hong Hong | place: USA: Christiansburg, Virginia | collected... | reverse complement strand
TCGGTGGCACCACTGTCCACGATCACCTCGCCATTGGCCGATTCCATGGCCTGGACAACCGCCTGCGTCGCCGGCGGACGCGCCCCGAATCGACTCTGAATGGGCAGCGCGTACAAGCCGCGCCCCACGCGCAACAGCGCACCCTCACGCAGCAGACGGGTCAGCGTCTGGTCGATGGCGGCACGGCTACCCAGATGCAGGAATTCCTTGGGCGACAGCAAGCCACCCTCGGGAAGCGTTTGGGCGGCTGACAGGATGGATTGGGCGAGTGCGCTCATGGGAGAATGCGATTGTCAGAAATATAGACTAGTTTCTGACATTCAGCAACCCAATGGCTCCGTTCAGCGCTCTAGCAAATGGGTGATCTTGGAATACGTTGACGGTATGGCACGTGCTGGCGCCTGGCTTCGATGATCCGGTTTAAAAACGCCTCTCGGCGGTTCCGGACATAACGCAGGTCTTTGGTCGTCTCCTAGAAGGCCATGTAGCGCTAAAGGAATACGCCAAGTCCAACCCAGGGTGCAAGAACACACAAATGCAAAGCGGGCAACACCCCGCGAATGGACGTCCCGCACCACAAGAGCCCGTGCACCGGGCAGCCGCCCGCGGCGCGCGGGCGCGGCAGCATGAAAGAGTGGTGCCGGTGAACTGGACTGCATCATGGCTTGCTCACGCGATGGCACGCAACAACCGGCGCAAGGCGATGACAAACTGTTCCGGTGTCAAGGGAGTGGCGGTCAATAGCCCCTGGTTTACTGTATGCAGTGCTTGCTCTATGTCCCTTGGGCTGGTCAAAAGTGCCTGTAGCCCATCGGGAGCAGAGGCCAGCAACCGATCCGCGTCCGCGGACGCCCATTCGTTGAGGGCTTGGCGCCAGATCGGCTTCCAGTGATCCAGGGCATCCTCATGGTGCAAATCCGCAAGATAGGCCATTGCCACGACGCGACCCAAGTCTTTGTTGGCGCGTTTGATACTCCGCCCCGCAAAGTGCTGACTCATGACGGCCTCGCCTACCACCGGGTGGTGCAGCACATTGGCCAGCGCCATCATCTCTGGTAAGGCGACAAGGAGGCCAAACTCTGACCGGCTGGGCTGGAACTGGGTCAGTCCCAGATACGCAAAACTGGGCAGTGCAAAGTGCCCGCTTTGGGTCTGTAGGCGACGCATGGCCTTGCCGCTGGTGTTGACTGCTGGCGCCACGGTGGGTGGAGCACCCAGCAACTCAAGGAACCAGGTGGCGTTACCTGGTAGCTGCAATCGGACGACCGCCAGGCGATCATCGGGTGTATCCGCAGTTCCCGGCAGATCGTAGCCTGGCATGGCTTGCGGCTGCCACCCCGCATCCTGCAATCTTTCCGCCACTCCTGCCGCAGACACCGTCGCGCGCGCATATGGCGCCACCATCGCGTCCACGTCCTTGGTGCGTATCACCTGGGCACGGTCGCGCAACATCTGGTAGCTGGTGGCCAAGCTGCCAACGATGATGATGTCGCCGCGCAAAGCTTCTGGAATGGCTTGTGCTACTTGCTCCAGCACGTCTCTTGGGGTTATCGGCTCGTCCATTCCAGATCCCTCAATGCATTGGACACCCCTCCGGGTGCAATATGGTTGATCAAATTTTCAACCTGATGGATGAGGCGCGCATCCCACAGGTGCACCATGCACTCCAACACATCAGCCCACACCACGCCATCGCGGGTTTCAAACAGGCTAATCGGTCTGTTCACAAAATGCACCATGACATTGGCATACGCTGTCGGCGTGTCATCGCGCACCAGTCCCGGGTCCAGTTCTGCCACGAAAGACAAGTCGGCCGATGGGCTTCCGTGCACAACGATGTCCAGGTGGGGGGCTCCCGTGATGTCTAGCGCCGGATAGTGATGCATCGCGCCCAGTACACCCCCTACTGCCACATCGCTGCGTTGGAGTTTGGCCAGCTCTCTTGCCAGCTTTTCGGGGGACCGCGGTGAACCCGAGCGATCGACGAATTTCACCGACGGGCTATCGGTCGACAAGGTCAGCCATTGCTGCCACGCATTGGCGGTAAAACCAGAAAGGCTGACACGTCGATCTTCGTCGCGGTGCAAACACGTGGGATCAACCATTTTCAAGGCCGCGTACACCGTTGGAAGGCTCGCCCCTGAGAGCTCTGCCAGTTCCGCAGTTCTCACAGCTTCCATGTGGTTGATCCAGCGGTAGAGCAGCTGGCCAACGACCGCCTCTCGCGACGACGTGGTGGGTTTTGCCATCAGAGCGTCGATGACCTTTTGGGTGAGGACGGCCAAGCATTCTTCGGGCACGCCAGGTAGCTGCGAGTCCCTTAGGTCTGCTGGGACACGCACATTCACGACCTGGATACGGTCGCGCAGATCAGGCCGGGTGACCCGCTTGATATCGTGAACCTCACGCGCGAGCCGTTGGCGTGTAAATCCACTCCCAAACAACAGACACAGAAAGTCCTTTGGCTGGCTGTCACTGTCCATGGCATAGAGCGCCTCCAGTAGCACGGAGCGCAGATCGCGCGCCGTGCGCATCCCCGTTGTCACCTGGACGATCGTGGGTTGTCCATCCCCCACATTAGAGGCGTGCCAGTCAAAGTAAGCGCTATTCATAAAGACGCATCTTTCATTTAAGGTGCATCTTAAGCTAAAGGCGCATCTTTAGCAACAACTCGTATTCACACGTAAAGCGATTCTGGAATCTCGCCTAAGGGACTGGGGCCAGTAACGTACTGTGCGATGTCTCATAGGGCCACGCCACAACGGACAGTGACCAGCTGCTCACGGCGCGGCGCCTGCAGCAGCAGGTCCATCAAGACTGGCGTGCGACGCAAGTGACGGTTATCAAGTTGCCAAGTACGCATGTTCACCCTCTCCAACTAGTCAGGCGAGTCTGTTTGCGTGCAGGATCTCAACTGGCCCTGGCCCCTCTACTGGACGGCATCGACATGGAGGGAGAACTTCAGCGCATGTCCTCGTACAAGTCAAAACAGCCCTTTTAGAACTATTTATATTACGTCGTGATTATAAGGATAATCATGACGTGTTCAAAGCACATTAATTTGGAGACGACAATTTCCTCGGAAAAGGTGCTGTTGACCGTAGGCCCACGTCCAGCCGATTTGACGCAGCCATTCCCTATGGTTGTGGCACGACCTCACGAGCTGTGGAAAAGCCTTTCCTGCGGCTCGGAAGCGCCATGTGGCGCCCTTCCCGCCCTGGCCCACCCATTGGCATGGTCCGCGCTGCCAAAAGCGCCCAAGAGCCCCCAATCCAACGGGCAGACATTGACCATGCAATTTACCCATGGCGTGATTGAGATACATGGATGCCTGAAAGACTCGTCCTATCGTTTGAGGGAGCTTCTGGACCCGATTGCGGCCGTGGTTCTCTTGGGTCCACGACAAACAGGCAAGACCACCCTGGCCTTCGCACAGAAGCAAAGCCGCTCCAATGCCCTCTTTGAACTTCCCTATGCCCAACGGCAGCTTGATGATCCAGAGGCCTTCTTCATGCACGCCCCAACCAACTTGCCATCCAGGATGAGGTGCACGCGCATGCCAGGAGTCTTCAGCATCCTGCGTGGCGTCATCGATCAGCTTCGCCGTCTGGGTGAGAGCAGCGGCCAGTTTCTGTTGTTGGGATCAGCCTCGGGCGTGCTGCTTCAACAGTCCAGTGAGAGCTTGGCGGGCCGTGTTGCACAAATTGAATTGACGCCGTTTCAAGCCCGCGAGGTTTTTGAAGATGACGTCCAACCTTCCGAACTGAACTCTCTATGGGTGCGCGGTGGATTCCCCTTGGCATGGTTGGCCAAGGATGACGCCGCAAGTCTGGCCTGGCAAGAGGCCTTCATCACGACCTATTTGGAAAAGGACATCCCCGCGTTAGGCCCCAGGATACCTGCAACCACGCTACGCCGCCTTTGGACCATGTTGGCCCACAACCAGGGTGAACTTCTGGATCAGTCAAAACTTGCGGCCGCCCTAGGCATCAACGGTCAGACCGTTGGACGCTACATTGACCTGCTCTGCGACCTCATGCTAGTACGCCGACTGCCAGCCTGGAGCGGCAACGTGGGTAAGCGACTGATCCGCTCACCCAAAGTGTTTGTGCGCGACAGCGGACTGGTCCACGCCCTACTGGGCCTGAACAGTCTCGATGCGGTACTGAGTCACCCTGTGGCAGGTTCTAGCTGGGAAGGCTTTGTCGTCGAGCAGCTCATCAATGCGGCACCTACCGCACAAGCCAGCTTTTACCGGACCAGCAATGTTGCCGAGGTTGACTTGGTCTTGGAGTTTCGCGGCGGTCAGACCTGGGTAATTGAGATCAAACGATCCTCTGCCCCGACAGTATCCAAGGGCTTTTACACGGCGGCGGCGGACCTTGGCGCTGTGCGCAAATTGTTGGTTGCGCCGGTCGAACAGCCCTATCCCATGAAGGATGGAATCGAGGTCATGAATCCGCTCTTAGCCGCTCTTTTGATCTCATTCCAAACTTGAGATTCCATTTGCGGGTCCAGGTGATGTATTGGTTGCTGATGGCACTTCGACACTTGGATCTTGGTTTAGCAAATTTGGAATCAAACCGCGATTGAGTCCAATCACTCAGACGCATCCATGGTTGTGCGCCGATAACTGGCTAACCGACTTTGCGATCACGCCCGAGTCAACCGATCCAATCTCATTCGCACGGCGAGAATATCGCCCGGCTCCCCTGCCCTACTTTGATCGGATTTGTCTGGGCTTCTCCAGCTTATCCAATCTCAAGTGGAACAATTTAATTGATGATAGAGACCCCTGATTTGTCTCACGTACGCGCCAAAGAGAGACCCTGCAGAGGGACCATGAATAGAATGCCTCCGAATAATTTCTGATCTGGATAGCGGAGTCCTCCTTTGATGGATTGCGAGTATCCACGGAGTTTCTGGAGAGAATGTCAAAGATGCAATATGCGGCGGCGACAATTCCCCGAGAAAAAAAAGGGGGGGGTGGAACCGTTCCACCCCCCCTGTTGCATAGTGGTCAAATAGCAATCAGCTCAACAACGCCTTGACCGCTTTCTCAATTTCATTGAAGCGTTTGGGGTCAATGTTTGCCAGGCTAATGAGTGCAGATTTCTTTGCTGCGTCTAGCTTAAGTTCACCCGTTTGACCGTCTTTTCCCTTGATTGAAACTTTCTTGGGGGAAGGGGGTGGAACCGTTCCACCCCCTTCTAGGAGCCTCGTCAAAACCTGAGCAGAACTTAACTTTTCCTGGGAAGAATGCAGCTCCTTGGCACGAGCAAGAATCAAATCTGGATCCTTCTGAATGGCGGGTGTTAGTAAGGTCGCCCAACGGTATTGAAGTTCCAACGGACTTGGGAAAGCTGCAATTACATCCGCCGGCAGTCTTGCCAATGCGAGAGCCTTGCCCAATTGGCTGAGGTCAATTGAAGCCGCCTCCGACAATTTGCGAGCAGAAGGAAAAAGCCCATCGTCCAGTGCTTTGGCGTAAGTAGTCCCAGTCTCCCAGGGACTCAACGCTGCACGCGCCCTGTTCTCACGATCCATCTGGCAAAAGAGCTCTGTGTCGTCCAGATCATCAATGACAGCCAAAACGTCGATTCCAAGTTCCAAGCAGGCGCGGTGTCGGCGATGCCCAAAAACCAGCTCATATTCGCCCAATGACAACTTGGAAGGGCGAACCTTAATGGGTTGAATATTGCCTCCAGCAGATTCGATTTCTTGCTTCAAGTTTGCGAAATCAGCCCCCGCGTAAGACAGTTCGTTTCGATTCGCCCATTTACTGGGTTTGATCTTCTTTGAATCAAGATGACGTGTCGCAGTCGCACCGTCAAACTCGGCCAGTTTCTGCTTCAATTCGACGTTTTCCGCCGATACCTTTTCGTCACGGAACAGAGCATCCGCGTGCATCCCGATGGCCGTCTTCGAACCCTGTCCACGGCTACCCGAAGACAAGCCAATATGGCTAAGGTCGATTTTTGCTGCCTTGTCTTTAAGCGCCATGTTGTTCTCCTATTTGACGTTTCCACGCCGTAATAATTTGCTCTTCCACAAGTTCCACCACTCGTTCATACGCGTCGTATGCTCGCCTGTAAGTCCGCGCATTGATGCTCGCCGGATCTGTGTCATAAACGGTACCGAACTCGGCACTGGCGCTGGCTGTTAATGCTGTCTTAGGTATTTCAACTGGCAAGACCATGCCGGCATATGCAGCGGTAATCCACTCGCGAACAACGCTGGAAGAAGCATCGTTCGTATCAACTCTCGCAAGCAACACGTCGACAAAATCAAAGCTCTTGGTCTTGCCGCGATTTGTTACTAGGTTGGCAGTCAGATCATTGAACAGGTTCCAGAATTGGCCGCTAGATGTGAAGTCCAAAGTGCTCGGTGGCAGCGGCATAATGAGCCCGTCAGACGCAAGCAGGGCGTTGATTGTCAAATATGACAAGGACGGAGAAGTGTCCAGAATGATTACGTCATACGCAGTTCTTGCTGCATCAATCCCGTTATTCAGAACGTTCCAGAACTCAAAAGAACCCTCAGACTTTTGACGAGAGGGGAGGGCGAATTCAGCTGAATACAACGCCAGATTGGCTGGGACGATATCAATGCCACTCCAATAAGTTGGGGTTATTGCATAGTCAATAGAAACCTCGGTACCGTAGCAAAGGCTCAAAATGGTCTGTTCATCAGCCACATCCACATCTGGAAGAAGTCCAAAAAGTGTCGTCATTGAACCTTGAGGGTCAGTATCAATGACCAGAACCTTGTGCCCCCGAAGGCTCAAGCCTTGGGCAAGGGTGACTGCCGTGGTTGTTTTTGTCACGCCGCCTTTGAAATTCGCCACTGCAATCGTTATAGCTTCAGCCTGGTCTGGCCGCATGTACTTACTGCGAATGGACCGCGCCCAGGTTCGAGTGTCTTCAAGGCTAAATTTCCGCCTGTGCCCACTCTCCATCTCACCATTTGGCAGATCACCCTTTTTGACTCGATAATCCATTTGTGCCTTTTCGAGTCCACAAACGGTTGCCACTTGATTGGTGCTGAAGGTGGGGGCACGCTTTCTCGCGTCAGGTGCCAGCATCGTGCCGCGCACGCTTTCAATTACTGCACCAACCCTAGATGAAGCAGCAATCAAGTCTTCAAGTGTTACGCGTGACTCTGGCTTCTTTTTGATTGACATGTATTACTTCCTGCTAAACGCGAAATATCGCTTGTTCCGCCAATTGTGCGTCTTTTGAGCTGACTTTGGAAGTTTTGTCTTCGGTTTTTGATGTTATCCACAGGCTCTCCACTTCTCTTTTTTAAAAAGCTATAAAAGCTTTAATACCTTTACTTAGAAATTCCTTAATGATTTCAAGTACTTATGGTACTTTGTGTGAGACAAAACCCGGGATCTGTGAGAAAAACCACGGGAAGTGTGAGTACAAGCAAGTGAGATGTGAGACAAACTAACAACCCCGAACAAGTATCAGGAATGCTCAATTGTGCGTCGTTGCAAACGTTGAAATCAGCAAATTCTAGGGAAAAGAGCAGGCCTAGACACGTGAAATGGACCATTCCAACCACTAACTGTGAGACAAATCACGGGGGTAACCGTCGAGAAAATATCCAAGTGTGAGGGAAACTATGGGGCAAACTGGCTTCTGGCGAACATCGAGCGAGCGGGCCGCACCTAGGCTTGCGTGAATTAGAGGTTCTCACAGATAATGATTCCATGAGCAGTACGGAAATCCTCGGGCCGGACAGAATTGACAAACCAGTGTCGACCTTGGCAATGGTACCCAAGACAGGAGCGATAACCAGGGTCGGTCGTCAGGCTTATACGCTGATGATGTTTGTAGCCCGCGAGCAAGGTGTCGAAGACGAGAAGACTGGCTTATTCGGTGCTCCATTGAACTCGGTCATCCGTGGCTACGACGGCTCTACTGGGTCAGTCAAAGAGTTGAAGAAACACCTGCTGTCCATGGTGACTCACGTGGTTGAGTGGCAATCTCCTTCCCCAGCGGAAACAGAAGAGTGGGGCGCTTGTGGCCTGTTGTCCCAAGTCAATCTAAAAAAGAAAAATGGTGAAAACTGGATCTATTGGGCTTACCCACCTGCACTTCGCCAGGAAATGCTTTATCCCCTGCGATACGCACAAATCCTCCGATCCACTATTGCCCAGTTTCGTTCTCACGCTGGTCTGGCGCTCTATGAAATCTGTGCGCGATACAAAGATAACCCATCGCACTTGACCAGCAAACAACATTGGAAATGGTGGCTCCCAGTATTGACGGGAAAGCCAGTGCCAAATGAAATCAAGACTGAATACCGCTTCTTTAACCGGGACACGATCAAGCCGGCCATAGAAGAGGTAAATGAAGTCAGCGAGCTTATCGTTACTGCTCACGAGTTCAAAGTTGGGAGAACTATCGAGTTCATTCAATTTGAAGTCAGGCTTAAACAGGAAGAGCCTGCCAAAAACAGCAAGGCCATCGACCTGACTAAAGTTGCCCGTGCGATTCAACTCGGTATCGATGCAGAGATAGCCGAAGACCTTTTTATTAGGCACGGAGAATTGATCTTTGCCAAAGCAATTGAGAGATTGGAGGCCCGCTTGGCAATGCCAGGGACGCCAATCCTTTCTAGGCATGCTTACCTGAAGGCGCTGCTGACTGGTAAGGCTATTGATAAGACTTTGCCTGAAGCGAACAATGCAGCTCCAGTTGTGCAAATTGTGACCAGGAAAGAAGACCCTGGCATGATGGCGCAAGCGAATCTACGTGACCGGGAAGCTGAAAAACTAAAACTGATTCGCTCTGAAATTGAAGATTTGAATCCAGCTGCAATGGCGCAACTTTTGAGTGAGCTCAAATTGAATTTCGTCGAACGCAAGATGTCCCAAGCAGCAATGAAGAGGTTGGCAGAAGGGAATTGGGAATCTGCTTTGATCATGGGTGAACTTGTGCGTTTCTATTGGAAACGCACACGTGGAACCGACTGGAGCACTCCCGACGTACTTCCAAAAGTTGAGCGAGTAGTACAAGCCGGGTTGTTCTCATAGAAAAGGGCTTGGTGCCGTAACCCAGAGGATTGGTAGGCGGCAATGGCGAGGGTTCTTGTTTCGTCATCTCCATGTAGATGATTCAGATCCTGCAGCGTGAGCATAAATTGAAGGCGGGCTAAATTAAGGAAGTAGGGGAGGGGTCTCAGCTGACAATAACCCAAGAGCCAACTCGAAATGGCGGCATTGGATAGAAAATATCTTAGGGCTTTCAGAGATACTCCTACCTCCGAATCGCATTCGATGGTCAGTTGAAATCAGACAGCCGTACTGCGGTCATTGGTGGGAGCCTGCTTGGTGCCCAATGCCGTCCTGAAGAAATCGACAAAGCTGCCACTCACGGCGCCCTGATTAGCTCATCGGCCACCAACTGTCGCAGCTGTTCAATTCCAAATGAGGGCAAGTGCCTCCCGCCGAACGTCTCCTTATCGTGACTCAACCCAGGTGGGTGTGACGTTCTGGCTTGGTATGGGCCGGCATGGCGGCCAGGCCCTGCAAAATGCCACAGGCATCTACGGCCCTTTCGGTCTGGCAGCGTTGACGCAGCGTGGCTAATTGCGCCTTCAGGTGCGTCAGTTCGCTGATGCGTTCATCCACGTGGGCCATGTGCTGATCAAACAGTGCATTGATGGCACCACAACCCTCAGCGGGCTGATCGGTCAGACCCAACAGGGTTCGAATCTCTTCGTGGCTCATGTCCAAGGCTCGGCAATTGCGGATAAAGCGCAAGCGTTCCTGGTGGGCAGCGCCGTACACACGGAAGTTTCCCGCAGTGCGGGTGGTTTCGGGTAGTAGACCTTCCTTTTCGTAATAGCGAACAGTTTCTACCGTTGTCTGGGCGATCTGGGCCAATTCACCGATTTTCATGACGGGTTCCAAATAGTTCTTGACTCTATAGTAGCTTCAGGTTGCGTAATAGGGGGAATTTATTAACAAAGCCCTTATGACCGTACACGATCAACAAACCTCCCCTGACGTCAAAAAGACGGATGATGCCGTGGGGCAGAGCGCCTGTTGCGGTGAGCACTGCGGCAGTGTGGCCATGCCCATACCCGTGGCAGGGGTCGAAAAGACGTTGTCAGATGTCGGTGTGCAAACCGCCATCCGCATCCAGCAAATGGATTGCCCCACCGAAGAAGGCCTGCTGCGCAAGAAGCTCGGTGGCATGCCCGGTGTGACAGGCCTGGAATTCAACCTGATGCAGCGTGTTCTGACGGTGACCCATGCAACCAGTACGGTGGAGCCCATTCTGGATGCAATCCGCTCACTGGGCTTTGCGCCGGAAGTCGTCGATGGCGCTTCAACGCGCGACGAACCGGCGGCCGAGCCCAACAAGCCGTGGTGGCCGCTGGCCCTGGCCGGGATGGCTGCCCTCGCGTCCGAAGGTGTGGAATGGGTGAATCTTCCCACGTGGACCGCTGCCGCATTGGCGCTGACCGCCGTGTTGGCCTGCGGCTTAACAACCTACAAGAAGGGTTGGATCGCCATCCGTAACGGCAACCTCAACATCAACGCACTGATGAGCATTGCCGTGACCGGCGCGCTGCTGTTAGGCCAGTGGCCCGAAGCGGCCATGGTCATGGTGCTGTTTACGATTGCCGAGCTAATCGAAGCCAAGTCTCTTGACCGGGCACGCAACGCCATCCAGGGGCTGATGCAACTCACCCCCGAGCGCGCCACGGTGTTGCAGACCGATGGCACGTGGGTCGATGTGGATGCCCAGGCGGTGGCAATCGATGCCCGCGTGCGCATCAAACCCGGCGAACGTATCGCCTTGGATGGCCGCATCGTCAGTGGCAAGTCCACCATCAACCAAGCCCCCATCACCGGCGAAAGCCTGCCGGTTGACAAGTCCGAAGGCGATGCCGTATTTGCTGGAACCATCAATGAATCCGGCTCGTTTGAGTATGTGGTGACGGCTGCAGCGAGCAATAGCACGCTGGCACGCATCATCCACGCGGTGGAGGAGGCGCAGGGCGTTCGCGCCCCCACACAGCGCTTCGTGGACCAGTTTGCAAAGGTCTATACGCCAGTGGTCTTTGCCATCGCGTTGGCCGTCGCCATCCTGCCG
>ERZ724516.2184-NODE-2184-length-11136-cov-3.206841_pt1 | contig 11136 bp, 12 predicted proteins | sample MGYA00376049_ERZ724516 | MGnify/ENA primary metagenome ERZ724516 (study PRJEB28724, sample SAMN07190886) | activated sludge metagenome | isolation source: activated sludge of sewage treatment plant in Hong Hong | place: USA: Christiansburg, Virginia | collected... | reverse complement strand
CCTTGCGTTTTCGTGAAGAAAAACCGGATAGGAAATCGTCAAATGTTGTGTAGTCCTGGTTGAGCCAGTGGAACTGGCAACCGAGCCGGGTATCACTGCCTACCTGTTGCCACAGTGGCAGTTCTTTTGTTTCAGGAAACAGCACATGCCAGCTGGATGCGCCCAGCTGTTCACATTGTTGCTGCAATGCATCGGCAACTGTGCGCATCAGTACAGATTCATCACACCCGACAAATGACAGGCGTGGCCCGCTTGCCGGTGTAAAGGGAATGGCACTGAGCAGTTTGGGGTAGTAGGCAAGGCCGTTGCGTTGGTAGGCTTCTGCCCAGGCGCGGTCAAAGACATATTCGCCCATTGAATGGTGTTTGATGTACAGCGGTAACACAGCGATCAACTGTTCATTATTTTCCACCAACAGATGTTGTGGCTGCCAGCCACGTGCAGCGCAGACACTCCGGCTGGCTTCCAGTGCATGCAGGAATTCATGGCGCAAGAACGGGTAATCTATGCCCGTGATACTGTTCCATTTGTTCGCGGGCATTTTTTCGATACTGTCGATAAAACGCGCTTTCATACGATGCGTTTCTGGCTCACGATCGCCAGCCATGGCTGCTGGTTACGTGGAAGTCCGGCGGGGCGGTAGTATTGATCCAGGATGGTGAACCCTGCTTGTTCGAGAAACGTTTTGCTGGTTTCGAATTCCATCCAGCAGCCGTAGCGTTCGCCGGACCAACCCTCGCTATTGCCGCGCGGATTCGAGGTGAACAGCACGCCGTTGTTACGCAAGGCAGCGTGCAGCTGTTTCAGCACACGCGGCAACTCGCTGCCCGGCACATGAAACAGCGAAGCATTGGCGAAGATGCCATCGAAGCTGTCTGGCAGTAAATCCAGGCGCAGGAACTGCTGGTGCAGCACGGTACAACCTGTGTATTCGTGCGCCATGCGACAGAAATTTTCACAGCCATCCAGGCCGATAGCACGGTGGCCTAGTGAATGGAAATAGTGCAGGTCACGACCGGGCCCGCAACCGAAATCCAGGATATCCAGCTTCTGGCCGGCAGGAAACGGCGCAAGGAATGCGGAACGGTTTTGTGAAACATCGTGGTCTTTCGTTCCGGCCCAGAATCCCTCAGCATTATTTTCATAATGCGAAAGCGTCTGTTTTTCAATCAGAACCAGGTCGCTGGCACTTTGTGGCATGCTGTTTTTTATTTGATCAGGCGAAGCGCAAACGGTACACGGAATGGTTTGCCATCAGAAGTAGCGACCGCACCCATGATGCAGAACAATACATTGCACAGCCATGCGAAGCCGATCACCAGAAAGCCCACCAGAATAATAGTGAGTATTTTTCCTACGATCAGCACCAGCAGAAAAGTAATGCCCCAGTTCAATGCTTCCTTGGCCTGGTCCTGTACGTATGCGTCGTCTTTTTTGACAAGATAGAACGCAAGGCCAGGAATAAACCCGAGCAAAGCGCTGCCGATCCAGCATAACAAGGCAAGGTTCTTGCTGTCCTGTGACGGTGGCGAATCAACGGGCATGGGTTCGGTAGATGCCGGAGTCTTGCTGTTCTCATCATTCATGTGGCTTGCTCCCTTGGGAAATATCACCGGAGCATTATGCTACTTCCTGTACAATTGTGCAGACAGTTTATCCATCCAACAGGTGTGCAATTGAAAAAAGCGGTATGTGTTGTATTGCTATCGGTTTTACTGACAGCGTGTCTAGGTGGGCTGGTGGCCCAGGCTGGCACGCAGGTGATATTGGCTATTCTCAAGCCGCTTGTGGGGTTGGACCCGAATTCCAATGGCTTGTTCCAGCAACCGGTTATCAAAAACAGGATGAAAGGTTTTCTGGGCGATTCTTATGAGCCAGTCATGCAATTACTTATGACTGCCAATACCTTGCAGGAAGAAGGCCCGCTATTTTATGTGGTTTCACGCTATACACCGGTGCCACAGTTGGCAGAGAAAGCGGGATTTGTCTGGAACTCTGATACCAACCAGATGGCCGTCATGCTGATTACCGGAGGTTCCCCTACCGTCATTGCAGAGCGCGTGTTAATTAAACAGGCCAACCAGAAAATTGCTGAGGCGGTACCGGAATGGCCTGTGGAATTACAAACAATCCTTGATGAAGACGCATTAAAAAAGAAAGCGGCAGAGGCGGCCGCTACGGCTGCTGCCAATGCGCTGGGTGTTGATCCTGCACTCATTCAAAAAACACCTGCGCAGATTGCAGAAGAACAACTGGAGGCAGAATTGCAGCAGGAATTACAGGAACAGTTACAGCAGCAAGCACCTTAGCCGGCGTAGCGGTTATACCCTGCCGCCAGCATATCCAGTGCTTGTGGCATGTCGTCGGTTTTGTCGGCAATGCTCATCATCAAAGCTTCATTGGATGAAAAAACATCTTCCCGTATCAATCCTTTATCCCGCGCTTTGGCAAAAATCGGCAGTAGCCCGATAATTTTCTGGCGAATAATGCCCATCTCCAGCGGATGTTTTGTGCTGGCGTGAGTCAATTGGTAGATGTGTAACATAAACGTATACATCAGCGTCTCTTCTACGCTGTTATCTGCAGCCATCGAGTGGATGGCATGACGCATGATGCCCTTGTCTACCAATACCTCGATAGTCACCATCTCGTTAGCCACAGCAATATATCCAGGTAACAGTGCTTTCACTTTTTCATATTGCGCATCGGCCAGTTCGGTTTTGGCTGCTACCAGATAACCCACCAGTAGGCGTTGTAAATGGGAAGCGGGGGACGTGTCAGACATGGTGAGCCTCGGGATGCTGTGTAATGCGCAATTCTAAACGATAAAAAGCTCGACCATGTTTTTACGGGAACGATTTTGTTCAGCGCATCCAGCCGGGCGTAAGTGGATGCTGGAGAATACGTTTTGCGAGTCCATCCGCCCATTGCCTCGGCCATGGCATATAAAAACCGAAGGCCATCGATACGCTGGCAATAAATACACCACCTACGAGTATATCACTCAACCAGTGCGCTCCAGCTATCAGGCGTGGTGCGATAAACAGGGAGGAGACACAAGCTGCCAGTACGCTCCAGCGATTACAGCTTTTTAATAAGAGGAAGCTGGCAACAATCATCAATACGCCAGAGTGGTCGCCAGGAAAGCTGTGGCTGGAGCTGTCTTTCAGCGGCAAGCCAGGATACATACTCGAGAGCAGGTAAGCGGGCTGCAATGTGAGTGAAGGGCTCTTGCCGCGCCATGCCAGTATCTCGGTGACTTGATCCAGCACAGTGCGCACTACCAGCATCACGATCAGTATCATGAGCAATTGCATACCAGCCTGCATACGTTGGTGGCGATTTATGATCAGGTCCGGTATCAGCATGAATGGCAGCAAAAACAGTAATGGCACGAGATCCATGATGCGCACATTCATCAGTGCCCACAGCTGGCTCCAGGCTGAAGGTGCGGCAACCGATCCGTTCAACGCAAAAAATACTGCCTGATCCACGGTATCCCACCACACTCTGGTAATGGGGCAGAGCCAGCTGCCAAGCAACAGGCAACCCAACGCCATAGACACGGAAAATCCACGGATATACGCAGTGTGTTGATCGGGTGTGGTAGTTAATATGATGGTAGCTGTCATTCCATTCTCCCTTTTCCTTTTTATTGTCCGTTTTTATTCGCTGAAGCCGCTAACCCAGTACACAATATGTTCCTCCAGCGCATCCATGTCTACCGTTGATTCAGATGTGCAACGCCCGCGTGCGGATATACCTGCAGTGTGCACACTGTTGCGATCACCGCTGACCAGAGGGTGCCAGTCTGGCAGTGATTGTTGTTGTGAAAGCCGTTTGTATGCACAGGTGTCAGGCAACCAGCGTATGGATGCCTGCAGGTTTTCCGGTGTCAGTACCATGCAGTGTTCAACATGTTGTGAACGTTCGTTATATTGCTGGCAGCAGCAGCTGTTTTCGCCTGTGCTCACATCCAGCAGGCGACAGGCAACATCGGTGTAGTAAATCTCGCCATCTGCCTCGTCTTCCAGTTTTTGCAGGCAACACAATCCGCAGCCATCACACAGGCTTTCCCACTGTTCCGTGTTCATCTCATTGAGAGATAGCGTTTTCCAGAATGGCATGGCGGTTTCCATTAAATACAAAAAAGCCCGCAGTTACGCGGGCTTAGAGATTGTATGCGATGTTATAAAACCAGAAAATGGCGGAGGAGGTGGGATTTGAACCCACGGAAGGCGGTAACCTCCGCCGGTTTTCAAGACCGGTGCATTCAACCGCTCTGCCACCCCTCCGGGTACTCTGTTGCATGACAACAGCTGCGGTAAAACAGGCGCGCATTGTAACGATGACGGCCTGTTTTTCCAAACGGTTTCCGTGTGTTGCCGATAATGGTTTAACGGTTGCCGATATTGTCCCTGTCTCCGCCGCGGTTGCCACGCGGTGGCGCACCGCTCGGGTTATTGTGTGTGCGCGCAGGTGGACGTGAAGAGGAGTGCGGGCGCGCAGGCTGCCCAGGGCGTGCTGGTTGCCCTGAGCGCGGCTGACCACCACCGGATGCAGGGCGTTGGCCTGAGCCGGAATGCGAGCCAGAGCCTGAATAGTGTCGGCGAGCTGGTTTGATGCCTTCAAACGGGTTGCGGTTCTCGTTGCTGAGCGGCTGCTGTTCGTCGCCGTTGATGCGCGGCTGTGCTGCGCGCTGACCATCCGGGCGTGGATTGTCTGACCGCGGCCTGTCTGTGCGCGGCCTGTCGGAACGTGGACGATCTGAACGTGGTTGATCTGAACGTGGTTGATTCGAGCGAGGCCTGTCAGTACGCGGACGATTCGAACGCGGCTGCCCCTGGCCCTGTGGTCGCGGTTGGCGGCCATTGGGGATCGGTTCTGCACGGATGCTGGGATCTGGCTCAAAACCGGGCAGTACTTTACGCTCCAGTTCACGCTTGAGCACGCGTTCAATGCCGGTGAGCAGTTTGTGTTCATCGATGCAGACCAGTGACAAGGCTTCACCTTCGGAGCCAGCGCGACCGGTACGGCCGATACGGTGCACATAATCTTCCGGCACGTTTGGCAATTCAAAATTGACAACATGCGGCAGTTCGTTGATGTCGATACCGCGTGCAGCGATATCGGTAGCCACCAGCACTTGCAGTTTGCCCTGTTTGAATTCAGCCAGTGCCTTGGTGCGTGCGCCCTGGCTCTTGTTGCCATGGATAGCCATGGCAGTGATACCGGATTTATCCAGCTGCTCAGCAAGACGGTTGGCGCCGTGTTTGGTGCGTGTAAATACCAGCACCTGGAACCAGTTGTTGTCCTGGATCAGCTTTGTCAGCAGTTCACGTTTGCGCTCGCGATCCACCATGTAAACACTTTGTTCGATCAGGTCTGCGGCTGCATTACGGCGCGCGACTTCAATCAATGCCGGGTTGTTGAGCAAGCCTTCAGCCAGTGCCTTGATCTCGTCGGAAAACGTCGCGGAAAACAGCAGGTTTTGCCGTTTGGCAGGCAATAATTTCAGGATGCGCTTGATGTCATGGATAAAGCCCATGTCCAGCATGCGATCGGCTTCATCCAGCACAAGAATCTCAACGCGCGACAGATCGAGTGTCCGCTGTTGCACGTGGTCGAGCAGGCGGCCAGGTGTGGCGACCAGGATGTCGCAATCCGTGATTTGCTTGATTTGCGGGTTGATGCTCACGCCACCAAACATCGCCATGGATTTAAGGCGTGACTGGCTGCCGTAATCGCGCACACTCTGTTCAACCTGCGCTGCCAGTTCACGTGTAGGCGTGAGGATCAGGGCGCGGATGCTCTGGCGGGTACGGCCTTCAGGTGCTGGACGGGTGGAGAGCAGTTGCAGGATGGGCAGGGTAAATGCCGCTGTCTTGCCTGTGCCGGTTTGTGCCCCGGCGAGCAGGTCGCCACCGGCCAGTACGGCGGGAATGGCTTGTTTCTGGATGGGGGTAGGTTCGGTATAACCGCGATCATTGACGGCGCGGACGAGCGTGTCGGCGAGGCCGAGAGAGGAAAAAGACATAAAACTCCAGGGTTGGGTGCCTAATAAAAGGTTCAGTGCCGCCCGGGACAGTCTTAATCTCCGAACAGCGTGCGCATCTCGGTTTTCACCTTGCGCGGTTTCTTGGTTAATTGTGTTTCGCAAGCAGGCTGCTGGGCAGGCTGGAACAAGACACGGTAGTTTCCGGCAGGAATATCTGCTTCAGGGATCAGCCAATGCTGCTGTGAAGCCGGATGCTCCGGGATGACAAATTCCATGACCGCATTCGCCTGCTCATCACACAAGGTGATGTTTGCCGGGAGGGCAGGCGGGTGGCTGATGTTTCCATCAAGTGTTTCGGCGTCTATCGCGATGCCATCAATTACTACGAAGAGAGCATTACCGCGATGCCGGATAGTCATGGGGCAGTGATCTGCCGGGGCAGGTGTCGGTGGGCAAGTGCGCGCCGACACAGCAGGCAGTGGAGTAAGTATAGCCCCATTGGGAATGAATTGCATGAAATTGAATAGCTGGAGGTGTTCGGCCACAAACAGGAAATGGTCGCTCATCGGTGGGAAATACAGCGCCTGCCGGCGGAAATCGCCATCCTCCAGCCAATACTGGTAGCTCTCGCTGAATTTCTGGGCCTGATGCTGGATCGCCCAGACAACCCGATAACTGCTGGCATGGATGCCGAGTGAGACGACAAGCAATGTTGCGGCCAGTGCAGCGCGCTGTGCAGGTTTTGAGGATAGCTCGCATAGCCATACGAGTGTCAGTAAGACAAAAGCCACGGAGTACATCTTGTAGCGTGATTCCAGCACGGCACTGGCTTCGCCAGTCAGCAAGCCGCGCGTGATACTGGCAATCACGGCTGATACCAGCAGGAAGCCTGTGATCGTCAAAACCAGTGCATGGCGATTACCGCTGCGCCACGCACAACAGGAAAATATCACTGCTGTACCAGCGCCAACTGCGATAGCCAGCATGACATGCACCGGCGAAAATACGGTGCTGCCCAGAAATGCAAATACAGACAGTATCGGCAGGGTGAAACCTGTATCCAGCAATGAAAAAATTGTAGTGGCTCTGGCGGGCGATGGCATGCCATAAACATGGTGTGCCCAGCCGTAAATAGCGACAGCAGCCACTGCCATAATTATCCAGATGGAAATGTAATGCCTTCTTGTTGGTTGCCAGTGCGCATCCAGAAGCAGCACCAGCAAACCCAATGGCCAGACCAATATGCCGTTGCCTTGCGAAAATGTTGCGAACAAGGCAAACGCCAGTGCGATCCCGAGTTTGTGCCACCTGAGCAATGCAAAAAATGTAGCTACTGCAAACAGTAGTACTGCCTGATTGGAAATCGCCGTCATCGCCTTGAACGAGCTGTCCCAGCAATACAGGTTGATATAGCCGATTGTGATGGTAGCGAAATAAAACGGTCGTCGGCTGTTATCAATTGCTGTGCCCAGCAAGCAAGCGGTAGCGACAATAATCAGGTGGCCGATCAGGATGAGGGGATAAAAACGGATTTCACCCAGCAACTGGTATTGCGTGAAGTAGACCAGATGACTGAAAAAAGTAATGTGTTCATTATTGGGGTAGAAAAAAGCCCCGATTTTCTGCAAAGGTGTATGCGCCAAGGCGAGTTGCTTGAAAAATCCGAATACATCGTTGAGGTCATCAAATTTTGGTGTGCTATCAGCCAGCTGCGTGACAGTGAAAGCATAGTAGGCGATACATGTCGCTGCCAGTGCGTACCACCAGCGTGAAGACAAGTACCTGTCTACGTGAAGAGACACTCGGGTGACTGTCAGTCAAAACGCGGCGCGCGTTTTTCAAGAAAAGCAGTGACCGCTTCAATATTTTCGGCGGAGCCTACTTGTCTCATCATGCCGGCCATTTCCAGTTCGCGCGCCTGGTTGATGGCGGCAGTATGGGCCTGCATAAGCGTGCGTTTGGTTTCACGGAGTGCATTGCGCGGCCACTGCGCCATCTCTGCGGCTTTCTCCAGTGTTTTTGGCAGCAGCTCGTCATCGGAAAACACGCGACGTGCAATGCCGGTTTCTATGGCGCGTTCTGCGTTTATCCATTCTGCCGTAAATAATAACTCAGCAGCTTGTTGGTAGCCGATGTTGCGTGGCAGGGTGTAGCTGCATCCGGCTTCTGGTACTAACCCGAGATTCACAAAAGGTAGCCGCATTCTCAGGGATTCACCCACATACACCACATCGCAATGAAACAGTGCTGTCGCCCCAAAACCAATCGCCACGCCTTTGGCTGCAGCGAGCAGTGGCTTATCCAGCAACATCATTTCATCCATCATCACTTCAAACGGTGGTTTTTCGCCAGGTTCGCCAGTGAGATCCGATAAATCCACGCCGGAAGAAAAATCCTTGCCCGCGCCTGTTATCACTACAACAGATACTGCATCATTGTTACGTGCTTCCACCACGGCATCGCGCAATGCAAACCAGCCTGAGCGGTTGAATGCATTTTTCTTTTCAGGACGATTAAAAGTAATGGTGCAAATTCGTTGGTGGATATCAGTTAAGATCAGACTCATTAAAAATGTCCCTGTTGCTGGATGGTGGCTAATGTTTCATGGCAACTGTCTGCAAAAGATCGTGGTTGCCAACCGGTCATGTTGCGAATCTTGCTGTCGTCAAACAGGCGTTTGAAAGGTACGGGCACTGGAAGGCGTAAAGCTGGATGAAAGCCGCCACTGCTTGCCCAGATATTGTAGAACTCCCAGAAGTCGACGTTGTTGCCGCCTACATTCAGTGCTTCGCCAATGGTTTTGTCGATGGTAAGTGTAGCGCAAACTGCACGGGCAAGATCGCCTGCATACACCAATGGCAGATTCAGGCCAACGGGATACGGTGCAAGGGCTGGCCAACGCATTAACCATTCAAACCAGTATGAAAATGAATGTTGGTCAAATGCCCCGAAAATTGCGTATGGACGAATCGCTGTCATTGTCAGTTGCAGTTCTCTGGCGAGTTGCCAGCTTTCTTGCTCAGCCAATGCCTTTGAAATGGGATAAATACTGAAGCGGTGGCGCTTGTCATTGGCTGTGCGCAATGGCGCTGTTTCATCAATGGCGATATCGGATCGGATTTTCTGGTAAACACTGGCGGATGAAATAGTGACAACGCGCTGCACATGTGCATCCGCACAAGCATGCAATGTGTTACGTGTACCATCCAGGTTCTGCATGATCAGTTCGTCATAATCCGGGCTCAGTGAGACTTGTCCTGCGTTGGCAATGACGGCATCGCAACCGGCAAAGGCGCGTGACAAGGCTGTGCGATCTGCAAGGTCGGCAATGCGAAGTTCAATGCCATGGCGTTTCAATTCAGGCACCTTATCGGGATTGCGCACCACGGCGACAACATTGGCGCCTGAGGCATGTAACCCACGTACAAAGTAGCGTCCCAGAAATCCTGTGGCACCCGTCACGGCTATCGTCTTGTTGCCCAGGCTTTCCATGTTGATGTGTCTCATATCGGAATTTTCCATGACGGTTCTCGTTTATTCCCTGCCGTCAAAAAAAGCAAGAATCTTGCGTATTTTTCGCTTGTCCTGATTGTCCAGTTTTGCCTTTTGCACGTAGTGTTGATAGAAGCGCAGTCGCTGTGTGCGGGACAAATGGTACTTGGCCACTTTATCCAGACACGCCAGATCCTTGATGATGCGATGTTGCAGAAAAGGGGGGATCCAGAACAAACCGTTTGGGCAGTCAATGAGAAAAACTTTCCCGTTATTGTCTACCAGGACGTTACGCCATTTCAGGTCATTATGCGTAAAGGCATGTTGGTGCAGGCATCGGGTGATGTTGGCCAATTGGCTGCTGGTATTACTGATCCATTCGCTGTTTTTCAGTAGAGCTGATTTTTTTTTTGCCAGTGATGCCAGATCCTGTGTCTCGGGGATCGCTGCCGTGACCATAGCGCCGCGCTGAAAAATACCACGCGTGTATTGTGCACCGTGGGCAACAACATCGGCTGTGGGGATTTGCCACTGTGAAAAGTATTGGAGATTCTTCCATTCACGCACTATGCGAGGGAACCCGAGCCATTTTCGCCAGGTGTTGCCTGCATGATAGTAACGTTTGATGTAGTAGCTGCTTCCATCGACTTCCACGCGCAGGACATCAGATACCTTGTCTCGTGACACACATTCCCCGGTCAGGGAAAAGATGTTGTCCAGACTCCCGAAGCAGCTGGCTGCTCCGGGAGACAGGGTTCTGTCGGTGCTCCATGCGGTCATTGTGTAGGCTGTGAATATTTCTGGTTATTTGCCGGTGAATACAGGTTTACGTTTTTCCTTGAACGCTTTCATGCCTTCTTTGGCATCTGCAGAAGCAAATACCGGCCAGCCGAGCTGTTCTTCTTTTGCCAGGGCTTCTTTTTCGCTCAGATCCTGCTGGTTTTCACGCAGTGAGCGGGTGATCGCCTGGATAGAGAGAGGGCCGTTTTCATCCGCAATTTCGTGCGCGATTTTCAAGCCTTCTTCCAGCGCTTTGCCTTTTGGTATGATGCGGTTGATCAAGCCCCAGCTCAGCGCTTCCTGCGCAGTCACGTGACGGCCCAGCAGTAGAATTTCTGCAGCCAGTGCGTAAGGAATCTGGCGACGTAAACGGATAGTCGAGCCGCCCAGCGGAAACAAACCACGTTTGCATTCGGTAACTCCGAAGATGGCATCCTCTGCGGCAACACGGATATCTGTGCCTTGCAAGATTTCCGTACCACCAGCGAGTGCATAGCCTTCAACTGCCATCACAATCGGCTTCATAGGTTGTGCGTGACGCAAAAGAGCTTGCCAGTGCAGGTCAGGAATCTCTTTCATTTTTTCCTGCATCATTGCAGCATCGGCATCACCGTCTGGGCCGGATTTCAAATCCATGCCTGAACAGAAAGTGTCGCCTTTGCCAGTCAAAACGCCAACGCGCAGTTCCGGATCGCTATCCAGCAAGCGCCACGCGTTATACATGCCAAGAATCATCTGTGATGACAAAGCATTTTTTGCTTCAGGGCGATTGAGTGTAACGATCAGTACATGACCATCTTTTTCAATCGTGCAATTTTTGGTGCTGATATCAAGTTCTACAGCCATTTTTTTCTCCTTAAGTTAAA
>ERZ724516.2183-NODE-2183-length-11140-cov-3.430853_pt1 | contig 11140 bp, 12 predicted proteins | sample MGYA00376049_ERZ724516 | MGnify/ENA primary metagenome ERZ724516 (study PRJEB28724, sample SAMN07190886) | activated sludge metagenome | isolation source: activated sludge of sewage treatment plant in Hong Hong | place: USA: Christiansburg, Virginia | collected... | reverse complement strand
ACACCGAGTGCTACACGCCCTACATCGTCAACCGCGAGATCCTCGAGGGCACCGGCCAATTGCCGAAATTCAAGGAAGACATGTTCTGGGTGCTTCGCGGCGGCGACGAGCAACAGGCCGAGCAGTACCTGATCTCCACCTCGGAGATCTCGATGACGAACACGGTGCGCGAACGCATCCTCGACGCCGACGTGTTGCCGATCCGCATGACCGCCCACAGCCCCTGCTTCCGCAGCGAGGCTGGCAGCGCCGGGCGCGACACCCGCGGCATGATCCGCCAGCACCAGTTCGACAAGGTCGAGATGGTGCAGATCACGCATCCCGAGCAGAGCTACGCCGCACTGGAACAGATGGTCGGCCATGCCGAGGCCATCCTGCAGAAGCTCGAGTTGCCCTACCGCGTGGTCGCGCTGTCCACCGGCGACATGGGCTTCGGCGCGGCCAAGACCTACGACCTGGAGGTCTGGCTGCCGGCGCAGGACACCTACCGCGAGATCAGCTCATGCAGCAACTGCGAAGCCTTCCAGGCGCGGCGCATGCAGGCGCGATTCCGCAACGCCCAGGGCAAGGTCGAGTTCGTGCACACGCTCAACGGCTCCGGCTTGGCGGTCGGACGCACGCTGGTGGCGGTGCTGGAAAACCACCAGCAGGCCGATGGCTCGATCCGCGTGCCGGCGGCGCTGCGGCCCTACATCGGCGGCCTCGAGGTGCTGCGCGGTTGATGGGCTAGAATGCGCGGCTTCGCTCGCGGCGCGACCACGCCAGGGCGATGTGCAAGAACCAGGAAAGGTGGCAGAGTGGTCGAATGCGCCGGACTCGAAAGACGTTGCGTTTTGAGGGTCGGCGATATAAGTAGTTGATTTGATTGAAGAAAAATAGACGAGCAGTGCGGAATCTGCTCGCAAAGATTTGTAAAGATTTGGCTGGCAGGGCTGGTACACTGCGCGCCGCTGAATCAAGCAAGTGACCCGGAGAGATGGCAGAGTGGTCGAATGCGCGGGACTCGAAATCCCGTGTACGTTTTCAACGTACCGTGGGTTCGAATCCCACTCTCTCCGCCACCAAGTGACGCTTCGGCCCACGTGCCGAACTGTGTAGCGCCCGTCCTCAATCGGCGAGCTTCGCACTCGCGGTAGCCGCGGTACGCGGTGACCCCATACGAACGTCCACGAAATTCCGTTCTATTTCCAGGACGAGGGCTCGTGGCCGTCGATTCGCGTGCTCCTCTCTCGGCCCCCGCCTGACGCTACTCGGATGGCTTGATCGTAGAAGACACGGCGGTCTTGTTGAGCTGCCCCATTGTCTTCCGCGACTTCTGGATGTCCAGCCGATCTGCGCTGGTCTGCGCCTGTGCCCGCAGTTGCTTTGCTCGGTCCTCTGCTGCCCTGGCGCTTGCCTTCAACTGCTTCACTCTCTGCTGCGCCGCATCATTGGGTTGAATCTCGTCTAGTCGCATGGTGCCTCCACTTGTTCGTTGTATTTACCTGCCTCCAGAGTCCTAGGTGCCAAGCTATGTTGGAGTACGTCTTCACGTAGATGGGAACCAGGGGCGCAGTCGATCATCGGTTGGTACGATTCCACCATCGGCCACAACCAAAACGACGCCATGGCTTCACCGTACGTAGGCATACCAGAGGATCGCTGGCTAGAGCGCACCAGGGAACTCGTGGACACTCATCCGCTCACCGAGGCACTGATTCACGACGCGGCTGTCGTGTCATGGGCCCGGTTGTGGAACACCAAAGTGGGTGACGCGGAGACAGGCTTCCCCCTTGTAGAGCTTGATCCTCCCGCAACCGTCATAGGCTACTTCTTCGAAAAGATCTTCTCGAAGGAACTTGCCCAACGACTACCCGGGCAATGGCGGGGCGGCCAGTCTGGATCGGAAAAGGACCTTCACTGTCTGACCGACGACGCGAAGTCCGTTGAGATGAAGTCTTCCGGCCAGTTGGGATTCAAGATCTTCGGGAATCGCAGCTACGGCCAGAAAAACGAGAACGTCGACGCGACCAAGAAGGACAAGTCGGGGTACTACATCACCATCAACTTCCACAAGCAGTGCCTGACACTTTTGCGCTTTGGATGGATCGATGCCGACGACTGGCAAGCGCAGAAGTCAGCGACTGGTCAAATGGCGGGTCTGCCCGACTCCGTGTACAGCGGGAAGCTGCTTGTGATTCGCGGCCCATACATGCTTCAGGCGCCAATCAAGTTGATTCCAGGAGTGGGTCCAAAGGCGTTCGCCGACCTTGCCCACCTTGGCATACACAGCATTCACGACTTGCTCACCCGCTCGGTCGGCGATGTCCCTGCGAAGTACGCTAAGCACTGGAAGAAGGCTCGAACGATGTTCGACGACCTACTCTAGAACAAGCTTCGAGCGTCTTCTTGTGCGGCTCGAAGCCGCTCAGAGGCGATTTCGCAGTAGTCCTTGCGCAGTTCGAAGCCGATACAGAAGCGACCTGTACGAAGCGACGTGTCTGCGGTTGAGCCGGAGCCCAAGAAGGGATCAAGTACCACGCCGCCAGCAGGTGAGAAGCCTTTCACTGCTCGCTCCACCAGATCACGCGGAAATTGCGCCGGGTGCGGCATTCGCTCCTTCGATGCCCGGCCCTCCCCAGACGTCACCTTGGCGATCTGCCAGACGTCTGACGGGTTCTTTCCGATCGTATTACAGCGAAGCTTCCCCTTCTTTTTCTGGTTAGGGTACGCGACATCGGGGTCGCGTATGTCATCCAGGTTGAAGGTGTACTGATCGCGAGACTTCACGAACCAAAGCACCTTTTCGTTGCGAGGTGACAGCGAGAACTTGGCTGCTACTCCAGCGCCGTAGTTCCAAACGATCTCTTGGACCAGGAAGAACGGCGTCTTGTCCCAGAGCAGGTACGTGAGGGGTAGGTTCTTGGCACGACCAGGAAACTCTACGTACCCAAGGTTCAGCATGAAGGAGCCATCTGGCGCTGTTACGCGATACAGCTTGTTCATCCAAGTGCTACACCAGGCCACATACTCGTCCAGCGGCAGCACGCGCTCGTATTCCTTACCTATGTTGTATGGCGGAGAAGTGAACGTCAGGTCGACAGTCCCGTCAACAAGTTGATCCAGCAACTGAACGCTGTCGCCGTTGTAGATCGCGTACCGCTCTCCTTGGGCATAGGGTTTGCCCAGCCGCCGCACGATCCCTTCGAACCGCGCTCGCTGGCGGTTGTCATCGATCGGTAGGTCGTCGGAGACCGAACTTCGATCAACTGCGATGCCGTGGGTCTCAGGGGTCGTGTCGCTCATGGAAACCTTGCTGTAGAGGTAGTATTTTATGTGGGCCTGGTCATCGCCCAGGTCGCGGGTCTCATGTCTGCGGTTTGTCTGGGAGCGGTGTGAGGCCGCTCCTACCGACTGAGACCCGGCACGCCGATGACGTTGCCGCGCCCAAACTGAGCCTCCAGCTGCGACCTTGCGTTGTTGGGACTCTGAGCCGTGACCTCGACCCAGACGGTCATCGTGCCCGTGCCACCGGCTCTGGCGACACGGACACAGCACCGGTAAGTGTTCATGCCCCTACCTCCGTTCACTTCTTCTTCGCGAAGCCCGCACGGAGCGAGCCGCTGACCTGCTCGATCTGAGCGTCAAGCTCACCGGCCTGGACCGCTTCCTTGACGGCTTCCAGCGCAGCGATCAGGTCTTCCATGCTGCCTACCTCGATGGCGTTCTTGCCCTTGGCAAGTTCGATGGGCTTGGAACCGTACCGCAAAGCCAGCATGAGCTTGCCATTCGCGGCCTTCCACCACCACTGCTTCACGCGGGTTGCGGATTCGACCTGCTTTCGCTCGCCAGATTCGCCGTCTTGGGCGAACTTCACGCGCTTTGCGGCGTAAACGTCGCCAGTCATCGCCGCTTTTGCGCTGGCGATCTGGTCGGTGAGCTTCCCAGTCAGCTTGTTGCGACGCAAGACCATCGGCGACTTGCGCTCGGCTTGTGCGTTGACCAGCTTGAGTTTCGACAGTGCGCTCATTCCTAACTCCTGTGTTGAACGTGTAGGACAAGTGTGCTTTCGGTCAGCGCCCGAGGTCGACCGGAATTTGCCACCGCATTTCAGGGCTCAAAACCAAAGAATCTGATAACTACATATATGCGCATCACGTCCGACGTCATCAGTGAGTTCCTGAATCAGCAATCCCACCGCATCACGCATGTGGTGGTTGCTCATACGAGGTACACCACCTTTGAGCGGACTGATGGGGGCATGGCGCGCATCGTTGAACTTGCCAAGAAGGACTGCGCGCACTTCCGGAACTGCTTCAACCGTACGCTGTATGGCCGAAGGGCCATGAAGCACCCGGACCGCTTTCAGCCACTTCTCATCGCGACCCTTGAGGGCTCACTGATCAACACCGACCGTGACTTGACGCTTCACTACAACTTCGCCATCGGCAACCTGCCAGACGAACTGGGTGACGACGACTTCATGGCAAAGCTGCGGGGGTGTTGGGTTGCTCGCGCAGGGCAGCGAGATGACATCTGGTTCAAGAACGTGGCAGGCAAGCCAGAAGACGCCAGCGGCTGGATCGGCTACATCCTGAAGGAAGCAAGGGAGAAGGGGAACATGGCAGTTTGGGACTTCGAGAACACGCAGATCCCGTATGCCGCATTTGACGCGTGCTGATGGCAGCGCAGATGGTTCCCGGATGCGGGCAGCAGTTGCCCGTAGTGCGATAGCTATTCCTGAATGTTCACGAAGACCAAGCAGGGGAACGGGACAGCAACAGCAAGGCAGGCGCTGACGCAGCAAACGCCCCTACAGCACGCGATCGGGACGCGCCGGATGCTTGGGTAGCGAGACGCAGCAACGAACGCTTGTAGGGCATCGGGCAGCGTGGCGAAGCGTGATGTGGGAAGAAGACGACGACGCTGGGGCGTGGGACCAGGAACCAAAGCTAATAACTATTTGATGTGGTCTCTGACGCAGCGCGTTGATCTACATGGAGATTCGCGCAGTGCCGCATTCCGGTCGACCTGCGCAAACAAAGAAAGCAAACTTGATCGCATGCCAATCGTTGGTTTGGCGGAGGGACAGCAAGATGGGACAGGCCAAGACACTGACAGAGCGCGAGCTGAAGCGGGTGCTCGAATACATCGCCGCGCACAGGCACTCTGCGCGCAACAGAGCGATGGTGCTGCTGACGTACTACGCCGGACTCCGAGTGAGCGAGGTGGCGGCGCTGAAGTACAGCGACGTGGTGGCAGCAGATTCCACGATAAAGGCAGAATTTCAGCTGGCGCCAGAGCAAGTCAAGGGTGGACATGCCCGGACTGTGTTCGTCAGCGAGAAGCTGCGGAAGGAGCTTGCGGCCTACGTGAAGACGCTGAAGCGCCGCGACCAGGAGCAGCTAGCGCTGTTCCGCACGCAGAAGCGCGATGGCTTCTCATCGAACACCCTGTGCCAGCACTTCCACTGGCTCTACAAGCGTGCCGGCGTTGAAGGCGCGAGCAGCCACAGCGGCAGAAGGTCGTTTCTGACCAACCTTGCGTCCAAGGGGGTGGGGGTGCGTGTCCTGGCGGCGTTGGCGGGCCACCGCAACATTGCCACAACGATGGTTTACATCGATGCCGGAGATGATCAAAAGCGCCGTGCCGTCGATCTAATCTGATGGGGCGGCCTTCCTGGGGCGTGTCACCACGCCCTTACTCTCCGCAGCGAGGAACTCGTCCGACAGTCGGTCGCCATGAGTGAGCCACCCGTCACCGTACTGTGCCTGCTGTGACGCTGCCCACTGCTGTCGGCTGGCAAGTTGCTTGCGGATGGTCTCGGGATCCCCGCCAGCGGCCTCGAAGTACGCCTGCTCCACTGTCGCAAGCACGTCTTCGGACTGGGGAACTGCGGCGTAGAACTTGATTCGATCGGCCTCCACCTGTGCGAGCACGAGTACGCGCGTGAAGTCGTTCCATTTCAGTCGGTGGCGTTGGTTCTCCGAAAGCACGGAGACCGTAAGGAAAGGGTGTTCGCGATCAAACTCAAGCAGGTCGGCAGTAGCGGCCCGTGCTTCAGCTCGCGCAGCTGCCCGATCCGTACCGCCGGACTTGGCCTTGACGGCAGCAATCCGAACCTTCTCATACCCGCCTGCGTCGGTGATGAACTGTGGGTACGCCGCTGGCGCAATCTTCTGGGAAGCGGCGTACTCCATCGAGCGCGAGTACAGGTGAACTTGCTTCGCGTCGAACTCGGGAAACACGCACTTCACGATCAGTGAAGCGGCTGGCGTGTCGCGATGCGTTGTCACTCCCGTTGCCTTAAGGCCGCCGCGAAGCGTCTCGTAAACCTTGCTCCGGTTAGTTTCGGCTTCTGCCAGCAGGTAGTTGGCGTATACGTCACGCATTAAGGCCTTCACGGCCTTTCGGCCTGGTGCGATGTACTTGGCGTTGATGGCAAACGCTTGCTTCCTCAGCTCCATGATCGGCGTGATCACCCTGCCGAGATCAACGAGCCTGCTCATCTCGCCTTGCGTCCAAGTTGCGACAGCCGGGATCCCTGTGAGCCGCGTCACGTCTTCCGGTGTGTATACCGGCTTCCCCTCAGCAATCAGCTTTGCGACTTCGGTGGCCTTGCGTTTCTCCGCATACTGGCTTAGAGCAAGCGAAACCCTGTCGGGTGATGGGCCATCTGTGTCGGTTGGTGTCGGAGACACACTGCCACGCTCTCGGTCCGTGGGTGTAGGTGTAGTCGACAACTGGTCGTCAGACGACGAAAGTCCTGCTTTGGAGCGTTTGGGCATAGTCGGCCTGACTTGTTACTTTAAGCAATACCGCTCAACCCTGATCGACCTTCAGCAGCCCGACTTGAGTCAGGTCGTCGGCCAGTTCTGCTACTTGTTGGCCGCGGTGCCATCTACGCGATGCCGGGGTGGCTCGGTGCTGCTGCCGAGGTCTGCGTATTGACGAATCAGCTTGGTTAGCTCAGCGCCTTCTGCGCCAGCCAACTCCTTGGCGAACATCTGTGGCATGAGGTGGCTGTAGTGAAGTGCGATCATTGCGGGGCTCGTTCCGCACTGCTCAGCCAGCACTTCTGGTCGCACGCCTTCAAGCAGTTGGAGCGTGATGTAGGTGTGCCGCAGCGAGTACAGCGTGCGTCTGCCGCCTGGGCCGCGTTCAAGGCCCAGTCGCTTCAGGAGGACGGTGAAGTTTCGCCCCAGTTGATCGGTGGTCGACCCGTCCGGAAGTCGAAAGACGAGGGGGTTCCAATCGTCAGGGACGCCCTGTTCGGAGTCTTCGCCGTCGTGCGACCTCGCGTGTAGGTCAAGGATCATGTCGAGTACGGCGCTGTTTCCGACGACCTTTCGAGGTCCGGTATGTAGGGTCGTCTTTCCCTTTCGGACATGGATCAGCACATGACCGTCACGGATCTGGATGTCGTTCCAAAGCAGGTTGTCCATCTCAGTGCCCGGCCGCAAGCCTGTGTGAACGGCAACGTTGAAGTAGAAGTAGAGGAGTTCGCGGATGTCCTTGGTATGGGGCGTTCTGCTCTCGTTGATCCAAGGCTGAAAGCCTTCCCGGATCTTGGCCACCTCGTCGGATGTGAAGTAGTCGCGCCTCGTCGCGGCAGAGCCTGACGCCACGGACAGTCCCGGTATTTGCGATGGCGTCATCCATTTGCGGATGACGGCCTCATCGAAAACTCGGTGAAGGGCTGCGTTGTGGGTCTTCAGTGTTGATTGCGCCGGGACGCGGCCCAGCTCCGTAGCGCGCCACTTGTCAAACTCGGCCAGCTTCTCGTAGTCGATGGACGTGATGTGTGTGCGGTCGAAGTACGGGATGTGATACCGGCGCAGAACCCACTTGTAGTCGGCAAGGGTGCTGAATCCCTTCGATGAACTCGGCAGCCGCTCCATGCGCTCGATTGCCAATTCGGCAACGTCCTTGAAAGCCTTGGTCTGAATCGAGATGCCATGGGCGTGCTTGATCTCGCACTCCGCCTTGACTCGAATGGCGCCGGTGATCGCCTTCGACTTCTCGCGCTGCCTTGTGGTGCGAGCGATCCACTTGCCATCGATCTTGAAGCGCGCCAGCCAGACCTTGCTGTTTCGCTGAAGGTAGATGTACAGACCTTCCTCGATACTGTGCTTCTCAATGACTTCGTTCATCGCGCCTACTTGCTTGGCTGGGCAAAGCGCTATTTTCGCAAAGAATTTGTAAAGTTGCGATCTATGCGTGTAGTGCGTTGATTTATAACGTGTTTTATTGGCGCACTACTCTCGAAATCCGGTGTCCGGGTTCTCCCGGACCGAGGGTTCGAATCCCTCCCTTTCCGCCAAGGTACGAAGACGCCCGCTCCGCGGGCGTTCTTGTTTCCGGACCCGCTTGGGTCCGGCGCCGCGCGGTTGCACAATGCCGTCGCCATGCCGTCGCACCGCTTCTCCTGCTGTCTGTTGTCGGCCACCGTCGTGATCGCCGGCTGCGCGACGCGGGCGCGGGATGTCGTGCCCGTGGCAGCCGACCCCAGCGAATTCACCACCTGGACCTGCGGGCGTGTGCAGGACGAGATCGACGGCGTGCAGCAGCGCGCGGCCGACATGGCCTATGCGGTCGATGAACGGGCCGGCAACAACTTGGTCGCCCTCGGGGTCGGTGTGGCTATCTTCTGGCCGGCCCTGCTGGCGATGCGGCCCGCCGGACTGGAGGCCGAGGAACTGGCGAGGCTGAAGGGCCGCTACGAAGCGCTGAGAGACACTGAACGGCAGCGCGCTTGCGCGCCGGTGTCGCGTGCGCTGTCTCCCGAGCAGGCGGCCCTGCTGCCCATCGCCGTGGGCGAATGGCTGGTCTACGAAGAGCGAGTGGTGCCGCGGGGCGCTTTGGTGGAGAAGCGCTTGCGCGTGGCCACGCTGCAGCGTGACGAGATTGCCTACGCGTCGGCCGCCGGCGCGGCCGCGGGCTGGAAGCAGGACCTGGCCGGCAATCTCTGGTCGTCGCCGCAGGGCCAGCTGCTGTGGCATCACCTGCTCAAGCGTGACCTGGTTCTCGGCCAGGTGCTGGACGGCGAGTTCCAGCTCGAAGGCGACCCGCTCACCCGGGCCCGCGTGCGCGGGCAGGTGGTGGCCGTCGGTCAGCAGAGTGTGGCGGGCCGAAGTTTCGATGCCGCCGTGGTCGAGCTCTTTGGCGATGCCATCCGGTCCGAGGGCAGTGCGCGGCTCGATGGGGTCATCGTGGTCGACCGGCGCAGCGGCGTGCTGCTGCGGCTGGACCTGTACAGCGCGATGGCACCCTTCTCGATCCAGCGACGGTTGGCCCGGGTGGAACCCGGCTCGTGAACCATGGGTCCGCCAGGCACTGCCGATGTCACGATTCTTTACCGCTGCCGCATCGATGCGATACCCCCTGCCGCCACCATTCATCCATCACAACTGCTGTCCTGAAGGAGCTTCGATGAACACCCTGCTGCACAAGCGTCACCTCCCGCCCGTGCGCCTGATGGTTGCCACGATGGTGCTGGCGGTGGCCAGCGGCCTGACCCTCACGTCGGCACAGGCAGCGCCAGGCCGCGAGATGCACGGCGGTCATGGCGGCCCGGCTGGCATGGCCGGCGGTCCGATGATGGGTGGCCCGCACATGGTCGAGCGCATGCTCGACGTCGTCAGCGCCACCGCCGAGCAGCGCAGCCAGATCAAGGCGATCATGGACAGTGCGCGCGCCGACACCAAGGCTCAGCACGAGACCCTGAAGGGCCTGCGTGAGCAGGAGCTGACGCTCTTCACCCAGCCGACCGTCGATGCGCGCGCTGCCGAAGCATTGCGCGCCCAGCAGTCCGGGGTGCATGATCAGGTCAGCAAGCGCATGCTGCAGGCCAAGCTCGAGGTCAGCCGCGTGCTGACGCCGGAACAACGCAAGCTGCTGGCTGACCGCATGAAGGAGATGCGTGCCAAGATGGGCCAGCGCCAGCCGGTTTGACTTTCTTGCTTTCTCGGGCAGATCCCTCCTGCCTTCGATGACCGAAGGCTTTCGCCCCGGCGCTCCAACGGCACCGGGGCGGTTTTCGTGATAGCGGAACCCACGTGACACCTCGCCTCCTTCTGATCGACGACGACAGCCGGCTGACCTCGATGGTCGGCGACTACCTGCGCCGCAACGGGTACGAGATCGACACCGCCGGCTCCCTGCAGAGCGGCCGCGAGCGGTTGCGCGCCGGCCCGTACGACGCGCTGCTGCTGGACCTGATGCTGCCCGACGGTGACGGGCTGGACCTCACGCGCGAGCTGCGGTCCGACGCGCGCACGCGCCGCCTGCCGCTGCTGATGCTCACCGCGCGCGGCGAGCCGATGGACCGCATCGTCGGCCTCGAGATCGGTGCCGACGACTACCTGCCCAAGCCCTTCGAGCCGCGCGAGCTGCTGGCCCGCGTGAAGGCCCTGCTGCGCCGCGCTTCGCCCGAACCGAGCAGCGACGAGGTACTGACCTTCGGCCGCCTCGAGATCGACCTCGGCGCGCGCCATGCCCGGCTGGACGGCAAACCCTGCGACCTGACCAGCCATCAGTTCGACCTGCTGGTGGTGCTGGCCCAGAGCCCCGGCCGTGTGCTGTCGCGCGACCAGATCATGGACGCGCTGAAGGGCCATCCGCTGGAGGCCTTCGACCGCAGCATCGACGTGCACATCTCGCGCATCCGCGCTGTGATCGAGGACGACCCGAAGACGCCCAAGCGGGTGCTCACCGTGCGCGGCGCCGGCTACGTGTTCGCACGCAAGCAGGATGCCGACGCCTGAACGGCCACGGCGGACCTGACCGGCCGTGCGTTCTCTCTACCTGCGCATCTACCTGACGGTGGTGGTGGCCCTCGGGCTGTTCGCCCTCGTCTCCGGCTGGCTGGTGCAGAACCACCTGGAGCAGGAGCGGGCGCGCCAGCGATGGGCCTTGCGCGACCGCGTCGCGGCCTGGGTCGAACTGCTGCAGCGCTCGCTGCCGGGGCCGGAAGCGCCTGAAGCCGAGCAGGCGATGGCGCTGCGTGACTGGTCGGTGCGGCTGCGCCTGCCGATGGCGCTGGACGATGCCGACGGCAGGCGAATCGCGGCCTCCGAGGTCTATCTGAAGCGTGAGTCCGAGGACGCCCCGGGGGGGCGCCGCCCGCCACAGGCCATTCGGCTGGACGATGGCCGCACGC
>ERZ724516.2182-NODE-2182-length-11148-cov-3.947985_pt1 | contig 11148 bp, 7 predicted proteins | sample MGYA00376049_ERZ724516 | MGnify/ENA primary metagenome ERZ724516 (study PRJEB28724, sample SAMN07190886) | activated sludge metagenome | isolation source: activated sludge of sewage treatment plant in Hong Hong | place: USA: Christiansburg, Virginia | collected... | reverse complement strand
CGGCAATTTTCCTGATTTCAAGGCGTCGACCGCAGTGTCTAGTGGAAGTACGTTGAACCATGATCCTACCCATCCCATAATTTCATTAAATCGGGCTGAATCGGGTTCGTCCGGAAAGATGGAATCGGGAACGGCGAGCACACGATGAAAAATGAAAATATTGAGCCGATTACGTGCAATTAGACTAAAGGAGGCTTGAATGGGGGTCATGTTGATCGCTGTGGCAGTGCTAAGCTTGTGCAGGTTGAAGTTGATTACTTTCGTCTCGCCATGCTTTCCTATTTAGCCATCGGCGGGCGACTACGACCATGATCAGAATGTTATAAGGAAGATCGAAGTAGGCTAGGCTGAGGAAGGCTCCGCCGACCGCATAGCCGATTAGACTGACTTGGCACATAGCCCCCAGATGGGAGAGCCAAAGTGTTTCCGGCTGCAATGTTCCTTCTTTGCGAAGTTTTCCTGCTTCTCGCCAGACGAGCCACCACAACAGAAGGAAAAGAAATAGACCGATAAAGCCATGTTCACCCAATACCTGGAAATAAATGCTGTGGGCAGCATGAACATCTTCCGGAATTGGGGCGTAAATTGAAAAAATTACAAAATTGTATATATTGAAACCGCCACCAAAAAATCTGTCCAGTGCAAGGTTCCAGGCCATCCACCATGCATTGATGCGCCCCATTGCCGAGGCATCGTCCTGATACTCGCCGATAGTATCCATTCGACTGATCCACTCTGTCGGCATGAAGGCAATCATTGCTGAGCCCAGTATGGTCATTGCAATTAGAAGCCCTATTTTCTTGCCGCCATACCACCACAGTGAGGCGGCCATGGCGACGATGGCTACTAATGCACCTCGAGAATGACTGCCTAAAGCAGCTGCGGCACACAAGACCATGGCACCTGAGATGGCGTGTTTCCCAAGTTTTGTCGTTAGCTGAAGTTGTAAGAAACGGAATAGTGGGATGATCAGGATCAATGCCAAAGCCAGTTCGTTGTTGCCTTCGATGAAGGTATTGCTTGGCCCCCAAACACGGTGCGCGCCACCTGTTATCAGCGTGAATAGCCCTCCCTTTATGCCGAAATAGCCAACTGAGCCAACTACCACCCAAATGAAGGTAATTAGATGTTGCTTAGAGTGCAGCAGGACCAGCGTAACCAGTACCATGAAGTCAATTTTTTCTACTCGCTTCCACATGTCGATACTGCCCTCAATATCGAATGAAAACGGGAGGGTGATACATATCCAGAGCATGAATGCCAATAACACTTTGCTCTGAATGGGCATGGAGAAGTCACGCCTGTCCTTTGTTACCAGCGTGCCGATCAGCGTGCAAATAGCTATGGAAGCTGCAACTGGCATGGTGCTCATTGCCCAAGTTAACGCATGTGGATTCATAAGGCTGATCCAAGTCCAACCCATGATCCCAACCCAAGGTCGGCGTAAGGCGTAGAGGCAAATACCAAGAATTATGACGGCGAGTGCTATGTCACGCATGTTTCGTCTTCGTGTTCATACCGAACATAGTGCGGAAAAGGGCTAGCTGTGCTTCAGAAGTGGCTGTCCAACTAAAGTTTTCCGCATAGGCACGCACCTTGGAATGCCGAGGATAATCAGTAACGATCTCCCAATAGGCCATGATGAGTGATTCTACTGTTCTGTTATTCATCAAGCGACCGGCAATCGGGCTAAGAACGATTTCCGGAATGCCGCCAACGGTTGTCGCAATGACCGGAGTGCCACAAGCCATTGCTTCCAGTAGGACATTAGGCCAGCCTTCGCGGCTTGAACATAAAATCAGGATATCGGCAGCGCTGTACCACCATTTCAAGTCCTGGTTATCGACATGGCCAGCAAACCAAACACGGTTGGAAAGGCCGAGTTGTTGCGCTTGATGCTCCAGGTTTTCACGTTCAGGCCCAGTACCCGCAATAACGAGATAAGTATCTTCAGGGAGCTTGGTCAAGGCATCTATGGCGATGTGATGACCTTTGAGTTCAATGAGGTTGCCAACGGATAGCAAGATTTTTCTAGCGGCAGGCAAGCCGATTTTGTTTCGGGCTTCTGACTTATTCTCTGGACGGAATCGTTCAAGGTCGACACCATTTCTGAATATTTTTAATTTGTCCCGAGAAACCCCCAACTCAGCGAGTTTTTCGACCAAGAAGCCCGATACACCGATGGAGGCGGCAGCTTGCGCTGCCGTTTCGAGGATCAGTTTCCTTGGGTAGGCAAATTCAGCAATGAGATTGATATCCGAACCTCGCGCCGTTACGACAAACGGTTTTCCCAGTTTTTGGGCAATGATGCCTGCTGCCACGCCATCGGGGTAGTAGTAGTGGGCATCAATCAGGTCAAAATTGAAACCTTCTGCCATTAGTCGCTTGATTGCAGGGAGTGCCCCATTCGCCAAAGCGCGTGGTGCAGCGTTCATGCCGATTTTTGGCAGGAGAAAATAGCGAGGGTGAATGACGTCGATTTGGTTTCGTGTTTCTCTGGCCGGTGTTGCTGCAAATTTCGCATAGGTTCCAAGCCGCGCTGATGAAAATGGAAACCACGGCACGGGTGCAACGACTTTTGTAACGACTTCACCGGTTTTTAATAGTTCTCTCAGTCGGGTTTCAACAAATATTCCGTGATTTGGCCTTGCCAAACTTGGGAATAATGTCGAGAAAAGAAGGGTTTTGATTGGACCTCGCATGTCGTTTTGGGGGGATTAATGCCTGGCGTGTCCTGAAGCACGGTATTTTTCAACAGTGTTCAAGCAAATCTTTTCAAAGGCTTGAGCAGCTACTTGGTGACCAAAATGGGCTTCTACACAATTCCTGGCATTTCGGGATAGCGATTCGCGCATCAACTCATTGCGAAGCAGCATGACGATACCTTCAGCCTGCTCATCGGCTGAGTCACGAAGGAGGAAGTGTTCATCAGGAACAATATCAAGACCCTCAATGCCGATTGCCGTCGAAACCATCGGGCAACCCATTGCCATTGCCTCGAAAGCCTTGATCCGCGTTCCACCACCGATACGTAGTGGAATGACAAAAACATGGGCGTTTTGAACATAAGGGCGTACGTCATCGACGAATCCGGTAAAACTGACACCGGCGAGACGACTGCCACGGTCAACCAGAAAATCGGGTGGATTTTTACCGACAACGATAAATCGGGCTTCGGGAATTTCCTGCAATACGAGCGGCCAGACATCATCAAGAAAATGTTTGACGCCATCGATGTTGGCATCCCAGTTCATTGAGCCGGTAAAAATTACCGTGGGAGGTGTTTCTGGAGAAATGAGTGGCGAGGGTTGCCAATGGAAGAAGTCAAGGTCGACGCCGGTCGGGATGTCGAATACATCGCTCAGCCGGTAGTTATCGCGCATCATCTGCGCATCACGTTCAGAGACCGCAATAACTGAATTGAAGGTTCGTAGGGCCTCGCCCTCAAAGCGCAGCATCTTTTCATGTTGGGATGACCAGATGCGTCGCATGATGGGGTTGGTCGCTTGCTGGGCATGGCGCCCAAATATTTCTGCCTCAACGTTATGGGTGAAGCAGACAGTGGCTTTTTTCAATGATTTTGGTTTGAGAATTGCAGCGTGAACAAAATCGAAAACCACCAGATCAAACGTACGGTCGGAAAGACTTTGCGCCAGGAATTGATTGGCCGATGGGGTGTTGTCGGCGGCAACGTTGACGGGGATTTCCCGGAAAAGATCGAGCGCCCGTTGCCAGCGGGGTCGTAATTTTTGTGATGGCCAAGCCTGAAAAGTGTCGGATACGGTTTTGATCGACGCCTCCCAACGCTTTTCCTGGCCGGCTAGAGCAGGGCTGAGGAGGGTGATATCGAATGCCCCCCCTTTGAGCCCCCGCAGAATATTGGTGGTGCGTATCTTCCCGCCGGCATCGGTCGGAAATAGAAAAACAGGTGAAATGAAGGCAAGCTTCGGCTTTTTCACCAGCAGATTCCCTCATATTCGCCGGCAGGCGCTGCCTGAATGTCGGCATACCCGGATAGATCCACGATGCGTCGGCCTTTCGCGTTGGCGATGATGCTTTGGCGTGCTGCGGCATCGGCGTGACCAATGACGATGATTTCTGCTTTTTCAAGGGCGGCTTCCGGTGTCTCGCTTAGCAGGCGGTCCAGGTGTGGAATCTCGCGTTCGATGAATTCCTTGTTTTTCCCCAGCAGACGGCTGATCTTGACAAAGTTGTCGTAGATTGAAATATCAAACCCTTTGCCCAAAAGGCGTTCCGCGAGAACGACCAGCGGGGAATCACGCATGTCGTCCGTGCCGGGTTTGAAAGCCAGTCCAAAAAGCGCCACCTTCTTGCGACCATCGCGGGCGATGATGTCAAAGGCGCTGTCAATGTGGGATTTGTTACTGTCCAGCAGGGTGCTTAAGGATGGAATGGATACATTCATTTCCTTGGCCAGCGTCAGGAATCCTTTGACCTCTTTGGGCAGGCATGATCCGCCAAAGGCAAATCCGGGTCGGAGGTAATAAGAGGAGATATTGAGTTGTGTGTCTTGGCAGAAGATCTTCATGACTTCCCGTCCATCGAGTCCGCAGGCCTTGAGTACTGAGCCAGCTTCGTTGGCGAAGACGATCTTGAAGGCATGGAATACATTGCACAGATATTTGACGGATTCGGCAACACGACAGGAGGTGCGCACCATGATGGCGGGCAGGCTGACGTACATTTTTTCCATGACCACGTAGCCGGTCTCGTCCAGACTGCCGATAACCGTTTGCGGTGGGTTGTGGAAATCCTTGACTGAAGTGCCTTCACGGAGAAATTCAGGATTGAATACCAGAGAAAGGCGGTCACCTACTTTCCGACCTGCCGCATTTTCAAGAATGGGGAGAATTCTCGATTCGGTGGTGCCGGGCTGAACGGTACTTCGCAGAACAACCGTGTGGTGTCCGGGTTTATCACGAATCGCCTCACCAATTGACCGAACGACTGCATCTACGGCCGTCAGATTTGGCGTGTAGTCCGGATTGGATGGGGTGGCGACAGAAATCAGTGACAGTTCAGTATTGGCTACTGCAGTCTTGACATCCTCTGTTGCACACAGTTTGCCGGCCTTGACGGCGGCTTCGATGAGTTCATTGATACTCTCTTCGACGACGGGAGATTGTCCCTCATTGATCATCCGCACTTTTTGCGGATTGATATCCACACCAATGACCTCGTGACCGAGTTCAGGCAGGCATGCGCAGGAGACAGCGCCCACATAACCAAGACCAAAAACGGAAATCTTCATGATATTTCTCCCTTATAAGTAGAAATCGTGGGGTGCATTTTCACTATCAATCGAGAGTGTCTGAATCAGTTGTCACCAGTCTATTGGTGGTTTGCTACGCCATCGTCCAGAACGCAGCGCATGAATGCGTCGTACATCAGCAGGGTCCATAGCGGTGTGCTGTGATCGCGCGCCCCGGATTCATGTTGATCGACAATCTGCCGGATTGTGTCCTGGTTAAACCAGCCGGATTCGGCCATGCGTCCGTTAAGCAAAGAGTCGCGAACACGCTGGCGAAGTGGTCCCCGGAACCAGCGGGCAAGCGGGACAGCAAAGCCCATCTTGGGCCGGTAGAGCACATCGTTAGGAAGTAAGGGCTCCATCGTCTTTTTCAGCAAGTATTTGCTTTCGCTGCCACGCATCTTTTGTCTGGATGGCAGGGTGCCTAGCCATTCGACCAGTTTATGGTCCATCAACGGCTCACGTACTTCCAGCGAGTGCGCCATGCTGGCACGGTCGACCTTGGTATTGATGTCGCCGATCAAGTAGGTGTGAAGGTCTATGTACTGAATGAGGCCAAGCGGGTCATCCGTACCGGCTTTGTTGGCGTGCCGTTGGAATACCTCAATGGCGCTGTAGCCACCGAGTTCAGCGTGGAGCTGGCTACTGTACAACTGCTGCCGGGCCGGATTTCGGATCAACGACATGCTATGGAAATAGCCCTCGACGGAAGTCCGGGCGATGCCTTCGAAGGTCGTCTTGGCGCGGAAGACGCGCGGTGCCCAGTCGGCTTTCGGGTAGAGCTTGCCGAGTGTGCCAAAGACAGGGCGGCGTAGCCCGAGGGGCAGGGCAGAGCGCATCTTTTCTTCCATCAGGTGCAGCTTGTAGCGACGGTAGCCTCCGAAACTTTCATCGCCGCCATCGCCGGAAAGAGCGACAGTGACGTGCTTGCGGGCGAGCTGGCAGACGCGGTAGGTGGGGATGGCGGAACTGTCGGCGTAGGGTTCGTCGTAGAGTCGTGCCAATGTGTCGATCAGGTCGAAGTCGTCGCTTTCGACGATGTCGAGGTAGTGGTTGGTTTTGTAGCGGTCGGCCACCATTTTGGCGAATTCCGACTCGTTGAACTTCGGGTCGGAAAAACCGATGGAACAGGTGTTGACCGCTGTATTCGAGAGGCCGGCCATGATGGCGACGACGGCGCTGGAGTCGACGCCGCCGGAGAGGAAGGCGCCGAGGGGGACTTCCGAGATCATGCGCAGCTTGATCGATTCTTCCAGGCGATGCGTCAGTTCGGCCTGGGCATCGGCATCGCTGATCGGGTTGTCGAGGGTGAAGCGAACATCCCAGTATTCGCGCGGTTCGCCGACCGGTTGACCGCGGCGCAGGAGCAGGGTGCAGGCGGGGGGGAGTTTTTTTGCCTGCTTGAAGATGGCCCGCGGTTCGGCAACGTAGCCTAGGGCGAAATATTCTTCGACGGCGCAGGGGTCGATGTCGCGCTTGAGGCCGCCATGGGCGAGTAGCGACTTGAGCTCCGAACCGAAGAGGAGGGAGCCGTCGTCTAGCAGCGCGTAGTAGAGCGGCTTGACGCCGAGGCGGTCGCGGGCGAGAAACAGGGTTTCACGATTGCGGTCCCAGAGGGCGAAGGCGAACATGCCGCGGAAGCGGTCGACGCAGCTTTCGCCCCAGGCTTCCCAGGCGTGGACGATGACTTCGGTGTCGCTGCGGGTGTGGAAGACGTGGCCGAGCGCCTGCAGTTCGGGAATCAATTCCTGGTAATTGTAGATTTCGCCGTTGAAAACGACGCAGACACTGTTGTCTTCGTTGTACAACGGCTGCTGGCCAGTGGAGAGATCGATAATCGACAGTCGGCGATGGCCGAGGCCGACACCAGGTTCGATGTGCAGGCCGCCTTCATCCGGGCCCCGGTGGAATTGTGATTCATTCATGCGGTGAAGCACGCCACGATCGATATCGCGCTTGCCGCGGGTGTCAAAGATGCCGGTTATGCCGCACATGGGGTGTCCTGTCAGTGCCGGGGATTTGCACCGGTGGGGTGCAGAAGTTTGTCGTAGGTGCCCTGGTAGGCTGCTACCATGGCTGTCATGCTGAATTTTTTCTCGACCAGGTTACGTCCAGCCAAACCCATGTCTTTGGCGATGGCTGGCTGGCAGGCAAGGCGGACGATTTCCTTCGCCATGATCCCCGGATTGTTTGACGGGATGATTTCACCGGTTTGACCGGCGGCGACGAGATCGGCGTTGCCGCCCACATCCGTTGCAATCACTGGCAAGCCGGAGGCCATGGCTTCAAGGATGGTGTTGGAGATGCCTTCAGCCAGTGAGGGCAGGACAAAGCAATCGAGGCTGCGCATGATCTCCGGAATGTCGCTGCGTTCACCGGGTAACCAGGCCAAATCAGAAACACCGGCAGTTGCCAGTAGCTGTTGGCATTCATTTCGCAACGGACCCTCACCAACCAGTACCAGCCGTAACTGCCGTTTCAGCGATGGCTCGATTTCCAGTGCGCGAATGAAGGCCCGGGTGAGGGTGGGCTGATCCTTGACGGCTTGCATGCGGCCTACGGTGCCGACCAGCCAGCAGTCTGGTCGGGCGAATGGACAGTCTGTGGCCGTCTCGTTGCTTGAGCCGGGATGAAAACGTATTGAATCGACACCGTTGTAAACCTGCAGGATGCGCTTGTCCGGGATGTGAATCTTGGTTTTCAGATAGTCGGCCAGATCGCGGGAGAGAGCGAGGTAATAACTCACGAAGGGGCGATAGAAGCGTCGAACACGCTGATAGGTGACATTGGAGCCGTCCAGGTCGCTGACATCCCGGCCGTGCTCGCCATGAATACGGACTGGAATGCCGGCAAACCAGGCGGGCAATTGCACTTCCAGGGCTGCCAGGTTACGGCTGTGAACGATGGCCGGGCGCAGCTGGCGAAACAGGCGAAAGAGCTTGGGGAATAGCTTGATGCCGTGGCCCGGCGCCTTGTTCAGGGAAATGAACTGAACATCGTCGCGCTGAATGCGTTTGCGGAAGTCAGTTACTTCGGTCAAGGCAATAACCGCATGGCGATAGCGATCAGCCGGCATGTGGTTGATCAGATTGACGACGCCATTTTCCAGTCCGCCGGTATCGAAGCGGTACATGACGTGGGCGACGAGCGGACGCGGATCGTCTCTCATCGCTGATTACGCGTCGTTTGGAGTAATTGATTGATCTGGCCGGCTGCCTGATTGGCGAAGGCCGGCAAGGATTCACTCGCGGTTGCGACAGGGGCGTACATCATGATGACTGCCGAATCGTCCCCCTTGCCGGCCAGGCGGGATAAGGCCGTGTAGAGTTTGGCTTCGATATCGGAACTGGTGAGCTTGCCGTTGATCCAGTACCAATGCCAGACGGTCAGGCGGATCTCTGCCGGGTCTTCCTTGCCGAGAAGTTCGGAAATACGGATGCTTGCCGGCAGGTTGTCAGCTTGAGTTTCTCCCTGTTTTTTTGATACCACGGACCAAGTCTTGTCGTTGCTGACCGCCAGGGTATTGGTCGAGGTGACCAGCTTGCGGTCGTAATTCTGGTTGCGGTAATACCCGATGTAGATCCCTAGAGGCTTGCCATCCTTGATAAAGGCTTGGTGCGCTTCGGCTGACGGGTTCGCAAAGGCTGGTTGCCATGAGGTAAAGACGGGGAATGGTTGCCAGGATTCCGGTGTTTCCAGGTGGGTGAAGGTTGGCGCACTGGCCTGATCTGCCTTGTTGATGGCCATGAACGCAAGCGGGCCGATGGCGGCCAGTATTGCGATCGCCAGCGCAGCTGACCAGGCCTTTGCCCCGGACGTTGCAATATTGGAACCCATTGTTTCCGGGACATTCTTCCGCTCTGGCGGTTCTTCACTCCAGCGCGCACCGATCATGAACATGACCATGATGACGATTCCGAAGAAAACCCAGCCGTAAATCAGGTGATCGACGCCGGCCGCCAGTTTGTTACCGGAAAGGTGCCCAAGCATGACGATCATGTAGGCGCGCAACCAGTTGGCGATGACGGGAACAATGATGGCGACAGCGATAAAGGCAAGGCGACGACGCAGGGAAACATAATTCAAGTAGGCGAAAAGGGTGCCCACGGTGACCGAAGCAATGATGTAACGAATACCGCTGCAGGCCTCAACAACCGACCAATTACCTGATGGGATCACGAATTGCAGCCCTTCCTGATAGACAGGGATGCCGCTGCTGCGCAATGCAATCACCGTGAAAGCCGCGGTCCACTCCATCAGCTTTGGCATCATGAAGTCGCCGATGGGGACCGAGAAGAAAAGGAAGGCCAGCGGGAAAGCGATGCGTTTGCTGACTTGCTTGCCCAGCAAGGCCATGATGGATAGTACCAGCGTGGCGACGAGCGTTAACTGGGTCAGGGCATTGACTGCGGTCAACTCTCCCAGAAGCCAAAAAATCGTGGTCAGAACGACGGGAATGGCAAACAGGAACGTGGTTTGAGGCTTTTCAGCAAGAATATCGGCTCTTTGCCGCCAGATGAGCCAGAGCGTAATGGGTGGCACGATGAAGGCATGCGCGTAGGTGTCGGACCGTGCCCAGATGGCAACCATCGCGCTAGCGGTGTCCCAATACCAGAAGAGTATCCAGCCGATCAGGGCGAGTAGAAGCGGCAGCGCTTGCCGCCAGGCTGAGGCGTAGGGAGAGGGGTCAGTATTCACGCTGGCTTCGGCAAATATTGGTCAATGATGCTCATGTGAGCGGCCCAACTGTAACGTTCCATCACGCGGGCGCGGGCAGCCTTGCCAATGCGTGTTGCCGATTCCGGGTCACGCAGTTGCGCTTCGATCTGGTCGATGAAATCTGCGGAGTGCCTGGCGGTCAGCAATTCGGATTGTTTGTCGGCATCGACAGGTTCGGCGCATTCTGTGGTGGCGATGACCGGTCGCTCCATTGCCATGGCTTCCAGTATCTTGTTCTGGATGCCGCGGGCAACACGCAGCGGGGCCACCACGACGGCAGCATGTTGCAGATAGGGGCGGACGTCCGGGACAGTTCCGGTAACGGAGACATGATCGCTCGTCAAGGCGCTGACTTCCTGGGTGGGGCTGCGGCCGACAATATAAAAGCGTGCTCGCGGCTGCTTTTGCAGCAATCCAGGCAAAACTTCCTTGGCGAACCAGGTCACCGCGTCAATATTCGGCCAGTAGTCCATGGCGCCAGTAAAGACAACAGGAATTTCGCTGCTGGCGTAGGGCGATGGACGTTGCGGATCAGGGGAAAAATAGTCGCTATCGACCCCATTGCACATGGGTTCGACGCGTACCCTGCATTCGGGGGCTTGGCTGGTGAATAAGCGGGTCTCGGCTTCCGTAACAAAAAACGAGCGTGTGGCTTGCGCTGCCATCGCACGCTCGTAAGCCAGCAGAAACTGTCCTTCGCGCTTGTAGAGCCAGGACATGGGCCAGCGATGCTTGGGCGCGTACTGTGTCCATTTGGCGGAATCGACGTCGACAAAATCAATCAGAACGGGCAGCCGGGATTTATCCTCGATGTACTGCGCCATCGCCGAGCAAAAAATAACGGCTGCATCTATTTTTTGTTCACGACAGGTTTTGTCGACCCATGCCTGAAGATTGGCGTCGCGGTAATAACGAATGGTGAGTGGCTCGCCGGCTAGCAGGCCATTCAGGCTGCGAATTTTTGCCTGACGGGGTTGCAGTCGGGCGACGTGGATGCCGTCACACATCTTTTGCAGCGTGGCGATGTGCTGTTCGTCTTCCAGATCATCGATAAATGTGCCGAGAAAGACACGATGGTTCTGGAGCAGATGCTTGAGCAGATTGTATGAACGTACCTTGTCACCCTTGTTGGGCGGGTAGGGCAGGCGATGGACGAG
>ERZ724516.2177-NODE-2177-length-11157-cov-4.819852_pt1 | contig 11157 bp, 6 predicted proteins | sample MGYA00376049_ERZ724516 | MGnify/ENA primary metagenome ERZ724516 (study PRJEB28724, sample SAMN07190886) | activated sludge metagenome | isolation source: activated sludge of sewage treatment plant in Hong Hong | place: USA: Christiansburg, Virginia | collected... | reverse complement strand
TGCCCGCCGTGCAATGGAGGATGGCGGACTCCATGTCCAGCCATTGCGGCGCCGGCTGTTTCCCCGCGACGACCACATTCACATAGTTGCGGCTGCGCAGGCAGTGGTCGGTCACCGACAGGAGCGTGTTGGCGTCAGGCGGCAGATAGACGCGAATCACTTCGGCCTTCTTATTCACGACATGGTCGATGAAGCCCGGATCCTGGTGGCTGAATCCATTATGGTCCTGCCGCCACACATGCGATGTCAGCAGGTAATTGAGCGACGCGATCGGCCGCCGCCAGGAAATTTCGCGCGACGTCTTCAACCACTTGGCATGCTGGTTGAACATGGAGTCGACGATGTGAATAAACGCCTCATAGCAATTCATAAACCCGTGGCGGCCGGTCAACAGGTAGCCTTCGAGCCAGCCCTGGCAGAGGTGTTCGCTCAAAATCTCCATGACCCGACCATTGTGGGACACATGGTCGTCGGTCGAGAGAATATCCTCCGTCGAACAACGGTCGGTCACTTCAAATACCGCGCTCCACCGGTTGGAGGCCGTCTCATCCGGCCCGAAGATCCGGAAGTTGTGCATATTCAGTTTCATCACATCGCGAAGAAACAGTCCCTGCACCCTCGTGGCCTCCGTCTCGTCCGCGCCCGGCTTGACCACCGGCACGGCGTACTGCCGGAAATCCGGCATGTGGAGATCGCGCAGGATGATGCCGCCATTCGAGCAGGCAATGGCGCCCATGCGCCGGTCACCGGTCGGTGCCAGCGAGGCGAGGTCAGGCACCAGCCTGCCTGTGTCGTCGAACAATTCTTCGGGCTTGTAACTTTTCAGCCAGCGCTCTAACAACTCGACATGCCCGGGCTTATCCATCTCGCCCATCGGCACCTGGTGGGAGCGGAACGTCCCTTCCGTCAACTTCCCATCCACCTCCTTCGGGCCGGTCCACCCCTTCGGCGTGCGTAACACGATCATGGGCCAGCGCGGCCGGCGGGTGAAGCCATTGGATCGCGCGTCTTGTTGAATACGCCGAATGGTCGCCACGATTTCGTCCAGCGTGGACGCCATCAATTGATGCATCGTCGCCGGGTCATCGCCTTCGACAAAAAACGGCTGGTGGCCGTAGCCGATCAAGAGCGACTCCAGCTCATCCGGCGGCATGCGCGATAACACGGTCGGTCCGGCGATCTTGTACCCGTTCAAATGGAGAATGGGCAGCACCGCGCCGTCACGGACCGGATTTAAAAACTTGTTCCCGTGCCAACTGCCTGCCAGCGGACCAGTTTCCGCCTCGCCGTCGCCGATCACACAGGCCACGAGCAACTCCGGATGGTCGAACGCCGCCCCATAAGCATGCGCCAGCGAATAGCCCAACTCGCCACCTTCGTGTATCGAACCGGGCGTTTCCGGCGCGACATGGCTCGGAATGCCGCCGGGGAAGGAGAACTGCTTGAACAGTCGCTGCAGCCCCGCTTCGTCTTGCGAGACGTTTGGGTACACTTCGCTATAAGTGCCTTCGAGGTAGACATTGGCGACCAGTCCGGGACCGCCGTGGCCTGGTCCGGCAATGTAGAGGACCGGAAGATCCTGTGCCTTGATGATGCGATTGAGATGGGCATAGATAAAATTCAGCCCCGGCGTCGTTCCCCAATGGCCCAGCAGGCGTGGCTTGATATGCTCCCGCTTCAACGGCTGCTTCAGCAGAGGATTGTCATAGAGATAAATCTGCCCGACGGACAGATAGTTCGCCGCACGCCAATAGGCATGGATTCGCTCCACCATCTCGGGGCTGAGTGGCTGACTGACCGGTGTCATCTGGTTCATGTGTTCCCTCTTGCAGGTTCAGGTCATTCGTGAAGGGTCGTCGCAGCGCGCGCACCACGACCTTCAGGCTTGCTCACTGGTCGACGTGCAACGTCAACACCCGGCACAGGGACCGGGCAATCTGGCTCTCTTCATCAGTCTGGATCACGCGCACGGTCACACGGCTCTGTCGGCTTGAAATGATCGGGGCATTCGCTTGGTTGGCGGCGTGCTCCAGATGGATCCCAAGAAACTCCAGCCCCTTGCACATCCGCGCCCGCACGACGGCCGCATGTTCGCCGATGCCGCCACTAAAGACGACGTGGTCCAGGCCCCCCAAGGCCGCAGCATAGGCGCCGAGATACTTCTTGCCGTGATAGCAGAACAGGGCCACCGCGTCAGCCGCACGCGCATCGCGACCTTCCTGCGCAAGCAGATCGCGAAGATCGGGGCTCACTTCGGAGATCCCCAATAGCCCGGACTGGGCATTCACCATGTGGTGAAATTGGTCCGCCGTCAGGCCTTCAGTCCTGGCCAGATAGGATACGAGCCCCGGGTCGAGGTCGCCGGATCTCGTGCTCATCGGGAGACCGGAGGTCGGCGTGAAGCCCATGCTCGTGTCGATACTGACGCCATTCCGCACGGCAGCCATGCTGGCGCCGTTACCCAGATGGGCGAGAATCACCCTGCCGCGAGCGGCTTCCCGGCCGGCCACCCGTTCGAGTTCCTCCATGAGATAGGCGTAGGACAGGCCATGAAATCCATAACGCCTTACTCCCTGCTTCTCATACCGGCGCGGGATGGCCATTAATCGCGCGACCGGAGGCAGATGTTGATGGAACCCCGTGTCGAAACAGGCCACCTGGGGTGCCCGCGGATACTGGCCAGCCAACGCCTCGATCAGCGCGAGTTCCGCCGGAAGATGTTCCGGATCGTAGGGGCTCAGCCGCCGCAACTCGTCGATCATCTCCGCCGACACCACCTCGGGATCGGCATAGCGAGTTCCCCCGTGGACCACCCGATGACCGATGGCCTGGATCCCCGCGCCCTTGCCGCTCTCCGTGAGATGTTCAATCAACAGCCGTGCGGCCTCCCTATGACTCGGCACCTGTGCGACACGACGCTCCTGCCGCCCCGTCGCGGGGTCCGTGACGGTCACGATCCCGTCCGGCAATCCAATCCGCTCGATGTGCCCCGCCTCGATCCGGACCGGCGGCGCGGCCACTCGAAACAGCGCCCACTTCACGCTGGAGGATCCGGCGTTCACGGTGAGCAAGGCGGGAGCATCGCGGTCGGCTTGAGGCATGAACATCCTTTCTCCTGCGTTCACCATAGATCGACCACAGGATCAGCGCAACCGGAAAATCCTCAGGCTCACGTCCACACACCTTCTAGGGCTTCTGCCCCTGCGATCCAGGGGAGACTGCTAGGTCCGCACCGATCGCCACCGCGATAGGATAACGGATGCTCCGGCTGATCCTCAGCACCATCCTCCTCACCTTCCCCTGCATGACAGCGACGGGACTTGCTGCAACCCCCTCCGCGGAAAGCGCCCTGCTGGGTGGCACGATCCTGTCGATCGACCACGAAGCGTTGACGCTCACCCTTCTGTTGCCCACGGGAGACTCGCGCGCCCTCCCCGTCCTCAACCCTCGACTCCTGCAGGGACTAAGCGTCGGCGACCATGTCACATTTGAACTCGATCGCGAGCAGGCCATCGTCAAGCTGACGAAACTTCCGACAGACCCGGCCAACTGACCTGCCGACCCGTTCCGCCACGTCCCACGCACCTCCTCCTCTGAATAGCGGCTCCTGAGCAGCCCGCCATGCCCCTGCAGCCGTGGCCAACGCCATAATCTCCCAATACGTGCATTTGAACGGACCACCCTCCGTTTCGATTGACAAGCGGGAACGCCGAAAAATACACTGTCGTCCCTGGCAAAACAGCTGAACCTGACGCTCTAGACGTCCGACAGACTGATACTGCGAAGCCTACTGACGTTTCTTGAGAGATCTGATCCGAACGGTGAGTCCGGGCGACGTCCGATTCGGAAAAGGATAGACCCATGCGCGGGAACCTGCTGGCTGTCACGGCGCTCCTGTGGCTCCTTACACTCTTTCCCCTCCCAGCGACAGCCGATCCTCCCGACGTGGCGCCTCGCCTCCTCGCTGGTCACGCGAGCGAGATCCTGAGCCTCGCCTTCTCCCCCGACGGCCGCGTCCTGGCTACGGCCGGTACCGACCAAACCATTCGGTTATGGGACCCGGAAACCGGGCGAGACCTGAAGGTGCTGCGTGGACATATGGGCGCGGTACATGCCCTGACGTTCTCTCCTGACGGCAAACTCCTGGCATCGGGCAGTGCCGACACCTCCGTCCGGATCTGGGATCTCCGCACCGGACAGGAAGTCCGTGCCGTGACCTCCAACTTCGGCGCCGTGCGGGCAGTGGCCTTCTCCGGCGACGGCCACATGTTGGCGACCGGCGGCAATGACGGCAGCCTGCGCTTCTGGGAAACGGCCAGCGGCAAGGAACTGAAATCCGTCCGCGGGCAATTCGGCGTAGTTTACGGCATCGTGTTTTCGCCGGACGGCAAGCTCGTCGCCAGCGCAAGCAGCGACATGCAAATCCATCTCTGGGACCTGGCCACGGGCCTGCAACGCCGCGTGCTGACCGGCCATAGCGGCGCCGTGTACGCCCTCGCCTTCGCGCCCGGCAGCCAGTTGCTGGGGAGCGCCTCCGCCGACGGCACGATCCGGCTGTGGGATCTCGATGCCGGGCAGGAGCGTCTCACGCTCTCCGGCCATACCGGGGACATCTACGGCATCGCATTCTCGTCGGATGGGCGGACGCTCGTGTCCGGCGGAGCAGACGGCAGCGTGCGCGTGTGGGACGTCACAACCGGCCGCGAACGTCATCAAATCACCGGACACAAGGGCCCGGTCCGCGCCGTCGCCATCTCCCCTGAAGGTACGATCGTCGCCAGCGGCGGCCGTGACAAGGCCGCTCGGCTGCAGCCCAGCGTCCCGGCCACCATCGCCGCCAACTTGGCCGACAAGCTCAAACAGCGAGGGAATGAGATAGGAGCCATCCCCTCGCCGCCTCCGTTACCGGAAGCCGAGCTGTCGATCCGGCCGATGGATCTCGTGGCAGGCCGCCCGGTGACTCTCACCGTCTCCATCACCAACAAAGGCAAAGGACCACTGTACCGCTTCCAGGCCCGCACAAAGAGCGAGGACCCGGCGTTGAACGGCTTACTTTTCTACTTCGGGAAGATCGAGCCGGGCCAGACCGTGGACGATGCCGTGACGCTCCCGTTGCCCGCCGACCGCCCCGACGGGGCCATTCCGGTCTCGCTGGAATTCGAGGAGTACAACGGCTTCATCCCGTCCCCATTGCAGGCTGCGCTCAGTCTCAAGGGGCAGCCCCGTCCGCGTTTCGCATACAGCCATCAACTGCTGGACGATGGCACCGGACAATCGGTGGGCAACGGCGATGGTCGCATTCAAAAGGGTGAAGCCATCGACCTGCTGCTGACCGTAAAGAACGTCGGCCCGCTCATCGCCCAACAGACGACGCTCGAGTTGAGCCTTCCGGGCTCACGGGAGGCACGCCTCAGCCAGACCACCGTAGACCTCGGCCCACTCAAGCCGGATGAAACCAAAACCGCTCGCGTGAACCTGACCGTGGCGCGAGACATCAAGGTCGAGGAGCTGCCGCTGCGGCTCTTCATCCGTGAGCGGAGCCTCAACGTGACCCTCGACGAACAGCTCACGCTCGCCGTCGACCACCGGCCATCCCCGCAGATTGTCGCCACCAATAAACTGGTCGCCGTCAGCGAGCCGTCGGCAAAGATCCACAGCGGGGCAGGATCGGACACGTCCGTGATCGCCTCGGCCGCCAAGGATCAGGGCCTGTCCGTGACGGGAGAACTCGGCGACTGGTGGCGCGTCCAGATCTCGCCGAAAGAAACCGGCTGGATCGCAAAACGCGACGCACGTGAGCCTGCTGAACCGGCCAAGGGTAGCATGCCGATCCCTTCGATCACCGGCGCGCCGGTCGTGAAATTGTTCCAACATGCCCCTCCGGTCATCGCGCTTGCTTCACCCTCTGATGGAGCGGACGTCACGGTGGACAGGATTCTCCTCGCCGGAGCCGCCGCCAGCGAACGCGGCATTGCGCGCGTGGAGATTCGCGTCAACGGCCAGCTCCTCACGCAGCGCGAAACGCGTGGGATCGCCGTCAAACCGGACGCTCCGGCTGTAGAACCGAACCTCGAGTTTTCAGAACGACTCACACTGAAAGAAGGCAAGAACGACATCGTGGTCTCTGCCATCGACCGGGACAATCTGTCGACGCAGAAGGTCATCACCGTGATGCGCCAGGTGGACCGCGCCAAAGTCTGGGCCGTGGTGATCGGCATCTCGAAATACAAGACCGTCCATCCGCTCCGGTACGCGGATGTGGACGCGCAGGCGTTTTACGACTACCTGCTGCGCAATGTCGGCGTTCTGCCCGAGCACGTCACGCTGCTCCTGAACGAACAGGCCACCCTCACGAATCTGAAGCGTACACTCGGAACGGAATTGAAGCGCAAAGCGGCGGAGAAGGATACCGTCATCATCTACTATGCAGGCCATGGGGCGCCGGAGGCGGATGCCTCGGCCGCAGACGACGATGGTCTCGAAAAATATATCGTTCCCTACGACGCGGATCCGAAGGACCTCTATACGACGGGCCTGCCGATGCGGGAAGTCGAGACGATCTTCAATCGGCTGGCGCCTGAGCGTGTCATCTTCATCAGCGACTCCTGCTACAGCGGCGCGACGGCCGGCCGCACCTTCGCCACCGCCTCGCGGCGCGCCGTCGTCTCCGAATCGTTCCTGAGTCGCCTCTCCAAAGGGAAAGGCCGCATCGTCCTGAGCGCCAGCAAGGCCAGCGAAGTCAGCGAGGAACGGGAAGACCTGGGACACGGCGTGTTCACCTACTATTTGCTCGAAGGCTTGCGCGGCCATGCCGACACGGATCGCGACGGGGTCATTACCGTCGATGAGGCCTATGGCTACGTGTCAAAGAAAGTGCCCGAAGTGACCGGCCAAAACCAGCATCCAGTGAAGAAGGGTGAAGTGGAAGGACAACTGGTACTCGGGCAGGTCCGGTAATCAGCATCGCCGTTCATCATGGTCCGTCATCTAATTCGTCATACTCATACAGCGGTAAGGAGGATTGTTATGTCATGGTCATGGGCACACATCGGCGTCGCCGCGCTTGGGCTCACCAGCCTGGCGGGCTGCGCCGAGGTCGAAACCGTCAAAGCGCCGGTCGAAATCCCGTCGCGCATTTATAGCGCCAATGAAAGCTCGAATGACGTGTCGGTCATCGACGCGACGAGCTACGCTCCTGTGGGAACCATCGATTCAAAAAACCAATCCACGCATGACCTCGCCGTCTCCCGCGACGGCCGGCGTGTGTACGCCACCAATCTCGCCAGCGGCCGCCTCTCGGTCATGGACGCAGGCACGATGGAAACCATCGCCTCGATCTATACCGGCCAACGGTGCCACGTGGTGGCGCTCACGAACGACAACAAGCAGGCGTGGGTGGCGAACATCGGCGACAACAACATTTCAATCGTGGACACGGAGACCTTTCGCATTGTGGGGACCATCCCCACGGGTAAAGGACCGACGGGTCTGACCTTCTCGCACGACGGCAAATTCGCCTATGTCAGCACGCAGGGCGACAAAACCGTCGATATCATCGATACGGCGACGCATCAGATTGTGAAGTCGCTGCAGGTTGGCACCAACCCACATTTCCTCGTGGTCGGACCGAAGGGATACGTGTGGGGCACGAATACCGGCGGGACCGACATCTACGTGATCGATCCCACCACGCAGGAGATCGCCGGAACGCTGGAAGTCGGATCGAAGCCGCAACAGATCGCGTTTGGATTTAAAGGCATGCAGGGGCCGAACGTCTATGTGACGGTCGGCGGAACCAACAAGGTGGCGGTGGTGCCGGCAGACCCGAAGAACCTGAAGATTTTGGAAGAAATCGCGGTGGGTGAAGGGCCGAACGGCATCTGGGCAAACCCGGAAGGGACACGCATCTTTGTCGGTCACGACAAGGGCAACGAAGTGCGCGTCATCGACACGGGTACGGGGCAAAACATCGGCACAGTGGCCGTCGGCCGCAAGCCGATTCGGGTCGTGGTCTCGAGATAGCGGCAGCGCTAACGGCGACAGAAACGCAACGAACCAATTGAATGCCCGATCACAGCATACAGAGCCTGGAGAATAACATGAAGACATCGCTCATCATTGGCACGATATTCATGACTGGAATCATGGGAATCGTATCAGTAGCAATGGCCGCCAACGCTCCGGTGGGATGGGCGGTCAATGCCATCGGCACGCTGACCATCATCCGTGCCGACGGCGTGGAGGAACAGCTCCAGGGCCGGAAGACCATGCCGCTGTATGAAGGCGACGTACTCAAGACGGATGCCTCCAGTCAGGCCTACATTCAACTCAAGCAAGGCGTCAACGTGGCGCTGAACGAGGAAACCTCGTTCAAAATTCTTTCGCGCTGGCAAAAAGATAAACCGACCACCTGGATTCTCCGGCTGAGCCAAGGAGAAGTATGGGCCAAGACCGCTGGCGACGGGCCGAAGGCGTTCGAGGTCGAAACCCCGGTGGCCACGGCGGCGGTGAAGGAAACGGAATTCAATTTGAAAGTCCAACCGGACGGACAGAGCATCCTCACCGTGATTGAAGGCGTGGTCCAATTCGGCACCGCATTCGGCACCTGCCCGATCAGGACCAATACGATCAGTTACGGCGTGCGCGGCAAGAAATGCACGAAGCCGGCGGAGAGTGACGCAAAGGCGGCGAAATCCTGGACGACCACGCTCATTCCACCGTCGGCGCAACCGCAATAATGGAATGAACCTGCGCCGACAATCGACTGACTCACTGTGGGCAGGTGAGTCAGTCGGAGAGTTGGTCACAACGGCACAGTCGCCATCCGAACGGGACGCCTGAGACCGGCAGGAGGAGTCGGAATGAAGGCAGATCGACGGCAGTACGTGACTGCCCGCCTCATACGTGGCGGGCTGGCGCTGCTGTCTGCGGGCCTACTGGTGGTATCACTTCCCTCGCCGGATATCGGCTGGCTGGGCTGGTGTGCGCTGGTCCCGCTTCTGCTGGCTATCCAAGGGCTCCGGCCCGGTCAAGCGGCCGCCCTGGGGCTTCTGACGGGAATCGTCGCGAGCTTCGGCATCTATGGCTGGCTGTTTGAGGTTCCCAGCTTCGATGTGCGCCATGCCGTGCTACTGGCCCTCTATGTCGGAGTCTATCCGGCGGTCTGGGCATCTGCCACAACGTGGGCGCTGCGGCAAAAGATTCCCTTACTGATCTGTGCGCCCGTTCTCTGGTTACTGATTGACTACCTCCGTGGACATGCAGGCTTCCTCGCGCTTCCCTGGGGCACCCTCGCTCAGACACAACATCGCAATCTCGCCCTGCTACAAATCGCGAACCTGATTGGAGAACATGGCGTCACGTTCCTGGTTGCACTAGGCAATGCCGCGCTCGCCGCCTTCTGCCTTCGGATGGAACGCCGGTTCGCCACCGCTGCCCTGCTCATCCTCGCGATAGTCCACGGCTGGGGTGCCAGCGAACTGTTTTCACCCACGGCGGGGCGATCCATGACCGTAGCGGCCATCCAACCGAACATCCAAATCGGCGACCGCACGACCGAAGCTGGCCGCGATGCCAATCTGACCCGACTCGAACAATTGACCAGAGAGGCCGCATCCTTGTTCCCGGACTTGATTGTCTGGCCGGAAAGCGCCATCCCCGGCGATCTCGCAGACCCGGCTCTCGTCACGCGCCTTCAGCGGTTGAGCCGTGACACCGGCGTGTCGTTGATCCTCGGGGCTGCCGAAGTGGAAAAGTTCACGACGGGCGACCATCTCCTCACGATCGGACGACGTGCATTCAACAGCGCCCATCTATTTAAGCCAAACGGCACGACCTCGCCTCCCTATCGCAAACGCATGCTGGTTCCGTTCGCTGAATATGTGCCGCATGCCGACGTTATTCCCTGGCCTGAATGGCTCGCGCCCCGGGTCACGGAACTGACCCCGGGTGACGCCGGCCAGCTCTTTGCCCTCACGCCGCAGATGTCTGTTTCCGCCTTGATCTGTTGGGAAAATCTCTTCTCCCACCTGGCCAGGGAATCCGTCCGCGAGGGAGCCCAACTCCTGGTTCAACTGACGAACGATGTCTGGTTCGGGCCGACCGCTGCCCCCCGGCAGCACAATCTCATGTCCGTGATGCGTGCCGTCGAGAATCGTGTGCCGATCGTGATCGCCTCGAACACCGGGCCATCGCAAGTCATCGACGGGTATGGCCGGGTGGTCGCGACCACGCCGGACACTTTTCTGGAGTCGACCATCACCGCCGCCATAGCCATCGGTGGAAGCGGAACCCTGTACTCCCGCACCGGGGATTGGTTCGTGTTGCTCGCGCCCATCGGCGCCATCGTCCTGCACATCCTGTTGAAGCAAGTACATCCGGTACGACAAGGACGCCACCCATGGTCCGAGTGGATCAGGGACGTCCCGCGATTCCTATTCGTCTCATCCAAAACGGCTCTGAGCAGGCGTGTCATGAGACGGACAACTCCGGAAGGGTGAGCACCAGTACGATCGGAGCTACCACTCGATCGGGACAAGGAAGGATAGTCATGAAAAGAACACGTTGGGCCGCGCTGTTGTTCGTGCTATCGGCCGTGACGAGCGATGCCAACGCCGCAGGGGTGGTCGTGAGGATCTATCCCATGACCACGGTGAGTTGCCAGCTTGAATCGATTCAAGCGAAGTTTACGGCCGCCAAATCCACCTATCGCATGAGCGGACGGTGCGACCAGCACCTGAAATATGAAGACCATGTGGAAGTGATCCCTGTTCCCTGGACCTCCGAAGGCGCTTATGCTCCCGGGCAGGGCAAAGTGGAAGAAACCATCGTGCTGACTGGAGCTCCGCCTTATCGGGGAAAAATTCAAACGCGTTTAGGCTGTGTGGAAGATCCCTGGCTGGTGATGGGCAAAGCAGCCTGCACCCAGCCGGTCTTCTCTTCCGCGGGAGATGTGCAAGCGCTTGATTACATCGTCACTTATTTGCGAGGCGGCTTCGAACAAACGTTGAAACCCAACACCACGGGGTTTTCGTACGATCGCGCGGCCCTGCTAGCCCAACGACCGCGAGATCTCCAGGCGGAACAGCAGGCCCTTGCCGAAGCGGCGCGTCTCGCACAAGAAGCGGCCCGAAAGGAGGCTCAGAAGCTCCAGCAACG
>ERZ724516.2176-NODE-2176-length-11158-cov-4.998019_pt1 | contig 11158 bp, 10 predicted proteins | sample MGYA00376049_ERZ724516 | MGnify/ENA primary metagenome ERZ724516 (study PRJEB28724, sample SAMN07190886) | activated sludge metagenome | isolation source: activated sludge of sewage treatment plant in Hong Hong | place: USA: Christiansburg, Virginia | collected... | reverse complement strand
GGTATGGGTTTAGCAACGGCGTTTAAACTTTCTCAAAATGGTTTTCATGTGTTTGTTGCGGACACCAATATGGCCATGATAAAGAATATAGAGCTTAATGATGCTATCACGCCTTTATTAATGGATGTAACAGATAGAAAATCTATAGAGCGTGCCTTTAATGAAGTAAAAAGTCAGACAGACAGCCTTGCAGGTATTGTAAATTTCGCTGGGATTTTACGGGTGGGTTCAATCTCAGAAATGCCAGAAGAAATGTTGAGCCAGCTGCTGGATATTAATGTGATGGGCACCTATCGGGTCAACCAGATATTTTTACCATTACTGAATACGGATAGTAAAGGCCGCATCATTAACGTCAGTTCAGAAACAGGTTGGCAAAGTGGCGGTCCATTTAATGGTGCCTACGCTATGAGTAAACATGCTATTGAAGCTTATTCTGATTCCCTGCGTAGGGAATTAATGTTTTTGGGCATTAGCGTGATAAAGCTGCAGCCTGGTCCATTTAAAACCAATATGGTAGCTGGCATTGAAACCAACTTTAATCAGGCAATTGAAATTACTCAATACTTTACCAAGCAAATAAGTCGGGTAAAGGAAATAGCCCTTAATGAACAATCCAAAGCCCATTCGCCGAATATTATCGCATCGACTGTACTCAAAGCCTTAACCTGTAAAAAGCCGAAGGCGGCTTATTCTGTCAAGGCTGATCTGGCGCGAACTTTATTAGAAATTTTTCCTACATCATTCGCGGATTTCTTATTGAAGAAGGTTATAGGGCAATAAATTTATCCGTCAATTTGAAAAACTTGCCATGCACACTTTCAATTGTATTAATCAAAGGATGACGTTTTCGAATCAGTCGAAATTAGCAACTCGCTACAAAGACAATTATTAAGAAAATCCAATGTTAGGCGAATCGAATTCGCTGCATTAACTGTTATGCGCCAAACGAGGATTAAGCTAATGAGCCTCATCTTAATCATCCACCTTATCGCTATTGGTATTTGGATTGGCGTAGTTGGAGCAGAATTTGCGATCGAATTTGATGGCATGAAAGACGATGAATCGTATATCAGAGCATCTAAGATGCACTACCTCACAGATATATGGATAGAAATTCCGGCTTTCACGGCAGTGCTTATCACTGGATTGTTAATGTTTGTTGACTAGCGTCCAAAACTGACCCACTTAGGGGTGATGGGGGTGCGGCGTAAAACTTGGACTACTTGGAGGTAGTTCATGTATTCATATGAAGATCGCATTCGAGCAGTCCAGCTTTATATCAAGCTCGGAAAACGCATTGGCCCGACCCTTCGGCAGTTAGGCTATCCAACAAAGAATGCACTCAAGAGTTGGCATCGAGAATACGAACAAAATAGCGATTTGCAGGTGGCCTATGTGCGATCAAGGCAGAAGTATTCTGACGAACAGGCACATGCGGCGGTGCAACATTACCTAGACCATGATCGCTGTATTGCTTCAACTATGAAGGCACTGGGATACCCAGGCCGTGCAACGCTGATTGCGTGGATTGATGAACTACACCCTGAAGTACGCCATCGCGTTGTCGGTAGAGCTGCAAACGTACAACACTCCCTTGAGCTCAAGAACGCAGCAGTCATTGAACTGTGTTCCAGGACGACAAGCGCACAAGTCATTGCTCAAAGGCTAGCAGTGTGCAGGCCGACGTTGTACAACTGGAAGCATCAATTACTCGGTCGTGAGGTGCCCCTATCCATGAAACGTCAGAATGATGCAAAGCCAGTTCCTGATCAGGCAGAACTGCAGCGGCAAGTCGATTCACTGCAACAGGACATCCGGCGATTACAGCTTGAACACGACCTATTGAAGAAGGCCAATGAACTGTTAAAAAAGGGCCTGGGCGTCGATCTGCAGCTCCTGAGCAACCGGGAGAAGACGCTGCTGGTTGACGCCCTGAAACAAAATTATGCGCTGCCAGAGCTCCTTGCCGAACTGGCTCTCGCCCGCAGTTCTTACTTTTATCATCGAGCCCAACTGCAGGGCGCTGACAAGTACGCTGATGCGCGTCTTGCCCTCACCGAAGTCTTCGAGTGCAATCACCGCTGCTACGGTTATCGGCGGATGCGTGCGGCACTTGGCAAGCGCCAGGTGTTCATCTCGGAGAAGGTCGTACAACGTTTGATGAAGGAGGAGTGTTTGGTCGTCGCCGCTAACAAACGTCGTCGGTATGGATCCTATCTGGGCGAAATCAGCCCTGCGCCAGATAACCTTATCAACCGGGACTTCCAGGCTGCCACGCCGAATGAAAAATGGCTTACTGACATCACAGAGTTCCAGATCCCGGCTGGGAAGGTATATCTATCGCCCATGATCGATTGCTTCGATGGTTTGGTTGTCAGTTGGACCATCGGTACCCGCCCAGACTCTGATCTGGTGAACACGATGTTGGATGCTGCCATTGAGACGGTAGTCAACGGCAGAGAGCGGCCTGTTGTTCACTCTGATCGCGGCGCCCACTATCGCTGGCCAGGATGGCTCTCACGGATGCATAAGGCCAAGCTGATTCGCTCGATGTCGCGCAAGGGGTGTTCGCCTGACAATGCAGCTTGTGAGGGTTTCTTCGGACGGCTGAAAACAGAACTGTTCTACCCTCGGGACTGGCAAACAACCACTATTGAGCAATTCATTCAGATTGTTGATGCTTATATCCGTTGGTATAACGAAAAACGCATCAAGATCTCCCTTGGCTCACTCAGCCCCATCGAGTACCGTGAGAGTCTTGGATTAACGGCATAAACCAGTCCAAGTTTTACGCCGCACCCCCTCCGGGTCAGTTTTGAATGCGAATCAACACATCGAGCGAATGAAGCGTGCCTACGCTCAATACAGGCGAAGATGCGAAAAAGCCCCCATTTCTTTCTCCGTAAAACACAAGGCGGCCGAGGAGTTGAACCGTTTGTCTACCAATTACCAGCTTCCGATATCCACAATCGTCGAGCTGATGATTTATGAAAAACTTAATGACATTGGGGTGATGACGCACGAGCCTGTGTCAGTCCTCTTTGGGCCAACTTCGCCTAGCGTGATGAATACGGACAATACTCAAACTCACGATTGACGAGAAGAAGTGGGCGCTGCCAGAAGACACCTTTAAGACTGACTTAGATAAGTAACCGGCATGAGTCTTGTTCAATAATGCAGAGATGGAGGAGTCGCTCTGTGATTCGCCAATTCATTTTATGCGACTGGCAGTGCCGAAACGCGAAACAGGTTCCTTTGCTGGCGGATTCCGGCGAAAATACCTCCCTCCTTTGGAGTCACCTCTCACGCCACCTGCAGCAAATGAAATTGGGGGTACTATTGGGGGTACCAAATCAAGTACAGCGCAGTAAGGCGCAATAAAATGAAGGGGTTAGCGCGTTTATGCTGCTTATGATCGATAACTATGACTCCTTCACCTGGAACGTGGTGCAGTACCTCGGCGAGCTGAAAGCCGACGTGAAGGTGATCCGCAACGACGAGCTGACGGTCGACGAGATCATCGCGCTGGCGCCGGAGCGTATTGTGATTTCGCCCGGCCCCTGCACGCCCACTGAAGCCGGCGTGTCGCTGGAAGTAATTACCCGGCTCGCGGGCAAGCTGCCTATCCTCGGTGTGTGCCTCGGCCACCAGAGCATCGGGCAGGCTATGGGCGGCAAAGTCGTGCGGGCGCGGCAGGTGATGCATGGCAAGGTGTCCGCTATCCATCACAACGGCAAGGGCGTATTCGCCAACCTGCCCTCCCCGTTCAATGCAACACGCTACCACTCGCTGATCATAGAGAAAGCATCGCTGCCGGATTGTCTCGAGATCACCGCATGGACACAGCTGGATGATGGCAGCGTGGACGAGATCATGGGCGTGCGCCACAAGGATTTTATTCTGGAAGGCGTGCAGTTCCATCCGGAATCCATTCTCAGTGAACACGGTCACGCACTGCTCAAAAACTTTTTGTTAATGAACAATCCGCTCGGGATGAAGGGATGATTATCCAGAAAGCCCTGCAACAGCTCATCGAGAGGCGCGACCTCACGCAGGCCGACATGCATGCCGCGATGATGGCTGTCATGACCGGCGAAGCCACGCCAGCACAGATTGGTGCGTTTCTGGTGGCGTTGCGCATGAAAGGCGAAACCGTTACCGAAATTACCGCAGCAGCGCAAGTGATGCGCGAGCTGTCGAACAAAGTTGAATTGCGTGTTAAGCGAAAACACCTTGTTGATACCTGTGGCACCGGCGGCAGCGGTATCCCGCTATTCAATATTTCCACTGCCAGTGCATTTGTGGTGGCGTGCGCGGGAGGATTTGTTGCCAAACACGGCAACCGTTCGGTGACATCAAAATCCGGCAGCGCAGATTTACTCGAAGCAGCTGGCGTGAATCTTGACCTTGCGCCGGAACAAGTCGCGAAGTGTGTGAATGAAATCGGTGTGGGCTTTATGTTTGCGGTTAAACATCACAGCGCCATGAAACACGCCATTGGCCCGCGCCGTGAGATCGGTGTACGCACGATTTTCAACGTGCTGGGGCCGTTGACCAATCCGGCTGCTGCACCGAACCAGGTGCTCGGTGTATTCGACAAAAATCTGGTTAGGCCACTGGCAGAAGTGCTGAAAAACCTTGGCAGTGAACATGTGCTGGTTGTGCACTCCGAAGACGGGCTTGATGAAATCAGTCTCGCTGCGCCCACGTTTGTCGCTGAACTAAAAGATGGTGACATCCGTGAATATACCATCACGCCCGAATCACTCGGCTTGAAAACGCATCCGCTGGACAGTTTGCGCATAGACGATGCAACACAAAGCCTGGTGCTGGTAAAAACAGCATTGACCGACAACCATTCCGCCGCTGCAGACATCGTCGCGCTCAACGCGGGCGCCGCCATCTACGCCGCCAACCTGTGCAGCACATTGCAGCAAGGTGTCGATATGGCGCGCGACATACTGGGCACAGGCATCGCCTGGGAAAAACTGCAGGAATTTGCTGTCTTCACACAGCATGTGTAAGACGAAACGGGAAACAGCATGAACACACCGACTAACTTGAACACACCGACTATCCTGAAAAAAATCATTGCCCGCAAGCAGGAGGAAGTGCGTGATCGCCTGCAGAAAGTGTCCCTGGCCGAACAACAACAGCGCGCAAAAGCACAAACCCCTCCCCGTGGATTTGTAGCTGCCGTCGAGCGCAAGCTGAAAAATGGTGACGCGGCTGTTATCGCTGAAATCAAGAAAGCCTCGCCCAGCAAGGGCGTAATTCGCGAGAAATTCTATCCAGAAGAAATTGCACGCTCTTATGAGAAAGGTGGCGCGGCTTGTCTGTCTGTCTTGACCGATGTGGACTTTTTCCAGGGTTGTGACGAGTACCTGCAACAGGCGCGTAACGCCACTAAACTGCCTGTGTTGCGCAAGGACTTCACGATTGACCCATACCAGATCTGGGAAGCGCGTGCACTGGGTGCTGATTGCATCCTGCTGATTGTTGCAGCACTGGAAGAAACACAATTGCGTGAGTTGAATGCTTGCGCCATCGAAGCCGGGCTGGATGTGCTGGTGGAAGTACACAATACAGCAGAGCTGTTACTGGCTTTGCAACTGGACAACAAGCTGGTCGGCATCAACAACCGCGACCTGCACACGTTCAACACCACGCTCAGCACCACTTACGAATTGTTGCCTGTTATCCCGGACGACCGCATCGTCGTCACAGAAAGTGGCATCCACAGTATTGATGATGTGAAAGCGATGCGCGGCCATGGCGTGAATGCATTTCTGGTGGGCGAAACGTTTATGCGTGCCGAAGACCCGGGCTTGCAGTTGCTGGAGATGTTTAACTGATATGGTAAAGCTTGACTGATATGGAAATGCTTGACTGATGTTCCGCGTGATCACCGCCAATACCAACGGCATACGCTCTGCTGCGAAAAAAGGGTTTTTTGACTGGCTGCAAACCCGGCAAGCGGATGTTATCTGCATCCAGGAAACCAAAGCACAACGCGACCAGCTCGAACACGAGATGTTCTGTCCGCAGGGTTATCACTGCCATTATTTTGATGCGGAAAAGAAAGGTTACAGTGGCACAGCCCTGTTCTCGAAACGCAAACCGGATCGCGTGATCACAGGGCTGGGTTGGCCGTCTGCCGATACTGAGGGCAGGTACCTGCAAGCAGACTTTGGCAAACTGTCCGTCGTATCGCTGTATCTGCCCTCCGGCTCCAGCAGCGATGCCGCACAGGAAAAAAAGTTTGATTTCCTGGATCGCTATCTGCCCATCCTGAAAAAACAAGTGAAAGATGGTCGCGACTACATCCTGTGCGGTGACTGGAACATTGCGCACAAACCCATCGACTTGAAAAACTGGAAAGGCAACCTGAAAAACTCCGGCTTCTTGCCAGAAGAGCGCGCGTGGCTCGATACCTTGTTTGATGACGTCGGCTTTGTTGATGCATTCCGCGTCATCAACCAGGAAGAAGACCAGTTCACCTGGTGGTCTAACCGCGGGCAAGCATGGGCTAAAAACGTAGGCTGGCGGATTGATTACCAGATTGTGTCGCCATCACTGCGCGATAAAATCAAACGCGTTGAAATATACAAGGACGAGCGTTTCTCCGATCACTCCCCGCTGATCATGGACTATTCACTGTAGATTGTCAGGCCGCGCCAATATTGGCGTGTGACAACATCAACCATTTTGTGCCATCGGTATCGAAATTGATCTGCACTCTTGTGCGCGGCCCGTTACCTTCTACGTTGAGAATAATTCCTTCGCCAAAGATCGGATGGAACACGCGCTGGCCCAGGCGAAATTCACCGTCGCTGGTTTCTTTCTGGCGCAGGGAAGGATGCATGGCAGGTTGCGAGTGATCCCCTCTTGAATGATAAACGGGGCGCGTGACCTTGGTGCGTGGCCGCACTTCTTCCAGCAAGTCTGACGGGATTTCACGAATAAACCGCGATGGCATATTGAACGCATCACTGCCATGCAGGCGACGGCTTTCCGCATAAGTGATATACAATTTTTTTTCCGCGCGGGTGATGCCGACATAACACAGACGCCGCTCTTCCTCGAGCTGCCCCGGTTCATCCATCGACATCTTGTGCGGGAACAGGTTTTCTTCCACGCCGGTGATAAACACCAATGGAAACTCCAGCCCTTTGGCAGAATGCAATGTCATCAGTTGCACGCTGTCACTGTCTGGTTCTGCTTGTGCATCGCCAGCATCCAGCGCGGTGGTGGCCAGAAACTGGCCGAGCACCGGCTCCTCACTGTCTTCCGGTTCAAATGCCTTGCACGCCCCCACAAGTTCCTGCAGGTTTTCTACGCGACTCAATCCCTTCTCGCCTTTTTCATTGCGGTGAAAATCAAGCAAGCCACTGGCTGTTATCGCATGATCAGCTATTTTATGCAGTGGCTCTTCGCGCGTTTCCACATCCAGCCGATTGATCAACGAAATAAAGCTGCGCACAGCATTGCTGGCACGTGCTGTCATGCGACCGGTTTGTGTCAGCTCGTCGGCTGCTTGCCACAATGAACAATCGCGTTCGCGCGCATAGGCGCGGATATCTTCTACTGTGCGTTCCCCGATAGCGCGTGTTGGCGTATTGATCACGCGCTCGAACGCCGGATCATCATGGCGATTCCATATCAGGCGCAGATATGCGAGTGCATTCCTGATCTCGAGACGGTCATAAAACTTTTGCCCGCCGTACACCACATACGGCAACCCCCGCTGTAATAATGCTTCTTCCAGTGCGCGCGATTGTGCATTGGAACGGTATAGCAATGCGCAATCCCGCCGCAAACCGCCACTTTCTACCCAGGCGCTGATGCGATCAACAATAAAACGTGCTTCTTCCTGTTCATTGAATGCCGCAAATACAGAAATCAGGTCACCCTCGACACTGTCTGTCCACAATTCCTTGCCCATGCGGCCGCGATTGTTATCGATAACCGCATTGGCGGCTTTTAATATCGTGGCCGTTGAGCGGTAATTCTGTTCAAGACGCACCGTATGCACATTCGGGAAATGCTGCGTGAACCGCTGGATATTTTCAATCTGTGCGCCACGCCAGCCATAAATGGACTGGTCATCATCACCCACTGCCGTGATATAGGATTGGCCACCCGCCAGCACGCGCAACCATGCGTATTGGATCGTATTGGTATCCTGGAATTCGTCAACCAACAGAAAACGGAAGCGCTGCTGGTAATGCGCCAGCAGCTCTGGCTTGTTGAGCCATAGCTCATGCGACCGCAACAACAATTCGCCGAAATCCACCAACCCGCCGCGCTGACAGGCCTCTTCGTATGCCGTATAGATTTTTATCAGCGTATCAGTATGTAAATCTCCCGTACGCTGCAAATAACTCGCGCGCCTGCCTTCGTCTTTTTGTCCGCCGATATACCATTGCGTCTGTTTTGCTGGCCAACGGCCTTCGTCAATTTCAAGATTTTTCATCACGCGCTTGATCAGCCGCAGCTGGTCATCGCTATCGAGGATCTGGAATTGCTCCGGCAGGTTTGCATCGCGCCAATGCTGTTTAAGCAGGCGGTGCGCCAGATTATGGAACGTTCCTACCCACAAATGCCGCGCGGCACCGCCCAGTTTTTCTTCCAGCCGGTTGCGCATTTCACGCGCCGCCTTGTTGGTAAACGTCACCGCAAGGATGGCGTGGGGCGCAACATTTTCTACCTGGATCAACCAGGCAATACGATGCACCAGCACACGCGTTTTGCCACTGCCGGCACCAGCCAGAATCAGCTGGTTTTCTGGCGATGCACTGACAGCTTCGCGCTGGGCATCATTGAGCCCATCCAGTAACCCGGAAACATCCATCAGGTATTTTTATTTCTTACCGCCCTTTCCCTGACGCTCTTTCTCGATCAGGAAACTGGCCACAGACAACATGGCTTCCTGTGACCCTGTCTCGTTGGAAGACACGCGGTACTTGCCATTCACGATAATTTCCGGGGTGCCTTGCACGCCATAACTACGGACACGCGCATCTGCCTGACGGGTTTGTGACTGCACGGAAAAAGAGTTATAGGCTTTGCGGATCGCTGCATCATCAATACCGTGCGCAACAAACAATGCGGCGATATCGTTTTCGTTTGACAGCGCTTTTTTCTCGTCAATCATCGCCTTGAAAATAATCGGATGCATGGCATCCAGCACATTCAATTGTTTTGCCGCGTAATACGCACGGGAATGGACTTCCATAGCCGGGCGCCATATGGCGGGCGTCTGTTGAAAATCTACATCGTCAGGCAGTTTTTTTGCCCATGGCTCGAGTATCGCTTCAAAATGGTAGCAATGCGGGCAACCATACCAGAACACTTCATTCACTTCGATCTTGTCCGGATTGGCCGTACGGACTGGCACAGCAATCACTTGATAGTGTTTGCCCGCCTGATATTTTTCCACGGATGTTTGTGGCGCAACCGGGGCTTGTGCCTGGGCCATAAAAGGCAAGAAACTACCGATCAGCAGCAATGAGGTTATCAATTGTTTCATGTTGCTCTCCTGTGAAAAAAACGATCTAAATAAAAAAGGCGGCTCGATGCCGCCTTTTGATGCTGCAAACAAACCGTAGTTCCTCAGTGCAAGCCGGCGATGTAATTCGCCACTGCATCGATTTCGCGGTCGCTCATGCGTGCCACGCCAGAACGCATGGTGCGGGCATCGCCATCATTGCGGCGACCCTTGTCACTGTACTCCGCGCCGGCGCGGAAATCCCGCAGTTGTTTGGCAATGTAGTCTGCATGCTGTCCGCCCAGTTTGGGGAATCCTGCTGGCGCGTTACCTGCACCAGTGGGTGAGTGGCAACCGATACAGGCTGGAACACCAACATCTTTATTGCCTGCGCGATAAATTCTCGCACCAAGCTCAAGCAGTTCCTTGTCATCTTTGGAGCCGGACAATCCCATTTCCTTGCTGGCGTAATACGCAGCAATATTTTCCAGGTCCACCGTGCTGAGGTTTGTCAGCTGGCCTGTCATTTCAGGAACGTCGCGCCCGCCTTTTGCTGCGCCCTTCTGGATATCTTCCAGTTGCTTGAACAAATATTTCTCACCCAGACCCGCCAGTTTAGGGAACGTTGGGGCCATGCTGTTGCCGTCGGCACCGTGACAAGCCGCGCAGGCGGCGGTCAACGCCTTGCCCGCTGCAGCATCACCCGCCATGACAGGAACTGCAACGGCAAGACCAAGAAATAGAAGGCTTTTGCTAATCAGGGATTTCATGTATTCACCACATCGTGAAGCGTTACGGGGTTGAAACAAGGGTAACACGCAGGGGCTCTCCACCATCAAGAGTGTTCCCCTAAAAAAACCGCGGCATTATATACTGCCATCCCGCCGAACGGTAGAAAGCACCGACAGGGCAGGATAATTGAGGAATGACACTGCCATGCCCCCGCTCTCCCTGGCTGACTTTCGCCGCGCCCGCTTTGTGACCAGCGCCTCCCGTCTTGCGGAATGCCCTGCTGACGAAGGTGCTGAAGTTGCCTTTGCCGGCCGCTCGAATGCCGGCAAGTCCAGCTGCATCAACGTGCTGACCGACAACCGTCATCTGGCGCGCACGAGTAAAACGCCTGGGCGCACCCAGTTAATCAACTTCTTCGCCATCGATTACGACGCCCGTCAGCGCCTGGTTGATCTTCCCGGCTATGGCTACGCCAAGGTGTCTCACGCCACCAAAGACGAATGGCAGTTGCATCTGGAAGATTATTTGCGGCGACGGGAAACACTGCGCGGACTTGTCCTGTTGATGGATATTCGCCATCCGCTGAAAGAGTTTGACTGCAACATGCTCGACTGGGCCAAAAATACCGGACTGCCCGTGCACTGCGTACTGACCAAGGCCGACAAACTGAATCGCGGTCCCGCGCAACAGGAATTGTTCAAGGTGCGCAAATTACTGGCCCCCTGGGGCGACAAGACAAGCGTGCAGTTATTTTCATCCCTCTCGAAACAAGGCACGGAAGAACTGGCAGCCGTACTGGATGGTTGGCTCGCTATTTGACGATGCGTATGACAGCCGCCCGCTGCGCATCTTATACTGCTGGCTTATTGAACCCTGATGAACGGCCATGCTGCTCAAATTCAGCAAAATGCACGGACTCGGCAATGATTTTGC
>ERZ724516.2173-NODE-2173-length-11175-cov-3.586511_pt1 | contig 11175 bp, 11 predicted proteins | sample MGYA00376049_ERZ724516 | MGnify/ENA primary metagenome ERZ724516 (study PRJEB28724, sample SAMN07190886) | activated sludge metagenome | isolation source: activated sludge of sewage treatment plant in Hong Hong | place: USA: Christiansburg, Virginia | collected... | reverse complement strand
GGCCCGGTATCCTGACCATCGATGCGCAGTCACTGGACCGCTCGACCTTGCGTGCTGCCGGTGTTGCCGACACCACACCGGTCCACGGCGTCGCTCCGGGTTGCGAGTTCCAGCGCCGTATCCTGGGCAACGCGGTGCAGATGAATCTGGCGCAGGCGCGCGAAGACGTGGTGCAGGCAGCCCGGCAACTGGTGAGCGCGCATCCGGGAATCACGGATATCGTGTTCGAATGCACCAACATGCCGCCCTATCGGCAGGCCGTGATGGATGCCACAGGCCGGCCGGTGGTCGACATCATGACCGTATTGCAACGGGCCTGGTCAGAGCGATTGGCCGCACGCTGAAACGCGTGGGCGGCGTGCCGGCTGCGGGCATCGCCGCCGCTGCCGTATCAGCCCGCTTGCGCTTCTGTCTGTCGGTCCACCCGCGTGTCTGCCAGGCTCGGTGTCGGCGTGGCGCGGTTCGCAACTTTGAGCTTCGCCGCTGCCTTGATCATGTCCGACGCCTTCTCGGCAATCATGATGACGGGCGCGTTGGTATTTCCGCTGATCAGGTGCGGCATGATCGATGCGTCGACCACACGCAGGCCCTGGATGCCGTGCACGCGCAGTTCGGCGTCGACCACGTCCTGCGGTCCGTTGCCCATGCGGCAGGTGCCTACCGGGTGGTACTCGGTATCGGCATGGTCGCGGATGAAGCGCTCGATCTGCAAGTCGGTCTGCGCCGAGGCCGAGGCCGCGAACTCGCGGTTGCCAAAACCTGCGAGCGCGGGTTGCGCCAGGATGTTGCGCAAGATGCGAAAGCCGCGGATCAGGCGCTCCACGTCGTCCCGGTCGGCCAGGAAATTGGGATCGATCAGCGGTGCGGCATGCGGGTCCTTGCTGGCCAGTCGGACACTGCCGTGGCTTTGCGGCCGCAATACGCAGACGTGGCATGAATGGCCATGCCCCAGAATCGTCTTGCGCCCATGGTCGACCAGGATGCCGACGACAAAGTGAAGCTGCAGGTCAGGGCGCGGTTCATCGGGGGAGCTCTTGATGAAACCGCCTGCCTCTGCGATGTTGCTGGTCAACATGCCGGTGCGTTGGTTGCGCCATTCGAAAATGCCCTTGACCATGTCGACGGCACCGCCGAGGGAGATACCCATCAATTCGCGTGCCCTGGGTGCATGGGTGTTGATCACCACGTTCGGATGGTCTTGCAGGTGTTGGCCCACGCCGGCCAGGTTGTGCTGTGTCGCGATACCGTTGGCGACCAGGTGCTCGTGCGGGCCAATGCCCGACAACATCAATAGCTGGGGCGACATCAGCGCGCCGGCACTGAGCAGCACCTCACGCCCGGCGTGCAGTTGCTTGAGCTGGCCTTCGTGCTCGAATTCGACGCCGACCGCGCGCTTCTTCTCGATCAGGATCCGGGTTGTCAACGCACCGGTGAACACCGTCAGGTTGGTCCGCGACAGATTCGGTGTGAGGTAAGCCTTGGCGGCACTGAAGCGTTCGCCGTTCTTTTGCGTAACCTGGTAGGGGCCCACGCCCTCCTGGTCGGGCCCGTTGAAGTCGGGGTTCAATCTGATGCCGGCCTGCACACCGGCTTGCACGAACAAGGCGGTGAAACGGTTGGGCGAGGTCAGGTCCTTGACGTTGAGCGGGCCGCCGCTTGCGTGCAGAGCGTCGGCGCCGCGCTCGTTGTTTTCGGCGCGCTTGAAATACGGCAGCACGTCGTCAAACGACCAGCCGGCGTTTCCTTCGGACGCCCAACGGTCGTAGTCCGCCGGTTGCCCACGCATGTAGATCATTGCGTTGATCGAACTCGAGCCACCGAGCACCTTGCCCCTGGGCTGGTAGCCACGGCGCCCGTTCAGGCCCGGTTGAGGCTCTGTCTCCAGTCGCCAGTTGGCCTGCCCGTTCTTGGCCAGCAGTGCCAGCCCTACCGGACAGTGGATCAGCACATTGGTGTCGGCCGGGCCGGCTTCGAGCAGCGCCACCGTGACATCCGGGTCCTCGCTCAGGCGAGCCGCCAGCACGCAGCCAGCCGAACCGCCGCCGATGATGATGTAGTCGAACATATTGAGGTTTTCTCCTGGTCACGGTCCCGGGTGTGCGCAGCGCGGGGCAATGGAGTGATCCACATCCACTTGCACGCATCCTGCACGGAATCACTGCAAAGGGACTTCAAGTACCAACCATATGCCAGTTTTCGGGTGCATTTCTAAGGAGGTCTCTTTAATGCGACATGCCGAAAACCCTGAGAGATCATCGCAATCTGCGCTGGCGGCAGTCTTTGGGTGCGCGGGAGTGGTCAACGCTTGCCATCGGCGGGCCGGTGATTGGCAGGTATCTTCGATCCGCCCCCAACATTTCGTCGAAACCCCATAGACTGTCGCCATGACCCATACCTTGCTGATGGTCGACAAGGCCGACCTTTCCCATGCTGAACTCCGCACGCTGGTCGATGCGCGCCTGACCGATGGCCAGATCCGTGTGGCGGTGGACCGGTTCGCGCTGACTGCGAACAACATCACCTACGCGGCAGTCGGGGACGCCATGCACTATTGGGACTTTTTCCCCACCGGCGAGGCGGCCTGGGGCATTGTTCCGGTATGGGGCTTCGGTGATGTGGTGCAGTCGCTGCATCCAGGCATTGCGGTTGGCGAGCGGATCTACGGCTACTTTCCGATGGGTGCGCAGCTGGTACTGCAGCCGCAGAAGCTCTCGCCGGCTGGCTTCTCCGATGCCGCAGCGCACCGCGCGGCGCTGCACGGGGTGTACAACCAGTACCTGCGCTGCGCAGCAGATCCGATCTACAGCCGCGAGACAGAAGATCTGCAGGCCCTGCTGCGCCCCTTGTTCACGACATCCTGGCTGATCGACGATTTCCTGGCTGACAACCGCTTCTTCGGCGCCTGCGACGACAAAACCAACCGGCCTGGCGTGATGTTGCTCTCGAGCGCGTCGAGCAAGACTGCTTATGGCACGGCCTTCATGCTGGCGCAGCGCGAAGGCTTGTCTGTCGTGGGCCTGACCTCCCCGGATAACGTGGCGTATTGCAACAGTCTGGGTTGTTACCAGCGGGCGCTGGCCTATCAGGACCTCGGCTCACTGGCGGCAGATATCCCCTGCGTCTACATCGACTTTGCAGGTAACGCCGAGCTGCGCAGTGCCATCCACCACCGCTTCGCGAACCTGGCCTATAGCTGTTCGATTGGCGGGACCCATGTCGACAAGCTCGGCGGCGCCAGGGGTTTGCCAGGTCCCAAGGCCAGCCTGTTTTTTGCGCCGGCACAGATAATGAAGCGGCATGCCGATTGGGGTGCAGACGACTTGTCGCGTCGCCTCCTGTTGTCGTGGAAGTCACTGCTGGAACGTGTCTGTGAGCCGAAATCGCCCTGGCTGGAGGTGCAGCAGCATCGCGGCCCTGCGGCACTCAAAGCCACCTACCTTGGCGTATTGGCCGGCCGTGGCGATCCGCGCATCGGCCATATGGTGCACCCGCGCGCGGACTGAGCCGCATTGCCGGTCGATTGGCCGGGCAGCGCATGACCGGCGCTCAGGGAGCGGTTTCTTCCGATACGGCCGCTGGGGTCGGCGCAGCCGCTGCGGTGGCGGCACGTACCTCGGTGCGCAAGGTCCGCAATTCGGCACGCAAGGCGCCGATCTCGTGCATCAGGTCACGCTCGATCTGGCGCTCCTCGGTTTCGACGAACATGGCCGCCAGCGATGCGGTGACGAGCGACAACACGGCCAGCCCCAGCAACACCACGATGACGGCAAATGCGCGTGAGGCATGGGTCGTGGGGACCAAGTCACCGTATCCGACGGTGGCGGCGGTTGTGAAAGCCAGCCACATGGCATCGGCCAGGTTCGGTGTTCGTGGTTCCAGCAACCAGAAACCCAGGCCACCGAGGCCCAGGATAGCCAGACACAAGGCGAGCGAGTACCACAACCCTCGACGGGTGATGTGCCGGGCGCGCTTGTTCCACTTGACCATGCCACTACTTTACCTGCCGTCTTGGTGCCGGGGCCAAAACCAATGCGGCCGGAGCCGACATTCTTGCAGCAAGCCCTTGTGTGTGGAGGGTCGCAGTCAGGCGGCGAAGGTCCGACAATGGCCGCATGACACCGATCCCCACTGAATTGTCCCGCTTGCATCCGTTTGAAACCCTGACCCCCGACCAGGTGCTTGACGCGCTCGATACCGTCGGCTTGCGTGGCGATGGTCGGCTCACGGCCTTGTCGAGTTACGAAAACCGGGTCTATCAGGTACAGCTCGAAGACGGCAGTGCCGTGGTGACCAAGTTCTACCGGCCCGGGCGCTGGAGCGACGCGCAGATTCAGGAGGAACACGACTTTTCACGCGAACTTGAAAACGCCGAAGTACCGGCGGTGGGGCCGATGCAACTGGCGGGCGCGAGCCTGCACCACTTTGGCGGTTTTGCGTTCAGTGTCAGTCCGCGGCGCGGTGGCCGCAGGCCAGAACTCGACGACGGTGAGGTACTGGAGTGGATCGGGCGCTTTCTGGCGCGTTTTCATGCTGTAGGGGCGGCCAGCGTGTTCCAGCATCGGCCGGCGCTCAATCTGCAGAATTTCGGTGAAGACGCGCGCGACTGGTTGCTGTCCAACGAACGCGTGCCGCTTGATGTGCAGGCGCGCTGGACCGAGGTCTCACGCCAGGCGCTGGACATGGTGGCGCGCCATGATTGCCTGGCCGGGCGGGCGCCTGGCCGGGGTGAGGAGGCGATCGGGCTGCTGCGTCTGCATGGCGATTGCCATCCGGGCAACATCCTGTGGACTCCGACCGATGTTCCTGCTGTCGCCGGTCCGGGTCCGCATTTTGTCGATCTGGACGATGCACGTACCGGGCCTGCGGTACAGGACATGTGGATGCTGCTCTCCGGTGACCGGCAGCAGCGCCAGCGCCAGCTCTGTGCGCTGGTCGATGGTTACGAGCAGTTCCGCGCATTCGACCGGCGCGAACTGGTGCTGATCGAGCCACTGCGCACATTGCGCCTGATCCACTACAGCGCGTGGCTGGCACGGCGCTGGGACGATCCGATCTTTCCGATCAACTTCCCGTGGTTCGGTTCAAGCGACTACTGGAAGGGCCAGGTCCAGATGCTGGAGGACCAGTGCGAGGCGATGGACGAGGATCCGCTGGTGGTGTAGCACCGCCCTGGCAACTTGTCGGCGAGGCGATGTCCGACACGTTCGAATTGCACCCTCCGACACGCACCGATCTTTGCTGTGTCTAGCATGGACTGCGGTGACCAGGCATGCGCCCTGGCACCGCAAACCATTCACCAGGGAGAAGAACATGCCATCACACCCACCATCGGGCAAGCCGTCTGACGATTCGCAACAAGAGAGTCAGACCCTGACCAGAAACGCGAATCCGTCACAGCAGCAGCAAGCCGCGCAGTCAGGCAAGCCGACCATGGACACGCAGCGGGCATCGGACACGCGCTCGCCGGCGGCAGGTCAGGACGCCAATGGCAGCAAGGTGCAGGGGGAAGGCGATTACGCGTCCAATCGGCGCTATACCGAATCCGTCAAAGACTTCGTCGCATCCGGCAAGGTGGATGCCGCTGCACGTGCTGCCAAGCCGCATTCGCAACAAGAGGCAAAGGAAATGCGGCAAGCAGAGCGCGAAGGCGCTGCGCATGCCAAGGGCACCGGCGCGCCATCGGATCGCAAAGGCGTGTGACGATGCCGGTGATGAGGCCGCCGACGGCGGTACCAGTGGGCATTCGGAATCAACGGACTTCTGGCGCGCGGTGCTGGTCACTCGCCATCCGATGTTTGCTGCCGTTGGCGGCGCTGGCGTCCATGGCCCATGTGCATGCAGCACAGGATCCGGCGCAGGATCTGCGCGCAGAACACGCATCGCTGGGCCAGGAGTTGCAGCAAAGTCTGTTTGGTCGGCCGATGGTGCTGCATTCTCAGCAGACCGGTGATTCGGTGTCGGGCGAGGTGTTCGCCGTGGTGGACCATCCGCTGGAGCTTGTTCGCGCCCAGTTGTCTACTGCGCAGCAATGGTGCGAGGTGTTGCTGATACATGTCAATACCAAGTCCTGCCAGGCGGCACCGTCCCAGGGTAGCGACGGTGTCTTGACGGTCTATTTTGGAAAGAAGACGGCGCAGGAACTCGGCGACGCTGCGCGTGTCGATTTCACCTATCGGACAATTGCGGACTCAGCGCAATTTATGCATATCGCCATGCGTGCAGAGAACGGACCGATGGCCACCGGCAACTATCGGATCACCTTTCAGGCGGTCAAGTTGGACGCCGGGCGCAGCTTCATCCGGTTCATGTACGCATACGACGTGGGGCTTGCCGGTCAGTTGGCGATGAAAGTCTATCTGGCGACTGCCGGCCGGGACAAGGTCGGCTTTTCGCAGAATCCGGCGCGCGGCGATCAGGTCGACAGCCTGGTTGGCGGTATGCGCGGTGTGATCGAACGCAACGCGATGCGTTATTACCTGGCAATCGATGTGACGCTCGATACTGCGGATGTCAAGCCTGCAGAGCGCAGACGCGAGCAGCGGTTGAACGAATGGTTTACCGCAACCGAGCGTTTCAAGCGGCAATTGCACGAACTTGACCGCGATGACTATCTTTCGATCAAACGCGCGGAGTTTCGCCGAGCCTTGGTACATCGCTGAGCTCTGAAGCTGGCTCCGTCGGCGGAAGGGGTAGAAGCAGATGAAGCGCAGCAAACGGCGGATTTTCCCGGCGGCTGGCGAAACCTCGCTGCAGATCAGCTTGTCGTCCGACGGGCCCGGGTCCGTCAGCGTGATCGCGCCCCACGCGCGCAGGTCATTGTGGCTGCCGCTGCGCAGACTGTCTGCGACCGGCCCAGTGGCGAGAGGGTATTGCGCTTTTTAACCCGGGTGATATTGACACGTTCGTTTCATCCGGGTATTATCCGGTCGATTGAATTTCAGGATGAATCGGCCATGAACGACAAGCGCATATTGAAGAACCGCTACAAGCAGGGCTTTGTGCCCATGGGCGTGTTTGCCATCCGCAATGAATTCAATCAGCGTGTCTTGCTGGCCGAATCGTCCAACCTCGATGGCGCGATGAATCGCCATCGCTTTGAATTGACGATGCGCACGCACCGCAACAAGGCGCTGCAGGCCGACTGGCTGGCCCATGGCGCCGAGGCTTTTTCGTTCGAGGTGCTGGGGCGCATCGAGCAGAGCGAGAAGCCCGACTTCGATTACGCAGCCGAGCTGGCAATCCTGGTGCAGATCTGGCGCGACGAACTGGCCGTGCCGGCCGTCCTGAGCTACAACCAGCCACCCGCGCGCGGCCCAAAGCCGGGCAATGCAGGAGATTGACATGCCGAACCCAGATTCCACTGTCCGGCAGCTTGCTGCGCTGGAGCAGTGCCTGCAGATCAGCGCTTCCCACGCCCGCATCCAGCGGGTGCTGGACGAGGAGCTGGGTACCTACCATGGGCTCAGCTATTCGGACTTCATCCTGCTGACCCGGTTGTTGCGTGCCGACAATCAGCGGCTGCAGGTCAGCGCACTGGTGCCCACCATGGGTGTGCAGGCTTCGGCCGTGGTGCGGCAACTGCTGCCGCTGGAGAAGACCGGATGGCTGCAACGCGATACGCAGCCCGCCGCCGACGGCAAACGCTACGTGCGCTTGCGCCCTGCCGGCATGGGCCGTTTGAATGAGGCAACGCAAACCGTACAGCAGGCCTGCGCCGCTCTGGTGTAGACGCTGATGGCCGTGAGGGCTTGAACGCGCGACCGCGGCGGGTCAGGAAGGGCGGCGCAGGTGCAGGGTGTGTCTTACCGGGTCATGGTCAGGGTCCGGCTGCATAGTCCTTTCGGCCCATGCGCTTGACCAGGGTCAGCTTGCGTCTGCCTGGGGCTGGGTCGCTCCCCGGATGCGTGGCCAGGTGTTCTGGATATGGGCGCGCATGGCCTTGGCCAGGGCGGGGCCGTCGCGCCGCGCCAGCGCCTGCATCATCTGCACGTGTTCGGCCATCGCGGCGGCCCAGTTGTCTGGTGCGGAGTTGCCGCTGTAACGCAGGCTGCGCATGCGTTTGCTCAGGATGGCATGCGTCATGCTCAGGGTGTCGTTGTCGGCCAGCGCAATCAGGGCTTCGTGGATCTGCTGGTTCAGCACGAAGTATTCGAGCCGCTGGCGCTGCGCGTACAGTTGTTCCATGCGCTCATGCATTGCCAGTATCGAATCGATGCGGCCTTGCTCGGCCTGGCAGGCGCGCTCGCCGGCAAAGGCCTCGAGCAGGGCGATCACGTCGAGCATGTCGCGCGCATCCTTGTCGCTGAAGACCTTGACGATGGCACCGCGCAGCGGCAACAGCTCGACCAGGCCTTCGGACGTCAATACCTTCAATGCTTCGCGTATCGGCGTGCGCGAGACGCCAAGCTGCTGCGCCAGTTCCATCTCCTGGATGCGTTCGCCCTGCGCCAGTTTGGACTCCACGATCATGTCGCGGATGCGGCTGGTCACCTCCTCGTGCAGCGGAATACGGGCGATCTGGGCGACGGGTGCCGGGCTGTTCATGGATGTGAGTATGGGCCAAGAATACGCTTGACAGCATACCGTGTATCTTGGTTTAATAATCCGTAATTACAGATTACGCATCACCAATTCAATAAGTCGGCCTTCCGAGCAGTATCCATGGACACCACCATCCGCCCCACCATTGCGCTCTTCACTGGCGATCCTGCCGGCATCGGCCCCGAAATTGTCAACAAGCTCCTGGGAGATGGCACAGCGAGCCAGGCCGCGGAAATCGTGCTGATAACGCAGCAAAACACGGCCCATGCTCCTGCAACCGTGGTCTTGCACGAATGGCAAGGGCGCAATGCCCCGGTGTTTGACGCAGGTGTTGCCCAGGCGGACAACGGGCAATACATGCTTGAGGCACTGGCCGCCGGGGTCGATCTGGTGCGTTCAGGCAAGGCCGATGCCTTTTGCTTTGCGCCGTTGAACAAGGGCGCACTGCGCATGGGCGGCATGCACCAGGAAGACGAATTGCGCTGGTTTTCCGAGTACATGGGTTTTGCCGGCGAATGCGGTGAACTCAATGTGCTGCGCAATCTCTGGACCGCCCGTGTCACATCGCATGTGGCGTTGCGCGACGTCAGCGGCTTGCTCACGGCAGAAAATGTCGCCAATGCGATTCGCATGATCACCGAAGCCTTGCGTGCGGCCGGCGTGTCCCGCCCGCGTATCGCGGTGTGCGGCCTGAACCCGCACAACGGCGACGGTGGCAACTACGGCGACGAAGAGGGGCGCATCATTGCGCCCGGTGTCGCGTTGGCGGCACAACAGGGTTATGCGGCCGATGGACCGTTTCCAGCCGATACGGCCTTCGTGCGCGCCTTGCGTGCCCAGGGCGGTTATGACGGCGTGGTCACGATGTACCACGACCAGGGCCAGATCGCGATGAAGCTGCTGGGCTTCGAGCAGGGCGTCACGGTGCATGGCGGCCTTCCGATTCCGATCACCACGCCGGCCCATGGCACGGCGTACGACATCGTCGGCCAGGGCATCGCCAACCCGCAGGCCATGCGCAATGCGTTTGACCTGGCCGTGCGAATGGGACAGGCGCACCGGCAATCCAAGACTTCCCAACAACCGATGGAGACACAGACATGAAATTCAAGAAAATCCTTTGCGCCGGCATCCTGCTGGCACCGCTGGTCGTGCTGGCCCAGTCCTATCCCAGCAAGCCGGTACGCATCATGGTCGGCGCCAATGCAGGCGGCGGCACCGACATCATTGCGCGCATGCTGGCCGAGAAGATGGGCGAGGGCCTCAAGGGCACTTTCGTCGTCGAGAACAAGCCCGGCGCATCGAACACGATCGCGGCCGACCTGACCGCCAAGGCGCCGGCCGATGGCTACACGCTGCTGGTGGCTACCAACACCGGGCAGGCCATTGCGCCACACCTGATGAAGCTCAATTTCGATCCGATCAAGGATCTGGCGCCGGTCGGCCTGGTCGTGACCGTGCCCAACGTGCTGGTAGTCGGCCCCACGGTCACCGCGACCAGCGTCAAGGAACTGGTCGCGCAAATGAAGGCCAAGCCGAACGACTTCAAATACGGCTCTTCCGGCATGGGCAGCACGCAACACATCGCTGGCGAAGGCTTCAACCTGGCCGCAGGTGTCAAGAGTGTGCACATTCCGTACAAGGGCTCCAGCCAGGCCCACCTGGACCTGATCGCCGGCAACATCCAGATCATGTTCGACACCACCTCGTCGGCGATGGGCCAGATCAAGGCCGGCAAGTTCCGTCCGCTGGCGCTGACCACGGCCACGCGCAGTGCCGAGTTGCCACAGGTGCCGACACTGGCCGAGGCCGGCGTGACCGGTTTCGAGATGAGCACCTGGTATGCGTTGTTCGTCACCGCCGGCACTCCGGCCGATGTGCAGCTCAAGCTGCAGACCGAACTGGCACGGGTGCTGAAGTTGCCGGATGTGCAGGCCAAGCTCAAAGGCCTGGGTGGGGAACCCGGCGCCATCAGCGCCGACCAGTTCGCGCAGATGAACCGCCAGGAATTCGACCGCTTCGGTACGCTGATCAAGCAGGCTGGCATCAAGCTGGAGTGAGCCCGCGCCTGACCCAATGGAATGGCGCCAGCATCAGCAGTCCCAGCGCGAATGCGGCCAGCCACTGGGTGATGGACAGCGCAGCGAAGCGAAACGTGTCCGCCAGTGCGGGCACGGCCGTCACCAGCAACAAGGCCAGCAAGGTGCCACCCATGACCCAGCGCGTCACCGGTGGCAGTGCGCTGAACATGGCGCGCCAGCCCGCATGCAGGCCGCGCCGACTGGGCAGTATCAGTGCAGCGTTGGCCGTCACCAGCGTCACGAAAACCGCACTGCGTGCCAGATCAGCAGGCATGCCCTGCCCCAGCAGGCCGGCGTGCAGGCCGACCAGCACCAGTGTCAGAACGCCGCCCTGCAGCAGACCCTGCGCCATCCGCTGGCTTGAGAGCAAGGCCTGTTGACGCGGCCGTGGCGGCTGCTCCATGAGTGTCTTGTCCTGCTCCTGCGCCTCGAACACGATCGAGCAGGCGGGGTCGATGACCAGCTCCAGGAACGCGATGTGCAGCGGCACCAGCAGCAGTGGCATGCCGAACAGCACGGGCAGCAGCGACAGTCCGATGATGGGCACATGCAC
>ERZ724516.2171-NODE-2171-length-11176-cov-4.402032_pt1 | contig 11176 bp, 10 predicted proteins | sample MGYA00376049_ERZ724516 | MGnify/ENA primary metagenome ERZ724516 (study PRJEB28724, sample SAMN07190886) | activated sludge metagenome | isolation source: activated sludge of sewage treatment plant in Hong Hong | place: USA: Christiansburg, Virginia | collected... | reverse complement strand
CAACGTCCTCCCGCAGGCGACCGACGAGGTCAAGAAGCGCAAGGGCTGACCCGCGCGTTCGACGACGAAGGGGCCCACCAGTGCGGTGGGCCCCTTCGCCGTTCCTCTTTGCCGTACACCCGAAAGCCCCCAGACGTTGAAGGTTTGTCTAATCTCGAAGAGAAGCGGTCCGCCCGGACCGCCGACCCTGCCAGGAAAAGGAGCGCGTCATGGTCGTTCTGGGACTCATCCTCTTGCTGCTCGGCCTGTTCATCAGTAGTGCGGGCATCTTGAAGACGATCGGGATCATCCTCATCGTCGTCGGCCTCATCCTCAACTTCGTGCCGATCGGCGGGAGCAGTCGCCGGGTCTGGTGACCTCGGGCCTCAAGGGCCCACCTGCAGTGAGTGCGCGGCATACCCCTGGGTGTGCCGCGCACTCACGTTGTGACGGGTGCGAAGATGGCCCCTCGTGAGCGGGCCGGGAGTGTTGCGTGGGCTGCGAGTCGATCTCAGCCCTGCCCGCGAGTCACGCGACTTCCGCCTCATGGTTCTGGCCGGCACCGTCTTCACACTCGGGCAGGCGATCTCCTATGTGGCGATCCCGTGGCAGATCTACACACTGACCGGCTCGAACACGATGGTCGGCCTGATCGGCGTCGTCGAACTCGTGCCGCTGCTCGTCGCGGGCCTGTGGGGAGGCGCGCTCGCCGACCATGTGGACCGCAAGAAGATGTTGGTCGGCACCGGTGCGGCCCAAGTGGCGCTCACCGCCCTGCTGGCGCTCAACGCCTTTCGCGACGAGCCGCACATCTGGGTGCTCTTCGTCGTGGCGCCCTTCCTCGTGTCGGCCGGGGCACTGCAGCGGCCGAGCAAGGAGGCGCTGTTGCCCCGCACGGTCCGTCACGACCAACTGCCCGCAGCCAACGCACTCAACGCCCTGGGCTGGCAGACCGGCAGCCTGCTCGGCCCGACCATCGGTGGCCTCATCGTCGCCTCGGCCGGGGCGGGTTGGTGCTTCGCGGTCGACGTCGTGGGCATCACGGTCGCCGTGCTCCTCTACGCACGGATGTCGGCCTTCCCGCATCGGGAGCAGACGACACCACCGTCGCTGCGAGGGATCGCCGAGGGCGTGCGCTATGCCATCTCCCGCAAGGACCTGCTCGGCACCTACTTCGTCGACGTCGCGGTCATGTTCCTCGCGATGCCGATCGTGCTGTTCCCCGCGCTGGCCGAGACGATCTTCGCGCGGCCACACCTGCTCGGCCTGCTCTACACCTCGGAGACGGTTGGTGCCCTGGTCGCCTCGGCCCTGTCCGGCTGGCATCGCCGGATCCACTCCTACGGGCGAGTCATCGTCATCGCCGCCTGCGGTTACGGAGTGTTCATCGCCGTCGCCGGGCAGGCCCCGAGCTTCTGGCTCTGCTGCCTGGCACTGGCCCTCGCCGGGGCCGCGGACATGACGAGCGCGGTCTTCCGGATGACCCTGTGGAACCAGTCGATCCCCGAGAACCTGCGCGGTCGGTTGGCCGGCATCGAGATGCTGTCCTACTCGGTCGGGCCGCTGGGTGCCCAGATCCGGGCGGGCTACACCGCCGACACGTGGGGCGTCCGTCGAGCCATTTCCTTCGGGGGGGTGGCGAGCGTCGTCGGCGTCGTCCTGGCGGCCGCGGCGCTGCAGGACTTCTGGCGCTACGACGCCCGCACCGACGAGCACCTGCTCGCCGAACGAGCCCGTCGAGCGTCCCACGGCGAGAACCTAGACTTGGAGGGATGAGCACCTACCTCGACCACGCGGCGACCACGCCGATGGCCCCGGCTGCCCTCGAGGCGTATGCCGCGGCGCTCGCCGAGGTGGGCAACCCCAGTTCGCTGCACACCTCCGGGCGACGAGCCCGTGCCCTCGTCGAGGAGGCCCGAGAGCGGATCGGCTCCGCCCTCGATGCCCGGCCCTCGGAGGTCATCTTCACCAGCGGCGGCACGGAAGCGGACAACCTGGCCGTCAAGGGGACCTTCCGGGCGAGAGTCGCGGCAGACCACTCGCGCCGCATGGTGATCGCCAGTGGCATCGAACACCATGCAGTCCTGGACCCGATCGAGTACCTCGTGGCTGCCGAAGGCGCCGCGCCGTCGTGGCTGGAACCCGACCGGTGCGGCCACGTCAGCGTCGATGACCTCACCGCCACCCTTGCCCGGTCGGCCGCGCAGGCAGCGCTGATCACCGTCATGTGGGCCAACAACGAGGTCGGCACGGTGCAGCCGATCGCCGAACTCGCCGAGGTGGCCCGTGCGCACGGGGTGCCCTTCCACACCGACGCGGTGCAGGCCGTCGGCCACCTCCCGGTGTCCTTCGCAGACAGTGGCGTCGACCTGATGACGGTGACTGCCCACAAACTCGGGGGCCCGGTGGGAGTGGGCGCACTGCTCGCCCGCCGCGACGCCACGTTGGTGCCGCTGTCGCACGGTGGCGGCCAGGAGCGACAGGTGCGCAGTGGCACCCTCGACGCTGCGGGCGTCCACGCCTTCGCGGTGGCGCTCGACGACGCGGTGCGGGTACGTGACGTCGAGGCCAAGCGGCTCGGCGCCCTGCGGGACCGGCTCATCGAGGGCGCGATCGGACTCGACCTCGGGATCACGGTCAGCGGCTGCTGGACGCCCGGTGACATCGAAGGACGGCTGCCGGGCAACGCCCACCTGCTCGTGCCCGACGCCGAGGGTGACTCCCTGCTCTACCTCCTCGATGCCGCCGGCGTCGAGGTCAGCACCGGCTCGGCCTGCCAGGCCGGCGTGCCACGCCCCAGCCACGTGCTCCTCGCCATGGGCTACACCGAGCGGGAGGCCCGCGGCGCGATCCGGGTCAGCCTGGGGTGGTCGTCGAGCGACGCCGACGTCGACGCCTTCCTCGGTGCCCTGCCCGGGGTGGTGGAGCGCGCCCGGCGGGCCAGTCAGCGGGCCCGATGACCGCCCGGTTGCGCGTCGTCGCCGCGATGAGCGGGGGCGTGGACTCCGCCGTCGCCGCCTCTCGCATGGTCGAGGCCGGTCACGAGGTCGTCGGCGTCCATCTCGCCCTCTCGCAGTCCGCCGCGACCCTGCGCGAATCCGCCCGAGGCTGCTGCACGATCGAGGACGCGGGCGATGCCCGCCGAGTCGCCGATCGCCTCGGCATCCCGTTCTACGTGTGGGACATGGCCGAGCGGTTCCGCGAGGACGTCATGGAGGACTTCGTGGCGGAGTATGCCGCGGGCCGCACCCCCAACCCCTGTCTGCGCTGCAACGAGAAGATCAAGTTCGCCGCCCTGCTCGACAAGGCCCTCGCCCTGGGCTTCGACGCGGTCGCAACTGGTCACTATGCCCAGATCGTGCAGGCCGCCGACGGGCGGCGTGAACTGCACCGTGCCGTCGATGCTGCCAAGGACCAGTCCGACGTGCTCGGTGTCCTCGACGAGGACCAACTGGCCCACGCTTTCTTCCCGCTCGGCGACACGACCAAACCGGCGATCCGTGAGGAGGCGGCCGCCCGCGGCTTCTCGGTGGCCAAGAAGCCGGACAGCCACGACATCTGCTTCATCCCCGACGGCGACACCCGCGGATTCCTCGCGGGCCGCCTCGGCGAGCAGCCGGGGGAGCTGGTCACGACCGATGGCGAGGTGGTCGGGACGCACGCCGGTTCCTTCGGTTTCACCGTCGGGCAGCGGCGCGGTCTCGGCATCGACCGCAGTCGTCTCGACGGCGAGCCGCGCTACGTCGTCGACGTCGATGCTCCCACCAACCGGGTCGTCATCGGCACTGCGGAGCTGCTCGGCGTCCGGCAGATCACCGGCGAACACGCCCGTTGGTGTGGTCCTGCGCCGATCGGGACGATCCGGGCGGGTGCGCAGGTGCGCGCCCACGGCGAGGAGGTGGGCTGCGCGGCATACCAAGGCCCGGGAGGGGAACTCGAGGTGACCCTCGACGCGCCGATCAGGGGAGTGGCGCCCGGCCAGTCCGTCGTCCTCTACGACGGGACCCGCGTCATCGGCTCGGCGACCATCAGCTCGACCCGCGCCCACCCCCAGTCGAGATAGACCAAAACGCGCGTAGCCGGCCGCCGTACCCGCGTGTTGCTCCCTCTCGACCGGGGAGGGGGGAGAGGGGTTGCGGAATAATTTCAGTTTCAACTACCGTTGAGAGCGGTGAGTTACCCACCCAGTCATCGAGAGGATTGACCGCCATGCCAGCCGTCACCGTCGACAGCATTCTCGACCTCCCGCGCGTCCAGAGCCCTGCCCTGGATCAGCTCCCGCGTCCGGTGCGTTCGGTGACGACTGCGCCGAGCGGTTTCGAGGGGGAGGGTTTCCCCGTGCGACGTGCCTTCGCCGGCGTCGACCTGGCCGACCTCGACCCCTTCATCCACATGGACCAGATGGGCGAGGTCGAGTATGCACCGGGTGAGCCCAAGGGCACCCCGTGGCACCCGCACCGTGGCTTCGAGACGGTCACCTACATCCTTGACGGCACCTTCGTGCACCAGGACAGCCACGGTGGGGGCGGTGTCATCAAGGACGGTGACACCCAGTGGATGACAGCGGGCTCCGGCCTGCTCCACATCGAGGCTCCCCCGGAGGAGCTCGTCGTCAGCGGCGGCCTCTTCCACGGGGTCCAGCTCTGGGTCAACCTGCCCTCCCACCTCAAGATGGCCCAGCCGCGTTACCAGGACATCCGAGGTGGCGAGGTGGGGCTGCTCGCCTCGCACGACGGTGGGGCACTGATCCGCGTCATCGCGGGTGAGGTCGCTGGCCATGCCGGCCCCGGCACCACCCACACACCGATCGCCCTCGCCCACGTCACTGTGGCCCCGGGTGCTCGGCTCGCGCTGCCGTGGCGGAAGGACTTCAACGCGTTGGTTTACGTCCTGGCAGGCTCTGGTCATGTCGGCGCCGACCGTCGACCGATCCGGATGGGTCAACTCGTGACGCTCGGGGCGGGCGATCTCATCGAGGTCACGGCCGCGGAGTCGCAGGAGAGCCGCTCGCCGAGTCTGGAGCTCTTCATCCTCGGTGGAGCGCCGATCCGCGAGCCGGTCGCGGCCTACGGCCCGTTCGTCATGAACACGCGGGCCGAGCTCGTCAAGGCCTTCGAGGACTTCCAGGCCGGGCGCCTGGGCGTGATGCCGGAGAACCCGCACACCTTCCTGCCCCGCGACAACCAACCGGGCCACCAGGTCCTCTGACCGAACACGCCCCTGGCCCGACCTGAAACGGTCGGGCCAGTCGGGTCGGTCGTGCCTGATCATGGACCCATGCGGCCCGACCTCACCACCCTGACTCGCAAGCCCGATCGAGGCTCCTCGTCGCGCGATCGCCTCGACGCGTTGCTCGACGACGAGCTCGTCGGCACCCTCGCCACGGTCGTCGACGGCGACCCGTGGGCCGTGCCGCTGCTCTTCGCGCGCGACGACGACCGCCTGCTGCTCCACGGCTCGACCGGCGCGGGCGCGCTGCGTCATGTCACTGCCGGTGCGCCGATTGCCTTCTGTGTCACCGCGATCGACGGAGTCGTCGTTGCCGAGTCGACCTTCGAGTCCTCGGCCAACTACCGCTCCGCCGTGCTGCGCGGGCACGTCCGCAACCTGCGTGATGACGAGCGTGCCCGTGCGCTCGATCGGCTCTCGGAGCGCATCCTTCCCGGACGGACGACCGAGGTGCGCCCCTCGACCCCCAAGGAGTGGGCCGCCACGCTGGCCATGGAGTTGCCGATCACCGACGGGTCCTGGCTCTACAAGGAGCGGACCGGGGGGCCGGGGGAGCCGGCCGAGGAGCACCAGGCCTGGTGCGGCGTCGTGCCGATGACCCGCACCTTCGGTGAGCCCGAGCCGGCACCCTGGTCGGTGGGTGTCGTGCCCGCGTCGGTGCACGCCCTGCGGAATCGCCGGTGACCTGCGGCAGGATGGCCCGGTGACGCGCGCAACGGGGATCGGGTCGATGCCGGGGACGAGTTCCCGCGAGGCCATCGTCGCCGTGCGCGACCTTCTCCTCGACGCCGACCGGCGCGGCATCCCCTACCTGCCGGAGACACCGGGGCGGGGCCCGGGTGCTGACATGATCGGTCGTGCCGCGAGCCTGCTCGTCGAGCTTCCCGTGGACCTGCAGCCCAGCGGCTGGCGGTTCACCGATCGCCCCGGCCGCGACGCTCGTCGCGCCGCGTCGCTGTGGAGCGAGGACCTCGACGAGCTCGCCGCCGCCTATGACGGGTATGCCGGGCCCCTCAAGGTCCAGGTCGCCGGCCCATGGACGCTTGCGGCCTCGATCGAGTTGCGCCGGGGCGAACATGCGGTCACCGACGAGGGAGCCGCCCGCGAGATCGTCGAATCGCTCGCCGAGGGCCTCCGCCGCCATGTCAGCGACGTGCGCCGGCTCGTGCCCGGCGCCGACGTGATCCTCCAGGTCGACGAGCCGTCGCTGACTGCCGTTCTCGAGGGCACCCTGCCGACGGCCTCCGGCTTCGGGAAGGTGCGTGCCGTCGACCGTCAGGTCGTCGCCGCCGGGCTGCGCACCGTGCTCGCCACGCACGACGGGCCCACGGTGGTGCACTCGTGTCATCCTCGGGCGCCGATTCCGCTGTTGCGCAACGTTTCTCCCGGCGCGATCGCGGTGGATCTCACCGAGGCAACGGCCGCTCGGTGGGAGTCGCTCGCCGCCACCCTGGAGGCCGGCGTGGACCTGTATGCCGGGTGCCTGCCCACCACCGGAGCCGCGGCTTCCGCGCGGGGTGCGGCCCGCGGCATACGGGAGGGGATGGAGCGAGCCGGTCTCGGCCCGCAGTGGCTCGACCACATCACCGTCACTCCCTCGTGCGGACTGGCCGGACTCACACAGCGGGGGGCCCAGGACGTTCATCGAGTGGCGGTCGACACGGCCCACGAACTCAGCGAGGAAGGGCACGCGTGACGCGCTCGTCGACAATCCCCTGGCAGGCGAAGTACGTGGCGCTCGCAGTCATCTGGGGCTCGAGTTTCCTGCTCATGAAGGTCGCCCTGTCGGCCCTGGCGCCACTGCAGATCTCGGCCTTCCGGATCTACTCGGGCGCCCTGGTGCTCCTGATCCTGCTCAAGGTCACGCACGCCAAGCTGCCTCGAGATGCCCGCACATGGGGCCACCTGGCCTTCAGTAGCGCCTTCCTCACCGTCCTGCCCTTCATCGGGTTCGTCGTCGGGGAGACGCGGGTGTCGTCGGCGCTGGCGGGCATCGGCAATGCCTTCACGCCGATCTCGGCGGTGATCTTCGGGCTTCTGCTGTTGCCCCAGGACCGGCTGACCGGCCGCCGACTGCTCGCCGTCATGGCCGGGTTCGTCGGTGTGGTCGTGATCGCCGAGCCCTGGAGTTCGACTTCCGGCCCCGACCTCGTCGGCTTCGGCATCGTGCTGGCGGCCGCCGCCTGCTACGGCATCGGCTGGAGTTGGCAGCGCCGCTTCCTCCACCACGCCGACCTCGGTGGCCTGGCCCAGCCGACCGCAGTCCTGCTGGCCGGCTCGGTGCTCATGACCCCGGTGCTCCTCACCTGGTGGTGGCTTCACCATGACGTGGCCGCGACACCGTGGTCACTGACGCCGGGCGTGCACGGGGAGCATCCGGCCTGGCTGGCTGTCGTCTGCGTGCTGGTGCTCGGCATCGTCGGGACCGGCTTGGCCTACATGCTCCAGTTCGACGTCGTGCGTGCGGCCGGCGTCGTCGTCAGCACGACGGTGACCTATCTGATCCCCGTGGTGTCGGTCCTCCTCGGCGTGCTCGTCCTGGGCGAGCACCTCGGGACCTTCCAGATCCTCGGTTTCGCGGTCGTCCTGGTGGCCGCCTGGGTCATCAACGCCAAACCGCGGGCTGCGGTGGACTGAGGGCACGCTGACCGCGCAGGCCGCTGAGCACCATGCCCAGCCCGACGGCCAGGCCGACGAGGCCGGGGACGAGCAGCACTGACGTACTTCCCAGGCTCGGCGGTGTGACGCCGGGGGTTCCCGTACCCATGGCGTCGGAGGTCAGAAGGGCCATGGTCATCCCCGCCACGACCAGTTCGCCGGCGGCTGCTGCTGTCGTGATGCAGCCCAGGACGATGGCTGTCGTCCACCCACGTCGCCGCCCGCGCATGACCTCGAGGGCAGCCCAGAGGGCGAATCCGGCCATCACCGCCGCCACGACGAGCACCGGGACCATGAAGAGCCGGACGTATCCATGAGGATCCGTCGACGGGCTGGGATCGGTGACGATCCGGGCATACATCACGCCGAGCCACGCCACGGCCAGGACCAGGAGGCCGAGGCAGCCCAGCACGATCGGACGCCAGGGCCCGCGCGACATCGGATCAGCCCTCCGCGGGCGCGTGCACCTCGCGACGCAGGATCTTGCCGGTCGGCCCCTTGGGCAACTCGTTGACGATCCAGACCCGGCGCGGGTACTTGTAGGCCGCGATCCGCTCCTTGGACCACTCGACAATCTCCTCGGGCGTCACCGTGGCGCCAGGGCGCAGGGCGACGGCCGCCCCGACCTGCTCGCCCAGGAGTTCATCGGGCATCCCGACGACCGCGGCCTCGAGGACGTCGGGGTGGGTGTAGAGGAGCTCCTCGACCTCACGGGGATACACGTTCATACCGCCGCGCAGGATCATGTCCTTCTTGCGGTCCACGATGGTGAAGTAGCCCTCGTCGTCCATCGTCGCCAGGTCGCCGGTGCGGAACCAGCCGTCCGGGATCGCCTCGGCCGTGGCCTCCGGCTTGTTCCAATAGCCCTTCATGACGTTGTCGCCCCGGATGGCGATCTCGCCGACCTGGCCAACGGGCACCTCCCTGCCCTCGAGGTCCACACAACGCATCTCGCAGCCCGGGATCGCCACGCCGATCGTCCCCGGCTTGCGCTCACGGTCGGGCATGTTGAAGGACGCGACCGGGCTGGTCTCGGAGAGGCCATAGCCCTCGAGCACCATGCACCCGAACTTCTCCTCGAAACCGCGCATGACCTCCAAGGGCATCGCGGAGCCACCGCTGGCGCAGGCGCGAAGGGAGGTCGCGTCCATGGCGTCGGCCTCGGGGTGGTTGAGGATCGCGGCATACATGGTGGGCACGCCCTGAAAGATCGTGACCTTCTCGTTGGAGATGACCTTGATCGCCTCGCCCGGGTCGAAGCGGGGGATGAGGGCCAGGCTCGCACCGACGTTGGTTGCTGCCACGAGACCGACGACGAGGCCGAAGACGTGGAAGAGCGGAAGGCAGCCCATGACGACGTCGTCGGGCCGGACCTCGAGGATCACCCCGCTGGACCGCTCCGCGTTGAGGCGCACATTGCGGTGCGTGAGCTCGGCACCCTTGGGGCGTCCGGTCGTGCCGGAGGTGTAGAGGATGATCGCCGTGTCCTCGTCGTCGCGCTCGATGGCCTCGGCGATCGGCTCACCGCCCTCGAGGGTGCCGTCGGCCGGGCCCATCGGACCGCACGGGATGATCCGCGTGCCCGCGTTGGCGGCGCCCTTGGTGGCCTCGTCGACGAAGTCCGGCCAGACGAAGGCGACCTTGGCGCCGCTGTCCGAGAAGAAGTAGTCGATCTCGCCGGCCTTGAGCAGCGGGTTCATCGGCACGACGGTGCCCCCGGCGAGCAGGATCCCCCAGAAGACCACCGGGAAGGCCGGCACGTTGGGGAGGATGATCGCGACGCGGTCACCGGGCTGGATGCCGTTCTCCCGCAAGGCTCCTGCGACCTTGGCGGCCATTCCCGCGAGCGGGCCGTAGCCGATGTCATGCCCCATGAACTTCAGGGCGGGTGCATCGGGTCGTGCCTGCGCGGTGTTGGTCAGGACTGTCGCCAGGTTGGTCACAATCGGCCTCCTTGCCGGGGTGGTTTCCCCCATCCAACCCGTATGCCGCGGGCTTGGCTAGCGTTGCGTGGTGATCACGACCGATGAGTTCCTCACGTAAGGCGACATCGCCTGGGACGGGTATGCCGCGATCGCACAAGAGTTGGGTGAGGACCTGATCAACGCCCGGCCGGACGTGGTGGGTGCCAACACGGCATACGGCGTGATCGCGCACGTCGTGGGCGTGGCGGGGCGGTGGGCCCGCACGGTCAACCTCGGCACCGTCGTCTCGCGCGACCGGGATTCGCGGCACTGTCATCCAACCCGCCTCGGGACCGGGCGGCCCAGTCCTGTGGTGCTGTCCTCCTGCACGTCTACGTGGAGTTGGCCCAGCACCTGGGCCAACTCGAGGTCATCCGTGACGTGCTGCTCGCGCGTCCGGCACGTCCTTGATCAGCGCGGCCCCAGGCCCACATCACTCGTCGCGCATGTCCTTGATCGGGTTGCGGCGGATGTTGCGCAGCAGCGGGGGAGTGATGGCGATCAGCGACATGACGACGATTCCGCCGAGGATCAACCAGAGCACCGGGTTGCGGAAGCCGAGGAAACTGAAGGTGGGCTCCGGGGTGAACACGGCATACGCGAGTTGTGCCGTCTTGGTCGCGCGATCTGCGAAGAGGACGTGCACCGTCCCGGCGATGATCAGGCCCAGCGCGGCCGCAAAGATCACGATCCGCACGGCCACCCAGACCGAATAGGTGACGTAGACCGCGGCGATGTCCGACCGCTTGGCACCGATCGCCCTGAAAACGGCCGTCTCTCGCCGCGAGTCGGCCATGACCCGCCCCATCATCGCCCAGATGATGATCGTCGCAATCGTGAAGGCGATGATCAGCAGGGTGAGGATGACCGGGCGCAACTGCCGCACGATGTCGTCGACGGTGAGGTAGTTGGTGCCATAGGCGCCGAGGCTGAACGGCATGCTCTCGCACGCAGGAGTCCAGTTCATCTGGCACGAGTTGCTCGCGACCGCGGTGCGGGCCTTCTCGACGGACGGGAAGGACGCAATGAACATGTCCTGGCTCATCGGTCCCATCCACGGGTCGTTGTTGACCGGAGCCGGGATCGCGAAGAGGGAATCGTGGCGGAGGGTGTCGGGGAGGGAGGCCAGGGAGTCGCTGGGGATCACCGCCCCGAAGCCGTAGTTCGTCCCGACCAGAATGCTGAGGACGGCGTCGATTCCCGAATTGGCCTGTCCCGGTGACGGGAGCAGTCCGACGACCTGGAAGGTGACGAGTTCGGCGCGCGGTGCGGGTGTCGGGTTGAACTCCTGCTCGAAGGCCTTCTGGTTGTCCTGCACCTTCTTGAGTTCCGCGGTCCTGGTGTCC
>ERZ724516.2163-NODE-2163-length-11197-cov-7.650601_pt1 | contig 11197 bp, 10 predicted proteins | sample MGYA00376049_ERZ724516 | MGnify/ENA primary metagenome ERZ724516 (study PRJEB28724, sample SAMN07190886) | activated sludge metagenome | isolation source: activated sludge of sewage treatment plant in Hong Hong | place: USA: Christiansburg, Virginia | collected... | reverse complement strand
CGCGTCACGGTATCCACCTCCGGTCTGGTGCCGGTCATGGACCGTTTGGGCGACGAGTGTCCGGTGGCGCTTGCAGTTTCACTGCACGCGCCGAACGACAAGCTGCGCGACCAGTTGGTGCCGATCAACCAGAAATATCCCCTGAAGGAACTGATGGCCGCCTGTCGCCGTTATCTGGATAAGGCGCCGCGCGACTTCATCACCTTCGAATACATCATGCTGGACGGTATCAACGACAGCGACGCGCACGCCCGCGAACTGCTGGCGCTGGTCAAGACCGTCCATTGCAAGTTCAACCTGATTCCCTTCAACCCTTTCCCCGGCTCGCCTTTCCGGCGTTCGCCGGCGGAACGGGTGCGCCGTTTCGCGGACATCCTGATGCAGGCCGGCATCGTCACCACCACGCGCAAGACGCGCGGCGACGACATCGACGCGGCCTGCGGTCAGCTGGCGGGACAGGTGCGGGACAAGACCCGGCGCACGACCGGACGGATCATTCTCCTACAGGAGGCTAGACCATGAATGGCTCGATGCTGAAAGCGCGGATTCTGGCCGCGGGTCTGGGCGCATGCTTCGCCCTGGCCGCGCATGCCCAGCAGAATGTGGACTGGATCAAGACCATGCCGCCGGGCAACAGCGGCGGGGCGGGCATCACGACGATGGGTCCGGAGCCCGAGCAGGTCAGGGCGGCCGACCCGAAGTACCGGGCCCGCATACATACCGAACTCGCTTCAGCCTATTTCCAGGCGGGCAACATGGCGGTGGCGCTCGAGGAGGTCCGAATCGCCCTCGAGGCGGATCCGGAAAATGTCCAGGCGTACAGCATGCGTGGCCTGATCCATGCCCAGCTCAAGGAAAATGGCAAGGCTGATGACGATTTCCGGCGCGCCCTCAAGATCGCCCCGAAAAACCCCGACATCAACAACAATTACGGCTGGTTCCTTTGCGATATCGGCCAGCCCAGGCAGTCGATCCAGTACTTCCTGAATGCGCTCAAGGACCCGCTCTACGAGACGCCCGAGGTCGCCTATACGAATGCCGGTGTCTGTGCGATGAAGGGGGGCGACCTTGACGGCGCAATGGAGTACCTGCTGCAGGCGTTGCGCCTGTCGAAGAACCCGTCGCCGCTGACGCGCTATCACATGGCGAATCTCATGTATCAGCGGGGCAACCTGGAAGAATCGCGGATCTATCTGAACGACGCGGTCAAGGCCATGGAGCCGCCGACGCCCGAGTTGCTCTGGCTCGGTGTCAGGCTCGAACGCAAGCGCGGCAACAAGGAAGGTGAGGGCAATTACGCATCGCAGTTGCGCAGCCGCCACCCGACATCCAGGGAATACCAGTTGTTCCTCAAGGGGAATTTTGAATGACCGAGTCAGCGCATCCCGACCAGCCCGCCGCGCCGACGGCCGAGGTGGCCAGCGGGCAGCTTCCGGGAGTCGGCGCACGCCTGCGCCAGGCGCGCGAGATGCGTTCGCTGAGCGTCAGCGACATCGCGCTCTCCCTGAAACTTGGGACGCGCCAGATCGAGGCGCTGGAGAACGGGGACTGGGAAGTCCTTCCCGGGCAGACTTTCATCCGCGGGTTCGTGCGCAACTATGCCCGCGTGTTGCAGATCGACCCGGCACCGCTGATGGAGCAACTCGATTCCCAACTCGAGAAGCCGGCTGCCAGCCTCAATGTGCCGGAACCCCGGCGCGCCGCGATGCCGAGCGCGCAGCCGCGCCGCGACCGGACGGTCGTCTTCGCCGGGTTCGCGCTGCTTGTTGTGGCCGCGCTGGCCTATCTCCTCCTGCCCAACGATCTTTCGGCGCTACGCCAGAGCGCCCAGGGACTGATCGATTCGGTTTCGCGCAAGGAAGCGGCGCCCGTGCCGGCCGCCGCGGCCCCCGCCGTTGCCCCCGCCGCGAGCGAACCAATCTTTCCGCCTGGATCGACGCAGCAGCAGGTCATGAATCCGCAAGCTCAGGCCCCTGCCGAGATGGCGCCGGCCCAGCTTGCCGCGCCCGGCGCCAGCGCCGCAACGGGTGCCGGTGGCGAGCCATTGCGTCTCGTCTTCAGTGGCGAGTCCTGGGTTGAGGTGCGCGACCGCGACAACAAGGTCATCTTTTCGCAGCGCAGCCCGGCCGGATCGGAACAGGCCGTGAACGGGCAGGGTCCGTTGTCGCTGGTCATCGGCTACGCGCCGGGCGTCAAATTGTCCTGGCATGGCAAGGTCGTCGACCTCGCTCCGCATACCAAGGGCGAAGTCGCCCGCCTGGTCCTGGAGTGATTCCTTGAGTGCCGTTGCCAAGCGCCTGACGCGCAGTTGCCTGATCGGTCACGTGAAGCTGGGCGGCAGTGCCCCGGTGGTCGTCCAGTCGATGACCAACACCGACACGGCCGACTACCTGGCGACTGCGCTGCAGACGGCCGAGCTGGCACGCGCCGGGTCGGAGCTGGTGCGCATCACGGTCAATACGCCGGAAGCGGCGGCGGCGGTGCCGAAAATCCGCGAGCACCTAGACCGGATGAATTGCAACGTGCCGCTGATCGGCGATTTCCACTACAACGGCCATCGCCTGCTGACCGATAGCCCGGCCTGCGCCGAGGCGCTGGCCAAGTACCGGATCAACCCGGGCAACGTCGGTTTCGGCAGGAAAAAGGACGAGCAGTTCGCCCAGATGGTCGAACTGGCCTGCAGGTACGACAAACCGGTGCGCATCGGGGTCAACTGGGGCAGTCTCGACCAGAACCTGCTGGCGCGCATCATGGACGAAAACAATCGCAAGGCCGAGCCGCTCGACGCGACAGCGATCATGCGCCACGCGATGGTGACCTCGGCGCTTGAATCGGCCGCCAGGGCCGAGGAAGTCGGTCTTTCGGGCGACAAGATCATCCTGTCCTGCAAGGTGTCCAGCGTGCAGGATCTGATCGCGATCTACCGCGAACTGGCGATGCGCGCCGACTACGCCCTGCACCTAGGCTTGACCGAGGCTGGCATCGGATCCAAGGGTATCGTCGCGTCGACCGCGGCACTCTCGGTGTTGCTGCAGGAGGGTATCGGCGACACTATCCGCATTTCCCTGACGCCGGAACCGGGTGGGTCGCGGGCGCAGGAAGTCATCGTCGCCCAGGAAATCCTGCAGACAATGGGCCTGCGTGCCTTCACGCCGATGGTCGCCGCCTGCCCGGGCTGCGGCCGGACGACCAGTACCTTCTTCCAGGAACTGGCCGGCGAGGTGCAGGATTTTGTGCGTGCGCGGATGCCGGAATGGAAGCTGAATTACGACGGTGCCGAGAACATGACGCTCGCCGTCATGGGCTGCATCGTCAATGGTCCCGGCGAATCGAAGCACGCCAACATCGGCATCTCGCTGCCCGGCACCGGCGAGGCGCCCTCGGCGCCGGTCTTCGAGGATGGCGAGAAGACGGTCACGCTCAGGGGCGAGCACATCGCCGGCGACTTCAAGGACATCATCGAGCGCTACGTCCAGCGCACCTACAAGAAGAAACTGCAAGCATGAGTCAAGCCCTGCAGGCCGTGCGCGGGATGAACGACATCCTGCCCGACGAGGCCGAATTCTGGGAACTGTTCGAGGAAACCGTCCGGTCGTGGCTGAAGAGCTATGGCTACCGGCCGATCCGCATGCCCGTCGTCGAGCCGACACCGCTGTTCAAGCGCGCCATCGGCGAAGTGACCGACATCGTCGAGAAGGAAATGTATTCCTTCATCGACAGCCTCAACGGCGAGCCGCTGACGCTGCGCCCGGAGGGGACTGCCGGGTGCGTGCGCGCCGTCATCGAACACAACCTGATCGCCCGCCAGCCGGCACGGCTCTACTACATCGGCCAGATGTTCCGCCACGAACGGCCGCAGAAAGGGCGTTACCGCCAGTTTCACCAGGTCGGGGTCGAGGCGCTGGGTTATGCCGGCCCGGATATCGATGCCGAAATGATCCTGATGGGCGCCCGGCTGTGGGCCGACCTCGGTCTCGACGGCATCGAACTGCAGCTCAACAGCCTCGGCCAGCCGGAAGAGCGCGCCCGGCACCGGGCAGCCCTGGTCGCCTATTTCGAGGAAAACGCCGACCAGCTCGACGAGGACGGCAAGCGCCGCCTCCATACCAACCCGCTGCGCATCCTCGACAGCAAGAACCCGGCCCTCCAGGCGCTGTGCGCCGGCGCGCCCCGGTTGATCGATTTTCTAGGCACCGAGTCGCTGTTTCATTTCGAAGGCGTCCAGCGCGTCCTGCGTGACGCCGGCGTGGCATTCACGATCAATCCGCGTCTGGTGCGCGGCCTGGACTATTACAACCTGACCGTCTTCGAGTGGGTCACCGACCGCCTCGGGGCGCAGGGCACGATCTGCGCCGGCGGGCGCTTCGACGGACTGGTCGGCCAGCTCGGCGGCAAGCCGGCGCCGGCCTGTGGTTTCGCCATGGGCATCGAGCGCCTGATCGCACTGATCAAGGATGCCGGCGGCGAGCCAGCCGGCCCGGCACCGGATGTCTATCTGGTGCATCAGGGCGAGGACGCCTCGCGCCTGGCCTTCCGCGTCGCCGAGGGGTTGCGCGACCAGGGCGTGAATGTCTTGTTGCATTGCGGCGGTGGCAGCTTCAAGTCGCAGATGAAGAAGGCCGACGGTAGCGGGGCGACCTTTGCCGTCATCATCGGCGACGACGAAGCGGCGACCGGCGAAGTACAGTTGAAACCGCTGCGCGAAGAAGGCGCGGCGCAGCTGAAAGTGAAAGTGGATGATCTGGCGGAAGCCATCATCGGACAATTGATCGATTCGGACGAAGAGGAATAGGCGGATGGCTCATTACGACCTCGAGGAACAGGAACAGATAGATACCATCAAGACCTGGTGGAAAATGTACGGCAATCTGGTGACAGGTGTCGTCGTCGCCGGTTCGCTGGCGGTGATCGCCTGGCAGGGGTGGAACTGGCATCAGCGGAGCCAGTCGGCCCAGGCGTCGGCGATCTACGGCGTGCTGGAACAGGCGGTCGCGATGCGTGACGCGCAGAAGGTCAAGGCGGCGGCCGGCGAACTCGCCGAGAAGTTTGGTGACACCAGCTACGCGGCGCTGGGTGCGCTGGTCGCGGCCCGCCAGTCCTTCGAGGCGGGTGATCTGAAGACGGCCAAGGCCCAGCTGAGCTGGGCTGCCGACAACGGCAAGGACGAAATCAAGGACCTGGCCCGCCTGCGGCTGGCCTCGGTGCTGCTCGACGAAAAGGCATACGACGAGGCCCTGAAGCAACTGGAAGCGACCCATGCGGCGGCTTTCGACGTGCGATTCCTTGAACTCAGGGGCGACGTCCTGGCGGCCCAAGGCAAGAAGCCCGAGGCACGGACGGCCTACAAGGCGGCGCTGGACAAGGGCGAGGTTCGCGAGGGCAGGGGCGGCGTCGGTCGCGAACTGCTGCAGCAGAAACTCGACAGCCTCGGCGAGGTTGCGTGATGACGCGTCGCCTGCTCCTGCTGCTGGCGTCGGCCAGCATCCTTGCCGCCGGTTGTTCGACCCTTTCCGACGCCGTCGATTCGATCAACCCGTTCGCGGCGTCTGGCCCCAAGATGGCCCCGCTCACCGCCTTCGACGCGAAGATGACGGTGCGCGATGTCTGGTCGGCAAGCATCGGCAAGGCGGGAAACTACACGTTCACGCCGGCCGTGGTCGGCAACGCGGTTTATGTCGCGGCAAATGACGGAACGATCCGCAAGCTGGTCGATGGGCGCACCGAATGGTCGGTCAGGGCCGACCAACCGCTCTCCGCGGGCGTCGGTGCCGATTCGCGGCTGGTCGTCGTGGCCACTGCCAAGGGTGACGTGCTCGCCTTCGCGGCCGTCGACGGCCAGCCAAAGTGGACCGCCAAGGTTTCCAGCGAAGTCATCGCCGCCCCGGCGGTTGGCCCCGACGGCGTCGTCGTCAAGAGCGGCGACAATCGCGTGGTGCTGCTCGATGCCGGCGACGGCGGCCGCAAGTGGGCCTATCAGCGGTCGACGCCCCCCCTCGCATTGCGCAGCGCGGCCCCGCCGGTGTTTGCCGATCGCTTCGTCTTCATCGGGTTCCCCGGCGGCAAGCTCGTGGCGCTGGCGATCCAGAATGGCGCGGCAGTCTGGGAGGCGCCGGTGGCTTCGCCCAAGGGGACGACCGAACTCGATCGCGTGGCCGACATCGTCACCGTGCCGGTCATCGACGGCCGGCAAATCTGTGCCGTCGCCTTCCAGGGGCGCGTTGCCTGTTTCGACATGGGGCAGGGCGGCGCCCTGCTCTGGGCGCGCGATCTCTCCTCGGCAGCCGGTCTGGCGATCGACAACCGCTTCGTGTTCGTCACCGACGACCGCGGTGCCGTCCATGCGCTCGACCGCACTTCGGGCGCCAGCCTCTGGAAGCAGGACAAGCTGCTCAACCGCCGGGTTTCCGGGCCGGCTGTCCAGCGCGGCGCGGTTGCCGTGGCTGACGGCGAGGGAATCGTACATTTCCTGTCGCGCGAGGACGGCAGTTTCGTTGCCCGCCAGAAAACCGACGGCTCGCGCGTGCGCACGCCGGTCCAGGCGATGGGTCCGGGCTTCCTGGTGCAGACGACAGGCGGCAGCGTCAATCTGATCGAGGCGCAATGAAACCCACCCTGGTGATCGTCGGGCGGCCCAATGTCGGTAAATCGACGCTGTTCAACCGCCTGACGCGCTCGCGCGACGCGATCGTCGCCGACCTGCCCGGCCTCACCCGCGATCGCCACTACGGCCATGGCAAGCTGGGGCGCAAGCCCTACCTGGTGGTCGATACCGGTGGTTTCGAGCCACTGGTCAAGGACGGCATCCTGCACGAGATGGCGCGCCAGACCGAGCAGGCCATCGCCGAGGCAGATGCGGTCATCTTTGTCGTCGATGGCCGTGCCGGCCTGACGCCGCATGACAAGGAAATCGCCAACATGCTGCGTCGCCTCGAGCGGCCGGTGTTTGTCGCGGTAAACAAGTCGGAAGGCATGAATTCCGGGATGGTCGAGGCGGATTTCCACGAACTCGGCCTCGGCGAACCCAATGCCATTTCTTCGGCCCACGGCGAGGGCGTCCGCGGCCTGGTCGACCTGGCCCTTGCCGCCTTTCCCGAGCCGGAAGAGGAAGAAGAGAAATCCGATGCCGTGCGCGTCGCCATCGTCGGCCGTCCGAATGTCGGCAAATCGACGCTGGTCAACACCCTCCTCGGCGAGGAACGGGTCATCGCCTTCGATGCGCCGGGTACAACGCGCGACGCGATCGAGATCGATTTCGAGCGTGGCGGCCGCAAATACGTGCTCGTCGATACGGCGGGCATGCGCAAGCGCGGCAAGGTGTTCGAGTCGATCGAGAAGTTCTCGGTGGTCAAGACGCTGAAATCGATCGAAGACGCCAACGTGGTGATCCTCATGGTCGACGCGCAGGCCGATGTCTCGGAGCAGGATGCGCACATCGCCGACTTCATCGTCCAGTCGGGGCGCGCCTTGGTAGTTGCGGTCAACAAGTGGGACGGCCTCGATTCATATACCCGCGAACAGACCCGCCTGACCCTGCAGCGCAAGCTCAAGTTCCTCGACTTCGCAAAATTCCATTTCATTTCGGCGCGCGACAACATCGGCCTCGAAGCCATGTTCCGCTCAGTCGACGCGGCCTTCGCGGCGGCCATGACCAAGATGTCCACGCCGCGCCTGGCGCGCGTCCTCGGCGACGCGGTGGCCAAGCAGGCGCCGCCCAAACACGGTGTTTTTCGTCCCAAGCCGCGCTATGCGCACCAGGGTGGCTCCAACCCGCCGATCATAGTGGTCCATGGCAATGCAGTCGATCAGATCACCGACAGCTACCGCCGCTATCTCGAGCATACCTTCCGCGAGGCGTTCAAGCTTCAGGGCACGCCGCTGCGCATCCAGTTCGTGACCAGCAAGAATCCCTTTGCCGACAAGGACAAGAAGTAAATACTTTGGCGTACCGGGGCAATTTTCGGTACATTAGGCAACTCATAACAACACACATGGAGTCCCCACCATGAGCAACAAAGGGCAATTGCTACAAGACCCCTTCCTCAACGCGCTTCGGCGTGAGCATGTACCCGTCTCGATCTACCTGGTCAACGGGATCAAATTGCAGGGCCAGGTCGAATCCTTCGACCAGTACGTCGTTCTGTTGAAGAACACCGTCACCCAGATGGTCTACAAGCACGCCATCTCGACCGTCGTGCCGGCGCGCCCGGTCAACCTGCAGCAAGAACAGGCGGCTGAATAATCGCATTCTGCCCGAAGGTCCGCCCTGCAGGCGGGCCGGTCATTCCCCGTTCCGGATGTTTTCATGATTGAACGACCCGCTGCTGGCGAACGCGCGGTGATCGTTCAACTCGATTTCGGCCAGCCCGATCTCGAGGATCAACTGGAAGAGGTGCGCCTGCTTGCCGAGTCGGCGGGCGGCGTCGTGGTTGCCGAGGTTTTTTGCCGGCGCCACAGCCCGGATCCGAAAACCTTTGCCGGCAAGGGCAAGGTGCAAGAAATCGCTGCCATGCTCGCCGCCGGTGAATCGGACCTCGTAATCTTCAACAACGAGTTGTCGCCGGCGCAGGAACGCAATCTCGAGCGCGAACTCAAATGTCGCGTGATCGACCGTACCAGCCTGATTCTCGATATTTTCGCGCTGCGTGCAGTGAGCGCCGAGGGCAAACTGCAGGTCGAACTCGCCCAACTGGAGCATCTGTCGACGCGCCTGGTGCGCGGCTGGACCCACCTCGAAAGGCAGCGCGGCGGCATCGGCATGCGCGGCCCCGGCGAAAAGCAGCTGGAGACCGATCGCCGCCTGCTCGGAAATCGTGTCAAGCTGCTCAAGGAGCGGCTCGAGAAACTGACCCGCCAGCGCGGCGTGCAGCGCAAGGCGCGGATGCGGGGCGATGTGCTCAATGTCTCGCTGGTCGGTTACACCAATGCCGGCAAGTCGACGCTGTTCAATGCCCTGACCCATGCTGGCGTCTATGCGGCCGACCAGCTGTTCGCGACCCTCGATACCACCTCGCGCAAGTTATGGATCGAGGGCGCCGGCAACATCGTCATTTCCGATACGGTCGGATTCATTCGCGACCTGCCGCACTCGCTGGTCGATGCCTTTCATGCCACTCTGGAAGCGGCCATCGATGCCGATGTCCTGCTGCATGTGGTCGACAGTGCGAGTCATGCCCGTGACGAACAGATGGTCGAAGTCAACAAGGTCCTCGAAGAGATCGGCGCGCGCGGTCTGCGCCAGCTGATCGTCTGGAACAAGATCGACCTCACCGAGGCCGCGCCGGGCGTCGAGCGCGACGAGTATGGTAATATCGCGCGCGTTCGTGTCAGTGCGCGGTCAGGCGAGGGGCTGGAACTGTTGCGTGAATCCCTTGCCGAATATGCCCGAGCAAAAGCTGAAAGTCGCCAGGAAGCGCTGGCGGCGGCCGCTCGTGATGCCCAACCCGATTACATAAACTGATCCCCAAACTAAATGATCCCGACATTAGGAATTTTCATGTCACTCAATGACCCGCAGTGGGGCAACCGTGGCAGTGGCGATGGCGACAAGCCCAATGGCGGCGGTCCGCGCCGGCCCAACCAGGGTCCGCCCGACCTCGAAGAATTGTGGCGCGACTTCAACCGCAAGCTGAACGGGATGTTCGGCAAGAAGGGCGGCGGCAACGGTGGCGGCGGCGATGGCCCGCGCATGCCGCAGATCGATTTCAACCCGAAATTCCTAGGTGGCGGCATCGGCCTGTTGGTCGCACTGGCGGTCGTCGTCTGGCTGGCTTCCGGCTTCTATATCGTCGATGCGTCGCAACGCGGCCTCGTGCTGCAATTCGGCAAGTACAAGGAAACCACCGAACCGGGCTTGCGCTGGCGTTTTCCCTACCCGATCCAGTCGGTCGACCTGGTCAACCTGACCGGTGTGCGGACCGTCGAAATCGGCTATCGCGGCAGCGAACGCAACAAAGTGCTGAAGGAAGCACTGATGCTGACCGATGATGAAAACATCGTAAACATCCAGTTCGCCGTTCAATATTTCCTCAAGGATCCGGTCGAGTACCTGTTCAACAACCGGCATCCGGATGACGCCGTGATGGGTGCTGCCGAGACGGCGGTGCGCGAGATCGTCGGCAAGAGCAAAATGGACTTCGTGCTCTACGAGGGGCGCGAGCAGATCGCCGCCCAGGCCGCCAAGTTGATGCAGGACATTCTCGACCGCTACAAGAGCGGCATCCTGATTTCCAAGGTGACGATGCAGAACGCGCAGCCGCCCGAGCAGGTTCAGGCGGCCTTCGACGATGCGGTCAAGGCCGGCCAGGACCGCGAGCGCCAGAAGAACGAAGGCCAGGCCTACGCAAATGACGTGATCCCGAAAGCCAGGGGTACCGCAGCCCGCCTGATGGAAGAAGCGAACGGCCACAAGCAGCGCGTGATTTCCACCGCCGAAGGTGACGCCTCGCGCTTCACCCAGGTTCAATCGGAGTATGCCAAGGCGCCTGAAGTGACGCGCCAGCGGATGTATCTCGAAACCATGCAGCAGGTCTACTCCAATACCAGCAAGGTCATGGTCGATGGCAAGGGACAGGGCAACCTGCTTTACCTGCCGCTCGACAAGCTGATGCAGTCCGCCGGTGCCGCTACCGCGGCAAGCGCTGCCAGCTCCGAAACCGCCGTGCTGCCGCCGGGCGCGGCCAAGCCCGCAGCGCAGACGTCCAACGAATCGCCGCCGCAGCTCGACAACTCGCTGAACAACCAGACTCGCCCCCGCGAGCCCTCACTGCGTTCGCGTGAACGGGAGGCCCGTTGATGAACTCGAAATTGAATGTGGTGGTATTGAGCGTCGTGACCGTTCTGGTCGTCCTCGCCATGTCGATCTTTACCGTCGATCAGCGGCAGTTCGCGCTGGTCTTCCAGCTGGGGGAAGTGAAGCGGCAGATCAGTGAGCCGGGCCTGTACTTCAAGATACCGATGATCCAGAACGTGCGCCTGTTCGACAAGCGCATCCTCACCCTCGATAACAACGACCCCGAGCGTTTCATCACTTCGGAGAAGAAAAACGTGCTGGTCGATTCCTACATCAAGTGGCGGATCATCGACCCCAACCTGTATTACATCTCGGTCGGCGGCGACGAGGCGCGGGCCAAGACTCGACTGAACCAGACGGTGAATGCCGGGTTGCGCGAGGAATTCGGCAAGCGCACGGTGCATGACG
>ERZ724516.2162-NODE-2162-length-11199-cov-3.933686_pt1 | contig 11199 bp, 8 predicted proteins | sample MGYA00376049_ERZ724516 | MGnify/ENA primary metagenome ERZ724516 (study PRJEB28724, sample SAMN07190886) | activated sludge metagenome | isolation source: activated sludge of sewage treatment plant in Hong Hong | place: USA: Christiansburg, Virginia | collected... | reverse complement strand
CTCCAGACGCGGGCCGATGACGCCGGACATGGTCTCAACGCGAATCTCGCGCTTGTCGGTGAGTCCCTGATCATGGACGAAGCGCACGAAACAACGGGCACCGTTGCCGCACTGCTCCACTTCACCGCCATCGGCATTGAAAATGCGATAGCGGAAATCGACACTCGGCTGCGCTGCGGGTTCTACCAGCAGGATCTGGTCGCAGCCAATACCGAAATGGCGATCGGCCAGATGACGAAGCTGCTCCGGCGTCAGCGTCAGCGACTGACGAACGCCATCGAGAACGACGAAGTCGTTGCCCAATCCGTGCATCTTCGAGAATTTGAGTTTCATGGCAGTTGCCTCAGGCAGCACCGGGAATCGATCGTGTCATTATAAAGTCGTCCATGACAAATCCGCCGCCGATATCGACACGAACTGCTTCCCGAACCAAAAACCCGCTTTTCTCGTAAGCAGCGATGGCTTTCGAATTCTGTTTATTCACCGCCAGAAGCAGGGTATGGCAGCCGTGGTCGCGACCATGCGCGAACACCTGCTCGATCAGAGCGGCGCCGATTCCTTCGCGCTGACGCGCTGGATGAACATAAAGTTTGTCGAGCTTGAGCTCTCCGGGCACCCCGGTCAGCAGGCAGGATGAAAACCCGACTCGCTCATCACCGGCAAAGGCCTGATCCCACCATATATCCGGGCTGCCCAGCTCGGCGGCCAGCCGCTCCGGGGCATAGCGCTGCGAGAGCATGTAGTCGATCTGTGCCTGCGTGATGACTTCTGCATAGGCGTGCTGCCAGATTTCGCGGGCAAGCCTGGCGAGTGCGTCAATGTCGGCCATGCGTACGGGCAGAATGGCGATATTCATGTTACGAGCGTCCGGCAGAAAGTATCGGGCGGATTATGCGATGTCAGACGCACGGCGGCAATTCGCTCCCCGCTCGTTTGACCCCGAGCGTCGCGGCGGGGGATACTTCGGCCTCTTCCGGAACCTTGCTCGCCCCCGCCACACAAACACATGCTCACCCGCATCGCCATTGCCGTCCTCTGGCTGCTGCACCTGCTGCCGCTGTCTGTGCTCGCCCCGATCGGCGGCAGCCTCGGGTGGCTCCTCTATCGGTTCGCCGGCCGCCGGCGCTTCATCGTGCGCGTCAATCTCGCGGTCTGCTTCCCCGAGCTGGGGGAGGCGGAAAGGGAAGCACTCACTCGCCGGCATTTTATGCTGCTAGGGCGCAGCATCCTTGAGCGCAGCCTGTTCTGGTGGGCCAGCCGCGAGCGGCTGCAGCGACTGATCAAGGTGCGCGGCGAGGAAAAGATTCACGCCCTGCGGGCCGAGGGGCGGCCCATCATGCTCCTGGCGCCCCACTTTGTCGGGCTGGATGCTGGCGGCGTCGCCATCACCATGCGCTTCGATATTGTCAGTATCTATGCCGAACAGTCGGATCGGGTCTTCAACCGCTATCTACTGCGCGGCCGTCACCGTTTTGGCGACCAACTGCTGATTTCGCGCCGTGACAGCCCACGTGCCAGCATCAAGGCGATGAAGTCGGGGCGCCCGTTCTATTACCTGCCAGACCTCGATTTCCGCAGCCCGGACGCAATTTTCGTCCCGTTTTTTGGCGTGCCGGCAGCGACCATTACCGGGCTGTCGCGCCTGTCGCGCATGGCTGGGGCAGCCGTCGTTCCCTGCGTGACCCGCATGCTGCCCGGCGGTGAGGGCTACGAGGTGGAAATCGGCGATGCCTGGCCGGATTTCCCGACCGAGGATGTCGAGGCTGACACCCGCCGCATGAACGAATGGATCGAGGCCGCCATCCGCACCATGCCGGAGCAGTATTACTGGGTGCACCGCCGCTTCAAGAGCCGCCCGGAAGGCGAAATCCGGCCGTACAAGACCGAGTTGCGCAAGAAATACTGGAAATAGCCGGCACATTCGCGGTCAATCCCGACACTAGGGCCTGTTCTCATGCATCTGGTGGATTGCGTTGTTCCGGCATGCGAGCGGCTGCTAGGCGCGAGGCGCAGGGAATGGTCGCCCTTCCCAAGCCTCGCAACGCCCCGAAGGAAGTCCCCTGGTGGGACGCCGCAGACGCCGCATGCCGGAACAACCCGGAGGGCAAGGGGCTGGCGGGGCGCATCGCTGTGTTGCCGGTCGCTTGTGCAGATCACTGCACGGCGCACCCGGCGCCTTGCGCTGCCCCCCGCCAACCCCTTGCGCAACCACCAGATGCATGAGAACAGGCCCTAGGGCAGCCCGGGCCTACGGTATACTTGCCGTTTTGGCTACGGCCACCTGCACGAGACCCGAATTTTGGCATTGACTGTACTAGGACTTTCCGGCGCGCTGACGCACGACCCTTCGGCAGCCCTCTATATCGACGGCAAGCTGGTTGCGGCCGCGGAAGAGGAGCGCTTCGTCCGCGACAAGCACGCGAAGAACCGCATGCCCTACGAGGCGGCGAAGTTCTGCCTTGAATTTGCCAACATTACGCCTGCCGATGTTGACGCCGTGGCAATCCCCTTCGCACCGATCAGCATTGCCGAGAAGGCGCGCTGGCACTACGCCAGGCGCTACTGGTACGCACCGGATCGTGCCCTCGATGCGATCCTGACCGGCAACCGCCGCTATTCCCGCTACAAGAAGCGCATCGAATGGTGTCTCGCCCAACTTGGCTTCGATCTGAAGAAGATCGAGATCATCCCGGTCGAGCATCATCTGGCGCACGCTTCGAGCGCCTACCACTGCTCGGGCTTTACGGAAAAAACCGCCATTCTCGGCATCGACGGCAAGGGCGAGTACGCCACGACCTTCTTCGGTTACGGAGAGAACGGCAAGATTCACAAGATCAAGGAATTCTACGACCCGGATTCGCTCGGCGGCCTCTATGGCGCGATCACCGAGTATCTCGGCTTCGAGATGCTCGACGGTGAGTACAAGGTGATGGGCATGGCGCCCTACGGTGACCCGAACAAGTACGATTTCTCGCGGCTGGCAAAATTCGAGAACGGCGAACTGGTCGTGAACACCGACTACGCCAACGTGATCGGCTTCCGTCGCTACAAGGAGAAGGGCAAGGGCTACTACTTCTCGCCGAAACTGATCGACTGGCTCGGCCCGATGCGCCACGGCGACATCGCCGACGACCCGTACATCCACTACGCAGCAAGCATGCAGAAGCTGTTCGAGGATCTGTCGCTGCAGATGATCGAGCATTACCTTGGCGACATCCTGCGCGAAACCGGCAAGCTGGCCTTCTCGGGCGGCGGGGCGCTGAACGTGAAGCTGAACCAGAAGATCATTGCCCGCCCGGACCTGAAGGAACTGTTCGTGCAGCCGGCCTCCGGTGATGCCGGCACGGCGATTGGCGCCGCCGCCTACGTCTCCGTGCAGCGCAACATGCCGGTCGAAAAAATGGAGCACGTCTACCTCGGCCCGGCCTACAGCAACGAAGATATGATCGCCGCCTGTGCGCGCCACCCCTCCAAACCGCAGTGGCAGAAAATTGACGATGTGCCGCAACGCATCGCCCAGGTGCTCGTCGATGGCCAACCGGTAGCCTGGTTCCAGGGGCGCATGGAGTTCGGGCCACGCGCCCTCGGCGGCCGTTCCATTCTTGGTTGCCCCAGCGCTGCCGGCGTTGCCGACCGCATCAACGAGCAGATCAAGTTCCGCGAGCGCTGGCGTCCGTTCTGCCCGAGCATGCTCGACACCGTCGGCCCCAAGATGCTCGGCAACGATCACCCGGCGCCGTTCATGACTTTCACTTTTGAGGTGGCGGAAGAATGGAAGACTCGCGTCCCCGAAGTCGTGCATGAAGACGGCACTTCGCGTGCCCAGGTGCTGCGGCGCGAACACAATCCGCGCTACTACGACCTGATGCTGGAACTCGAAAAACTGACGGGCAACGGCGTTGCCCTGAATACTTCCCTCAACCGTCGCGGTGAGCCGATGATCTGCTCGCCAACCGACGCTCTCAACATGTTCTTTGGCTCGGATCTGCAGTATCTGATCATGGAGGATGTGCTGGTGGTGAAAGCGGGGACGGCGCAATGACGCAGAACGGGATTGCCGACTACTACGTCGCCGAACGTCCAGAATTCGTCAACTTTATCCGCGCGAGCGGACCATTTGGCTCGGCCATCGATATCGGCTGTGCCGGCGGCAAGCTGGGTGCGGAGTTGATGCGCAATGGCATCGTCGGCACCTGCGACGGCATCGAGCCTTTCCCCGCAGCCGCAGCCTTGGCCGAAAAGACCTTGGTCCAGGTGTGGCAGGGGTCGCTCGAATCGGTGGCCGACAGCGTGCAGTGGCCATCCTATGACGTACTGGTCATGGCCGACGTGCTTGAGCATGTCGCCGACCCTTGGGCTGCGCTGCGCCTCCTGCGCGAGCGCTCGGCTCCTGGTTGCCGGCTGGCACTGAGCATTCCCAATGTGCGCCACTACAAGGTGTTGCTGCCGCTGCTCTTCAGAGGCGAGTTTCGATACCGTGACGATGGCATCATGGATCGAACGCATCTGCATTTCTTCACTCGCAGCAGCATTGTCGAAATGCTTGAGGAATGCGGCTGGAAGATCCAGCGGATCGGCAGTCACATGAAGAAAAGCTACCGGCGTTGGTATTACCCGACCCGTCTGCTGGAACCTTTCGTAGCCGTACAATATCTGCTCATCGCCGAGAAGCAATGACGCTGCCGCTGGTCAGCATAGCCATCCCGGCCTACAAGCATGCCCACTTCATTGAGGCCTGCCTGGCCTCAGTCTGCGCCCAGACCTATCCCGAGTTGGAACTCGTACTGATCGACGACGGTTCTCCGGACGACACGCTGGAAGTTGCTCGCCGCTACCTTGAACCTCGCCAGGACCGTTTTCGCCGTATCGTGCTTGAACGCCGGGATAACCAGGGGGTCAGCGCCAATTCCAATGCCTGCATCGAAGCCTGCCAGGGCGAATGGGTACATTTGCTGGGCTCCGACGACGTGCTTCATTCCGAGAAGGTGGCCCACATCCAGCAGGCCATCACCGGCTGGAACATTCCCGATCTCGCGCTCGTCCATGCCGACGCAGATTTCATTGACGCGAATGGACAATCCGTCACGCGCACGGCTCAGCTGCCGCGACCACCGGCGGGCCCCGATCGGAATGCCTGGCAATGGCTGTTCATGGACCGGCACTCGATCATCAATCCGACAATTGCCCTGCACCGAAAAACCTTTCTAGCGATTGGCGGCTTCGACCGCAATCTGGCGCTGGAAGACATGGATTGCTGGCTAAGGCTTTCCGTCGGCCATGCCATCGCCCGCGTACCGGAAGTACTGGCCAGCTACCGCAAGCACCCGGGAAATTCGCTGCGCCGGCGCGTCAAGATGCTGGGCGCCCAGTTCCAGACTTTCGCCAAGTTTCTCGACGCCAACCCCGGCCTGATTTCCGAAGACGACATCCGCCAGCAGTTCCGCAAGTATGTCCGGCGTTTCTGGCGGCGCATCCGGAAGCTGAGACCGTGGTACTTGCCGATGGTCCTCGTAGCGATGGGTCGCAGTCACCTGGCTACCCCACAGGCGGATGACTACCGTCGCATCGGCAACATTCTCGACAAGGCAGCAAGCTGAATGCTGACACCCGCGCGATTCCCCGCCTGGCTTACCCCTCTCCGTGCGGCCTTCTTTGGCAGCCTGCTGCTTTCGCTGGCGGCGCGCATCGGCGGCACCATCAATCGCGACGGCATCCTTTACGTCGATACAGCGCGTCTTTTTCTGGAAGGTGGATTCGGCGCCGCGCGCGAGCTGTTCAACTGGCCTTTCCTGCCCATCCTGATCGCTACCGTTTCACAGCTGACCGGCCTCGGGCTGGAAAATGCAGGCTATCTGTTGAACGCGCTGTTCATGGCTGGCACCTGCGCCTTGCTGGTGGCCGGGGCCAGCCGTCAGTACCCTGCGGCAGCCTGGTCAATCTGCCTGGTGGCCTTGGCCATGCCCGGCGTCAACGAATACCGCAACGAGTTGCTGCGTGAGTTCGGTTGCTGGTTCTTTATCCTGCTGAGTTTCTGGCTGGCGCTGCGCTGGTCGGAGAAGCCGCGCTGGGCAAGCGCACTCGCCGTGCAGGCATCGGTGGTTCTCGCCGCACTATTCCGCCCGGAAGCAGCAGCCATGCTTCCGGCCCTGATCATGTGGCAACTCTTTGAGGCGCCCCCCGGCGAAAAACTGCGACGGGTCCTGATGGTCGGCGGCCCTGCCGTTGCCGGGTTGACGGCAGTGCTCACCCTCTATCTCGGCGGACACCTTTCTGAAGGTCGGCTGGCCGGAGAATTCGCGCGTTTCAGCACCTCCCGCTTCGACGCCAAGGCAGAAACGATGTCCCTGGCCTTCATAGAATATGCGCGCGGGCAATCCCGGACCATTCTGTTCTTCGGTTCACTCGCCCTCGTTCCGGTGAAGTTTTTCAGCAAGATCGGCATTTTCATTGTTCCACTCGCATTCCTGCTCTTCAGCCCACAGGCCCGCGCTACGCTTTCACGTTTCTCGCTTTTCGCTTGGGGTTTTGCTGCCCATTTGCTGGTACTGGCCGTCTTTGTACTCGACCTGCAATTTCTTGCCGGCCGTTACGCCGGCTTGCTGCTGCTGATGGCGGTTCCTTTTGCCGGCGTCGGGCTGTGGCTGTTGATACAGCGCTATCCTCGCTGGCGAATCGCCATGATTGCGATTGCAATGCTCATCATGCTGGCGAGTGCGACATCGCTCAGTCCGGGGAAAACCCAGTTCGTCCAGGCAGGTGCGTGGCTGGCAAAGAATGCCAGCGAATCGCCGAGGGTCTACATCGAAAGCGGCAGAGCCGCCTATTTTGCGGGCTGGAAACATGTCGGCGGGAGTCCGTTGACGGACCACTCCTTACTGACGGAAGCGGTCAGGCAAAACAAGTATGACCTTCTGGTGCTTGAAGTTTCGCGCAAGGAGACGGACATCGACTTGTGGCTGGAAAAAACGGGGCTGGAGGTTGTGCAACGCTTCGGCAATCCGGGCAAGGATACCGTGATCATTGCAGCCCCGATAGCACCGGCTCAGCGCAGTGAGTCGATGACTGAACGCAGGCGCTGAAAAACCGGCTCGACAGAATATGCAGCCAACGCTTTTGCTCTGCCTGCCTCGCCCAGGCGGCGACGCAGGCCGGCATCATTGGCAAGCTGGACAAGGCGGGTCTCCCAGCCCGCTTCATCGTCGACCAAAAAACCGCTCACCCCCTCTTCGACAATCTCGGCATTGGCGCCGCAATTCGATGACACGACAGGCAAGCCTGCCGCCATGTACTGCAGGACCTTCAGCGCACACTTCCCTCGACTCCAGTCGTCGTCCCGCATGGGGGCAATTCCGATATGTGAGGATGCAAGATCAGCCGCTTCCGAACTCGCATTCCAGCGCACGGTGACGGTTGAAAGGCCCGCATCGGGCAGATCAAAATCGGCAATGATCTTGAGCCGCAGACCAGGCAGACGACTTGCTGCCAGGCGCAGGGACGGAAGTGCGGCAACGAGATACTTTCGCGTGGAACTGCTGCCGATCCAGACCACATCAATGACATCTTCAGGTTTGTCGACAGGAGCTGTGTAGCCTTGCGCCACCAGGCTGGTCGGGAGCAGCGTCACTGCGGAATTGAACGCCCTGGCGCTTTCCGCCAGAAAGTGATTCCCGGCAAGAACGTGATCACACACCCGGACCATCGCGGCAAAGCGCTGCATGCGGGTGGCCGACGGAGACCCGTCGCTGTTGCAGAAAATCGCATCGTCGAAATCAAAAATCAGCCTGGAGGAAATGCGCCGCAGCAGCCAGAGCAACGGCAAGGGGAAGGTTTTGCGCAGCACAATCACCAGATCTGCACTGGCCGCCTGGCGCAGCGCATCGATCAGGGCCAAGGGGCCGCCCGATGCCGTCGCATGGACCACTTCGAAGTCAGCCTGCCTCAACAAGGGAAAAAACTGCAGGGCTCGATAGCGTGTGGATGAAGAATCCTCGCCTTTGGAAAGGAACACGATCTTCGTCAAGGGCTTGTTCTCCCGATAATCAAACGCGGGGTTCCGCCCTGCGGCGAGAAAACAGTCGCTTGATTCCCTTGCGCCCGACGTATCGTTTCAAGGCAACTTTTGTATCGTAAAGATAGAGGGGAATCTTATGCTGCCAACTGAACTTTTTCCCCAGCACATCCATGTAGCGCCCGAGAAATTTTTGTCGCCCGGCCCAATGCATCTTGTTGCAGATGCGTGCCAGATCGGAAAGGCGTTTACCCATTACCAATGGCCGATTGAAAACGTGGATGCGCCCGGTATCGATCAGGGAAAATTCGAACTTCCCATTGGCCGCCTTGCTGACCAGAATATTCCCCCCGGAAAGATCTCGGAAAAATACGCCCCGGCCATGCATGGTGAGGAGGAAATCCACCAACTGCTGATATGCATCGGCCTCGGCAATGCCTTCGAAAACCGGTTCTCCGCGCGAAAAAGCGGAAACCATTTCGCGGGCCGTAAATTCTGCGGCCACATGCTCGCAGAGATAGAAGTTCTGCATCAAACTGGCATCCCCACGTTTCTCGAAATAAGCCACGGGAGGGGCTGCACTGATTCCACGCCGGAGCAGTTCGTTGGTACCGCTCCAACTGCGCAAGGCTTTCGAAGGCTTGAAGCGGTCGAGCAGTTTCTTGTGAAAGTGCATCTTGACCGGCTGTTTGACGACCAGCTTGGTGCCTTCGCGACGAGGATCGGCTATGGTCCAGATCGCATTGCGGGCATGGCGCAGGATGGCTTCCTGTGGTGGAGCAACGATACGCTCCGGGCGAATCCCTTGCAGCAACTTGGCCGCTTCGTTGGCATCGCGCGCCAGCAGCACGCCCTGCCAACCATCTTCCCGGAAGAAGAAATACGTTTTCCCTGCGATATGCCAGTCGATGGATACCCCCTTCAGCACATCGGCACCGCTCCGTATTTTCGGTTCACGCTCGGGTGGCCAGCACAGATACACGGGTGATTCCCCTGCGAGCGTTGGGGGAACATCAAGACGCTCGCCGTCACGGGAAATGCAGGTGGCCGCTTTCAGATCCTCGGCGTCATAGAGATCAGCCAGTGCAGCAGCCATGCCGTTGATCGTCCACACAGCATGAACTCGGCGTTCTGTTGAGGCGAATGAGTGTACTTCGAGCAATTCCGACGCATTCAACCTCCCGTCGTAGCGACTCCCCGGAATCAGCCGGGCAAAGGACTGCAGGGCATGGAAGGCGGGGCGAATCCGGAAATCCCTCAATTCGCCCGTCACGGCAGCGTAATGGGTAATGCGCTCGAGGGCAGGATACTTGGGATAGCCGTCGTCAATCAAGCCTTCCCGATGGCAGATGAATGGCCCCCACCAGGCGCGTTCCAGCGCGCCGGAAGCAGCACAAAGCAGCAGGTAGCGGGCCAGATAGTCGGCTTGCTTCTCTTCCGTATTCGGCAGCAAACGCCCGATGCGCGGCAGCGTCCAGAAAGCAGCTGGCGAATAGAGCCTCGGCACACCGAAATCCGCACCGATTTTTTGCAGCACTCTCGCCTTCTTGATGAGATTGAAGCGAATCAATGGCGCGAGCCGGGGCCCGAAAATCTTGTGGTCGTAACGCTCAGGCTCGGTGCAACGCTCGGAGAACAGATTGTCGGTATGGATGTCGGGAAGTTGTTTGCGGCGCTGCAAAAGCGACAGCAAACCGATGTTGAACGGCGGCTCGAAATCCGTAACGCTCGGGCCGGCCAGTATGATGCCGCGCGACCGCGCCTCCTGGTGAGCAATCTCCCACATGGCCAGAAAGCCGTCCAGCGTGTAACCCGCCCAGCGCTTGCGATTGGTGGTAGAGCCTACTTCCAGCAGCTCGATTCGGTCGCCAAAGCGATCGAGCGTGTCCACGACAAAATCGCGCCAAGCAACCCTCGTCGCTTCGGACGACATCTTGCGCGCAGCGTCGAAGGGTTGCACCAGATGCAGCATGACGCGGAACGACTGCGCGCACAGCGCATCGAGAAGACGGCCTGCCGCCTTGTCGGCGTCGCCATAGGTCAGGTCCACCCGGACATGACGAATGCCCGCTTCCTGCAGGCGGTCGATCACGTAGGCATCCACGGCGGGGTCGTCGGACGTGGCGACGCCGACCCCTGCAAAATCATCGGGGATGACGTGCCCGGATGGGGGGCGATGCCCGTTGGGAACGCGCAGCTTCCCCCCAAAAACGTAAGCCAGCAAGGCGCTGGCAAACGCCCAGACGGGCCGCCCTGCGGGGACTGCGCTCATCTCCGGCACACGCGAATCATCGTGGATAGTGCTGGTTGCACGGAGGCTACTTTGCCGGCCGGCTAACGTACCGGCCAAGCTCTTCCATCATGCCGGTCAAATTTTTCGCCTTGCGCGAGAAGGCTGCATCCTGCTCCTTCTCCGACAAAGGCTCGTCGTGCGGCCCGGTCACGCGCGGATGCTGGGTCGCCACTACCGCCAAGGGCATGGCGATCTTCACTTCGTCATCGATGTAAGCCGTACTCGACCATTCGGCCAGCACGGCATGGCTCCTGATCTCATCGGACAAGAGATTGATGCCGGTGGTGTAATCCCGCTTGGGGTTCTTCACGCCAAACATCGGCATAAGCGTCGGAATTACGTCCATGTGGTTCGACATGCGCTCATAGACCGAAGGTTTCATGCCAGGCACCCACAACACGAACGGGGTCCGGATCTGCTCGTCGGTAAACGCCGAATTATGCCCCCAGCGCCCTTTTTCCATGAATTCTTCACCGTGATCGCCGAGCATCAGCACAATCGTGTTGTCCAGAAGATTGTTCTTCTTGAGGTAGTCGATGACACGAGCGAACTGGCTATCCAGATGATTGACCGAGTTCACATAGCGGTTTTTGATAAGTGGCATTTCCGCTGCCAGCTTTTCGCGACTCAAGGTGAAGTAGTTGATGTCATCCGGGTAAGGTTTGCGGATAGCGTTCTCTGGCGGAAAATAGTATCTCGCATGCGGCGACTCGAAAAACATGAAGGTGAAGAACGGCTTGCTCTTGTCGCGAGTGTCGATGAACTTGAGCAGACGCGTCACGTTCTTCCGATCGAGTTCCCAGCCAGCACTGCCGCCCTCGGCGACTTCATGCCCCTCATGTAACTGCTCCGACGGCACTTTGGCAAAAATCGTCCCGTCGAACTCCGGATACGAAAA
>ERZ724516.2157-NODE-2157-length-11215-cov-7.195520_pt1 | contig 11215 bp, 8 predicted proteins | sample MGYA00376049_ERZ724516 | MGnify/ENA primary metagenome ERZ724516 (study PRJEB28724, sample SAMN07190886) | activated sludge metagenome | isolation source: activated sludge of sewage treatment plant in Hong Hong | place: USA: Christiansburg, Virginia | collected... | reverse complement strand
CAAACAGTATAATCAGCATTAGTGCATGCACCATGTCGTCACGATGGTGGCCGAGCGCTATCTTGTTGGCACCTAGCTCTTTGGCGGTGCGGTAAATGATGCCCCGGCGCAGGCGGGAGCATAGCGAGCAGGTGGTTTTGCCTTCGGGAATTTTTTCTTTGACGATGGAGTAGGTGTCGGCCTCGATGATACGAAAATCGACCCCAATAGATTCGAAATAGCCAGGCAGGATGTCAGCCGGGAAGCCTGGCTGCTTTTGATCGAGATTCATCGCGATCAGTTTGAATCTGATGGGTGCACGCTGCTGTAGGGCCATCAGGATGTGCAACAGAGTGTAGGAATCTTTGCCGCCGGAGACACAAACAAGGACGGTATCGCCGTCTTCGATCATGTTGTAGTCACCGATGGCCTTGCCAACGCGGCTTTCCAGGGATTTTTTGAGCTTCTGCAGGGTGTTTGATTGAGTCATCGCAAGTTTCCGGATTGCCACGGTCAACCGTGGAAAATTGCGAGTTTACCCCGATACTCTCGCTGCCACGGCGCGGATGTGGGGTGCGAGAAGCTCGATTTCCCGATGCAGGGAGTCAATATCGGGCGTCATCCCTTCCAGATTCTGATTGCGTGCCCGCATTTCCAGATCGCCAGCGACGCGCATCGCCGGATCGGCACAGAATGTGGCCAGGGTTCCTTTAAGACTGTGGGCTGCGCGTTCGGCGCAGGCTGCTTCCTGGCTGCTGACCGCGTGGCGCAGGAGTTGAATATCGCGTTCCCAGGTTTCGAGGAATATATTGGCGATGATTTCTACGGTTTCCAGATCAGCTTGGCGCAAAGCATCGCCATAGTCAAAGGCTGTCTTCTCGCTTGCTTCAGGGTGGCCGCCGTAGGCCAGCAGTTTTTCCAGCAGGTCTTTGGCCCGTATCGGTTTGGACAGGTAATCATCCATACCGGCGGCGATGCAGGCCTCTTTGTCCGATTGCATTGCGGCTGCCGTCATGGCGATGATGGGGGCGCGTGGTCGATTGTCGTCGGCTTCCCGGGCACGAATTTTCTGGGTGGCTTCGATGCCGCCCATGACCGGCATGTGCATGTCCATCAGAATGACGTCAAAATCGCACTTGGCGAGGAGATCGATGGCTTCTTGGCCATTTTTTGCCAGCGTTGCGCGATGCCCCCATTTTTCGAGTAGACCAAGCGCCAGTTTCTGATTTACCGGGTGATCTTCAACCAGCAGGATGTCCAGTGTGCGCTGCAACTCACGCAAGGCGTGGCGTGTAATCAGCTGCTTGGCGGGAATCAGCTGCTCATTGGGCGCGATGCCGAAGACCCGGCAGAGCGCAGCCAGTAACTCCTCAGATGAAATTGGCTTCGAGAAATAGCCGGATATCCCGACCTCCTGGCAACGCTGCGCATCCCCGCGCATCGCGCCAGAGGAGAGCATGATCATCGGGGTGGCAATCGCCAGTTCGCTGCGGATGTGTTGCGCCAGCTCATAACCATCCATCTCTGGCATATGGGCGTCGAGCAGGATGCAGTCGAAGGCCGAGGGGGTTTGGCGCAATACGGCAAGTGCTTGCGGCCCCGAGTGGGTGAGTGTGGTCGTGACATCCCAATGGGCCAGCATGCTGCTCAGGATGCGGCAATTGGTGCTGTTGTCGTCTACCACCAGGATTTGGCGGCCACGTAGGTCAATGTGGCTGGTGCCGGGTTCCGGCGGTTGAGTATCCAGTGTCAGCTTGAGTGCGAAGTAGAAGGTGCTGCCTTGGCCGAGTTGGCTTTCCAGCCACATTCGGCCATCCATCAGTTCAACGAGACGCCGCGAAATCGAGAGACCGAGGCCGGTGCCCCCATATTTGCGCGTTGTTGAGGTGTCTTCCTGGGTAAAGGCTTCAAAAATGGCTTGCTGTTTGTCCGGGGCAATACCGACGCCGGTATCACGAACGGAAAACTGCACTGTGGGCTGATCGCCATTGCTTGGGCTCAACTCGGCGCGGACGGCGATTTCTCCGGCAGCAGTGAACTTGATGGCGTTGCCGATCAAGTTGACCAGTACCTGGCGCAGGCGGCTTGGGTCACCAATGACATGGCGCGGTACGCTCGGGATGATCTCAAAAACCAGTTCTATATTTTTTTCATGTGCGCGCAGCGCCAGCGTTTTAAGGGTTTCGGCCACTACCCGGTGCAGGTCGAAGGAAATTTGCTCAACCAGTAACTTGCCGGCTTCAATTTTTGAGAAGTCGAGGATGTCATTGATGATGGTAAGCAGGGATTCGGCAGAAGATTTGACGATCCCGAGAAACTCGCGTTGCTCCTCGGTCAGCGCGGTATCGAGTGCCAGATCGGTCATGCCAATGATGCCATTCATTGGCGTGCGTATCTCATGACTCATATTGGCAAGGAACTCGCTCTTTGCCTGGCTGGCTGCTTCGGCCGCTTCCTTGGCCAGACGCATGTCAACTTCGGCCTTCTTGCGATCGGTGATGTCGATGATCGTACCGAGCAGACCATAAATGCTGCCGTCACGGCGGGACAACGAAGCCTTACGGTAAATGGTATCGTGGCTCGTGCCGTCACGCCCGTGAATGATGGCTTCATAGACTTGGCTGCCGCCACGAACAAGTAGTTCTGTGTCCTTCTCAATATGGATCTGCGTATCCCCGGGGGCCAGCAGATCACGCAAGGTCTTGCCGATGAGACTTTTACGGTCGACCGTAAAAAACAGCTCAAAAGCGCGATTGATGCGCATGTAGCGGCCTTCGGCATCCTTCATATAGACCGGTAGGGGGATTGCTTCGATTAGCCCCTCAACCAGATCTAGCTGCTCGGAAAGCTGGGATTCCATTCGCTTGCGGTCGCTGATGTCGGTACGGATCGCAATGTACTGCTCCGGTTGCCCATCCGGGCCGAGTAGCGGAACAATCGTTGCATTGACCCAGTACAACTGCCCACTTTTGGCGCGGTTACAAATTTCGCCACGCCAGACGTGGCCAAGCGTGATCGTCCCCCACATATCGCGGTAAATACTGCTGGGATGTATGGCTGATTTGACGATGCGGTGGTTTTTGCCGATCAGTTCGCCCCGAGCATAGCCGCTGATCTCGCAGAAGCGGTCATTGGCGTAAATGATGGTGCCATTGGTGTCGGTAATGCTGACGATGGCATGCTGGTCAAGGGCGAATTTCTGGTTGGCCAGCGCCAACCGTCCCTTTTCATCATCAGCAACCAACTCGGCAATGCGTCGCGAGAGACTTTCAATACTGTCTTCAAGCAGCGTCTCGGTTCTGCCTTCGTTGGCGGGGAGTAGTCCGTAGATGGCATCGCGCAGGGAGCCCAGAGCATTTTCGCGACTGACCAGTTCGCTACGTAGTTTTTCATTTGAACTGGAGAGTTCCAGTGTGGAGAGCGCGAGTGATCGAGAGCCTAGCTCAAGATCTCGATCATATTGCTCATAGGATGCGTCAACCCGTTGCAGCAAATCGCCCAAACCTGTGAGCAGGCCCTGCAGGGCCGGGTCGCTGCTTGCTGCAAGCGAACTTAGTGACTCGAGATACGCAGCGAGGGCCGCTTCATCACCGATGCCTATTGTTCGCTTGAGCTGTCGCAGCAGGGCCTTATTCATTGTGAAGAGTCAGGTCTCGCTGATGCAGGTGATGGTCATCGTCTGGTTATGCAACTTGCACGATGCGCCAGGGGTGAAAGGACTGATCTCGCCGTAGGAATAAAACCCGGTAAGAATGGTCTTGTTGCCCAATACCTCGCCAACCGCTTCAACCTCTTCATCCACCCGGTTGCCCATGACCAACTTGCGGCCAACGCAACTAACCAGAATCGCCAGACTTTCCCCCGGGTTGTTGAGCATGGTAGTGGCTGCTTCGGCTGCTGCCTCGGCCCCGTTGACCAGCTTGTCGGTGCTCGCATGCATCAGTTTCAGGTAGCCGTTGGGGTCGATTTCGCCAGCCAGTGTCAGACTACCGCTTGCTTCATCGATACCAAGAATGGTCCGGATCAAGCCGATCGCATTGTGATCCTCGCCCAGCATGGCAAACGGAAAGAGCAGGCCGGAAGCTGGCAAGTCCTTGGCGTGATCTCCGAGATAGCGCTTATAGACTTCCAGAGCCGGCTCGCCATCAAGTTCGAAGAGCACGTTATTGGCGCAACGGGTCACCTTGCGTGCCGGACCAAAGGGCTCCCAGCCGCCGAATGAGCCATGACCAAAGGAGAGGCCGTCACCACACAGACCGATGGCAACGATAGCGTTATCACGAACCCCATCAGGGCCGAGGGTGAAGGTTTGCTTGAAGGCACCGCCATCGCCAGCCAGGCCGCCGGTAATCGGAATGCTGCTGCCGATGATGCTGGAAATGCCATCAACCAAAGCGCTACCGTTGATCTGTACGCCAGGGCCAAAGACCAGAACAGCTTTCAAGCCGGTTGCGGCAAGCTGCTTGCCGAGGCGCTGCCCAGAGGCGAAAGAGTCATCCATGCCGGTCAGCACAGTATTCGCCTGAATCAAGGTGCTACTTTCCAGCTTGATCGCGGTCAGGGTGCAGGTGTTGTCATCGACGCCGTCAGCAGTTATTTCACCGGCAGTGGAACAACCGATCAATGCGGTACCAGGCAAGCCGGCGCGTAGCGAGTCAGCAAAATTTGGGGAAGAAAAATGGGCAAGCGAGCCAAAAACGATTAAGAGATCAGGATTGATGGCAGCCAGGCCGGGCATTTGAGCGGCAAAATCAGCTGATTTGCTGACTATTTTTTGTGTGACACGCAATTTATGTCTCCTCCGCAAGTGTAAGGCGAAAAAATACCATATATACGCCTCTCCTGCCTTGGTGGGGCGCTAAAATCCTCGCTTTTGCCGATCATCATGAGCCTTCCCCTCCCCTCGCCCGATGCTTGTGAACACAGTGCAGCGCTGATCGCCAAAATTGGCGCAGAACTGACGCATGCGGGCGGCTGGCTTTCCTTTGCCCGCTTCATGGAACTGGCGCTCTACGCACCAGGGTTAGGCTATTACGCGGCAGGTGCCCGTAAATTTGGCTCGGCTGGCGATTTTGTCACCGCGCCAGAAATGACTGCCTTTTTTGGTCGTTCGCTGGCGCCTCAGGTCGTGCAGATCATGGCGGCTTCGGCGCCCGTGCTCCTTGAAGTGGGCGCCGGCTCCGGGCGGCTGGCGGCTGATCTCCTGCTTGAACTGGAGCGTTTGGGCTCACTGCCGGATAACTATTTCATTCTCGACCTCTCGGCCGACCTGCGCGAGCGGCAGCAAAGCACCTTGGCTGCTGCAGTTCCGCACTTGCTGGGTCGCGTGCAATGGCTCGATTGCCTGCCCGCAGATTTTTCAGGCGTCGTGCTGGCCAACGAACTACTCGATGCGATGCCGGCTCATGTTGTGGCCTGGCGTGAGGATGGCATTTATGAGCGCGGGGTGACACTCGATGGCGAAGGGCGTTTCACGTGGAACGAGCGCCCTGCAGCAGGTGCGCTATTGCTAGCTGCAGAAGAGATCGGGCGGCAGTGCAGCCTAGCGCCGGGCTTTGAAAGTGAAATCAGCCTGGCCAATCGGGCCTGGGCAGCCGAGTGGGGGCATCGATTGAAGTGTGGTGCCCTGCTCCTGCTCGATTATGGTTTTCCGCGTCGCGAGTTTTACCATCAGCAACGCGGGCGTGGCACCCTGATGTGTCATTACCGCCATCATTCGCATCCTGACCCCTTTTATCTGCCGGGATTGCAGGATGTTACGGTCCACGTTGATTTCACCTCGATTATTGCTGCGGCACATGGCGCGGGACTCGAATTGCTCGGCTACACCAATCAAGGTCAGTTTTTGCTCAACTGCGGGATTCTCGATCTGCTGGCTGCCGAGCCAAACGGGACTGCGGATTACATTCGTGCTTCGGGGGCGGTTAACAAACTGCTGATGCCACACGAAATGGGCGAATTGTTCAAGGTGATTGCTATCGGACGAGGGATTGAAGAAGATTTGCTGGGCTTTGCCAGGGGCGACCAGAGTCGCCGCCTGTAATCAGAAGCCGGCAGCTTCCGCCTCAAGGTAGGCGAGGCTGACATACTTGCCGATATTTACCTCAAAGCCTTTGGTATCCCTGGCCCGACTGGCCACACGCGGATCTTTCAGGACCAGTGTCTTGGCTTCCTCGAGCGGCAGTCCATCCTTGATCGCCTGCTCGCAGGGGCGGTAAATTCCCTCGAAAAGTTCACGGTTCCACTGCAGTACTTCGCCGCTTGGCTTGCCATGGCCGGGCAGCCAGATTTTGGATGCGGCATTCTTTTCAAGCAGATCATAAGTTTTCAGTGAACCCAGATAGGAGCCGTCATCCATGTTGGCGATGCGGCGATCCATGGCCAGATCACCGATACAGGTCAGGTGGTCGCCTAGCACTTCAACGCTCAGATCGTAGGGCGTGTGTGCCCTGCCGTAGTGGTGAATACGTAAAGTCACATCACCAAATTTCAGTTCGGCTCCATGTTCCAGTGGCTGGCTTGGCGGCACAACGCGGGTGCCAAGCGTGGCCTGATTGGTCCATTGCTCCATCAGAGTCCGCCACAGATTGCCTTGCATGCCCTGTATTTCCTTGATCGTGCCGGGATGGGCGTAGATCGGGATAGCCTTGTAGGCCGTGGAAAAAGCGTCATTGCCTAGCCAGTGATCGCCGTGGAAATGGGTGTTGATGATGGCAATCACCGGCTTATTGAAGGCTTTTTTGATCTGCCGGATCGCCATTTCGCCGATCTGCACCGAGGCACCGGAGTCAACGACCACCAAGCCTTTGGTGGTATTCACGAAGGTGATGTTGCACATCATTCCCTGATTTTCCGGGGTCGGAAATCCGTCCGGAGAGAAAATCATCCAGACATGCTTGGAGATCTGTTGCAGAGGGTGATCCTTGACCGCCGGACCGCGCACAAAGTCTTCGACTTCCCGGGCAAAGGCGCTGACGGTCTGCCATGGCGTGAATTCGATGGCGCTCAGCGCGGTAAATGCAGTGGCACTGCGCAGAAAGAGGCGACGGTCCATGAGCATCTCCTTAAACATTAAAGTAGCCCGCATCATCGCGCCGAAATGGATGCTCGTCTACACTTGCGGTATGCGACGTTATCCCTTTTCCTTTGTTGCGCTGACTAGCCTCGGCGTAATTTGCGCCATTCCCGGCCTGATCAGTCTGCTCGGCTTTGGCGGCAATCTGCACCCGGTGCTGGAGGATCCGATGGCCGGCCTGGCCTTTATTGTTTCGGCTGTCGCCCTGTTTGGCTCAGCTGCCTTCCCGCTGATTATCGAGAAACTGAAGGAAAACGAGGGCGCTTAGGCCTCACGCATTATCCGCCAGTACTGGAGCTTGAGCATCGCCGCGGCGCCAGCGATGATGGCCAGGAACGTCAGTATGGAACCGACGGCCAGGGTAGAAAAGCCGGTGATCCCCTGCCCTACCGTACAGCCCATGGCGGTGACGCCGCCAAAGCCCATCAGGGCTGCACCAATCAGGTGATTGGCTGTGTCTTCGAGGCTGACAAACCCTTCCCAGCGGAAGTTGCGCGAAATCAGGGCCCAGGTACCGGAGCCGGCGATCACGCCGAGTACTGTGGCGATGGCAAAAGTCAGCTTGCGGCTGCTGTCGGACCACAGCATCAGGAGTTCAAGCGAGTAGGCCTGCGGTGCAACGAAGGTCAACGATTCCATGCGCCCACTATTGGTGGCGATGAAGGCTTCCTCCAGAGTCTCGGGATGTTCTGCCAGGTAACCGATATGCCCACTGACGTACCATGCAGCAACAACGGCCAATCCGGTTCCGACACCACCGAGCAGGTTGTCCAGTGTCCAGAAGTCGCGCTTGAGCAGGCAGAAAGCGGTCAAGCCACCGCCAATCAGCAAAACAGCGAGGCTGAAGGCCATTATCGGATCCATCCCGGCCGCAGTCAGCAGGTTGGGAATATCCTGTCCTCCGGGTAAGGTGATCGCCGCTTTCTCCAATACATTGACACGGAAAACGCCAAGCACCCCACGCATGGTCATGTAGGCAACCAAGCCGAGGACGATGAAAACCACCACCGATTTGATGTTTCCAGCCCCGATGCGGATCAGTGTTTTAGAGCCGCAACCGGAGGCGAGTACCATGCCGATGCCGAAAGACAGGCCGCCGACGATGTAGGACAGCCAGGTGAAAGTCGGTGTGCGATAAATCGATTTGCTAAGATCAATCTGGCCGCTGGCGTGCAGCACTGCCGAGCCGAGAATGGCGATGCCGATGGCCAGCAGCCACATGCGCATACGGCTCCATTCGCCCATATTGACGATGTCGGATACCGCACCCATGGTACAAAAATGGGTTTTCTGGCCGATTGCCCCGAACCCGAATGAAACGGCAAAGGCCAGCCAAAGCACGGTGTTCGATGCGGTCGCAGTTTCCATGTCAGGCGCAGTAAAGGGTGGGGTCGGTGAGGCCGGCAGCGGCAAAGCCTTCGGCACGCAGGCGGCATGAATCGCAGACACCACAAGCACGACCAAGTTCATCGGCCTGATAGCAGGAAACCGTCAGACCGTAATCGACGCCCAACTGGCTGCCTAGGCGGATGATCTCGGCCTTGGATAGGTCGATCAAGGGCGCATGTATGCTCAATTTGACCCCTTCAACCCCGGCCTTGGTCGCCAGATTGGCCATTGTCTCGAAAGCGGCGATGTATTCCGGCCGGCAATCCGGGTAACCGGAATAATCGACCGCGTTGACCCCGACAAAAATGTCGCGGCTACCCAGCACTTCGGCCCAGGCCAGCGCCAGCGACAACATGATGGTGTTGCGCGCCGGGACATAGGTCACCGGGATGCCGGGCATGACGCCGCCAATTGGCACGGCGATATTGGTGTCGGTGAGAGCCGAGCCGCCAAACTGGGCGAGGCCAAAATTGATCGTCCGGTGCTCGGCAGCCCCCAGGGCTTTGGTTACGCGTTCGGCGGCAACTAGTTCGGCACGGTGGCGTTGCCCGTAGTCGAACGACAGGCAATAGGATTCAAAACCCTGGCTACGGGCAAGGGCCAGACAGGTGGCGGAATCGAGTCCACCGGAGAGGAGTACGACAGCTTTCTTCATCATGGGGCGCGAATATAACCGAAATCCGATCAGCTTTCAGCCGGTATCTGCTTGTTCCTGCGCTACAATTTCCCGCTTTGAGCCACTGCCGGAGAATTTCATGTCGTTGCGCCTGACTGCCCTCGCTTCTGCTCTGCTTTTGTCGCCATTGCTGGCTGGTCCGGTAAACGCCGCCGACAAGATCAAGGTCGGTTTCGTCTCCACCCTTTCCGGCCCCGGTGCCGGCCTCGGGGTGGATATTCGCGACGGCTTCAATCTGGCGATGAAACGCCTCAATGGCAAGCTGGGCGATCTGCCGGCCGAAGTGTTGATCGCTGACGACCAGCAAAGCCCCGATGTCGCCAAGCAGGCGGCCGACAAATTCCTGAAGAAGGACAAGGTCGATTTCATGACCGGCATTGTTTTCTCCAACATCATGCTGGCGGTTGGCCCGAGCGTCTTCGAGAACAAAACCTTCTACATCTCGGCTAATGCTGGCCCCTCGCAATATGCCGGTGAGCAGTGCAATCCCTTCTTCTTCAATGTCGCCTGGCAGAACGACAATCTGCATGAAGCGGTGGGCAAGGTCGTCCAGGATAAAGGTTTCAAGAATGTCGTGATCGTCACCCCCAACTATCCGGGTGGCAAGGATGCCGTCTCCGGCTTCAAGCGCTATTACAAGGGTGTGGTGGCCGAAGAGGTTTATACCAAGCTCGGTCAACTTGATTACGCCGCCGAACTGGCGCAGATCCGCAGCCTCAAGCCGGATGCGCTGTTCTTCTTCCTGCCCGGCGGCATGGGCATCAATTTCGTCAAACAATTCGTTTCTGCCGGTCTGTCGCGTGACACGCAACTGTTCGCCCCCGGCTTCTCGGCCGATGAGGACGTGATCAAGGCGGTTGGCGCACCGATGATGGGGATGTTCAACTCCTCGCACTGGGCGCACGACATGGAAAACGCCGAGAACAAGCGCTTCGTCGCCGATTTCCAGAAAGAATATGGTCGCCTCCCCTCACTCTATGCATCTCAGGGTTACGATGCAGCGTTGATGATGGATGGCGCCGTACGCGACGTGAAGGGCAAGATCGAAGACAAGGCTGCGTTGCAGAAGGCGCTGGAAGCCAAGCGTTTCAAGTCGGTGCGTGGTGACTTCAAGTTCAACAGCAACCATTACCCGGTACAGAACTATTACTTGCGCGCCATTGGCAAGGACGCTCAGGGTCGGGTAACAAACAAGACCATGGGTACCATTTTCACGAATCATGCTGACGCCTACGTGGCGCAGTGCAAGATGAAGTGACCCAGCTGGTTCTTGAGCAGGCCCTCAACGGCCTGCAGTTTGGCCTCATGCTGTTTCTGCTCGCCGCCGGCCTGACGCTGGTTTTTGGCATCATGGACTGCATCAATCTGGCCCATGGGTCGCTCTACATGGTGGGGGCTTACTTGGTTGCGGCGGCGACGCAGGCGGCGGATTCGTTCTGGATCGGGCTTGGGGCGGGGGTTGCCGGTGCTGCGCTACTCGGCCTCTTGCTCGAGTTGTCACTGTTCCGTCAGTTGTACAAACGCGATCACCTGTCGCAGGTGCTGGCCACCTTTGCCTTGATCCTGATTGCCAATGAAGCAGTACGCATGATCTGGGGCGCGCAGCCGGTGCTGTTGAATCCGCCGGATGCTCTTTCGGGCCCGGTCGAAATGGCTGGCTTTTTCTACCCGGCTTATCGGCTGGTGATCATTGCTTTCGGGCTGGCGGTGGCCGGGCTGCTTTACCTGCTGGTGGCGAAAAGCCGGATCGGCATGTGGGTCAGGGCCGGTGCGGCCAACCGCGAAATGACCGAGGCATTGGGCATCAATGTTCAACGCTTGTTCACCGCTGTCTTTGTTTTCGGCGCGGCGCTTTGTGCGCTGGCCGGTGGGCTGCTTGGGCCATTGCTCGCGGTCCAGGTCGGCATGGGTGAGAGCGTGCTGATTCTGGCTTTCGTCGTCATCATTATTGGCGGCATCGGCTCGATTCGCGGGGCGCTGGTCGGCAGCCTGATCGTTGGTACGGTCGACACGCTGGGCCGGGCACTTTTGCCGACTCTTTTGCGTGTGCTTTTGCCGGCGGATGCCGCATCAACGCTGGGTCCGGCGCTGGCTTC
>ERZ724516.2156-NODE-2156-length-11215-cov-10.324642_pt1 | contig 11215 bp, 9 predicted proteins | sample MGYA00376049_ERZ724516 | MGnify/ENA primary metagenome ERZ724516 (study PRJEB28724, sample SAMN07190886) | activated sludge metagenome | isolation source: activated sludge of sewage treatment plant in Hong Hong | place: USA: Christiansburg, Virginia | collected... | reverse complement strand
TGAAGATGATGCACGGCGCATGCTTCTTGCCATTCTCGAACATGTCGCGAACACGTGCAGCACCGACACCAACAAACATTTCCACGAAATCGGAACCAGAAATGCTAAAGAATGGAACCTTCGCTTCACCGGCGATCGCCTTGGCGAGCAACGTTTTACCTGTGCCCGGATTGCCAACCATCAGCACCCCCTTGGGAATGCGGCCACCAAGTTTCTGGAACTTGGAGGGGTCACGCAAAAAGTCGACAATCTCCTGAACCTCTTCCTTTGCCTCGTCACAACCGGCGACATCAGCAAAGGTAACAATATTCTGTGCCTCATCAGTCATCCGCGCACGGGATTTACCAAAGGAGAAGGCTCCACCCTTGCCGCCACCCTGCATCTGACGCATGAAGAAAACCCAGACGCCAATCAATAGCAGCATCGGGAACCAGCTGACAAAAAGATTCATCAGGAAAGATGGCTCTTCTTCAGGCCTGGCCTCAATTTTGACGCCGCTCTTCAACAAATCGGAAACCAGCCAGAGATCAGGCGGAGCATAAGATGTAATGCGCTTGCCTTCGGTGGTCGTGGCCTTCAGCGTACGGCCTTCCATAACCACCTTGCTGATATGCCCCTGTTTCACCTCTTCGATGAACTGTGAGTACTCGATCGAGCCTTGAGCGACCTGACGGGTATTAAACTGATTAAAAACCGTCATCAGCACAAGACCAATGACCAGCCAGATTGCGAGGTTTTTGAACATGTTGTTCAAGCTTGCTCTCCTTCTACGGCGTCGAGCGAAAAAAACATCATTTTATACGTAACTTCAACGCAATACACGGCCGAGCAAATAAAGCTCGGCACTCCGATCGCGAGAAGCATCCGGTTTTCGTACCACCACCGTTTTGAAAGTTTCCCGCATTGCACGAAGGAAATTTTCGTAATCGGTGCCTTGAAAGACTTTGACCAGAAAAGCGCCATCCGGTTTCAAGTGAACCCGGGAAAATTCCAGGCCCAACTCCGCCAAATACATAATCCTAGCCTGATCAACCAATGGCACCCCTGACATATTGGGGGCCATATCAGACATTACAAGCCCTACCTTACGATTCGCCAGCTTTTCTTCGAGTTGCTTGAGGACGTCGTCCTCGCGAAAATCACCCTGAATGAAATCAACGTTATGCAAAGGTTCCATCTCAATCAGGTCAAGCGCGATAACCAATCCACCGCCATCCCCAACCCGCTTTGCAGCGACTTGCGACCAGCCGCCCGGGGTCGCACCAAGGTCGACAACAACCTCACCACGCGTGAGCAACTTGTCCTTGTCGTCAATTTCCATTAACTTGAAGGCTGCACGTGATCGCCAGCCTTCTTTTCGGGCTAGCTGCACATAAGTGTCATTTACATGCTCGCGCATCCAAGCTTTGCTGGTTCTGGTTCTTTTCATTCGGTAAAATGCCGCTTTTGAAAGGTTTACTATGCTGCCATTATCAACTAACGAGCGCCGCGAATTGCGTGCCCGTGCCCACTCCCTAACCCCTGTCGTCTCGATCGCCGAGAACGGTCTGACTGAAGGGGTTCTCAGGGAGATTGAAACCAATCTCAAAGCTCACGAATTAATAAAAATTCGCGTTTATGGCGATAGCCGTGAAAACCGGATCGCCTATCTGGAACAAATTTGTACAGAACTCGATGCTGCCGCCGTCCAGCACATTGGTAAGCTACTTGTCGTCTTCCGTCCCGGAATAATTGATCCTGCTGCGGTCAACGCTCAAAAAACCCAAAAAAATCGTCGTTCAACCTCTACGCCACGCACCACCAAGCGTGCCTTTCAAGGCTGATCACTTCAGCCCGCGATTGCTCCACACCACCAACCACAGTCCCAGCATACTCTGCATCAAGTAGAGGATGCTGGAAACTCCGTGCCAGGTAACGAAGCGATCGCGCAGTACACTTTCCATGACTTCTCGCGGCAAAGCGTCGGTTTTCAATTGCGTCATCAGTGGCTGAATACCGAACTGAGACGCCAGCGACATAAGTAGCATCAGGAAGCACAGCCAGAAAACCGTGCTTTTTAAAAAACGACTTCCCCAGCGGAAAACGATAAAAATCAGCAGATAAGCTGAACAGCCAACCCCGACCCAACCTATTATTGCAAACAATCTGCCGGCAATCATGCCAGCGAGTTGGCGGTCGCCCAAACTGGCAAAAAGCACCGGCGCAGCAATATAGCCTATCGCCAACAAGCCACCAACCCAAAGAGTGATGGCAATAAAATACAGCGCTTCAGACAGCTTACGCATATCTACGCTTAGTCGTAACGAACATCCAGAATTTCATACTCACGAATACCACCCGGTGCCTGCACCTGAGCGATATCGCCAGCATATTTTCCAATCAGGGCACGAGCCATCGGCGATGCCAAAGACAATTTCCCCAATTTGATGTCTGCCTCGTCCTCACCAACGATCTGGTAAGTTACTGCAGCACCCGTATCCTGATCCTCAAGATCGATCGTGGCGCCAAAAACACAACGGCCGTCGGCATCAAGCAACTTGGGGTCAATGATCTGTGCGTTGGAAAGTTTGCCTTCGACCTCCTGAATACGCCCCTCAATGAAACCCTGTCTTTCCTTGGCTGCGTCGTATTCGGCATTTTCCGAGAGATCACCATGGGCGCGTGCTTCAGCAATTGCAGCAATGACCCAAGGGCGCTCCACCGTTTTTAAACGATGCAACTCGACACGCAATTTTTCGGCACCAACCACAGTCAACGGGACTTTACTCATATTCATTCCAGCAAAAGCAAAACCGCCGGTGCCCGAAACGGGCTACCCGGCGGTTTCTGGGTTTGTCTTAATGCAGCTGTTTGTGCAAGGCCTGTATGGGATAGACGACCAACTCACCGCGATTACGAATTCCTTCCGCCGCTGCTTCAGCACCCCAGATCGTCGTATACATGGTGACACGAGCTTGAAGGCCGGAGGTACGAATGGAGCGCGAATCATTGATCGCCAGGCGTTTTTCTTCGACCGTATTAATGATCAAGGAAATTTCGTTGTTCTTGATCATATCAACAATATGCGGACGCCCTTCGGTAACCTTGTTGGCCAACTGCACCGGCAGGCCGGCGGCCTCGATACCGTGCGCCGTACCACGCGTCGCCACCAGCTGAAAACCAGCCTCGTGCAAATGACGTGCAATCTCAATAGCCTTGGGCTTGTCACCATCCTTGACCGACAGGAATACTTTGCCGGACTTCGGCAGCTTGACGCTGGCGGCGAGCTGCGACTTGATGAAAGCTTCGGCGAAAGTAATGCCAACGCCCATGACTTCCCCGGTCGATTTCATTTCCGGGCCCAGAATGGTATCCACGCCGGGGAACTTGACAAAGGGAAAAACTGCCTCTTTAACCGAGAAATACGGCGGAATCACTTCCTTGGTCACACCCTGATCCTTGAGGCTGCGACCAGCCATGCAGCGCGCGGCAATCTTGGCCAATTGCAAGCCGGTAGCCTTGGAAACGAAGGGCACGGTACGCGAGGCACGCGGATTAACTTCCAGAACATACACATCGCCGTCCTTGATCGCGAACTGCACGTTCATCAAGCCACAAACATTCAAGGCCTTGGCCATCAACTTGGTCTGACGACGCAGTTCAGCTTGAACTTCGGAACCCAACGAATACGGCGGCAGCGAGCAGGCCGAGTCACCGGAGTGAACACCAGCCTGTTCGATATGTTCCATAACCCCTCCGATGATCACTTCGTCACCGTCAGACAGCGCATCAACGTCACATTCGATGGCATCATTCAGGAAGCGATCAAGCAGCACCGGCGAGTCATGGGAAACCTTGACGGCTTCGCGCATGTAACGCTCAAGATCCTTCTGCTCATGGACGATTTCCATGGCCCGGCCACCCAGCACATAAGACGGGCGAACAACCAGCGGATAACCGATTTCCTGCGCCAGACGCAGGGCATCTTCTTCAGTCCGTGCCGTGCGGTTGGGTGGCTGCTTGAGACCAATGTCGTGCAGCAACTTCTGGAAACGTTCACGGTCTTCGGCGATATCAATCGACTCCGGCGTCGTACCAATGATAGGCACACCGTTTGCCTCCAGCGCCAGAGCGAGTTTTAGAGGTGTCTGCCCACCATACTGGACGATAACGCCCACCGGCTTTTCGATGGCGACGATTTCCAGCACGTCTTCCAGCGTCAGTGGCTCGAAGTACAGACGGTCCGAGGTGTCGTAATCGGTAGAAACCGTTTCGGGGTTGCAGTTGACCATGATGGTTTCGTAACCATCCTCACGCATCGCCATCGCGGCATGTACGCAGCAGTAGTCGAATTCAATACCCTGGCCGATACGGTTAGGACCGCCGCCGAGGACCATGATCTTCTTCTTGTCGGTCGGTTTGGCCTCGCACTCATCCTCGTAAGTCGAGTACATGTAGGCAGTACCGGTAGAAAACTCGCCGGCACAGGTATCAACACGTTTATAGACCGGGCGAACACCCAGTGCATGACGCTGGGTACGAACTGCCGTCTCGGTGGTCTTGGTCAAATGCGCCAGACGACGATCAGCAAAACCTTTGCGCTTGAGATAGCGCAACTCTTCTGCGGTCAACGTCGAAAAATCACGTTTTTCTATTTCCAGCTCAAGATCAACCAGCTCCTTGATCTGCACCAGGAACCACGGATCAATCTTGGTCAGGTCAAAAACCTTCTCGACCGACATACCAACACCGAAGGCATCAGCTACATACCACAGGCGATCCGGCGTTGGCCGGGCCAGTTGTTCGTCAATGGTTTCCGGATCAACTGTCTTCAGATTGAAACCATCGACACCTACCTCCAGTCCGCGCAATGCTTTTTGCAGCGACTCCTGGAAGGTACGGCCGATCGCCATGACTTCACCGACCGACTTCATCTGCGTGGTCAGGGTGTTATCGGCCTGCGGGAATTTCTCGAAGGCAAACCGCGGCACCTTGGTGACGACGTAATCAATCGATGGCTCAAACGATGCCGGTGTCTTGCCACCGGTAATATCGTTGGCCAGTTCATCCAGCGTGTAGCCGATAGCAAGCTTGGCAGCGATCTTGGCAATCGGGAAGCCAGTCGCCTTGGAGGCCAGCGCTGACGAACGCGAAACGCGCGGATTCATCTCGATGACGATCATCCGACCATCCGTCGGGTTAATCGAGAACTGCACGTTGGAACCGCCGGTATCGACGCCAATCTCGCGCAGCACGGCGATCGAGGCGTTACGCAGAATCTGGTATTCCTTGTCGGTCAGCGTCTGGGCCGGGGCGACGGTGATCGAATCGCCGGTATGGACGCCCATCGGATCAAGGTTTTCGATCGAGCAGATGATGATGCAGTTGTCCGCCTTGTCGCGAACCACTTCCATCTCGTACTCCTTCCAACCCAGCATGGACTCTTCGATCAACAGTTCATTGGTCGGTGAAGCTTCGAGGCCGCGTTTGCAGATAGTCTCGAACTCTTCCATGTTGTAGGCAATCCCGCCACCGGAACCACCTAGCGTGAAGGACGGGCGAATAATAGTCGGGAAGCCGATCGCCGCCTGCACCTGATATGCCTCTTCCATGCTGTGTGCCGTCGCCGAACGGGCCGAACCAAGACCAATCTTGGTCATCGCATCCTTGAACTTCTGGCGATCCTCAGCCTTGTCGATGGCTTCTTTGGAAGCACCAATCAACTCAACATTGAATTTGGCAAGTACCCCTTCGCGATCCAGATCAAGCGCGCAGTTCAGCGCGGTCTGACCGCCCATGGTCGGCAGCAGCGCATCCGGGCGCTCTTTTTCGATGATCTTGGCGACGACCTGCCAGGTGATCGGCTCGATGTAGGTCACGTCGGCCATTTCCGGGTCGGTCATGATCGTCGCCGGGTTTGAGTTAACCAGAATGACCTTGTAACCCTCTTCGCGCAGTGCCTTGCAGGCTTGCGCACCGGAATAGTCAAATTCGCAGGCCTGACCGATGATGATCGGGCCGGCGCCAATAATCAAAACACTTTTTATGTCTGTACGTTTCGGCATTTCTTTACTCTCGCCTTATTGCGCGTTGTTCAGCGCCGCAACGCCACGCGTCATGGTGTCGAGGAAGCGGTCAAACAGGTAGGCCACGTCGTGCGGACCGGGGCTGGCTTCGGGGTGGCCCTGAAAGGAGAAGGCCGGCACATCGGTGCGGGCAATGCCTTGTAGGGAGCCATCGAACAACGACACATGGGTAGCCCGCAGATTTTTCGGCAAGGAGTCACCGTCGACCGCAAAACCGTGATTCTGGCTGGTGATCAACACCTGACCGGTATCCATATCCTTGACCGGATGGTTGGCACCATGATGACCGAACTTCATCTTCAGCGTTTTGGCACCGGAAGCCAGAGCCAGCAACTGGTGGCCGAGGCAGATGCCGAAGGTCGGAATACCTCGATCAAGGAATTCACGAATGGCTGTGATAGCGTAATCGCAAGGTTCCGGATCGCCAGGGCCATTCGACAGAAAAATTCCGTCCGGCTTCATCGCCAGCACGTCGGCGGCCGGCGTCTCCGCCGGAACAACGGTCAGCCTGACACCGCGCTCAGCCAACATGCGCAGGATGTTGCGCTTGACGCCAAAGTCGTAGGCAACAACATGAAAACGCGGCGCCGGACCTTGTTCGTAACCCTTGAGCGTCCACTCACCTTCGGCCCAGTCATAGCCAGCCTTGGCGGAAACCACCTTGGCCAGATCCATACCATTCAAACCAGGAAAGGACTGAGCCGTTGCCAGCGCCTTGGCTTCGTCAATCTCACCGGCCATGACGCAACCGGCTTGCGCGCCCTTGTCGCGCAAAATGCGCGTCAGCTTGCGCGTATCGATACCAGCAATAGCTGTAATACCGTGCCTTTTCAGATAGGAAGACAGGTCTTCCTGACTGCGCCAATTGGAGGCAACCAGCGGCAAATCGCGAATAACCAAACCAGCAGCATAATTGGCATCAGACTCAAAATCTTCCGCATTGCAACCAGTGTTGCCAATATGCGGATAAGTCAGCGTCACAATCTGACGGCAATAGGAGGGATCGGTTAGGATTTCCTGATAGCCGGACATGGCAGTATTGAACACTACCTCGCCGCTGGTAATACCGTCTGCGCCGATGGATTGGCCCTTGAAAACCGTTCCGTCAGCGAGGGCGAGAATGGCGGGTGTAAATGAGGGCAGCAACGACACGACCGACTCTCCTAGAATTTTCTATTTATCCATGTGCCAAGCGGGAAGGCTTGCGCCTCCCCGCTTGTGCTTTTTAACCTTGCTATTTTAGCCGAAAATGGCCTGATCAGGCAAACTCAGAGAACGACTCGGGCGCTCACAAAGCGCTCCAACTCGGGATGAATATCCCTCATTTCCGTCTCAAGTCGGGCCAGTAGCAGCCTGCAGCGCGCCCAATCAACCGTTTCAACAGTCATTGCGGCGTTTTCCAGGTCGACTGCATTACGACGCGCCACATCGGCATGAAACATGGCGAGCAGACTTTTCAAGGTATGAGCATGCATACGCAACTCATGAACATCATTGCTCTCAACCGCCAGACGAACCCGACTCAGATGCTCATCCCACTCCGCCAGAAACATGCTGGCCATTTTAGCCAACAGGTCAAGATCACCGATCTCCTGCAACGCCTGACGCAGATTGAGGGACTGACCTTCTGACACGGGAAAGTCCTGAGGACTATCGGCCGCCTCATTGGAAATCTCCGCAACCGCCCTCTCCAGAGCGGCATAAAGCGCCTCTGGACGCAACGGTTTCGAAATGTAGTCGTTCATTCCTGCCTCAAGGCAGCGCTCACGGTCACTACTCATGACATTCGCGGTCATGGCGATGATATAGACCGGTTTAAATGCATTGGAAACCACCCAACTACGACGCATTTCCCGCGAACGAATCGCTTCCGTCGCCTCGATACCGCCCAACACCGGCATCTGCATATCCATCAGAATGACATCAAAACGCTTGTTCTCGAATTGCTCCAAACCCTCGGCACCGTCATTGGCCACTACCACCCTGTGCGAACGCTTCTCCAGCAAACGTAGCGCAAGCTCCTGATTGACCGGATTATCCTCAACCAGCAGGATATCAAGCACACTCCCTGCTGCCGTGACCTTTGAGTCAACCATGAAGGAGTCCAGCTCAAATCCAAGATCGCCCCCCCCTTGACGCGGCACTTCAGCCAAGGCCAGTGCATCCGCCAGATCTCCTGGTCCGATTGGCTTGACAAGATGCGCTGAACCTTCGAGCTGGCGCAATCGTGCGAGATCATGACGTTGATTTTCCGTCGTCAGCATCATTAGCAGCTTTTCGCGCTGCCCTGCCGCCTTCCAACCTTCAGCCAAGGCAAAGCCAACTGGCTCGTCCATACTTGCATCAGCAAAAACATAGTCATAGGCAAAGTCGACCGCACGCGTTCGCTTGATTGCCTCTATCGCCGACGCGCCATCATCAACCAAGGAAGCTTGAACCCCCAAACGCTCGAGCAGACGAAGCAGATGCTGACCGGCAGCCTGATTATCTTCAATAACCAGCGCCCGACGTCCAGCAAAAGCCCGCACAACCTGAGCCGGCGCAGAGTCGAGTTGACCACCAAGACGCGCCGTAAAATAGAAGACCGATCCCTTGCCTTCAGCACTATCGAGCCAGATTCTGCCATCCATCAACTGGACAAGCCGGGCACAGATCGCCAGCCCGAGTCCGGTTCCGCCAAAGCGGCGCGTGGTCGATACATCTGCTTGCGAGAAGGCTTCAAAAATCGCTTGTTGCTTGTCCACTGGAATACCGATCCCGGTATCGCGGACAGCAAATTTCAGATACAGGGAGTCACTAGTTGTCTTGTCAACAGTCACTTCGAGAACGACACCTCCCTGCTCGGTGAACTTGATCGCATTGCCGATCAGATTCATGACCACTTGGCGCAAGCGGGTGGGATCGCCAATAACACGCTGCGGGACATCTGGTCGCACATCAATGACCAGTTCCAGACCTTTTTTATGTGCCCCGACAGCCAGCACTCTGGCGGCTTCAAGCAAGGTATCGAACAAAGCAAAAGAAACCGATTCGAACTGCATCTTGCCGGCTTCAATTTTTGAAAAGTCCAGAATGTCGTTGACGATGGTCAGCAGAGACTCTGCCGAGGATTTCACGGTCCGCAGGTAATGGCGTTGCTCGGCATCAAGTTGCGTATCAAGCGCCAACTCAGTCATGCCGATGATGCCATTCATCGGCGTTCTGATTTCATGACTCATATTGGCCAGAAAAGCGCCGCGCGCGCGATTTGCCGCCTCCGCTGCCTCTTTGGCCTCGATCAGCGCACCTTCATCAACCTTGACGTCACTGATATCCCGATGCAAAACCAGCATTCTAATCGGCTCACCACTTGCATCACGCGCGGTCACCACACCGCGTATCATCAGCCAGCGCCATTGATTATCGCGCGTCCGCATCCGGCACTCGGCCTGGAAAAAGCGCTCCTTGCTTTGTGCATGAGCTGCAATACGCGCCTGAATTTCTCGCAAATCGTCCGGATGGAGAAGCTTTTGCCACTGGGTAATACTGTTATCGAAATCAGTCGGGTCATAGCCGAGCAATTTTTTCCATTGGCGACCGGATTCAATTTGCCCCCGCGCCAGATTCCAGTCGGAATAGGCGTCACCCGTCAATACGCTCTGCCAGTGCTGAATTCCGGCATAGGAGCCATAGGTGGCATCGACCGTCTCGATCAATCGCTCAAGCCCAGCGACCAAGTCTGACGCACCACCTGCACGCGCCGCATCAAGCAACGCCCTGAACGGCAACTCACCCTCGCCCGCGAAGATATCCTTGAGTTGCCTAAGCAGGAGCTGTGATTTCATCGAGCGTTAGCGCAACCCTAAAACGTCTTGCATATCGAATAAACCGTTCTTGTGCCCAGCCAGAAAACGTGCGGCGCGCATGCTGCCCTGCGCATACGGCATGCGACTACTGGCCTTGTGCGTAATTTCGACGCGCTCGCCCAGGCCACAGAACATTACCGTATGGTCACCTACGATATCTCCCCCACGTACGGTGGCGAAACCTATGGTTGACGGATCGCGCTCGCCGGTAACACCTTCACGGCCAAAAACCGCACATTCACCCAGATCACGCCCGAGCGCACCAGCAACCACCTCGCCCATCCGCAATGCGGTACCGGATGGGGCATCTATTTTCAAACGGTGATGGGCTTCAACAATCTCGATGTCGTACCCCTGATTGAGAATCCGTGCAGCAGTGTCAAGCAGCTTGAAAACCAGATTGACGCCAACCGCCATGTTGGGCGCAAAAACCACCGGAATATCACGTGCGGCGGCGGCGATCATCGCCTTGCCTTCCGCTTCAAAGCCGGTAGTTCCAATCGCCATTGCCACGCCAGCCTGACGACAAAGTTCAAGATGTTCCAACGTACCCTGCGGGCGGGTAAAGTCGATCAGACAATCAATGTCCTGCAGGCCATCAGCCAGGCTGTCGCGCACGACAACATCACAATCCATACCCACCAGTTCGCCAACCACCTTGCCAATTACCGGGCTACCCGGCAGGTCGAACGCTGCCCCCAGAGTCACATCCGTATCCTTGAGCGCCGCCTCGATCAGCATGCGCCCCATGCGGCCACCCGCACCAACAATACCAACTCGCGTAGCAGCCATGCTTAAAACCCTATCCAGTTAAGAAAACGACGAAAATACCCTGGCTCTTCCGGCGCTGGTATCTGAACTCCCTCGCCAACCGATCCGAGATCGACCAGACGGGTTCTGGCAACAGGGGCGGTTAGATCGGCAACAGTTGCCGTATCGACATCACCGGCGACGCGCTCCAAAAGGTTGTCCTTGTCAAAATAGACAGCGAACTTACGCTGTTCGACCGCGCCAGTTTTACCGTTGTGATAGAGATAAACGTAATCCCAGCGTTGCTGATGGAAAATATCTGTTATCAAGGGTGTGCCGAGGATAAAGCGCACCTGATCACGGGTTTGCCCCGGCTTTAGCTGCGAGACCATGTCCTGGCTCAGTACGTTGCCTTGCTGGACGTCGATTTTGTAAGCGTTGAAATAGTTCGGCACGGCTGAACAGGCAGCCAGACAAAGGCAAAAAACGGACAATACTAAGGTGCGGTAACGGAGCATGCGGAAATCCGAAGTTTCTCAAACATCTTTGAAGCGG
>ERZ724516.2154-NODE-2154-length-11219-cov-5.978144_pt1 | contig 11219 bp, 13 predicted proteins | sample MGYA00376049_ERZ724516 | MGnify/ENA primary metagenome ERZ724516 (study PRJEB28724, sample SAMN07190886) | activated sludge metagenome | isolation source: activated sludge of sewage treatment plant in Hong Hong | place: USA: Christiansburg, Virginia | collected... | reverse complement strand
AGGTGCATCTGCTGCAGCGCAAGGAGAGCAAGGTCGGCGACCAGTTGGGCAAGACCACGGGCTGGATTCACCGCACCTCGCTGAAGGCGCGCCGGGTGGGTATGTACCCCGGTGTGCAGTACCAGAAGATTGACGATGCCGGCCTGCACATCCGCGTCGGCAACGAGGAGCGCGTGGTGCCCGTGGACAACGTGGTGCTGTGCGCCGGCCAGGAGCCGCAGCGCGAACTGCTGGCCGACCTGCAGGCCGCCGGCTGCACCGTGCATCTGATTGGCGGCGCCGACGTGGCCGCCGAGCTGGACGCCAAGCGGGCCATCAACCAGGGCATGCGCCTGGCTGCCAGTATCTGATTCACCCACCTCAGCCATTCATCCACAACAGGAGACTTCCATGCAAACAGCCCCCAGCCACCTGAAGCCCGCAGTCGCGGCCTCCATTGCCGTTTGGCATGACATGGTTGCCAAGCGCGACCTCTCAAAGCTGGCCAGCATCGTGCACCCCGACGCAGTGTTCCGCTCCCCCATGGCCATCCACCCGTATCAGCCGGCGGCGGCGCTGATCCTGGCGCTGAGCACGGTGATCAACGTGTTTGAAGACTTCACCTACCACCGCCAGTTGGCCTCCGACGACGGCCTCAACGTGGTGCTGGAATTCAGCGCCCGCGTGGGCGACAAGCAACTCAAGGGCATCGACCTAGTGCGCTTTGACGAGGCCGGCAAGATTGTGGAATTCGAAGTCATGGTCCGCCCCCTGAGCGGTCTTCAGGCGCTGGGTGCCGAGATGGGCGCGCGGCTGGCGGAGAAGATGCCGGCGTTCAAGGTCAAGGGCTGAAGCCTTTTGGAGAGGCCGCCTGGCATTGGCCCTACAAGAGCATCAGATGGTGTTTTTCTGCCTGCGTCACCGCATTCAAGGCAATGCGATGGTCGAAGGTTGTTAACGCACCGTCGTGGGCCACGGCGAGTGCCAGCAAATAGAGATCGGTGATCTGGCCATGGCTGAACACGCGGTCCCAGTTCACCAGTCCATCGGTGCGCAGGCTGATGTCGTCGCTCCAGAAGGTGTGGTCCACGTCGGCGCAGGCTAGAGCCATCTTGGCGCGAACGATCTCGAATCCGACGGGACCGCGCTGGCTGTAGCCGGGCAGGTTCAATATCCGCAGCACGCCGTTTTCCACCAAGGGGCAGGTGGCAATTTTGAGGCGCGGTTTTTGGAAGAGGGCAAGAGCCGCCTGGTTATGGACGTGGGCATCGTCCAGGAGCGCGATCCATACGTTCACGTCCAGTAGCAACCGTCGAGTGGTTGACACGCTCAAATTCCCTCTTGTTCCATCAGGCGGCGAACGTGCTCATTGGTGATGATTTCGTCCCGCGCGGGGAGAACGGAATACTTGCTGCGCAATGGGACGGGCGTGGCGGGCGCTTGCGCGTTGGCACGCAAGGCGTCGCGCACATAGCGGGACACGGCTTCGCCCAAAGAGATGCGTTCGCGCTGCGCACGCTGGCGCGCTACGGCAAATACGTCGTCGTCCAGGGAAAGGGTGGTTCGCATAGTTGTAACTAGATTAGCATCAAAACATCACTATAGCATCAAGGCATGGCTCTGAGGGCGGCAAACGCCACCCACCCTTGCGCTGACACTGGAATCGTTTTTCCCCTACCAAGCTTGCAGCGACGGGGCTATAGTGGACTTGACGACTTCATCAGCCTGTCAAGGAGGTGGCACATGGCGATTCAACATGCAATTTCGGGTCAACCGGTCAGCGTTCTGCCCTGCGTCAACATGCCGGGCGACCGACAGACCGTGGCGATTTTCAAGACCGGCGAGCTGGAGGTCATTCGCCTGGTGCTGCCCAAGGGCAAATCCATGCCGGCCCACAAGGTAGCGGGCGACATCACCGTACAGTGTCTGGCGGGCTCCATTGCCTTTGCCAGCGATGACGCAAGTCAGACGCTGGCGGCGGGCGAGATGTTGTACCTGTCAGGAGGCGTTGTGCACAGCCTGACCGGCATCGAAGACGCGTGTGCGCTGTTGCACATCGTGCTGCGCAAGTAGGCGCGGAGGTGCCTATGCGTTCAATGTGGGGCAGTATTGAGATGTGCGTGGCGACGATGGTCGCGTGTGCTGCATCTGCGTATGGACAGTCTGCAACAGAGGCTGCAAAACCGGCTTTTGACGCAGAGTTGGCGAAACAGCTCACTGCGGATGAGCGTGGGATGAAAAAATACGTGCTTGTCGTGCTGAAGACCGGGCCCAACAAGGTGCCTGCCGGGCCCGAGCGGGACGCAATGTTCAAAGGGCATTTCGCCAATATGGGCCGTCTGGCCGGTGAAAAAAAGCTTGCACTGGCCGGTCCGTTTGATGGGGTGGACGGGTGGCGGGGGCTGTTCATTTTCGCCGTGGAAAGCATTGAAGAGGCCCAGGCCCTGGTGGCGACGGATCCCGTCATCATCAAAGGCGAGATGGTCGCCGAATACCATAAGTTCTACGGCTCAGCGGCCTTGATGGTGGTGAACGACGTGCATCAAAAAGTTTCGAAAAAGTGACACAAAAAGGGCTCCCACCGATCACCAGCGTATCCCGATTTTTTCAGCTTTATCAACGGGGTTTCGCGCAGCGCTCGGGAAATCGCTTCATCAATTCACACTGCTTCTTGCGCATAAACACGGCAATTGCATACGCGCGGGGCGAGTCTGCCTCAACACCGTAGCCTGGTAGAGCGCAGTGGCCCGGGTTGGCAGGACAAACTTCGGGGTTCGCGGCAGTGGATTTAGCGTGCGTCAGCGCAGTCTGGTTGGCCTTGTACACCTTCTCCGCACGATCGCCCTTATCGCATTGGCTCGCGTCCCAGTACCTGACGCCGTCCGGCTTGGTGCATTCCCAATAGTGTTCCGCCGCGGCGGCTGGCCACGCCATGCTGGGGACAACCAGAGCGAGCGCAATGGTTTGGACCCATTTCATTGTTGTTCCAGTCGGCTGTGGAATTATGTTCATAACGTGTGTGATCCAGCTGCCAGCAGGGCATCAATCTGCGCATCCTTCTCCCGCCACAACTGCTGCACCCATTGCGAGAAGGCCTCGCGAAAGGCAGGGTCCTGCGCATAGTCGCCGTGCATCAGGTGCTGGGGGATGGGCAGACTGCGCACCCGCACCACGATGCGGCGCACCTTGCCCAGCAAAAAGTCGGTGAAGGTGGGGGCGCCATCGGGGTAGACGATGGTCACATCCAGAATCGCCTGGAATTTGTCGCCCATGGCGTTGAGCGCCAGCGCCATGCCGCCGGCCTTGGGTTTCAGCAAATGGCGATACGGAGACTGCTGCTTGGCGTGCTTGGCCTTGGTGAAGCGAGTGCCTTCCAGAAAGTTCATGACGCTGGTGGGGATCAGCGCGTATTTGGCGCAGGCCTTGCGGGTGGTTTCCTGGTCCTTGCCGCGCATCTCGGGGTGTTTCTTCAGGTAGTCCTCGGTGTGGCGGCGCATGAAGGGAAATTCCAGCGCCCACCAGGCCAGGCCCATCACCGGCACCCAGATCAGCTGCTGCTTCAAAAAGAATTTGAGCAAGGGGATGCGCCGGTTCAGCAGGTGCTGCAGCACCAGGATGTCGACCCAGGACTGGTGGTTGCTGTTGACCATGTACCAGCTGTGCGGGTCCAGCCCTTCGATGCCTTGCACGTCCCAGGTGGTGCGCTGGGTCAGGCCCATCCAGGCGCTGTTGCCCCAGATCCAGGCTTCGGCTATCGACAGCAGGATGGGGTCAATGGCGAGGCGCACCGCTTTGAACGGCAATATCAGCTTCAGTGAAGAAAAAATCAGCAGGATAGGGACCCACCAGAGTGCATTGACCACCATCAGCAGCGTGGCGATGGCACCAGTCAGGGGAGAGGGTAGAAAGTGCAGCATGGTTTGGGTGAAGGTGGCAGTTGGTTGCGAGTGTAGGTCGCTATTATTTTGATAGCTATCTACGCAATGTTCTCGGGGGCTAGGGGCCTATTTTGTATGAAAACATATGGTGTTGCGGCCCTGGGCTTTGGCTTCGTACATGGCCAAGTCAGCCTGTTTGAGCAGGTCGGGGGCCGTGACACTATGCCCCAGAAAAAGGGTCGCGCCAATGCTGGGGGTGATCGTGTGTGTGTGCTCTTGTAACCGGTAGGGTTCGTTCAGGCTCGACAGGATTTTGTGCCCCACGGTGGCTGCGTGCAGGCGCGCGTCGGCCGCATCGATGCTGAGATTCTGAATCAGGACGACAAATTCATCACCACCCAGGCGGGCCACGGTGTCAACGGCGCGTATGCATTGCAGTAGCCGCTGCGCTACTTCCTGCAGCATCAGGTCGCCAATATCGTGGCCAAAGTTGTCGTTCAGGTGTTTGAACTTGTCCAGATCCAGAAACAACACAGCGCCATGTTTTTGGTGGCGCTGGCTGGCTGCCAGGGCGGTTTCCATACGGTCACCCAGCATGCGCCGGTTCGGAAGGCCTGTCAGTGTGTCGTGAAAGGCCAGACGCTCAATCGCCTGTTCTGCCAGTTTGCGTTTTGTGATGTTGCGGGCGATCGCGATCAGCCGCTCCTCTTCACCCACAAGCGTGGGTTTGCGGACCACCGACAGCTCAAACCACTGCTTGCCGCGCTCCAATTCCAGACTGTACTGTTTGCCGGACGAGCGCCCGACCTCCCGGGCCTCCTGCAAGGCAGCCATGCAAATGTCGGCGGCTTCGTGGGGCAGGACTTCGGAGATCAGCCTGTCAATCTGACGGTTTCCGGGCTGAATCAAATCCTGGCCATCGTGGCTGTGGATCGCCCGGTATCGGCCTTCATTGTTGAACTCGAACACCAGGTCGGGGAGGGCGTTGAGTGTGGCCTGCAATTCGGCCTGTGTGGCCAAAAGCTCGCCCTCAACCCGCTTGCGCCTGGAGATGTCCATCAGCGTGCCGACCATGCGCAGCGGCTGTCCCTGCTGGCTGAATTGAACGACCTTGCCCCGGTTGCCCATCCAGACCCAGTGGCCGTCGGAGTGCCGTGCGCGGTATTCGGCCTCATATGCGGGCGCAATCCCGCTGAGGTGGGCGCGCATGGCGTCCAACGTTCCTGGCAAATCGTCCGGGTGGATCAGGTGCCCCCAGGCACGCCCGATGTTGCAGTCAGAGGGGTCACGCCCCAGCATGCTGCAGGAGCGCTCGTCCAGGTAATAACCCTTTTCAATCGTCAAGTCGTGGTCCCATCGGCCCAAGTCGGCACCCATGATGGCCAGCTCCAGTTGCTCGGTGGTGTCGCGCAACAGGGTTTCTGCGTTCTTGCGCTCCTGAATGTCACGCGCCATTCCCAAGACACCAATGGTGTTGCCTTCACGGTCTCGCATGGGCGTCTTGATGACTTCAAAAACCGAGGGGTCGTCACTGACGGGTGAAGGCATCGGGCCTTCGAAATGCAGGGTTTTTCCCATTTGCAGGACCAATCGGTCGGCGTCGACGAATCCCTGGGCCACGTCAACCCCAACCCAGTGGGCGTCATCCGTGCCAATGACCTGCGCAGTCGTTGCCCCCAGATGGGCTGCAAAAGCGGAATTGCAGGCCAAATGAATACCGTCCAGATCCTTGAGCCACACGCGGTCCGGGATGGTCTCCAACAGGTTACGCAACAAGGTTTCACTATGCTGCAAAGACAGTGTCGCTGTGCGCTCCTGTGTGATGTCTTCTACGGTGCCCTCGATATACAGCGTGCGCCCTTGCGGATCGCGCACCAGGTGGGCGTGTTCACGCACCCAGATGCGTTCACCAGTTTTGAGGCGGTAGGTTTCGGACACGAAGTCGGTCACCTGCCCCAGCGCTTCGAGCAAATCGACAAACTGTTGTCGGCGTCCGGGTTCCACGTAGGAGTCGGCACCAATCACCCGAGCGTCAGAAAAACACTCGGCTTCGCTGGCGTAGCCATTGAGCCGCAGCAGTGCGGCGTTGATGCGCACAATTTTTCCATCCGGGTTGGACCGGTAGGCGCCAATCGGCAGCAGATCAAATAGGGTGGATTGTTCGTGCAGTGACAAGCCAACTCTCCAGGATGTGTCCGCTACTTGAGGCTGCCCGAGAGAAACTGCTTCAGGCGCTCGCTCTTCGGGTTTGCGAGCACCTGTGCCGCAGCACCTTCTTCCTCAATGCGGCCCTGGTGCAGAAAAATCAAGTGTTTGGAGACCTCGCGCGCAAAACCCATCTCGTGTGTGACCACCACCATGGTACGGCCTTCCTGCGCCAGGTTCTGCATGACCCTCAGCACCTCGGTTACCAGTTCGGGATCCAGCGCGCTGGTGGGCTCGTCAAATAACATGACTTCCGGCTCCATGGCCAGAGCGCGGGCAATGGCCACGCGCTGTTGCTGGCCGCCGCTCAGGTGGGCCGGGTAAGCGTCTTCCTTGCCAGCCAGTCCGACCTTGGCCAGGTACTTGCGGGCAATCTCAATGGCCTGTTCTTTGGGGATGCCCATGACATGGATCGGCGCTTCGATGATGTTTTGCAGCACCGTCATATGGGCCCACAAATTGAAGTGCTGGAACACCATGGCCAATTTGGTGCGCAGGCGGGCCAGTTGTTTGGGGTTCGCGGCGCCCAGTTCACCGTTGGGCTGCTGGCGCAAGGCCAGTTCTTCGCCAGCCACAACAATGCGGCCTTCGTGGGGTTTCTCCAGCAGATTGATACATCGCAGAAAGGTGCTCTTGCCTGAGCCCGAGCTGCCAATGATGCTGATGACATCGCCTGCGTGGGCCACCAAGGAAACGCCCTTGAGTACCTCGTTGGAGCCAAAGCGCTTGTGGATATTGTCGACCTGGAGCTTGTGGGGCTTGGTTGTCATGGGAAGGATGGTTTGAACAGTCGTTGCTTGCGGCTTTGTCGTCTTCACACGCCCAGGAGTTCGCCAGTTCGAAATGGGGTGGCGCCAGCAATTTTTGCCAACTCGGCGCCACTGAGTGCGTAGCGGTCGCGAATGCGGGCATACAGAATCCCGCTGACGCCAGCGAGTACACGGTGGCTACGGTCGTTGATGGGGTCTATCACTTCGGCCACCAGGTCGCCCGCCGCCAGTATTTGCCCCGGCTGCGCTGCGAAAACCACGACACCCGGCACGGGGGACCGCACGGTTTCGGACCCTGCCAAAGGCGTGGCATGGCATACGGCCGGTGGAAGCTCTGGTGTAACCGCCGCACGGACGACCCCGGCGTGCTGGAGAAACGCAAAGATGGCCTGCGCGTCGGCCAGCGCCAGCACGTGACTGACATCGGACTCCCCGCGCAATTCGATCGTCGCGCTGCAGCAAGCCTGTAGCAGTGGGATGGTGCGCCCGCTGGCGGTCAGGCGTTCGGACAGCTTCCACCACAGACCCGACAGGCATTCGTCAAACGGACCGCTACCCGAATGTTTGGCCAGCAAAACTGCCTGGCACTGCAACAGCCGTGTCAAAGGTTCCAACTGGGGCCAGCAGGCTTCTTCGGTGTAGAAGTGCATGACGGATTCGCAGTCGCAGTGCAGATCCAGCACCAGATCGGCATCAAAAGCCAATGTCAGCAAGCGACGGCGCAAACTTTGCAGTTCAGTATCCGGAACCCAGGCCTGCAGGTAGCTCCCGACCGCAGCGCGCACGGTGGCGACATTGGCTTGAGGGTCGTCCCCCAAACCATCACACACGGCAGATTCGACAGCCGCGGCCAGATCGGGGTAATGCCGGTTGAAATTTTCGGAGCTGCCCAATTCAAACCGGCCCATGGCTTTGTGGTCCACGCGTTGTGCCAGGCCGATAGGATTTGCCACCGGAACCAAAATGACTTCGCCCGTCATGTGTCCGGCTGCTTCTGCAACGCCAAGCATGGTGCGCAGATGATGCGCCACCAGCATACCCGGCAGTTCTTCGGCATGTAAGCTGGCCTGGATGTACACCTTTTTTCCGCTGCCGGGTGCGCCGAAATGAAAACTGGTCAGCGTTTTTTGTGCGCCCAGGCTAGGTGACAACAGGGAATGGTCAATGCGTTGCATTCTTTTCAGTCGCGTGCGGTGATGGGGCTGTCTTCATTCGCAGTTTAGTGTTTGCGCGGCGCCAGATAGGCCAAAAAATGCCGCTCGCCCAGCTTGAACAGGCCAATCAGGCAGAAAGACGCCACCAGGTAAATGGCGGCGGCCGCCAGATAGGCTTCAAACGGCAGGTAATACGTGGCGTAAATGCTGCTGGCCGCGGCTGTCACGTCCACCAGGGACGGCACGGCGCTGGCCAGGCTGGTGGCGTGCAGCATCATGACCACTTCGTTGCTGTAGGCGGGCAGGGTGCGGCGCAGCGCGCTGGGCAGGACGATGCGCAGCATGACCTGGAAGCGGCTCATGCCATAGGCCTGTGCCGCCTCTATCTCGCCTGCATTGGTTTCGCGGATGGCCCCGGCCAGCATCTCGGCGGTGTAGGCCGCGGTATTCAGCGCAAAGGCCAGCAGCGCACAGAAGAACGGGTCCTTGAAGTGCGTCCACGGCCACACGCTGTCCCAGCGCGCCTGAATCCATTCCAGCTGGCCCAGCCCGTAATAGATCAGGTAGACCTGGATCAGCAAGGGCGTGCCGCGAATGACATAGGTATAGGCACCCACCAGCCAGCGCGCTATCGCCCAGGGCCCGGTCAGCAGCAGCGCAAACACCAGCGCCATGACGGCACCCACCACCAGCGATGCCAGCAGCAGCGTCAGCGTGGTCAGAATGCCGGTGCCAAACAGGGCCAGGTTTTGCGCTTCCAGCAGGACGGCAAAGTTCATCTACAGCGTCCCCCGCGTGGTACCCAGGCTGAAGCGGGCATTGAGCCGGCGCAGCGCCGCCAGCGACACCGTGGTGTAGACCAGGAACAGCGCCGCCGTGAACAGGAAGAACACAAACGGCGAGCGCGTGGCGGCACTGGCCTGTTTGGCGGCATAGGTCATTTCCTGCAGCCCGATCAGGCTGACCAGGGCCGTGGCCTTGATCAGCACCAGCCAGTTGTTGGTAAAGCCGGGCAGAGCGTAACGCACCATTTGCGGCGCGGTGATGCGGATAAAGGTCTGCGTGCGACCCATGCCAAAGGCCCAGGCGGCCTCGGCTTGGCCTTTGGGAATGGACAACATGGCGCCACGAAACGTCTCGGTCATGTAGGCGCCGTAGATGAAGCCCAGCGTCAGCACACCGGCCACAAACGGGTTGATGTCCACCGTGGCCTCGCTACCCATCCACTCCAACGTATTGTTCAGGCCAATGGTGCCACCGTAAAAGATCAGCAGCATCAGCACCAGATCAGGAATGCCGCGGATGATGGTGGTGTAGGCCGTGGCCACGCCCACCCAGACCGGGCGGCCCGAGAGCTTGGCACCCGCTCCCAGCAGGCCCAGCACAACGGACACCAGCAGGGCCGCGACCGATACCCCAACGGTCAGCACCGCGCCCTGCAAGATGGCCGAGACGTAGGCGTTCACTGGATAACCTCCATGCTGCGCACTTTGGTGCGAGCTTGTTTGGGGCGGCCCGGCACGGCGCTCATGCCCTACTTGCCGTAGACGTCAAACTTGAAGTACTTGTCGTTGATCTTCTTGTAGACGCCGTTGCCGCGTATGGTTTTGATGGCTGCGCTCAGCTCGTTCTTCAGTGCGTCCTGGCCCTTGCGCAGACCAATGCCGGCGCCCGCGCCAAAGTATTTGGGAATAAACAACTCATCACCCTTGAGCTCAAAGTCCTTGCCCTCGGGCTTGCTCAAAAAGCCACCGGTCACTTCCACGTGGTCGGCGACGGTGCCATCCAGGCGACCGGCGCGGATGTCCAGGTAGACCTGGTCCTGTGCCTCGTAGGACACCACATCCACACCCACGGTTTTGAGCTCACCCAGTGCGTATTTTTCTTGGGTGCTGGCTTTGAGCACGCCAATTTTTTTGCCCTTGAGTGATGCCGGGCCGGTGTAGTTGAAGGCCTTTTTGGTCACCACACGGCTGGGCGTGTTGTAGTACTTGTCGGTGAAGTCAATCTGCTTCATGCGGTCTTCGGTGATGGACATGGAGCTGATGATGACGTCGTACTTGCGCGCCATCAGGCCCGGAATCATGCTGTCCCAGCCTTGTTCCACGAAGACGCACTTGCGTTTGATCTGCTCACACAGGGCGTTGGCAATGTCCACGTCAAAACCGGCGGGTTTGCCGTCCACCTTGTAAGTGAAGGGTTCGTACGTGGGGTCAATTGCGACCTTGAGATCTTTGCCCTGGGCAAAAGCCGTTGCGCCCAGGGCGCAGAGTGTGATCGCAAGCAATAGTTTCTTCATGGATGCATCCTTGTGGGGCGGTAAAGATTCATTCTACGGTTTGCACGGGGCAGCGACCTGCGCAGCGGTGGAGCTTGGGGGCTAGTTTCGCCGCCGGGCCGTCCCAAGGCGAATTGCATCCCCTCAGGGGGCAGCGACCCGCGAAGCGGGGGAGCGAGGGGGCATGTATTCACCCTTTAGAGAGTAGTGACCAACACAAATCTTTAAACTAGAGGGTTACCCGAAAGCACCATGAACGCCCTCGTCGACGTCTCCTTCTTCCCGCGCGCCGCCAAACCGCTGACCAGTTACCGCAAATACTGGGCCGCGCGCTTTGGCACGTCGCGCTTTTTGCCGATGAGCCGCGCCGAGATGGAGCAGCTGGGCTGGGACAGTTGCGACATCGTGCTGGTCACCGGCGACGCCTATGTGGACCACCCCAGCTTCGGCATGGCGGTGATCGGCCGGCTGCTCGAAGCCCAGGGTTTTCGCGTGGGCATCATCGCCCAGCCGGACTGGCAGAGCGCCGATCCTTTCAAGGTGCTGGGCAAGCCCAACCTGTTCTGGGCCGTGACCGCGGGCAACATGGATTCCATGATCAACCGCTACACGGCGGACCGCAAGATTCGCAGTGACGACGCCTACACGCCAGGTGCTGCCCCAGACCGCCGTCCGGACCACGCGGCCATCGTCTACAGCCAGCGCTGCCGCGAGGCCTTCAAGGACGTGCCCATCGTGCTGGGTGGCATCGAAGGATCGTTGCGCCGCATTGCCCACTACGACTACTGGAGCGACAAGGTGCGCCGCTCCATTGTCGTGGACGCCAAATGCGACCTGCTGCTGTACGGTAACGCCGACCGCGCCATTGTCGAGATCGCCCACCGCCTGGCCGCGCGCGAGCCGGTGCAGAAGATCACCGATGTGCGCGGCACCGCCTTTGTGCGCCGCACGGATG
>ERZ724516.2153-NODE-2153-length-11220-cov-4.600717_pt1 | contig 11220 bp, 8 predicted proteins | sample MGYA00376049_ERZ724516 | MGnify/ENA primary metagenome ERZ724516 (study PRJEB28724, sample SAMN07190886) | activated sludge metagenome | isolation source: activated sludge of sewage treatment plant in Hong Hong | place: USA: Christiansburg, Virginia | collected... | reverse complement strand
TGAAACACGGCGACCGGATGGACCTCGCGCGCCCGGCCTCGGCCTGGATGCTCAAGGCAGCCGCTCCGATCCTGCAACCGGGTATGCTGGCGGTGCCGGTGCCGCTGCACTGGATGCGGCTTTTCCGGCGGCGGTTCAACCAGGCGGCTCTCCTGTCCCGCGCCATCGCCAGGGCTGCGGGGCTGGACCATTGCCCGGACGCGCTGACCCGCAAACGATCGACCGGCAGCCAGGAGGGCAAGACGCGGGACGCCCGCTTTGCCAATCTCGTCGGTGCCTTCGCCGTGCCCGTGACGCGGGAGAAGCGGGTAGCGGGGCGCGACATCCTGCTGGTCGATGACGTGATGACCTCGGGCGCGACCTTTGCCGCCGCGACCGAGGCGATCATGGCGGCAGGGGCGCGGTCGGTTTCGGTCCTGAGCCTGGCGCGCGTTGCGAAAGACGGTTGAATCCCTATATTCGGGGCCGAGAGAGGTGCCCTGATGCGTCCCGTCGAAATCTACACGACCCCCTTCTGCGGCTATTGCGCCATGGCCAAGCGGCTCTTGGACCACAAGAGCGTGGCCTATCGCGAGATCGACGTCAGCGCCGACCCTGACCTGCGTGCAACGATGGTGCAGCGGGCGAACGGGCGGCGGACCGTGCCGCAGATCTTCATCGGGGCAACCCATGTCGGCGGGTCGGATGACCTGCACGCGCTGGACCATTCCGGCAAACTTGACGCGATGCTGGCCGAGTGATGCGAGCAGCGCTGGTCCAGTTGAACGTTTCGGACGATCCGGCGGCGAACCTGCCGGTGACCGTCGGGTTCATCCGGCAGGCCATGGCGCAAGGCGCAGGCTTCGTTCTGACGCCAGAGATGACGAACGGGCTGTCTTCCAGCCGGGCCCATCAGCGGGCGGTGTTCCGGCACGAGGAGGACGACGAAACGCTCGCTTCGCTGCGGGCCGAGGCGAAGGCGGCGCGGATCTGGCTCTTGATCGGCTCTCTGGGCGTGCTGACCCATGACGCGGACGGCCGCTTTGCCAACCGCAGTTTTCTGATCGGGCCGGACGGCGACATCGTGGCCCGTTACGACAAGATCCACATGTTCGACGTGAACGTCTCGCCGACCGAGGTCTATCGTGAAAGCGAGGGCTACCGGCCCGGTGCGCGGGCGGTGGTGGCTGAAACGCCCTTCGCAAGAATCGGCATGACGGTCTGCTACGACGTGCGGTTTCCGGCGCTCTATCGCCGTCTGGCGCAGGGTGGGGCGCAGGTGATCGCGGTGCCTGCGGCCTTCAACCACATCACTGGTGCTGCGCATTGGGAAACCCTACTGCGCGCCCGGGCGATCGAAACGGGGTGCTTCGTGCTGGCACCGGCGCAGACCGGCTTCCACCCGGAAGCGAATGGCAAGGGGCGCAAGACGCACGGGCATTCGCTGGCCATCGCGCCCTGGGGGGAAGTGCTGGCCGATGCGGGGATGGAACCGGGGGTGACGATCGTTGACCTCGACCTGACCGACGTGGACAAGGCGCGGGGCAGGGTGCCGTCGCTGTCGCATGACCGGGGCTTCGACGGGCCATGAGCGCCGAGAAGGCCGACGACATCGCGGTGGCCCTTTTCGGCGAGCTGTTCATGGCCGACCAGCTGGCACGGAACCGCATCTCGAAGGTGCTGCCGAAGGGGATGGAACTGTCGCATTTCAGCGTGTTGAACCATCTGGCGAGGGTGGGTGAGGAACGGACCCCGGCACAGCTTGCGAAGTCGTTCCACGTTACCCGGGGCGCGATGACCAACACGCTGAACAAGCTCGAATGGGCGGGGCATGTGCATATCCGCCCCGATTGGGAGGATGCGCGGCAGAAGTTCGTCGCGATCAGCCCAAGCGGCCGGGCGGCGCGCGAGGCGGCATTGGCGGGCGTTGTGCCGCTGATCGCCGAGGTTGTGCAGGCCGTGGGCGCCGAGCGGGTGCGGGCGCTCCTTCCCGTGCTGCGCGAGCTGCGGATCAAGCTGGAAGACGGCTGACCCTTCGGGTCATGTCCGAAATGCCATAGGTTCCGTCGTTCGGGCCGCAGGGCTGCCAATAGGCCTTGCCCTGCCCGCCGTATCTTCGCATAGACTGTGCCGGTATCCTGGACCCGGTCAACATGCAGCCTTCGCCTCGCTTCCTGCTTTCGTCGCTTGCCCTGGGCACGGCGCTCTCTACCGCGCCCGCCCTGGCGGAGATGACCGGAACGCTGAACATGAACGGCGTAACCGGCCTGATCGACATGCCCTCGGGCGATGCGCAGAAGGATGCGACCTTCTCCTTCAGCATGGGCGTCGTCGGCCCGATCACCCGCACGACGCTGAGCTTTCAAGCGAGCGAGCGGCTTTCGGCGTCCTTCCGGTTCCAGACCTGGCGCGACTGGGACACCCTTATTCCCGGCGACGACAAGGAAACCGACCGCAGCATCGACCTGCGCTACCAGGTGCTGAAGGAAAGCAGGTTCGTGCCTGCGCTGACCATCGGGCTGCAGGATCTGACGGGGAAGGGGTTGTTCTCCTCGGAATATGTCGCGGCGACCAAGACCTTCGGCGACAAGTTGAAGGTAACGGCAGGTCTCGGATGGGGACGGCTGGGCAGCTATGGCGGTATCGGCGCACCGTTCGGCAACCGGCCCCCGGTCAGCCCGACCGGCACGCCCAACGCCGACCAGTGGTTCCGCGGCGAGGCGGCGCCTTTCGCGGGGGTCGAATACAAGATCAACGACTACTGGACGATCAAGGGCGAATATTCCTCGGACGCCTATCTGTTGGAAGACGACGAGCGCGGCCTGATCGAACGCGACAGCCCGTTCAATTTTGGCGTCGAATACCAGCGCAGCCCGAACATGCGCTTCGGGGCCTATTCGCTGTATGGCTCGGAATTTGCGCTTGCCTTCCACATCATCCTTGACCCGAAAAGCCGGGCGACCGGCGGCGTGGTCGGTCCGGCCCCGGCTCCGGTCAAGGCGCGTCCGTCCCGGTCGGCCGATCCGGATGCCTATGACGGCGGCTGGGTGACGCAGGCGGATGCCGGGCCGATCCTGCGCGAGAATCTGGCCAAGCGGCTGGCGGCAGACGGAATTGCGGTGGAAGACCTTGCCTACACCGCGACGACGGTTCAGGTCCGTATCCGCAATGGCCGGATCGACGCCGGCTCGCAGGCCATTGGCCGCACGGCCCGCGCGCTCAGCCATGTGATGCCGGCCTCGGTCGAGGTGTTCGAGATCGTTCCGGTCGTCAACGGGATCGGCGCGTCGAAGATCACCATCCGGCGCAGCGACCTGGAGTCGCTGGAATACACCGCCGACAACGCAACGCTCCTGCGTGAACGGGTGACTGTCACCGATGCCGGTCCGGTTCCGGATTATTCTCTGGGCGACGAGGGGCTGTACCCGAAGTTCCGCTGGAGCCTTCGCCCCGTGCTTCGCCTGCCCGAACCACGGAAAGGCGATGTGGGGCTTCGGTTGTCCGGCACCTATGACATTGCTCCCGGCCTGGTGATCTCTGGCGCAATCTACAAGGAACTGGCCAGCAATCGCGACGGAGGCGCGGTTTCGACCTCTCCCCTGCAGCACGTTCGCACGGACGGATCGCTGTACAACGAATTCGGCGACCCGGCCCTGGAGCGGCTGACCTTTGCCTGGTATGCCCGGCCCGCCCCGGATTTCTATTCGCGCGTGACCGTCGGCTACCTGGAACGGATGCATGCCGGGATCTCGGGAGAGGTGCTGTGGAAGCCCGTCGACAGCCAGCTCGCCCTTGGGGTCGAACTGAACTACACCAAGCAGCGCGATACGGACGGCGGTTTCGGCTTCGGCGAATACGACTATGACGTCGTGACCGGCCATGTCTCGGCCTATTACGATTTCGGCAACGGCTATCTGGGCGAGCTGGACGTGGGCCGCTACCTTGCGGGTGATGTCGGCGCGACGATCTCGCTCGACCGGGTGTTTGCCAACGGCTGGCGGGTCGGCGCCTTTGCGACCGTTACCGATGTCAGCGCGGCCGACTATGGCGAAGGCGGTTTTGACAAAGGCGTTCGCTTCACCATTCCGCTGAACTGGGCGATGGGAACGGACAGCCGACGGGGCTTCGGCATGACCTTCCGGCCCACGGGCGGCGATGGCGGGGCACGGGTCGACGTCGATGGCCGCCTGTATGAATCGATTCGGGATTATCACACCGATGGGCTCGATCCCGATTGGGGCAGGGTCTGGCGGTGACTTCGATGCTGAAACTTGCCGCCGCCCTTGCTGTCATTGGCATGCTCGCCGGATGCGGGTCGGAAAAGACCGGGCCGAGCCCGTTCGTCTCGGCCCTGGGTGCCATGGCGAAGAACACGGTTTCCAAGGTCAAGGGTGGCAAGACCGAAGAAACGACCGACGGCACGGTGAAAACTCCTGCGGAACGGCGTGCTGCCCTGGAAAAGGCCGGAAAGCCGATCCTTCGCGTGTCGTCCAAGACTTTGGGCCAGAACGCCTTCGTTACCGTCATTGATACCAAGGACGACGTCCTGACCTGGAAGACCCGGGACGGGGCGACGTTCTCCCAGCGCAATGGGGTGCTGATCCAGACCCGCGGGCTTGGCCCTGATCTGATGTCGGCGCAGGCACCCTCGGTCGGCCAGCTTCTGGCTGCCGGGACCAGCTACCAGCGCATCTACTACTTCCTTGGCGATGACGATCAGGGGACGCGGCGGACGTATGACTGCTCGACCGCCATCGTCGGCAAGGAAACCATCGAGATTGTCGGGCGCAGCCATACGACGACCCATGTGACAGAGACCTGCGAAAGACCGCTTGGAAAGCTGTCCAATGACTACTGGATCGAGGGGTCATCGATTCGGAAGTCGCGGCAATGGGTAAGCGGCATGATCGGCTACATCGATTTCGAGCGCGTGATCGACTGATCGAATGCTTGCGCGCCCACGTCCTGTCGGCCCGGATCGGACGAAACTGATGCAATTTCCGCGCAACTTCGGCTATTGTTGAGTCACGCACCGATGATCGGCTGCGGAATTCCTGTACTGCGCCTATCTTCAGACATGGCCCCACAGCAGGAGGGCACCATGAAGCTATTGACCGCATTCGCACTGTCCGCTGCTCTGGTCGCATCTTCGGCCCAGGCCGGTGGCCCGGTTGTCGTCGTCGAGGAAGAGGAGCCGGTGGTCGCGGAGAAACCTGCGTCGAGCACCGGAATTCTGCCTTGGCTGGCGGTGCCGTTGATCCTGTGCATTGTCATGTGCGGCTCGGACGACGAAGAGGCAGCGCCGCCGCCACCCTGACCGGCAAAAGCAGGCGCCCGTGCGAGGCTAGTAGTCCCGCTCCAGGTAGATGCCGATCCCGGTATCGCCATCGGCCCCAAGGCGGCCCTTGACGGTCACGCCTTCGCGCAGGTCGAGGTTCAGGTTGATCTGGCTCTTGCCATCCTGATCCACCTCGACCTCGGTGTAGACATTGTCCGAGATGTATTTCCCGGCCTTCAGCGCCGTCGTTCCGTCCTCGGCCGTGGTGACGTCCAGATCATCCAGCCCGAAGTTGCGCCGCAGGTTGCCGACGATCCCCACGCCCCCGCGTCCGGCCAGAACTGCAACCGCATTGGCCAGCTGCGCGGCCTGCAACGGCGAGATCTTGTCCAGGCTGCGCCCGAACAACAGCCGCGCCAGCACCTCCTCCTGCGGCAGTTCGGGCGCCGAGGTGAAGCTGACCACCGGGTCATCCGCGGGGCCCTCGACCGTGACGCTGCTGGTGATCCCGTCGCTTTCGGTTTCGGCAGCGATGCTGATCTGGGGGATCAGGCTGCCTTCCAGCGTCAGGTCGGCGCGCGACAGGACCAGTCGGCGACCCAGGATGTCCATCCTTCCCCGGATCAGGTGAAAAGCCCCGGCCGGGCGGACATCGGCGGTCGTGCCCTGAAGCTGCATCTCGCCGCCCAGTTCGGCGTCGATGCCGCGCCCGCGGATGAAGACCCGGCTCGGCGCCGAAATCGTGAGATCCAGCGCAATGGGCCGACTTGCGCCATCGGCGCCGGATTGCCCGCTCCCGGTTCTCAGCAATCCGGCCTTTCGACGGGTCTCGCGCACCGCGCCGGGTTCGCGCAGATGACGGATGTCCAGCAGCGCATCGGCCGAGCTGAAGCCGGAGGCGGGCACCTGGATCTCGGTCTCCGCAAGGCTCAGGCTGCCCGACAGAAGCGCGCCGCCCGTCAGGGGACCTTTCAGCGTCAGGCTGCCGCTGACCCGTGTGTCGTAAAGTTCGGGATCGTAGAGCCGTAATCCTTCCAGCGTGATCGCCAGGTCGGCCGACTGCGGGCTCTCCAGCCCGACTGGCCCGTCGATCCGCAGCTTGCCGCCCGAAGACAGGGCAGAGGTCGCGGCCAGCCGCAGCGTACCGGACTGCAACTCGCCAATCGCCTCGACCCCCTGCAGGGACAGGCCCAGCCCCGGATCGGCGATCCGTCCGTCGGACAGAGTGACCCTGCCCGCAAGAGAGCGTAGCGCAAGGGGGCCGTTCAGCCGCAGATCATAGCCGATGCGGCCCGAAACCGATCGGGGCGAGATGAACAGGTTCGCCAGCCCCGCCTCGCCCGAGCCCTTGATGGTCAGGTCCGCCGTGGCAAAGCTGTTGGCGATCCGGCCGGCTACAGCGGCATTGATCTGACCCGGCCCCTTTCCCGTGATGTTCAGGCCATAGCCGTCTTCGTCCTGCGTGGCGGTGCCCGAAAGGGTCAGCGGGCCCTGTACCTCGGGCACGATCAGGCCAAGGTTCGCCAGCCGGGCATCAAGCTTGATAGTGCGCAGGCTGCCGTCGACCATGCCGTTCGCGGCCAGCGAAAACTGCGGGTTCGAGACTTTCGCCGACTGCACCTGCACCACGCCGTCTTTCAGGGACAGCGCAAGGTCCAGCACGCTTTTCCCTGCCAGCAGCTTGTCGGCCTCGCGGTTCCCGATCCGCAGGGACTGGCCGGTTCCCGCCAGCGTCACCTGCCCGTCCTCGGGCGTGCCGGCAAAGCGACCGTCGAGCGCAACGCTGCCGCCATAGCCCGGGCCCAGAACCGCCAGATCGTCCAGCGTGACCGACCCCGCCAGGTCCGACCCCAGCGAGGACAGCTTCCCGTTGGCCCGCGCCAGAAGACCGTTCGCCACCAGCTCCAGCGACCGCAGGATCGTGCCGCCTTCATCGCGGCGGATGGATGCGGTCAGGGTCGACGGACCGGCAAGCAGGCGGTCGGCCTCGGGGATATCCAGGCTCAGATCGGTGCCCTTGAACGCGATGTCTGCATCGAAGAAGCCCGACAATCGGCTGGCGGACCCGCTCAGGTCCAACCGTCCCGACCCACCCAGCCTTCGCCCCAGAAGCCGCGAGAACCGTGCGAAGTCGGCAGCCTCCACGGCAATCCGCCCGCTGGTCAGGAACGCATCCTCCAGCCCTTCGATCTTCAGCGCTCCGGTGCCGGTCAACCCTGCACCTTCGAAACGGATGCCTGACAGTTGCAGGGCACCGGAACCCTCCAGCATGTGCATCCGCACCGAACCGATGATCTCGGGCCCCAGGGCCTCGGCCAGTGCGGGGTCGGTCGGCGCAAGGCCCGAAGCCAGCACGTTGAACGTTCCGCCAAAGCTGTTGCCCACCGGGGTCCGCCCCACCCGGCCCGAACCGTCCAGCCGCATCCGGGCGATCTTCATGTCGGGCTGGTCGAACCCGTCCACCGACACTTCCCCCGACCAGCTGTCCTTGTCCCCCGGCTTCGTCGCCAGATGGAAATCGGCCCGGCTGATGCGGGTATCGTCGCCGAAAGGCAGGACAACAGGCATGTTGTCGGGCGCGGCGAGTGTGCCGGTCACGTCGAACCATTCCGGCAAGCCATCCGCCGCAATCTCGGCCTTGCCGCTCAGACTGACGGACCGGGCAGAAAGGTCGAACCGGTCAAGCGCGATCCGTCCGGCGGGCGAGCGCAGCGCATCAAGGCTAAGCGCCACGTTGTTGCCGAAGAATTCCAGCTGCTCAGGTGCCAGCAGAGGCGCAAGATCGCCTGCCACGTCCGCCCGCGCGCGGTGGCCGCCGTCCTCACCCTTGATCGCGACCGTCCCCTTCAGGCGCTCGGCCCCGTCGGTCGCCAGCAGGATGTCGGCGGAGTAATCCTCGACCGGGCCCTGTCCCGTGATGTGCAGCGAGGCCGAGGGCGCCCCGGGAATGTCCAGCAGGCTGACGACGATCCCCTTCGCGCCCTCCTCGGCAACCAGCGCCAGGCCCAGTTCGCGTGAGGTGTTGGAGTAGGCGGCATCCAGCGTGATCTCGCCCGCAGGTCCGTCGCCGGTGCGGATCAGGTCCAGCTTCGCCTGCCCCTCGCCCCCTGCCAGCTGCATCGAGGCCTCCAGCGTCCCGGTAACGGATTGGCCGAGAACCTCGGGCGCAAGTTCGATTCGTTCGGCGGCGACGCGGTCGATATTCACCGAAACCGGCAGGTCAGGCAGGCTAAAGCCAGAGGCTTCGGCCTCCGGCATCGCGCTCGACTCGGACTGCGGGAGGCGGGCCACGATGATCTCGGCCGCCGAAAGCTCGTTGACGTTCAACTCGCCCGACAGAAGCGCCGAGCGGCTCCAGTCCAGAACCACGCCGTTCAGCGTGATCCAGACACCTTGGTCGTCGGCGATGGTCAACTGCTCGATGGTGGCCTGGGACGACAGCGCCCCGGCGAAGCCCGTTACCGTGACCGTCCGTCCCGCGCCCGACAGCGTGTCTTCCAGAAAGGCGGTCAGGTAGTCGCGGTCATCCTCCTGCGCCCAGGCGGTCCCGGCCAGCAGGCAGGCGCCTATCATCATGACCCGCCGCATCAGAAGGACTGCCCCAGGCCGACATAGAACTGCACCCCGTCGCCAGTCGTGCCGCTGATCGGTGCGGCCACGTCGAACCGGATCGGTCCAAGCCCCGTGTCATAGCGCAGGCCAATTCCCGCCCCGGCGTGGGATTCGGCAAACTCGCCGGTGAACCCGTCCAGCCCGATGCTGCCCCAGTCGACAAAGCCCACGACGCCGATCTTGTCGCTGACCTTGGCCCGCACTTCCAACGACCCCGCAAGGAAATACTTCCCGCCGATCAGGAACTCCGGCCCGAACCCGCGTGTCACCGCGATGCCGAGCGAGCGGTAGGGCTGCCCGCGCACTGTTCCGCCGCCGCCAGAGAAGAACAAATCACCGCGGGGTGTCTCCAGTAGGTCGGAGCCCAGCACCGCCCCCGCCTGCACCCGCGCCGCGACGACGACTTTTCCGGGTTCGCCCAGGCTGCGATAGGCACGGCCATCCAGCGTCGCCCGCAGACCTGACCCGGTGGTGCCGAAGCCCGCGAAGGGCTTGGCTTCGGCATCCAGATAGAATCCCTTTGTCGGATTGTTCGCCACGTCCCGCTTGTCCCAGGTCACGCCCAAGGGCAGCGAAAGGTTGCGAAAGGTGAAGGCACCGCCGGGGTCGCGTCCGTCTACGTAGTCGTAGGTCAGCCCCGCACGGGCGGTCAGCCGCTCGGAAAACACATGGCTGAACTTCAGGCCGAAGGTCACCGAGTCGAGGTTGTAGTCGATCTCGTCCTCATGCGAATAGCCCAGTACCAGCCCCGCCGTCGTATCGGGCGTCAGCGTGGCGGGACGATCCAGCGTCACCTCCAGCCCGTAGTCGACCCCGCTTTGCCCCGATCCGATGTTGGTCACGTCGGCCGAAACGCCCAGCCGTTCGCCGCCACCCAGAAGGTTGCGGTGCAGCCAGGACGCGGACAGCGACAGCCCGTCCAGGCTGGCGATCTCGGCGCCGAAGGAATAGCGGCGGGGCTTCTGTTCGACGACGGTCGCGGTCACGCCCAGAAGGTCGGGAGCCGTCACCTGATCATCCTCGGTCAGCGCGACCGAGGCGAAGATGCCCGTCCGCCGCAGCCGTGTCTCCGCGCGGCGCAGCTCGGTCTCGCTGAACGTCTCGCCTTCCGGCAGACCGGCGATCTTGCGGATGCGGCGTTCGCGCATCCGGTCTTCGCCGACGATCTCCAGATGCCCGAAGCGCAGGCGCGGGCCGGGGGCAAGCCCCACATCCACATCCAGCCGCTTTGCCGCATGGTCGGCGAGCACGTCCTGCGCCGCGACAAAAGCCTTGGCATGGCCGGTTTCGCGCCAGGCCTTGATCGCCACGTCCACCGCCGAGGTCACGGCTCCACTTTCCGCGACGGCGCCGGTCCGGAATTCCTGCGGCAACTCGGTCCCGGGCGGCAGGGGTTGCACCCGCGCCAGGCCAAAGCGGAACGGGGCGCCGGGATCCACCGCGATGCGGATCGTTGAAATGGACCGGGGGGCTTCCAGCACTGGAATTGCCGCCGCCTCGCGCCCGTCGATCTGGATGCGGATATCGACCGAATAATGCCCCCTGGCATACATCGCCGCCAGAATGCGTGCATAGTCCGACCGCGCTGCTGCCAGCAGGTCCTGCGGATCGGTCTGCCCCTGTGCCTGTAAAGCCCGGACCTGCGAGGCCTCGTTGACCGCTTCCGTCAACGCCTCCGATCCGCCCGCCACGCTGATATCCAGCCGGTCCAGCGCCTGGGCCCGGGCCGCGGACAGCACCATCACCGCCAATGCGACAGTCAACCGGAACCGCGACAGACCGTTACCGGCGAACATTCAGCAGACACCCCATTCGCAACCTTCCCCGGACTATCGCAGCTTGTTCAGACCCCTGCAATCAGGCCAACGTGACTGGGCGGAGTTGGGTTCCTCGACGGCCCGTCTTGCCTCTTGCAGACTCGGGAAGAGGGGCCTATATGCACCCCAACAGCTGCTTCAGGGTCCAAACCTGAAGCTACCGAAAGTGACGGGCGGGCCGCTGGGTCCGCTTTTTTGTTTCTGGAACGCCATGTCCGATCTGATCGCGAAAACCGCCATCGACCGCCGCCTTGCCGACATCGTCGGCCCGGTGATCGAAGGCATGGGATTCGAGCTGATCCGCCTGCGACTGATGGGCGGCAAGACCCGCATCCTTCAGATCATGGCCGACCGTCCCGATGGCGGCATCGGCGTTGACGAATGTGGCGACATCTCCACCGCCGTCTCGGCCGTGCTGGACGTGGAAGACCCGCTGGAAGAAAACTACATCCTTGAAGTCTCCTCTCCCGGGATCGATAGGCCGCTGACCCGGCTGAAGGATTTCGAGATGTGGAAGGGCTGGGAAGCCCGGGT
>ERZ724516.2152-NODE-2152-length-11220-cov-11.855799_pt1 | contig 11220 bp, 9 predicted proteins | sample MGYA00376049_ERZ724516 | MGnify/ENA primary metagenome ERZ724516 (study PRJEB28724, sample SAMN07190886) | activated sludge metagenome | isolation source: activated sludge of sewage treatment plant in Hong Hong | place: USA: Christiansburg, Virginia | collected... | reverse complement strand
TGGATTCGCGCTGGTCGACACGCGGCGTATTGGTCTGCGCCCCTGCCGCCAGCGGCAACATAACGCAGAGCGCAAAGACAGCTTTATTAACGATTTTCATGTTGATCTCCTCATTCCTGGGTGAATTCCCTGAGGCGTATTTAACCCGGACCCAGCGAAAAAATCAGCCCGCGGAATGTTAGCGTTTGTAAGGAGATGTTTCGTCGGCAAACAGATCGAGGCTATCAGTAAACATGGCGGAAACACCACGCATCAGCAATTTTTTTGCCTGCTCTGGCGTGTTGACCGTGTAACACAGGACGGGAATATGGCGTTCAGCCGCCACACTCAACACATCGTCACCAAGAAGGTTGGCATCACAATGCAGTGAAAGCGCCTGCAGACGATTCATTTCAGCCAGCCAGTCAGCGGGCACAACTTCATACAGCACACCACGCCGAATCTCCGGCGCCACATCGCGGGCAATTTCCAGGGCCTCCATCGAAAACGATGAAATCAGTGGCTGTACCGCAGCCCCCCGCCACAACTCAGCCGTCAGGCGCGCCACCAGGCGCGCGGTTGGTGCTTCATGACCGGTCGCCGGCTTGATTTCGACATTGGCCAGCAGGCCAAGCTCGCGGCACAGGGCAGCGGCTTCAGCGAAGCGCGGAATGCGCTCGCCAGCCCCAGCATCGAGTGAAAACAGTATGGAATCGGCTGTATTGCAAACGCACCCCACGCCATTGGTGGTGCGCTCGAGGGTTTCATCGTGAATAAGGACGGGAGTGCCGTCCCCACTCAACATCACATCAAACTCAACAGCCCTGTAACCCAGCCGGGCGGCCAGACGAATGCCGGCCAGGGTGTTTTCCGGGGCCAGCGCACCGCCACCACGATGGGCAAACCAGCGCGGTAGCGGCACTTGCATCAGAAGGGCTGCGACTTTTTCAGACCGGGCTTGGCACTGAGCACGGCATTGCCACGATTCACCGCCGCGTCGAGTGCCGCCTTGGCTGGCTTGGTATTGGCCCAAACCGCTTCCAGCTCCTCATTGGCGATAATGCGTACCGGATCAATATTGGCCACCCGGACACTTGGTTGCGCGCCCTTGCCATTCATGGAACCGTAAGCCACTTGCAGGGTTGAATCCTCGTCCTTGAGAATCTTGCTGCGTGACGCCGCCCGTGCCGCCGAAGTCAGCGGCAACTGACCATAGACACGAACCAGTTCAACCTGCATTTCCGGGGTCAGCACATAGGAAACAAATTTGGCGGCCACCTTGGAATGCGCCGCGGACTGCCCGGCACCTACCCACAGCGAGGCGCCATCGGCCAGGGTGTGCTGACGACCACCATAGACATCATCATGGAAAGGCAACGGCGCGACGCCCAACTCGACACCCTTGGCATCGCGGAAATCAGCGGCTTCGCGTGAATCGGTGGTGATCATCGCGCACTCGCCTTCCTGGAACTTGGCGCTGGCTTCATCACGACGGCCAAAATTCCTGTAATAACCAGCCTTGGCCCAGGTTGCCATCATCGCCACATGCTTGACCTGCGGCAGACCATTGAAGGTCAGCACACCCTTTTCACTCATTGCCGGCACGCCGGAAACCGAGCTGACGTTATCGATGTGCACCCAGACCGGCCAGGACGAGGTGTATGGACAGGCAAAACCGGCGTCCTGCAGCTTGTCGAGCATGCCCTGCATCTCGAACCAGGTTTTTGGCGGCTGCTCGGGGTCCAGCTTGGCCTTGCGCATGGCGTTCTTGTTGAAGAACAGAACCGGCGTCGAATAAGCCACCGGCAAAGCGACCAGACGGCCCTTGGCGTCAGTCACACCGGCTTTCAAATCACCTGACAACTCGCCAATATTGAGTGGCTGCCCCGCTTTAGCCATCATGTCATAGAGCGGCACAAAACTCTTCGGGTGAGCCAGCACTTCGGCCATGTCATAGCGACGAACAAGGTTCAGGGCAGTAGGCTTTTGTCCTTTTTCGTGGCGCACCACCTTCAGCGTCGTTCCATTTTCTGTATTGAAACGATCAACAACCGCTTGCAAACGCTCCTGACCAACTTGCCCGAGATTGTGCGAAAGCTCAGGGTCAGCGGAAGCAACCGGCGTTGCAGCAGGCTTGGCGGCTGCTTTGGCGGCCTTGGCCGGTTTGGCGGCCTGCACAGAGAAAGCCAGCGCGAGGCCAACGGCAGCGACCAGCGGACGAATGAAAAAGGACATAAACACTCCGGAACGGTTGTTCAAAAAGAAGAAATTATAACCGCTTGCCAAAGTCGTTCTGAGAACATGCATGACAGGTAGCAGATCGATGTTTAAACCAACAATTCCAGGAAAATGGCGCTCAGCAGCCACTATTTTCATGAATGTGCGAGAATTCGCACCATGATCAAGTCCACTTCCCTACTAATTCTCGCGGCACTAGCCCTCAGTGGCTGCGACCAGGTCGCCCAGAAGATGGGCATGGAAGACCCCGCCAAGAAGGAAGCCCGCCTCGAACCCGACGGCAAGGCAGTAGGCAGTGGCTGCCGCCAGTCTGGACGCGCCATTGAAGATTGCTACGCGATCTACTCGTGGCTGCCCAAATCAGCCGTTTTCGCTGGCTGGCGCGAGATGGATGAATACATGCGCGAAAACAAGCTGGAAACCATCGTCCCGCAATTACCTCCCCCGGAAGGCCCGGGCGGGGCCAAGAAAAAGAAAAAGGTGGCAAGCACCACCGAGGGTAGCGAAGAAACCAAGCCTGCAGCCGATAAAGAAGTCACCAAAGAAACGGTCAAAGAAGCGGTCAAAGAAGAAAGCAAACCAAGCACCAAGCACTGACCGGCAAGCGCATCACCAGAGGAGGCGGGATGGGGCAGTTAGGGTTTTTCAAGGGCATTCGCGCCAAGCTGATCGGGATTTTTGTCCTGATCAAGATGATTCCCCTTGTTTTGATTGCCTGGTTTGCCTGGCACGCTACCCAGCAGCTCGGTGAAGAAATCTCGCTCAAGGCCGGCAACATGGCCGACGCCATGCTTTCCAGCATCAAGACAGTCGGCCAGACCGTCACCGATGACTCGATCCGCGCCCTCGACCTGCGTTCACGCCAGGCCATCGAAGCACTAACCACGGATGCGGCCAAGGAAATCGCTGATTTCCTCTATGACCGTGATCACGACATCCGCTTTGCGGCCGGCCTTGAGCCGTCGGAAGCCAACTTTCGTCGCTTCCTGAGCGAACGAACCCGTACCCTCTACCAACATGGCTCGTGGAAACTGGCCGCAGACGGCAAATCTTGGGTGCCCGAGAAAGCCATCAGCCGCGAAGCGAAGGTAAGCCGAACGGTACTCAGCGATAACGCCAGGGATTTTCATATCCGGCCGCCGGAATATCTGGGCGAAGCAGAACAGCGTCCGCTGTTCGTCGAAATGAGCTACATCGATCTCAGTGGCCAGGAAAAAATCAAGGTCACCAGCGGCACCTTGACAGAAAAATCGCTCAAAAATGTCGTCGACCGCAACAATACCTTTATCCGCGCCGAAACCTACTTTGCTGAACTGAAAAAGCTCAAGCCGGGTGAAATTTATGTTTCAGAGGTGATCGGTGCCTATGTAGCGACCCATGCCATCGGCCCCTACCTGCCAGCGACGCTGGAAAAAGCCGGCAAACCCTTCAAGCCGGAAGAGTCTGCTTATGCCGGCACCGAAAACCCCATAGGCAAGCGCTTCCGGGGCATCGTCCGCTGGGCGATGCCGGTGGTGAGGAATGGTCAGATTAGCGGTTACGTCACCCTGGCCCTGGACCATGACCACATCCGCCAGTTTTCTGATCGACTGATGCCAACCGAAGAGCGTTACACACCAATTTCGGATCCAATCAAAGGTAACTACGCTTTTCTCTGGGACCACAAGAGCCGATCCATTTCCCATCCACGCGACTATTTCATTGTCGGCTACAACCCGCAAAGCGGGCTGCCGGAAACGCCGTGGATGGATGAGGAGCTCTACAACGAATGGCAGGCCAGCGGCAAATCCGCGCCGGATTTCCTCGCCGAAACCCCGGCCTTCAAAGAGCAAAATCTCAAGAAAAAACCGGCCAAGGCGCTGGTCAAGGCCGGCACCGTGGCCCTTGACTGCCGTTACCTCAATTTCTCACCGCAATGCGATGGCTGGAATGCACTCACCGAGCACGGCGGCTCCGGCTCCTTCGTAATTTTCTTTTCCGGCCTGTGGAAGCTCACCACCGCCGCCGCCATCCCTTATTACACGGGGCAGTACGGCAAATCGCCGCAAGGCTTTGGCTTCGTGACGATCGGCGCCAATGTCGACGAGTTCCACAAATCGGCGACCGAAACAGCCCAAAAAATTAATGCTTTGGTCAGTGAAAAGGATGCCAGTTTCAAGGCGCAGCGCAGCGAGATGCTGAGCGATATCGACAAAAGCCTGACCACCACGGCTTTTGGCCTCTGGGGATCAACGGTGCTCATGGTCCTGCTGGTCATCGCCATAGCAATCTGGATGGCCAATCTGCTGACACGACAGATTACCAACATGATTGCCGGCATCCGCTCCTTTCAAAGCGGCAATCTGCAACATCGGTTGCACGCCTCAAGCAACGATGAAATGGGCGAGTTGGCACGCTCCTTCAACGGCATGGCCGATTCAGTAGAAGAGTCGTTCAAACGTCTGGAGGAAGCGCGGGAGAAGGCCGAGGAAGCTAGCCGGCTGAAGTCGGCCTTCCTCGCCAACATGTCGCACGAACTGCGCACCCCACTAAATGGCATTCTTGGTTTTGCCGAGCTGATCAAGTCAGAAGCCAGCGAACCCGAGCAACAGGAATACGCCGACGTAATCGTCAAGAGTGGCTCGCACCTACTCAATCTGGTCAATGAAATTCTCGATCTGTCCAAAATCGAAGCAGGCGAAATCACCTTTAATTACAGCGAAATTTCGCCGTCCGCCCTGGCCACCGAAACTACTGGCACACACCAGGCGAGTGCCAGTGCCAAGGGAATCAATCTTGTACTCGATCTGGCAGACGACCTGCCCGCCACCATGCAGACCGATCAGACCCGGCTGCGCCAGATTCTCAATAATCTGCTGAGCAACGCCGTCAAATTTACTGATAGTGGCGAAATCACGATGAGCGTTAGTGTGCTTGGCAACGATATCTCCTTTGCGGTTCGCGATACGGGGCCTGGCATTCCACCAGAGGCGCACGCTCAGGTATTTGAAAAATTCAAGCAGTTGGAAAACTTCATTACCCGGCAGCACGAAGGAACCGGCCTCGGTCTAGCGCTCGTCAAGCAGCTGGTCGAGCACATGAATGGCCGAATCACGCTCGAGTCAGAAGTTGGTGTAGGCTCTACCTTTACCGCTTACCTCCCCAGAGAACAGCACCATGAGTAACCGTAATGCACTGGTCGTTGATGACCACCCGACCAATCGCCTGCTCGGGCGCACCCTGCTTGGCAAGATGGGCTGGATTACGGATGAGGCTGACAGCGGTGAACTTGCCCTTGAGAAAGCCAGGCAGACTGAATTCGCCCTCATCCTGCTCGACATCAGCATGCCCGGGCTCTCCGGCGAAGAAACCTGCGCCCGCTTACGCGCCCAGCCCAACGGTGCCGCGATTCGCATCATCGCCTACACCGCCCATGCCTTTCCCGAAGAGCGCGAGCGCTTTCTTGCCGCTGGCTTCGACGAAATCCTGACCAAACCGATCAGCCGCCAGCGACTGGAAGAGGCTATCGGAGCACTTTGAGCAAGGCGCTGGCAAAAAGCCACTCAGCCTCATCGGCGTACTCGGGCGCGCAAGGCGTATAATCCTGCCCCATGTCTGAAATCAATACGTTAGCTGGCGACTCTGCCAGCACACTGGCTGCCGAAGCAGCACCCGAAATCACCTTTGCCGATCTTGGCCTGGCACCCGAGTTGCTGCGTGCCGTCCTCGACGAAGGCTATACCAAACCCACACCCATCCAGGCCCAGGCCATCCCGCTCGTTATCGGCGGCCAGGACATCATGGGCGGCGCCCAAACCGGCACCGGCAAGACCGCAGCATTCACCCTGCCCATCCTGCAGCGCATTCTGCCTTTTGCCAGCAGCAGTCCTTCACCTGCCAAGCACCCGGTGCGCGCCCTGATTCTCGCGCCAACCCGCGAGCTGGCCCTGCAAGTCTTTGAATCGGTCAAGTCCTACAGCAAGCACACCCATTTGCGCTCCATGTGCGCCTTTGGTGGGGTTGATATCAGGCCGCAAATTGCCGAATTGAAAAAGGGCGTCGAAATTCTTGTCGCCACCCCTGGCCGTTTGCTCGACCACGTTGAAAACAAGAGCGTCAGCTTCGCCTCGGTGCAGGTACTGGTCCTCGACGAAGCCGACCGCATGCTGGACATGGGCTTCGTGCCTGACGTCACACGCATTCTCAACATGCTGCCAGCGCAACGCCAGAGCCTGCTCTTTTCGGCCACGTTCTCCGACGAGATCAAACGTCTGGCCGACACCATGCTGCGCGCCCCGGTATTGATTGAGGTTGCCCGACGCAATCAGGTTTCCGAGAACATCACGCACCGTGTCCATCCGGTTTCCGAGTACGGCAAGCGTGGCTTGCTGATCAAGCTGCTGAAATCCAGTGAAATTCGTCAATGCCTGGTTTTCATGCGCACCAAGCAGGGCTGCTCGCGCCTGACCCGTGAACTACAGCGCGCCGGCATTCACGCCGATGCCATCCACGGTGACAAGAGCCAGCTGGAGCGGATCAAGGCGCTGGATGCCTTCAAGGCCGGTCAGACCCACGCCCTGATCGCCACCGATGTCGCCGCCCGCGGCCTCGACGTGGACGATCTGCCCTACGTGATCAACTACGAACTGCCGCACACGCCAGAAGATTACGTGCACCGCATTGGCCGCACCGGCCGTGCCGGCAAGCTGGGCAACGCCATTTCACTGGTCAGTGCCCACGAAGTCGGCTATCTGGTCGATATCGAAAAGCTGATCAAGCGCCCGATCGAGCAGGTCGAAGTGGCCGGTTTTGAGCCGGAGCCGGAATACGAATACCCGCCGGGCAACAAGAAACGGCGCACCGCGCCAGCGCCAATCAAGGCACCGGTTGCACAGCGTCCTGAGCGTGGCGAGCAACGTCCACCGGCTCGCAGCGAGCGCACTGAACGCACCGACCGCCGTCCGGCACGGCGCAATCCGATGATTGCTGCCGATGGTTTCGACTTCAGCAAGCCTTACGAGGACAACTCGCCCCGCGGAGAAATTCCTGACTCGCCCAATCCTCCGGCTCGGGTCGATCCGCACAAGCCAAAGCGCCCGGTTGCTGCCTTGCTTGGTGGCTTGGGCCGCAAGACCTAGCCTGCTGCTCCAGCAAAAAAACGGCGCCCACCAGGCGCCGTTTTGCATTTAAGGCTTTGGGTTACGATCAGTTGCGGGGGCGGGGAACGAAACCTGCGGGAGCGCGTGGCTTGACAGCCTCAACCTCGATCAGCTTGACAATGGCCAGCGAAATATTGTCGCCCCCCCCTGCACCACGCTCACGGGCGCGCTCAAGCAGAATTTCCGATGCCTGGCGCGCAGAAAACGCCGAAATAATGCCGCCCATTTCGACCTCATCAAAATAAGCCCACAAGCCGTCGGAGCAAAGGATAAAGCTGTCACCGCCTTGCAGGTCTGTGGCTTCGGCAAAATCGAATTTAGGCTCGTCCTGCCCGCCCAGCGAAGTCAGCAAAATGTTGCGATTGGGATGCGTCAACGCCTGTTCCTGCGTGATGCGACCGGTCGCCAGCAGGTGTTCAACGTAGGAATGATCGATCGTTCTGGTCAGCAGCTGGTCACCACGAAAACGATAGAGTCGGCTGTCACCGCAATGGCCCCAGGACAACTTTCCCGGCTGCAGCAAGAGCAGAACCGCCGTGCTGTGCGGATCCTTTTCGTTCATGAAACGCGACGCCTTGATCATCGTATGCGCCTCGCGCATGGCGGTTTCCAGCATCAGCTGCGGCGCCTCGTCGGCCGGCGCGAAATGATCAAGATTGTTTTTTGCGGTATGTACGACCTGCTCGGCGGCCAGGGCGCCGCCGGTATGCCCGCCCATACCATCGGCGACAATGGCTAGCGCAACGCCCTTAAGCCGTGCATGCGGGAGAATTGCAACCCGGTCCTGCTGCTCCTTGCGATCACCCTGGTGCTGCGCAGCGCACGCGTCAATTGTTAGCGGCATTCCCTCTCCCTTTATTCAGGGAGATTACCACAAAAGGCGTAGTGCCCGAGTTCAGGCATGGCTGGCATCGGTTTCCCCATGAAAGCGCTCATTGATGATATCGGCAAATTCCAGGAGCGCATCTTCACTGAGGCCCAACTCGGGTAGCACTTCATCCTTGATCAGATCCCACTCCGGATTGGCAACCCGTTGATCGCGATAATAGAGTTCGATAGCCAGTTGCAGGATGGCAACCATGGTCCGCGAGGCATGTTGCCCGATATTGTGAATATCATGATGAAAACGTATGGCGTCACAGATGAACTCCGGCAGACACCAGTGGCGCGCAACGATATAGCCGACGACACAGTGGTCGGCATTGAACTTGCGATCTTCGTCGACCAACTGTACCCAGCGCCCCGGTTCGCCAAGGCGCATCTCGGCACAGTAGCTCGGAAAACGCTGCAATTGCAGCAAGACGCCGCAGTCGTGAAAAATCGCCGCGACAAAGGCCTGATCGGGAAAGATATTGCAGACCGAAATACGTTCGTCGGCAATCAGCATGGCAAATTGCGCCACGGCTTGCGAGCGCGCCCAAAATGCCTCGTAAACTTGGGGATGAGCCTTGGCGTTGCCTATCGTCGTCAAGGCGATTGCCTGAACCAGATTAAAAGTCTGGCGTACGCCAACCGAATGAAGAATCTGCTCGATTGACTCGAAGGGTTGGTGCTGCCGATAGGCAGCGTTGCTGACCACCTTGAACAGCAGGGCAGCAATCCCCGGATCCTGATTGATCAGTCGTGACAGCAGGCGGACATCAAACTCCTTGCGCAGCATGTACTTGCGCAATTCATCAAGAACGCGCGGCTGCGGCGGAATCTTTACGCCACCTTCAAGAAGACGCTTGACGCGCCCACCATCAATAGCCCCGAGAGCTTGCATCGCCTCATACACCGATACCGCCGCAGTCATTGCACAACCTCGTCGATCAATTCTATCCAGTGCCGCACCGGCAGCACGCTTCCCGCCTGAAGATGGCTCAGGCAACCAATATTCGCCGTGGCGATAACCGACGGCAAGCCAGCATTCAATGCGCTCAACTTGTTTTGCCGCAGTTGTTTTGACAAAGCTGGCTGGAGAATGGAGTAAGTACCGGCCGAACCGCAGCACAAATGACCATCTGCCACCGCTGTCAGCTCATAGCCGGCGGCAAGGAGCATGGATTCTATCGCGCCACGAATCTTCAAGCCATGCTGCAGGGTGCACGGTGAATGGAAGGCGACCTTGGCGCGTTTGGTCGGCGTGCCAAGCAAAGCCAGGAGCGGCTCAAGATTATTCGCCAGCACTTCGGAAGGATCACGGTACAGGGCACTGATTTTCAGCGCTTTTTCGGCGTAGACCGCATCATCTGCGAGCGCATGGCCGTAATCGCGCACCTGAACCCCACAACCGGAGGCGGTGACGACGATGGCTTCGATACCGGCCTCAACATGCGGCCACCAGGCGTCGATATTGCGTCGCATGTCATCTTTGGCCGCCTCCTGGTCATTAAGATGGAAACGCACCGCGCCACAACAACCGGCCCTGGCCTCTTCAAAGAGGCTGATCCCGAGCTTGTCCAGCAGGCGTGCGCTTGCCGCGTTGATGTTGGGTGCCAAAGACGGCTGCACGCAACCGGCCAGCACCAGCATACGCCGTTGATGGCTGGTCGTTGGCCACGCTTTGCCCGTAGCTTGCGCATCCGGCGGCAGCTTGTCGGCCAGCGCCGAGGGCAGGAGCGGGCGCAGCAATTGGCCCAGCTTGACGACCGGCCCGAACAAGTCCGGGCGCGGCAGCACTTCGCGCAAGAGCGTTCTGGTCAGCGCCTCGGCGCCTTTGCGCGGCAACTTCTGTTCGACAATCTGGCGCCCGATATCCAGCAACTGACTGTAATTCACGCCGGAGGGGCAAGTCGTTTCGCAGGCACGGCAAGTCAGGCAGCGATCGAGATGCAGGCGCGTCTTTTCAGTCACCGGCTTGCCTTCGAGCACCTGCTTGATCAGGTAAATACGGCCGCGTGGGCCATCCAGCTCATCGCCCAGCAACTGGTAGGTCGGGCAGGTAGCGGTGCAAAAGCCGCAATGCACGCACTTGCGCAGGATCTCCTCCGCCTGCTGGCCGGCGCGGGTATGGCGGACAAAGTCAGCGAGTCGGGTATCCATCAGAACTCCGCGTAAAAACGGCCGGGGTTGAGGATGCCCCGGGGATCAAAGGTCTTTTTCAGGCGCTGATGCAAGGCCAGCAGCGCTGGTGCCAGCGGGGCAAAGGCACCTTCGCGACAACGCAGCGATTCCGGGGCACGATACAACACGGCATGCCCGCCGAGGCGGGCCGCCGCGCCGCGCGCTGCCGCCTGCTCACCGGCAAACCAACGCAGGGCGCCACCCCATTCGATGGCCCGCAGGCCATCCAGGCCGGGCGAGGGTGCGTTTGACGGCAGGGCGAGACGCCAGAGCAGACCGCCGGCGAAGGCCGGATGCGTCTGCTCACGGACGGAAATCCAGTGTTTTTCGGCGTCGACCGCAACATTTCCCCCAAGCTTGCGGCACGCTGCCTCAACTGCGGCGCGCGCCCCGGAGAGGCGCAGCCAGAGCTGGCCGTCATGCCAGAACGAGGCGGAAATTGGTAGCGGCTGGCCACCCCATTGATTGAGTTTGCTAATCGCCCCGGCTTCATCCATGGCAAAAACCAGCGTCTGCTCGGCGACCGGCTGTGGCAGCACCTTGAGGGTGACTTCGGCGATCAGCCCCAAGGTACCGAGGCTGCCGGCGACCAGACGCGAAACATCGTAGCCGGCAACGTTCTTCATCACCTGCCCGCCAAAGTCGAGCACCTGGCCGCTGCCGTCGATCAGTTTTACCCCCAGCACAAAGTCGCGCACCGCACCGGCTTGCTGGCGGCGCGGCCCGGCGAGGCCGGCGGCAACGCAACCACCGAGCGTCGCGCCAGCAGAACCGACACGCGCTCCAGAAAAACGTGGTGGCTCGAAGGCCAGCATCTGCC